>ERZ890953.326-NODE-326-length-28508-cov-5.049766_pt1 | contig 28508 bp, 18 predicted proteins | sample MGYA00521264_ERZ890953 | MGnify/ENA primary metagenome ERZ890953 (study PRJEB32303, sample SAMEA104408629) | aquatic metagenome | biome: Brackish water; feature: Chemocline; material: water | place: Baltic Sea | collected 2014-10-26T21:54:00 | depth 200 m ...
ACTTCTGCATGCCCGTGGGCCCGCAGTGTGGCGACGGCGAGTGCAACTTCTGGGAAGGGGAGAGCTGCGACAACTGCCCCGAGGACTGCGGCAAGTGTGGCGATGGCTGCTCCCCTACAGATTTCCCAGGCTGCATGGGATGCAAATGCGAGGAATGTGTCTGCGCCATGGACTCCTTCTGCTGCGAAGTGCAGTGGGACTCCATCTGTGTCGGCGAATGCCAGGACTGTGGCGGCTGCGGCGGCTGCACTCCGAAATGTGAGGGCAAGGAGTGCGGCGGCGATGGCTGCGGCGGCTCTTGCGGCTTCTGTGCACCCAATGAAACCTGCAAGGGCGGCACCTGCGTCGACCAGTGCCAGCCCTCCTGCCTGGGCAAACAGTGCGGGGCTGACGGCTGTGGCGGCTCCTGCGGGCAGTGCCCGGCGGGCTTCAAGTGCGACGCCGACTTCTCCTGTGTGCCCGTCTGTACTCCCAACTGCAGCGGCAAGCAGTGCGGACCCGATGGATGCAACGGCCAGTGCGGAATCTGCGGACCCGATGAAGCCTGCCTGAGCGGCACCTGCCAGATCTCCTGGGACTGTGAAACTTTGTTGAACTGCCTCTGGGACTGCCCCGAGAACAACGAGGTCTGCAACAACGGCTGCTGGCAGAACGCCAGCACCGATGCCCAGGAGCAGTACATCATGATCTGGGAGTGCGTCCTGGAGGTCTGCGGACCAGAACCAGTGGAACCCTGCCCGGGTCAGGCGATTCTCCAGGGCGACTGCAAGGATGAGTTCAACTCTTGCCTGGACTGCACCCCGCAGTGCACCGGCAAGCAGTGCGGCGACGACGGCTGCAGTGGCAGCTGCGGGTCCTGCCCTCCCGGATACAATTGTGATGCCTTCGGCTACTGCGACTGCCTTCCCAACTGTGAAGGACAGGAATGTGGTTCCGACGGTTGCGGCGGCGACTGCGGGGCCTGCCCCGACGGCTATGTCTGCAATCTCTTCGGCAGCTGCGTCTGCCTGCCCCAATGCGCCGGCAAAGAGTGCGGCAACAACGGCTGCGGCGGTAGCTGCGGTAGTTGCCCCGCCGGCTTCAGCTGCAAGACCGGACTCTGCGTGGAAAGCTGCAAGCCACAGTGCGTCACCGACAACGGGACACCCAAACAGTGTGGCCCCGATGGTTGCGGCGGCACTTGCGGCTTCTGCCCACCCGGACTCAGTTGCACCCAACAGGGCCTCTGTACGCAGGTTGGACCAGTCTGCGGCGACCAGAAATGCGAACCGGACGGTGATGAGAACTGCCTAACCTGCCCCAAGGACTGTGGCAAATGCAGCGGCGACTGCTGCGTGGCAAACAACAGTGTTGGCTGCGAAGACCTCAACGTGACCAAGTGCGTCTGCGCCATGGACCCCTACTGCTGCAACTCACAATGGGATGGTCTCTGCGCTAGTGAAGCACAAAATGACTGCGGTGCAGTGTGCGGCTGTGTTCCCCAATGTGCCGGCAAACAGTGCGGCAACGATGGCTGTGGCGGTAGCTGCGGCACCTGCCCCGCAGGTGCCATCTGCACCGACGAAAACCTTTGCGAAGTGGTTTGCCAACCCCAATGCGCCGGCAAACAATGCGGCCCGGACGGCTGTGGCGGAACCTGCGGAACCTGCGGCGACAATGAGCAGTGCAACGCTCAGGGACAGTGCACCTGCGTCCCCAACTGCTGGAACAAAGAATGCGGCGACGATGGCTGCGGCGGTAGCTGCGGGCAGTGTGGACAGTTCCAGAGCTGTACTGGTTCAGGCAAGTGCGCCATCGTCACGCCACTGTGCGGCGACGGCAACTGTATGGCACTTCTCCAAGAGAATTGCGACTCCTGCCCACAAGATTGTGGTCAGTGCTGTGGCAACGGCAAGTGCGAACCGGCCTTCCTCGAAAACTGCAACAGCTGCACTCAGGACTGCGGAACCTGCTGCGGCAACAACTTCTGTGAAGCGCAGTTCGGGGAAAGCTGCGGCAGTTGCCCCCAGGATTGCGGCCCATGCCCGGCAATCTGCGGTGATGGAGAATGCAACGAAGCCGCCGGGGAGAACTGCAAGAGTTGCCCCGATGACTGCGGCCCATGCCCCTCCGCCTGCGGCGACGGACAGTGCGATGCCGACGGCGAGAACTGCGTCAGTTGCCCAGGTGACTGCGGAGCCTGCCAGGGGGATTGCTGCGCTGCCAACGGCACCATCGGATGCCAGGAGGCCGATGTCCAGGCCTGCGTCTGCGAAATGGATGCTTACTGCTGCAACGTTCAGTGGGATGCCATCTGTGGTAACGAGGCCAAAGACTCTTGTGGCGCCGATTGTGGTATCGAACCGGGCTGCGGCGACGCTTTGTGTGACCCCGATCTCGGGGAAAACTGCTTTGCTTGCCCCCAGGATTGCGGCCAATGCACCGGCGAGTGCTGCCAGGGCAACAACAGCCCCGGCTGTGAAGACCCGGATATCACCGGCTGTGTCTGCTCCAAAGAGCCGGCCTGCTGCCAGGACGTCTGGTATGACAAGTGTGCCTTCCTGATCGAGGAATTCGGCTGCGGAGAATGCGGCGGCTGTATCCCCAACTGCCTCAACAAGGAGTGCGGCGATGATGGCTGCGGCGGCAGTTGCGGCATCTGCCCTGAGGGTCTCGCCTGCAACGCCCAGGGCTTCTGTGAGCCCGGACCGCAGGGCGATAGCTGCCCGGAAATCTTCGCCTGCGCCACTGCCTGTGCTGGCGATATTGCCTGCATGATGGCCTGTAACCAGACCGGCGCTCCCCAGTCCCAGGCCCTGTTCAGCGATTTGATGCAATGCATCCTCCAATCCTGCATCGGCAATCTCACCACCCAGTGCATGATCCAGGCGATCATGTTCTCGTGTAACACTGAATATAACGCATGCATGGCTGATTAAGGCCGCAAAGAACGGCGCCACCCTCACGGGCGGCCCATAACCACACACAGCGCCATGCGTCAGCTTGGCGCCGTCTCTAACTTGTCGCCACAAACATGGGTGGGGCCCCACCTTCTAAAAACTGCTGACCAACTCGAGGCCACCACCGGCGATGAAGCCTTCGGTGTGGACATAGCCACCGGCGATAGACTCACCGCTAGCGCCAACGCGGCCGATAGCCTGATAGCGGGGCACCAGAAAGAGCCCCTGGAAATGGGCGTTCAACGTGACCTCGCCAGGACCCTCGCTGGCCTTCCACAGACGGTACCCCAACCCTGCAGCGACGGTGTGCCAGTCGTTATCCATGAGCACATTCAAGTGCCTCTGGTCGCCTTTCAGTGGAGAGGTTCGATAGCCATAGCCGAAGCGGGCATCCAGGCCGAAAGAGAAGCTGTATTCGACGCCGATGCGAGGTTGCCAGGTATTGCGCAGACGCACCGGCGGACTGCCCTCGGCCGCCACCCGAAAGTCACCCCCAAGATCGTCCAAAGTGATAGTATCATCGCCGCCCAAAGCCTCCTCGGAGACGGCCATGGTCAGAATCTGCAGGTTGCTTCCAAACTCCTGCCACAGCCCAAACTCCACCTCAGCGCTCACCGTCAACCGGTCCTTCAGTAACCAGGCCAGCCCACCGATGATCCGGTGCGGGCGATAGGCGAAGGTCCCAGACATGACGTAGGGCACCTCCATACGTAGCGGCTCACCAAGGTCCAACTCCATGGTTGCCGTGGCGCCCAGAGAGATGGTCGTCTTCTCCTCACCATGGTAAACCACCGACAGACGACCCCAAGATACCGGTTGCACCAGCAGACCGACAGTTGGAGCAGCATAGAGACCAAGGGATTGCTCCGTACTAGCCGAGCTGGCAGCAGGTGGATTTGTCTCCGGATGCTCCGGGTCGTAGGAGGCCACAGGGTTCAAAGTCACCACCATGCCCTCAACCCGGGAGTGTACCGAAACTCCCGCACCCAGCCAGACAATCCCTGGCCAGATCTCGGCGCCCAGGCCGAGATTGAAGCGCAGTTGGTTAAATGGTGTGTTCCAGGAAGGGAAGAAGGGCTGATCGATGGTCTGCGCGGTGAACGATGCCAGGCTACGTCCCTCGTTGGGGACCATGGTGCTGCCCCCCACCACGAGAGCAAAAGGCAGGCTTGAGATGAGCTTGTGCAGCGGAATTGCAAAGCTGATTCCCACGCCGGAAAAACGCTCCAGTTCAGCCGCGCGGTCAAAGAGCCCTTCCAGGTGCGCCCGCGTGGCCGGACCATCCAGGCGACCATGAACATCGACTTGCTCATAGACCCCGACCTGTCCGAGGCTACCAAAATTGGTAACATCCGCCTGGATCGAAGGTAACATGGTGGCATACCAGACAGAGAAACTGCCTTCAGACAACGCCCCCAACGCAGCAGGGTTATACCAGGAAGCGTGGCCATCGTCGCAAATCGGCGTCACTGCCCCAGCCAAGGCTGCGTTGCGGCTGCCCAGGCCAAATAGATCCGCCGCACGAAGCGGCCCTGAAGCAAAGAGAATCAGCAGTAGGAAAAGGCCCGGCAAGACCCGCCAGTCCCTCATTTAGCCACCTCGCCAGCAGGGGGTCCAATGCGCTTAAAGCGCCATTTCAGCACTGTGGTAAGCATCTTCCATCCCGTCTTGATCGCGGTCCAGAAAGAACCGGAAATCTTAGAATCACCGGGCCGCTTGCGATACCGTCCAGGGATTTCTTTCATGCGCAACTTCAGTCGCGCCCCCTTGGCTTGCATCTCCACGGTCCAGCCCCATGTCTTGTCAACCATGTGGAGCCGCTGTAGCACCTCCAACGGCATCACCCTGAATGGCCCGATATCTGTGAACCGGACCCGATAGAGCCGCCAGAGCAAACGACGCGCATACCAGATCGCGAAGCGGGACTGAAGGGGCAAAGCCCCGGGCTCCCGTATCCCGGATACTCGGGAAGCCAGTACCATATCAGCCTCATCATCTACCAGATAGCGCATCATCTCGGGGAGGTCCTCGGGATGGTCAGCATGGTCACCATCAATAAAGACCACGTAACGCGTGCCGGGAGCCTTGGCAGGGATGGCTCTGATTCCTGCCATGCAAACATTCCCATAGCCCTTTTCAGTCTCGTGGACCAGAATCGCATCCGTGGACTCAATGATCGGGATCGTGCCATCGGTAGAACCATTGTCCACAACGATGGGCGTCACGCCGCGGGGAATATCGGCCAACACGTCGCCAATGCCCTCCTCCTCGTTCCAGACCGGGATGATGGCCACCGTATGGTCAAGGGCCTCCTGGATCCGTTGGGGGATTTCACTAGATTGGGTCATCGGTTCCTCCCTCTGTCAACCTTGGGGGAATACCGTTCTGTCCCGGCAGTGCCCCCCTCAGCCAGCTATCCGTCGCCGGACATGGCGACGGCCCACCCGCAATGGCCAACGCATGGCGTCGACGAATCGCCAGATTGCGCAAATCTTCAAGGTAGTCTAGATCGCTGAGCGCTTCCAGTCTGGTTGTCGACAGCCCCAGCGCATGGGCCGCAGCCTCGGTCTCGGCAGCTACCGTCTCGGTACTCCAGTTGATGTTCTCGAAGAGGGACGGGTAGTAGGACTGCATACCAATCAGGTAGTAGCCGCCGTCCGGCGCCGGTCCCAGAACCACATCATGCTCCTCCAGGCAAACAAACGCCCGCTCCAGCAGTTCAGTAGAGATCTCCGGGGAGTCTGCGCCAACCAGAAGTGCCGGCCCCCCGGCCGCCGACACAGCCAACTCCATCGCCGCGCCCAAACGCGCACCAAACTCGTCCCCCTGTTGCTCTGATAGCAGGAAGGGAGAAAAGGGCGACCGCCCCATGGGATCCCGAGGCCTGCTTCCATCCTTCGGCAGACCCGTGAGTGCGGCCAGATGCAGGCAATTGGCAACCAGCCCCGCGCTCCAGGCCGTATCAGCCAGCATCGCTTCGTAGAGTTGCAGGGTATCAACATCACCCAGGCTCGCCGCCAGCCGGGTTTTGGTCTGGCCCAACTCAGGGTAACGGGCAAAGACAATCAAGGCTCGCGTGCACTCCACCGCAGGTCTCCTCCACCCTCAAACCGCTCGACAGGGTTGCATGCAACGTTCACCTATGATTATGCTACACACACCGACGGCCCCACAACAGTTTTCCGGCTCGTCCACGGAAGGAACATGCTTCGAATCACGCCGCTCTTGTTCTCACTGGCCTGCACTGCCCTCTTGCTGCCGACAACTGCACACGCCCAGTACTACTTCACGGGACAGCGCCCCAACAAGATCGTTAACTTCAAAGCGGGGCTCTCGTACCAGAAGCTCCACTCAGACGACCAGGAACTCTGTACCGAGAGGAATCAGGTCAACGGGGTCTTCGCACTGCAAACAGCCTACTTCCCTGTCACCGCCGAGATCGCCTTCTACACGGACATCTCCGTGGAGTTCTACGCTGGAGGCTACTGGCCCATCGCACGGGTTGGCCCCTGGGGCTGGATTGTCACCCATGGTGGACTCTTCTGGCGAACCTCGCGCTCCGAGAAGGCACTGGACGAGCAGCAACTTTGCGACGGTCCACTCACCACCGACTCTGTGGACGGCCTCGGCATCGGGGCTACGGTGGAATACCTGATGTATGACGGCTATCTGGGGTTCTTCCTGGAAGGGCGCCAGAGCTTCCTCACCCCGACCTTCACCACTGTCACTGCAGGAGTGGACATCAGTCCCCTGCTCTGGCTCCTCTTCCGTAATTACTGAAACGACCAACCGCAAGAAGGATCAGCAGACCCAGCAACAGCCAGACTGACGGCGCGGTCGGCACCATGCCCGCACAACACCCTCCCGCCTTGTCTCCATCATCACCCGAGCCGTCGTCGGCAGCAATCGGAATGCACTTGCCGTATTTCTTCTCGTAACCCTCGAGGCACTCCTGGCTGTTGACTCCGCCAGACCCCACGCTGTCCTCTACCACGAGCCCACCGCCAGCACCATCCTGCGAACCCCAATCACCCGCGTCCTCAGGGGACCACACTTCATCCACGGAAATGACGTCCACCTCGTCCACGGGGGCAGGCAGGCAGAGCCCATCAGTACATTCCTCGCCCTCAACGCAGGTGCCACACGTGCCGTCGCAACCGTTGCTGCCACACTCCTTGTTGGAACAGTTACCCACGCAAGGCTCTTTGCATAGTCCCTCTTTGCATTCCTGGGCAACTCCACAACTGCCACACGAACCACCGCAACCGTTGTCCCCACACTCACGGTCCAGGCAATCGGGCGCGCAGGCGTAAGGGTCGAAGCAATGGCCATTGGCCGAGCAACTCCAGCCATACCCACAGGTGCCACAAATGCCGCTACAACCATCTGGCCCGCACTCCTTGTCCTGGCAATCGGGCACGCAGGCGTTGGGATCCAGACAAATACCCTCGGCAGTGCAATTCCAGCCGGCAGGACATGTACCGCAAAGTCCACCGCATCCGTCACCGCCGCACTCCTTGCCGCCGCAGACAGGCACGCAGTCGGGTTCACACTGAAACAACTGGCAGTTGAATCCAGGCGGGCAGGCACCGCAACTACCACCACACCCATCTACCCCGCACTGCTTGCCGGCACAGTCGATAACGCATTCCTTTTGACAAAGTCCCGCCTCGTTGCACACGAAACCTGGCGGACAGTTGCCACAGCTTCCGCCACAGCCATCATCGCCACACTGCTGGCCCGTGCAATCCGGCTCACATACACATTGACCACCGCCGTCGCAAACAAACCCGGGAGCACAGGCGCCACAGCTCCCGCCACAGCCATCAGTTCCGCACTGCTTGCCGGCACAATCTGGAGCACAGGCGCACAAGCCTCCGGCCCCACAGACAAAGCCCGGGGCGCAATTCCCGCAACTCCCACCACAGCCATCCTCACCACATTGCTTGCCGGCACAATCGGCCTGGCACCCGCACGCCGCGTTGCATGGCCCTTCCGCCTCGTCAACGCACAAGTTGTCCCAGGCCGTCTCGCAACAGAACGGGTCCATGTCGCAGACACAAGCCAACACCACCAGATCGTTGCAACCAGGAGAGCCATGCGTCTGACAGCAACTCTCCTGCGAAGGGCAGGGGCCACAATCGTCCTGGCAACTCAGGCAGTCTTCGCCAAACCCGGCCTCGCAATTGCCGTTGCCGCAACAGGCCCCGCAATCACCTGGACAGACATTGCAGTCTTCGCCAAACCCGGCCTCGCAATTGCCGTTGCCGCAACAAACCCCGCAATCACCAGGACAACTCTGGCAGTTCTCATTGGCGGCACATTGACCATCGCCACACGCCGGCTGGACCTGACAGTTGCAACTGTCCTCCGCCGCGCTGGCACACAGTCCATCCCACTGATTGTCGCAACAGAAGGCATCGTTCGGGCAGACAACAGCCTCGCAACTCTCGTCGTCACACCCCGGCGTTCCATTGGCGGAACAGCAGTCGCCAGTGCATGACCCACACTCATCAGCCTCTGCGGCACAAAGAGAATCCCACTTGGTCTGGCAACAGTAAGCATCCATCGCACAGACACAGGCCTGCACTCCAGCGTTGCTGCAACCCGTTCCATCGTGTGACAGGCAACAACTATCACTGCCGGCACAGACTCCACAGTCACCAGGGCAGGAGTTGCAGTCTTCGGCCCCATTGCAGGCCCCGTCCCCACACACCGGCGGCGCCACACAACCGCACAGGTCTAGGGCTTCGTTGACACAGAGGGAATCCCAGTTCACGTCGCAGCAGAAACCGTCAATGGCACAAACCGCAGCCTCGCAACTCTCATCGTCGCAGCCTTCGGAGCCGTTGGCCGAGCAACAATCACCGGTGCATCCGCCGCACTGATCCGCCTCCCCTGCGCAAAGCAGGTCCCAACGGACATCGCAACAGTATGAATCCATCTGGCAGACGCAGTTCTGCACCCCCGCGTCGTCACATCCAGCCACGTTACTTTCGATGCAACATGAATCGGCCCTGGCTTCCACACTCCAGAAAGCCATCAACAAAACCACGGCCGATACCGCCAGCATCTCTCGCATTCTCTTCCCCTGCGCAATACAACCACGGTCCAATCATCTACGTTCCAATCATCGACGCCAGCGTCTATGGTACTTTTCGCCAGTTCGCAAAGCAAGACTGCACTGGCGCAACATGCCGCAGCAACCGCCAAAGCCATCCCGGTTGACAAGCCCAGCGGCCCCCCGTAGTATGTCTTTCGGGTGTGGCCGATCCGGTTGGAGCCATGGGAGGATTCCATGACGCACACGACCGGACGCGACAAAGACAATCTGTTCATCACTTCCCGTCCAGCCGTTCCGGCAACGGGTCCGCCGGCAATTTGTAGCAGAGCGAGAAATTGATTGACGGGTCTACCGTCATGTCAGTAGACTTTGGAAACCTTTTTGGTTTGGCGACCGTTCACCGGCGTCAGAATGCGGGAGGAAGCAGATGATGAGCAAGCAAACATTCGGGTTCTTTCGGGTCCTATTATTGGCGGCACTGCTGGCTTTCTCGGTAGGCGCCTGCAGCGGCGACGGCGGCGGTTCAGACGACCCGTCCAACCCGGACAATCCCGGGGATGGCGTGGGTAAGTTCCCCGTCATCGAAATCGCCCCCACGGAAGTCTGCGATAAGAACGGCAATAAGCTGACCAACTGCAAAGCAAACTTCGACCAAGGTTCTGTTGCCGTCGGTGAGCAGGTCAAGCTGACCCTCAGCATCAAGAACTCTGGCGAACGTAGCCTGCGAATCATCAGCGTTGAACTTGAGGACTACGTCGCTGGCGAAGGGGCCACCGAAGGTAGCCCGGCCTTCACCCTCGAACTGCCCCCAGCCTTCACGGCGGCCAAGGACGCTGGTGATAAGTTCTACGTTGCCCAGTTGAACAAGGGCACCGAAGAAACTCCCGATGAACTGGCAGCCCGCGTGGTCTTCACCCGCCCGGCAGACGATTTCGACCGGTCGGCAGTCCTGACCATCACGTCGGATGCCTCCAACAGCCCCACCGTCAAGATCACGCTCAAGACCGCCCTGGGATTCCCCAAGATTCAGGTCAGTCCCGAATGGGTCGACTTCGCCCAGGTAAGCCTCGGTGAAGAAAACGAAAAGCAGATCAACATTCTCAACACCGGCGCCGCCGACCTCGAAATTACCGGGTTCTCCCTGGTCGGCAGCGAGTTCTACACCCTCCAGGTCCAGGCCACTGACTATCCGGCCGGCGGTGAGCAAGTGGAAGTCACCTTCGAAGATTCCATTGTGATTGCCCCGGGCGATACCACTTACTTCCGCGTCCGCTTCGTACCAGAGAACTCAGACCCTGCCAATGCCACCTTGCGAATCTTCTCCAATGACCCCGAAACCGCACCAAATTCCGAACAGGACCTGGGCGGGACCGAAGTCAAGATCACCGGCAACGAATCGGTGCCGTGCATCGCCGTAAACCCGTCCAAGGTCAACTTCGGCGGTAAGAAGTACGGCGAGCAGGCCGTGGTACCACTTGAAATCTCGGCCTGTGGCGATGCGCCGCTGGAAATCCATGACATCTTCGTCAAGGAAGGCTCATCACCTGACTTTGACTTCGACCTCAGCACCCTCGACCATGTCCCCACCGCGGAAATGCCCGTCATTATTCCCATCGGTGCATCGGCAACGGTCAACGTCATTTTCATCCCCGATGCCCCCAACCCCACCACCGAAGATGGCTCACTCATCCTCGATACGGGGATCCTGGTCATCGTCAACAACTCCTTCGAAAAAGAAAAGGAAGTTGAACTCTCCGGTGCCGGCGTTGAAATCGAATGCCCCACCTCCATCGTCAAGTGCGCCGAAGGCGACGAAGTCATCCCCCAGACCATTCTTCACCTCTTCGGGGACGAGTCCTACGCCGCCAACGGGACCATCCAGAAGTGGGAATGGGACGTGAGCCAACCCGCCGGCTCCCAGTCCGTCTTCGTACCATCCTACACCTTCCCCAACCCGACCTTCGAAACCAACGTCGCCGGCGTCTACACCTTCTACTTGACCGTGTATGACCAGACCAACACCCCTTCCTGCTTCCCTTCGGAATACGAAGTGGTGGTCATCCCCGACGAGGCAATCCACATCGAGTTGCTGTGGCACACCCCCGAGGATCTTGACGAAACCGATACCGGCCCCGAAGCCGGGTCCGACCTCGACTTGCACTTCCTCCACCCCTGGGCCGCAGGCCCCGACCTGGATGGCGACGGCGCTGCCGACGGCTGGTTTGATATTCCCTTCGACGGCTTCTGGTTCAACGCACATCCCAACTGGGGGAGCTACGATCCGGGCATCAACGACGATCCCGGCCTGGACCGCGACGATACTGACGGAGCCGGCCCCGAGAATATCAACCTCGACATTCCCGAGAACGTTTCCTACCGCGTCGGCGTCCACTACTGGAACGACCACGGCTACGGCGCCTCATACGCCACAGTCCGGGTCTACATCTACGCCCAACTCGTCTTCGAGGTACAGGACGTGATGCTCGTCGATTCCGACATGTGGGAAGTCTGCAGTGTCGAATGGCCCTCAGGCAAGGTCCAGGTCATTACCGACGATGCCGGCCAGTACAAAATCACCCCCGCCTACCACAACCCCTACTTCTTCCAGTAGTTCTAATGGGCCAGGGTGCTGCGCGACCCTGGCAACCTGCGAACCACCATTCTATTGGGCCAGGGTGCTGCGCGACCCTGGCAACCTGCGAACCACCATTCTATTGGGCCAGGGTGCTGCGCGACCCTGGCAATTCTCCAACCTCACCCGCCGATCCTCCGCTCCGCAAGTTTCTTGCACAGGCCTGTGTGATTCTGTAACATGCTCTCGGTTCGTTAATGGGGCGTGCGCGCGAGCGCCGCCGTGGCAGGTCGGCAACACGTTTCCGGGGGACTCTGATGAACAATCCGCGCATGGCATTACTTCTCTCCTTCCTTCTCCTCCTCGCCACCGGTTGTGGTTCTGACGCTGAAGGCGATGGCGGGACTGGTGGCCCCCAGAAGCAAGCCTATGCGGAAATCGAGGTTCTCCCCTCTGAATTGACCTTCTCGCCCCTGGCACCGGGCGAGACGCAGACCTTGACCGTCACCATCAAGAACATCGGGTCCGGCAAAGACCTCAACATCAAGCAGCTCTTCGTTCGTGACGAAGGAACGCCGTTTACGGTCTCGGTACCAGAGAACGACGTGCTGGCCACCGATGCCTCCACCATTGTCGCCGTGACCTATGTCGCACCATCGACCATTCCCGAAGACACAGTCCTGATTATCCAGACCAATGCCGCTACAGAACCGATCGTAGAAGTTCCGTTGCGGGTCGGTCAGGCCCTTGAGGGACTCCTGATTCTCCCCAATCCGGTGAACTTCGGTGAGGTTCTCAGCGGCGACAGCAAGGTTATTACCCTTTCTATCAGAAATACCGGCAGCGCGGCAGCCGAGCTCATGAACGTCTTCATCGAGCTGGGCAGCAGCGAAGACTTCGACATCATCGACCCGCCCACCTTCCCCGTGCAAATTGCGCCGCAGGGTGATGCCTATATCGACTTGAACTATGCACCCACCCTGCGTGATGTCGATGAAGGATGGTTGGTTGTCGCGTTCAAGGATGCTGGTGCGCAGACACTCGAGAAAGTTCGCCTTCAAGGTATCGAAGTTGGCCCAGAGCTGAGCATCTCCCCGCCAAAAATCGACTTTGGTTGGGTGCCAATCCAAAGTGAGGCGGTGAAGGAACTGGCTGTCCACAACATGGGTCAGCACAATCTCAAGATCACCGGGGTCAGCACATCACCGGGCACCAATGCGGATGTTGGCATCAAGAACGCACCCAGTGGCTCCGTGGAAATCGCCCCAGGGGAAAACACGATTTTCAACATCTCGTTCAATCCGACGGCCTTCTTTGTTACTACATCCGACCCCATTGGTGGCATCGTCATCGAATCCAATGATGGCGACGAAGCCGTTGTCACCATCCCCGTTTACGCCAACATTGATGCACCATTCATTCTCCTCGACCCACCCGACAAGGTTGACTTCGGTATTGTTGCCCAGGGCTGGACCATTGAGCGAACCCTGGTGCTCCAGAATGTCGGCCACGCACCCCTGACCGTGGACCAGATCGAGATCATCAATAACACGCCAGACCTGGAATTTGCGGTGGTCGCTGATGCGGCTTTCCCGCCGACGACGGGCAGCGGCGAAGGCGAAATCGTGGCGGAACAGCAAGTCGGTGTGAAACTGACCTTCACCAACGACGGCGGACCAACCGGCGTCGAACTGGGCAAAATAGTCATCCACAGTGACGACCCCATGACTCCTGATGCATTCGTCGACCTGTCCGCAACTCGTGGCGGTTCCCCGGAGTGCAAGATCGGCTTCGTACCGGGCAAGCTGGATTTCGGCATCGTTGCTCACGGTGCCTCCGACTCGAAACAGATTTTCATCAAGAACACCGGTTCCGGATACTGCTCCTGGAAGTCGGGAGTGGTCAGGGAATGTGTCAGCTTCATGGGCATGATGACCAACTGCTCCGAAACCGGCGGTGCCTCCAGCGAGTTCATCCCGCAGGGAATGCCCATTCCCATGATGGACGGCATTGCCCCGGGGACGGCACATCCCATCCAGATTCTCTACAAGCCACCGACCTCAGTCCCCTTCATCCCGCTCTTCGAGGAGTACTACGGGGCACTGCAGATCAAGTACACGGAGCCCTACTCAGATGCCGGAGTCTACACCGAACACAGCTACCCGGAGGCCGGAGCGGGGGGCAGCCTGACCTGGAACATGCACGGCACTTCAGGAGTTGCAGACATCGCCGTCCTGCCAGGCGACGTCAACTTCGGCCTGGTCACCATCGGCTGCTACTCCAAAGCCTTCAAGATCAAGGTCTACAACGCAGGCACCGCACCACTGGATATCACCGACATCTACACCGACGGCTGCGGTCCCGAGTTCCAGGTCATTGACTTCCCGGCTTTGCCCCTCAAGGTACAGCCTTCGCAGTTCGAAGAACTCTGTATTGTCTACCTGCCGCAAAACGAAGGTATCGATGAATGCAAGCTTATCGTCGAGTCCTCGGATCTCGACACGCCGGTCTTCCCCGTACCACTGCGCGGAGAAGGCACGTGGGACACTGAAAACACCGACTATTTCACGCAGATCTCCGGCAAGAAAGTGGACCTGCTCTTCGTTATTGACGAGTCGGCATCGATGTGTGGCGAACAGGACAACCTGGCCGACAACTTCGACTACCTGATGGACAAAGCCGCACAATGGGACAATGACTACCAGATTGCCATTACCACGACCAACGTCACCGACGAGGAATATGTCGGCAAGTTCTTTGGCGAGCCGCGAATCATCGACAAGACAACGGTTGCCTCCTTCGGTCCCAACGTCACAGATATCGGCTGCGGTGGCTCGGGGACACAGGAATCAGGTCTGGAAGGTGGACGCCGTGCCATCACCGCCCCTCTCGCCACTGATACCGGCATTCCCTGCTCCAGCGATGCCAATTGCAGCGATGGCAACCTCTGCGTCAAGGGAATCTGCGGCGGCTACAATCGCGGCTTCCTCCGTAGCGACGCGGCGCTGGAAGTCATCATGGTCTCTGACGAAGAGGACCAGTCCCCCGGGTCGGTACCCTTCTACATCGACTTCTTCAAGTCTATCAAGGGCTTCCTCAACGAGGACATGATGCACGTCCACGCCATTGTCGGGGACAAGAACGGCGGCTGCGGCAACTCCGATGAGGGGGCTGACGCCGGCAAACGATACATCGACGTGCAGGAAGCCACGGGCGGCGAGTTCGGCAGCATCTGCGACAAAAGTTTCGCGGTGATTCTGGAGAAGATCGGCAACAAGGCCTTTGGCCTGCAGAAGCAATTCTTCCTCTCGGCCCAGGCTGATGGCTCGCCGGGCAGCATCCTGGTGTGGGTCGACTCCGGCGCCGGATACCAGCCCTGCACCACCGGCTGGGAGTATCAGTCCAACACCAACAGCGTGGTCTTTGACCCGAATGGCAACTGCATGCCCCAGCCGACAAATGAGATCAAGATCTGGTACAAGATGGTTTGCAACAACGAAAACACGGTCTCCTGCAACTAGGACAAGGAGTAACTATGAAGCGCATTCTGGCTATTGCTGTAGCGCTGGGGATGTTCCTGGCACTGTCGACGTGTGGTAACAAATTCGGCCAGGGGAAACGCCCCCTGATGGAGTTGCAGGTCGGGGGGGACTGGTTGAATCTGGACCTGGAGCCCGCCGAGACAAAAGACGACGGCGGGGAGTGCCCCGAGAGCTTCCAGGCTCAGGTGGACGACCTCTGTTGCCCCAACGGCTTGACTCTGGGCCCAGGGGACCTCTGCTACGAGTACCGGGAGTTTCAGCCATCCCTGCAGGGAGAAGGCTCCAAAAGCATGGAAGTAACCATTGCCAATGCCGGCAGCTTGCCGCTGGAAATCGAGAGCATTTACCTTGAAGATGGCGGCAACCCCTACATGTCCATCAAGTGGCTCGCCGGCTACCCCGACCAGTCTGCTTTCCCCATGACCATTGAGCAGGACCTTCAGGTCCCGCCCATCAAGTTTCTCATTGTCTACGACCCGGTGCCGGAAATCGTCAACACGGAATTCGCGATGCTGGTTATCGAATCCAACCATCCCAAGTTCGAGAACAAAGACGATGACAACAAGTACCGGATGCTCTTCACGGTCCTGAGCGTTGGCCCGAAGGCCCGGGTCGACAAGACCAAGATCAGCTACGGCTGCGTCACCGGTTGCTCCACGACGCCCATCAAAATCGACAATGATGGAACCGATACCTTGACCATCAACTCCATTGACTTTGACTCTCCGTCGTCGGAATTCTCCATCACAAACCCGCCTGCCCTGCCCATCGATATCCCCAAGAAGGGTGACCCGGCCTACAATGCGGTGACCTTTTCAGTCATGTACTGTCCGGGTGACGATTCCTGGGAGGATACCAACACGTTGGTGGTGGGCACTAACGATCCGTCCTTACCAAACGACGAACTGAAGATCCCGGTTGAAGTGAAGCAATCGCCGGCGCTACTGGAGTTCAGTAACTCCAGCCCCTTCGGCTATCTCGACTTCTCGGAGGTCAGCACCCACTCAGTATCCATCTTCAACACGCCGGCAGCTGAGTGTGACCACCTCTGTTCGGATACGGGCCACTGCTGTGGCTGCTCCATCCAGATGGAGGACGTTACCTTTGACCCGCCCGACACGAAGGACTGGTATACCTTCAGCGCAGTGGACCCCACCAACGACAATCAACTCTCTCTGCCCCGTGCCCTCAAGGGCGGTGCATCCATCAAGTTTAATGTCAACTACCAGAAACCTGCCGGACACCCCGAGGACCGCAACTCCGAGATGTGCATCAAATACGTTGCTCCGCTCTCCGGACCCCAGGACTACTGCATTTCCATGATTTCCAAGAGCGAATGCCAGTTCGAACTCGCCCCCAACAACCAGACCCTCCACTTCAACTCAGCGTCCCCCACCGAAATCAAAGAAAAGCCGGTGGTATTGGTCAATAATGGTTCCGCACCCTGTACCATCGCCCACGTAAGCATTACCAACAAATGGGACGGTGCCTCCGACGACTACACCCTGGCAGAGGTCTTCGCCGGCAACACCGAGATACCGGCCTTCTCTGTATTGCCGGTTTGGGTCGAGTACTCGCCGCACTCCGACGATCTCTCCGGAAAGCTCACCGTGGAGTATGAAGATTCCCTCGTTGGCCTCGTGGAAGCTGTGGTCCAACTGTCGGGAGCCAAGGAACAGGCCTGCGCGATTCCCGTGGCCGATGCTGGCGACGGCTATGACGGCTATGAACCCGGTCAGAGCGTGATTCTCGACGGCTGCGGTTCGGCCAAGGGGGATTGCGGAGAGTTAATCTATGACAACGGTTACACCTGGTTCCTGCTGGACAAACCCGCCGGCTCTGCCGCACAACTCAACACCGAGGGCAGCTGTATCACCCAGTTCCTGCCAGACCAGTCCGGGGACTACGAGATCGGCCTCATCGTTTACGACCAGGTAACCTTCTTCCAATCCGACCTCGCAACGACCATAGTCCACGTCCAATAGAGCGCTATCAGGCCGGCATCCTGCCTCGGTCAGGGAATACAATTACCTTGACACTGTTACCTTCGTGGGGTAAATCGCTGAGTGGTTTTTTGACTTGGTGAGGTGGCTCAGTCGGTTAGAGCGGAGGTCTCATAAACCTCAGGTCGGGGGTTCAATTCCCCCCCTCACCACCAACAAATTTCTCCCCCTCGGCCCGCGACGGAGTCATGAACGTTACAGTCTGGTGGTCTAAATTAAGGTCGTTGTCCGCTGCCCGCAAGACAGTACGGGGTGGACTGCGAGCCCTGCGCCGGGTGGAAGAACCGCGCCGCTCATCCGAGACCATGGTGCGGCTTGAGAAGACGGTGGGAGAGCTTGCCGCGGCAACCTCAGCAGCTCCTCGTGATTACCGGTTGATGGAGCGCCTAACCGCAGGCGTTGTCACGCAATTGCAAACCGCCAAACTCATCCGGGAGACGGCCCCCGTCATCTGGCTATCCTGGTTCCTGCCCGGCATTGCCGCCAAGGCCTCCAAGAGCGTCCTGCGCCAGTACCTTGAATCAATTGGCTGGGCCGTCGGCATCGCCCTGCTCATCCGCTTCTTCCTCTTTGAGCCCTTCAAGATTCCCACGGGGTCCATGATCCCGACCCTGCAGATTGGCGATCACATCTTCGTCGCCAAGTCCGCCTACGGCATCAAGATACCGTTTGTCGACGATTACCTGGTGCGTTGGAGCGAGCCGGTTCGAGGCGACATCGTCGTTTTCCCCTTCCCCGTCATGGGACATCCCGACCACGGCAAGGATTTCATCAAGCGAGTCATTGGCCTGCCTGGCGACTCTATCCGTTTGCAGGACAATGTGCTCCTGGTCAACGGCGAGCAGGTGGCGACTATGCCCCGAGAAGGCATGCTGGACTGCGGTGGCACTCCGGGCTCACGCCCCTGTGACCAGTGCATTCTGCAGGAAGAGACTGCGGGCGAGCTTACCTACCTTACCCAGCACTGCCCACCCGACACACTCCAACATTCGCAGTGGCCGCGCTCTCTGCCCTCTTCCCCCCCCTCCGAATTCGTGGTCCCCGAGGGACGCGTCTTCGTCATGGGCGATAACCGGGATAACTCCGCCGACGGCCGCTTCTGGACCAACGACCCCCTTGACCAGTTCACTCCGCAGTATCGCCCGGACCCCGACGTCCAGTCGGTAACCATTGCCGCGCTGAAAGGCAGAGCAGTGCTGATCTGGTGGGCCCAGGACAAGAGTCGGCTCTTTTCAGTCATCAAATAGGTTCTGCCGTGGCCCGCTACCGCAATCCCGTCCCCACCGTAGACCTCATCATTGAACTTAGCGACCAGCGCATAGTCATTATTGAGCGCAAGAACCCGCCCTACGGTTGGGCCCTGCCAGGAGGCTTCGTCGACTACGGCGAGAGCCTCGAGGATGCTGCGGTGCGAGAGGCACTTGAAGAAACCGGTTTGCAGGTGCAACTGGTTCGCCAGTTCCATACCTACTCGGCCCCGGACCGCGATCCCAGACAACACACCGTGTCCACAGTCTTCATCGCCAGCGCCAACGGTGAACCGGTGGCCGGTGACGACGCGGCCACCGCGGTGGCGTGCCATCGCTCGAAGCTACCGGCGACCATGGCCTTTGACCATCGCCAGATACTTGATGACTTCCTTACGGGCCGCCACTGAAGGTTCGTTCTGGCTGGCATTTGCATTGAAATCGCAGTATATTGGGCCTCACTTCCCCTTGCCGACGCATGAGGTTCAGGATGAACGACCGTCGCCTTACTGCTACCGAGCGAACTGAACTGCTGGCGCTGGCGCGGCGAACCCTGGCAGAGCGTCTTCACCATGCCGGCGCCGACGAATTGCCGGCGCCGCCCACGGGACCAGGATTGCAGCAGCACCGAGGGGCCTTTGTGACCCTTACCCTGGCAGGCCACTTGCGAGGCTGTATCGGCACATTTCGCCCCCAGGAACCACTCTGGAAGGTGGTCCAGAGCATGGCCATATCCGCCGCCATTCACGACCCCAGGTTCCACCCCGTGCAAGCGGATGAGCTCGCAGCAATTGAGATTGAGATTTCCGCACTGACGCCACTCCGTGTCATTACCGACATCGAGCAGATCGAAGTTGGCACCCACGGCCTTTACATCACCCGGGGACCAGCCGGCGGCGTTCTGCTGCCGCAAGTCGCCGTGGAATATGGGTGGAGTCGCACGGAGTTCCTGCAGCAGACCTGTCGCAAGGCCGGACTGCCGGCGGAAGCCTGGCAGCAGGGAGCGACCATCGAGATCTTCGGAGCCGAGGTCTTCTCCGAGTCAGCACCTGACGGGGGCAAAGTATCATGCGCCTGAGGAACCTCCTCATGGGGGCACTGCTGCTCTGCACAACCGCGGCCTGCACCGATGCCACCGACGTCTCCGGAGTCTGGGAAATGCCCGAGAGTTCATCCATGCTGCAAATCGAGCAACTGGCCCCCCCCTTCACCGGCCGTATCAAGGTGGCCGTCGACCAGTTCGGATGGGATGTCTCAGGGGTTGTCCTCTTCTATCGCGACGATATCTACTATGACCTCGCCTCCTGCCACTATGTCATGGATGGAGAGGTGCGGTCGGACAGCTTCCTCTTCTCCCTGGAGTTCGAGGATGGACAACGCCTGTTGGGGCACCTGGAGTATTCAGAGTCGGGCGGCGATGAGCTGCTCAAAGGGAATCTGGTCGACCCGGATGGTGAGAAACCGCCACTCCAGGTCGTCCTCAAGCGCGTCGGTGGCGATGCGAAGGTACATCGGGAAGAATGGGATCTCGGCTGCCAATAATTGTGGCTGGCCTGCTCGTGGCCATCTTCTGCAGCAGCGCTCTTGGAGCCGCCGCAGAACTGCCCGTACGGCGCGCTCGTCGTGTCGCCATCTGGCCTGAGCAACACCTCGACTCCCCCTGTGCCCAGCTCTTCTCTCCCGGTGCGCGCGGTGCGGCTCCGCACAGATTCGTGAGACGAAGCCTGCAATTGGCACTGCAACAGACCTTCGACGTCAAAGTCCGAACCGTGCTGGAGCTCCGTCGAAACGTCACCGATTCAAGCAATTACAAGGACCAGGTAGTCCTTGGCAGGGAACGCTATCATATGGGTCACGAGTACTACCGTGACCTCCGTCAGCAAGAAGCTGCCGAAAGCCTGACCAGGTCAATCGAGATGCTCAATTCCATCTTCTATGATGCCGTGGAGCCTCAGGCCTTCTCAGAGATCCTCTTTCTGCTGGGCATCACCCTGGTGGAAGAGGGGCGCATCGCCGACGCGCATCAGGCCTTCAAACGGGCCCTCTTTCTCTCGCCCCATACGACCTTCAGCCCCGGCTTCCACCCCCCACCGGTGGAGCAAGCGCTGAGTGTGGCATGCGAGGACGTGCAAAAGTCCCTGGAGAAGGAAGTTCCCCTTGGCACCCAAGAGCGGACCTTCGCCTTCATGCGCAAAATGAAGGTGGATGTGCTCTTCTATCCGCTCATCGTGAAGGAAGGCGATGCCAGCGTTCTCCGCTTGCTGGCCTGGGATGGCAAAGCCAAGAATGTGGTGCTGCGAGAGAGCATCGCACTCGCGAACGAGGAAGAGGCAGGGGAGGCCATAGACCGGGCAGTCTCACGCTGGGCAGCCTGCACTCACTATGAAAACGTGCCGCGCCGAGTAGAGGAGCGACACCAATGGGTCTTCTCCGCCAACTACCAGCACCTCCTTTTCCTGCAGCAACCATTGCGCAATCCCCTCTTCATGATGGGCTTCTCCTTCGATGGTGCGCACTTCTTCCGGCGCTCCTTTGCCATTGTCGTCAAGGCTCAGTTCCTCTCTTCTCTGCCGGACCGCTTCGAGGATCTGGTGGATGGCTTCACCTCGGCTCGAGTCACTGTCGGGCCGGCCTTCGGTGTTTCCGGCGATTGGTGGCGGCTCTTCGTGGCCCCCAGTCTGGAGTTCCACTACCTGGGCTCTTTCAGTGTCACCAGGGATCCCAACTGCAAGCATTTCCTGGAGGATTCCCCCGGAGCCGACCTCTGCGCTCCCGGCGCCGTCAAGGAGTTCCCGGTGGACTTCCTGGCCGGAATCAATGTCTACATAGGAACTCAGTTCTTCCTCTCCGACGAGATGTTTCTGGGGGCCGGTGCCTCCATCTCCACCTATTTTGCCCCCTTCGACCGCACCTTTGAGATGAACTTCCCAGTGGCGCTGGAGGCGGGCGGCGGAGTCGCCTTCTGACCTGAGTGCTTTGGATTTGGCTCCAGCCCGGTGTTGTTCTATACTACGGTCCCAAACTGAGACCCCCGGGGGGCCATGCGATCGCAATTGCTGCTACTGCTGCTTGTTTCTGTCCTGGTGAGCGCCTGCAATCAGCCGGAGCCACACATACCACTACACACCGTCGGCACCTTCAAGGTGGCGGGCAACCAGCCATATACCCGGACCGGATACGAGCTTGTCCCCGGCCGCTACTACATGTTCCACCATCGTGCCGGGACAGTCTGTGTGCAGCAGGACAAACGCTGCGCACCGCCGCGGGGAAAGGACATCCCGGGAGAAGAGGCCTGGGGTCTGCAGCTGAAGGTCGGGGGCGAGTATGTCCAGATTCGAGACCTGCTGGTCCTAACTGTTGAGGAGGCGACGCCCCTGGACTTCTACCTCCCCGAAGGTAATGAGCTGGAATACCGCGAAGACAAGCTCCCCCTCTACGAAGACAACACGGGCTCGTGGACCATCGAAGTAACCTCATTTCAGGAGGCACCAGAGGTCGACTTCTGGCAGGGAGCGAACATCACCAGCTATATGGCGGAAGGTTACTGCGGCACCAAGCCAGGGACCATCATGCGACGACTGGTGGCCCTGGGCGCCAACGCGGTGCAATTCGTGATCGTCTACGAAACCGACTCCAAGTACATCTTCCCAGTCTCGTACTCTCCCCGCGCCTACTGCATCGTCCAAGCGACCCAGGAAGCCAAAGAGCTGGGTCTGAAGGTTGGTTGGAACCTCCACGTGGACCCCCCAAATGACGGCTGGCGCGGGGCCATCGAACCACCAGATCGGGATACCTTCTTCGCATCCTATCGGGAATTTGCCGTCTACTACGCCGGCCTGGCCCAGCTACACGGTGTGGATTTCCTGATCCCGGCCACCGAGATGGTCTCCACCATGCGCACCGCCGAAGACCAGAACCGCTGGCTCTCGATCTTTGCTGATCTGCACGGAACCTTCTTCGGACTCATCTTCTACGCGGCTGACCGCGTAGAGTACACTGAGCTCAATTCTGCTTTCTGGCATAGCTGCTGCGATATGATTGGCATGACCCCCTGGTATACGCTCACCGAAAAGCCGGTCCCCGACGCCGGGGAGTTGGAACAGGCCTGGAAGCCCATTGCCACCAACATCGACCGCTTCGTCAACGCGGTGAAGATGCGAGCGGTTCTGGTGGAAGGTCCTGGCTACCGGGCATTGGAATCCTGTGCTACTGAGCCGGCCAACTACCTGGCTGACAAGAAGCCCAGCGACCTCTGCCAGGTAGAAGCGTACAGGGCATTCCTGCGGACCTTCACCAAGGCCAGGAAGAAAACCATCGCCGGCTACTTCATCTGGGAGATCAACCTCGACGAAGAAGACCACAGCAACTACTCGCCCCTCGACTCCATGTCCGAGAGCGCTCTGAAACAGGCCTGGAAGGGAAAACGCCCCTAGCCAGCTCCCAGGAGAACTGTGACCGCACAGCCCAGCAAATCAACTTCACATGTCGGCCGTGGCGTGCTCTTTCTGAGCATGGCCAAGATCTACTTCATGGGAACCGGCTTCCTCCTGGTTGTCTTCCTGCCCAAGCTCTTCGAGAAGCTGAGCGGCGACGTCACCGGTGAACTGTACGGCCGCTATCGCGTGGTCATTGGCCTGATCAACCTGCTCAACATGATTCTTATTGGCGGCACCATTCAGGCCGTCTCCAAATTCATCTCTGAACGGGAAGAGCGGGCCCATTCCGTCAAATGGCAGACCATCAAGATCCAGACCGTCTTTGGCGGCGGACTGAGTCTGGCACTCTTTCTGGGGGCCGACCTCATCGCCACTCACCTCTATCGACAACCAGCTCTGGCCATCTACCTCCGATTCGCCTCCCCCATTGTCCTGCTCTACAGCTACTACGCAGTAATCATCGGCAGCCTCAACGGCCTCAAGAGGTTCTCCCACCAGGCGCTCATGGACGTTCTCTTCGCCACCGGCAAAGTCGGACTGACCATCGCGTTTGTCGTCGCCGGCTATGCGATCTCCGGGGCTATCGGCGGCTTCCTCGTAACCGCTGCGGTGATGCTGACGGTCTCCTCCTTCGTGCTCGGACGATTGCAGAAAGGCGAATCCATTCCATGGCAAGCCATCTGGAAGTTCGAATGGAAAACCCTCTTCTTTGCCTTCTTCTTGAATGGTCTGCTGCAAGTCGACTTGCAGCTCCTCATGGCACTTGCGCCCCCGTCACTGGGCACTCCAGAATCCCAGACCGGTGTCTACGGACTCGCCCTGCAACTGGGGCAATTGCCGTACGTCGCCACTATCGCGGTAGCGTTTGTCGTCTTCCCCTTGATCTCTCGTGCTACCTTCGAAGCCGATGCCAACCGGACCCGCCGGTACATTTCGGCCACCAATCGTTACGTCTTTCTCTTCCTCGCCGGCCTGGTCGCTACCTTCGCCAGTGAAGCTGCCGGTATCATGTCGTTGCCATTCTTCCCGCAGGTCTATGCCTCCGGCTCCCAGATGTTCGCGGTGCTATCGGTGGGGTACCTCTTCTTCGCAATGGTAGTGGTCAGCGCCAACATCTTCACCGGCAGCGGCCGACCCGTGACCTCCGCACTTCTCTTTGCAGGCATGCTGGTGGTTTCAACCATACTCAACGTCATACTCATCCCGCGCTACGGGGGCATGGGGGCAGCTGCGGCCAGCTCCAGTGCCATGGTTGCCGGGTGTATCGCAGCCGGTATTCTCTCCTATCGACGCTTCAAGACCTTCCTGGCCCCCCTCTCTTTCCTGCGTGGGGCAGGCGCCGCGGTGCTCGTCGCCCTCATCGCACATTATCTCGAACCGGCTGGAGGTGGAGTTTTCTGGGTGCTCTTGCGGTTGACTGGCAATTTCGTGCTATACTGTGCCGTGCTGGTCATCTTGCGCGAACTCACGCGCGCTGACCTCAAACAGGTGTTGGCCCTCCGCCGCGCCTGATTGTTCCTGAGGAAGGGAGGCGACCGTTGTCGGTCACCGTCGGTAAATATAAACTGCTGCGCCGACTAGCCGTCGGTGGAATGGCCGAGATCTTCCTCGCCCGGGTGCACGGTGAAGCCGGCTTCCACCGCAAGGTTATCATCAAGAAGATCCTGCCCCATTATGCCGGCGAGCCTGAGTTCGTACGCCGCCTGGTTGATGAAGGGCTTCTTGCGGCCCGGCTGAGTCACGGCAATATCGTTCAAGTCCTCGACCTGGGGCGCCTGGGGCCGGACTATTTCATCGCCATGGAATTCGTCGACGGCGTCGACCTACGCGCACTGCTCTCGACAGCCTATGAGCGGGAAGCAACTATTCCCGCGGATATCAGCATCCATATCCTCTGGCAGGTCGCCCGGGCGCTGGCGTATGCACACGACAAGAAAAGTGCACGAGGCGAATCCCTGGATATCATGCACCGCGACATCTCTCCAGCCAATGTCTTCATCTCGTGGGAGGGGCCGTCAAGCTAGGCGATTTCGGCATCGCCAAAGCCAGACAACGACTCACCAGACACACCATGACCGGCGTCCTTCAGGGCAAGTTCCCCTACATGTCCCCGGAGCAGACGGAAGGGGCCGAGTTGACTCAGGCGAGTGACATCTTCTCATTCGGTTCCCTGGCCTACGAACTGCTCACCCAGACCCGCCCCTTTGAAGGGGAATCCGACATGATGATCCTGACTCGCGTGAAGAAGGCGCAATACCGACCAATTCGCGAGGTTCGACCCGATCTGCCGGAGTCCTTCGCCGAGGTAGTCAGTACCTGCCTGCAAAAGGACCTGACTGCGCGTTACTCCCGCGGCTCAGAACTCGAACGGGCTTTGGCCACAGTGATGCAGGAAAGTGGCTGGGTCGTCTCAGAAGGAGACATCACAAAGTTCCTCGCCGAACTCTATGGCGATAGCCGACGGCCGGAGCCCCAGGGTGAGAGTGCCCCAGAAGATGAAGAAGGGGAAATCCTCGAGGCCTCTCCCCTTGACCCCTACGATCTCAAGGCTGGCCTGCCAGTCCGGCCGCAACGGCCAGCGACTCCACCGCCGCCCCAGGAGCTTACCCGGGCAGTGGCACAACCCGACTGGCACCGGCGCCAGCGCCGGAAGACACGTGGTTGGCTGGCCTGGGCCCTGTTCATGGCCGCAGCCGCCATCTTTTTGGTTCTCGACTACACGACCCTGCACGTCCTGTTGCCACCTCATGGTGCCGCTCCGCCCATGGCCGCAGAGATAACCGAATCCCCCGAGAGAACCGAGACAGCCCACGAGCAGGACAGCACTCGCGCCCTTGATCTCGATTCAGCAAGCGACCAGACACTCCTGGCATTGGCTGATGGTGGAGACGTGCGGACATTGCCAGATAGCAAAGACAGTGACCAGCTCCCACCCGACGTGCCGGATGTCACCACCGGGATAGACCTACCAGATCAAGCTGCCCTGACTCTTGACGCCGCCAGTGAAGCCGATTTCAGGTCCCCTGATGCAGATATCAGAGCGGCCACTCTGACACCAGCGCTGGCCCGGTCGTCCACCCGTCTCTCCGTTCTCCCCGAAGATGCAATAATCTACCTGGACGACCGCCCCCTGGGCCCCAGCCCCCAGGTTCTCTCCTTCGTCGAGGGCGGCAACCCCCGGGAGATCCGCATTGAAAAAGATGGTTATGTGTCGGTCTCTTTCAGCCTCCGCCACCCGGGACCGCGGTCACTGGGTAAACGCCTGAAACCACTGGAATTGGGCCGGCTCTACCTGCGCTACACACCGGCGAGCGCCTCTGTACTCATCGATGGCAAGGCGGTGGTCTCCTCCCATGGCCTCAACATCATCGACCGGCAGTTGACGGTTGGCCCGCACACCGTTATTGTGCGAGAAGGGGAACAAGAGACAACCAAAATCATCACCATTGACAAGGACAGGGAATGGCGCGGCACGATAACGGCGACTCCGTAGACTCAGGGCAGCTGACACGCACCGTCTATCTCGAAGCGAATATCGAGAAACTGCAAGCTCCACGCTTCGAACTAGTGGTCCAGCGCGGTGCCAACAAGGGCGAGAGCCTCTCCTGGGAGAGCCTCATCCTGCGAGTTGGGGCCGCCCCTGACAACGACCTCGTACTAGATGATTCCACCGTCTCCCGCCATCACTTTCGCATTGAACTCGATCCGCGGGGCTATCGCCTTAGAGACCTCAACAGCAAGAACGGCGTGGTGGTTCAGGACATTCCAGTTAGAGATTGCTACCTGCCACCTAGCTGCAGGATCACCGTTGGCGACACGGTCCTCAAGTACAAGGAAGGCCGGGAGAAGATTGACCTTGAGCTTGTCAAAGAAAACCGGCTGGGCGAACTGCTCGGCGCCAGCAGCCAGATGCGCCACCTCTTTGCCCTGGTGCGACGGGTAGCAAACACCTCGGCAACCGTGTTGATAGAGGGAGATAGTGGTACCGGGAAGGAACTCACCGCACGAGCGCTGCACGATCTCTCAGCACGCGGCTCGAAGTCCTTTGAAATTCTCGACTGCTCGGCCATTCCCGAGTCAATCATCGAGAGCGAACTCTTCGGACACGTCAAGGGCGCCTTCACTGGTGCCGTTGAGCGCCGCAAGGGGGCCGTTGAAAACGCCGCGGGAGGAACTCTCTTTCTCGACGAGATCGGCGAACTCCCTTTGCAGGTGCAAGGCAAAGTACTCCGCCTCATCGAGCGCAAAGAGGTCAAGAGCGTCGGCGCCGATTCATTCCGACAGGTGGACGTGCGCATCGTCGCGGCAACCAATCGCAACCTGCGAGAGGAAGTGGCCAATGGCAATTTCCGAGAAGACCTCTACTATCGTCTGGCGGTGGTCAAGCTGCGCATTCCACCCTTGCGGGAGCGAACTGAGGATATTCCTCTCCTGGTCGACCACTTTCTCGATTTCTTCTCGCAGCGAGATGGCCATCATTACACCATCTCTCACCAGATGCTGCAGCGGCTATTGGCCTACGACTATCCCGGCAATGTGCGCGAACTACGCAATCTGATGGAGCGATCCTGCCTCTTCTCGGACGGCGTCGAGCTTACCGTGGAACCCGGCACCCGGCCACCCATTCCGGCAGGCGGCTCAGACTTCGCGGCGCTCATGCACCTGCCCTACAAAGAGGCCAAAGATAACCTCGTCTCCAGCTTCGAGGAGCGTTACTGGACCCGCCTACTGGAGGTCTGCAACGGCAATATCTCCGAAGCATCCCGCCAGGGCGGCATCCATCGCAAATCGTTGGAGTACCTGCTCAAGAAGATCCGTCGCGAAGATTAGTGGGGAAGGGCTGCGCCACAATGCTCAGGTAGAACGAAGCAGTGGCTGCTACTTGGCAGCCGGCTGGGGAACGTTGGTGCCGAGAATCTGCTTGGCACGATTGGCCACCCGGGCGCTGGAATCGTTGGCCGCGGTTTCCAGGAGTGCCTTCGCCTCGGGGATATCACGGGCGCTGGCCAGGTAACTTACCGCAGTCAGACGCACATACTCCTTCTCTTTGTCAGCCAGAGCTTCCGCAAATGCCGCCAGAGCCACTTCCTTCTTGTTGAGGTGGAGCAGACCCAGAGCCGCGTCGAGACGCACGTGAACCTGCTTGGCCTCCATGGCCTTCTCGAAGAAGGCCATGGCTTCATCGTCATAGACGTACTTGCCATCTTCAATGCCCTTGAAGAACGCCCGGCGGAGGGCCACGCCCTGGTCCAGCATGGATTCCATGAGCGGCTTGGCAAAGTCTTTTTCGCCCCACTGATAGAGCAGAATGGCTGCTTCGCTCTTGACCGCCAGATCGTTTCCTTCGGCCAGCGTCTTGAGCGGTGCCACCAGGGCATCCTTCTTGTCATTGCCCAGGGCGCGAATCGCAGTTGCCTTCTCAAAGGCCTTCCCGTCGCCCGTGATGATGGCCTCGAGCTTGGCGAGATCCGCCGCATCAGCGCTCCGACCGAGTTTGTAGATCTCCTGGATACGCATTCTGCGGGCCTGAAGATCCTCTTCGGAACGAGGCTCGGGTACTGGCTTCGCTGCCTCCGCAGTCTCCGCCGCGGCCTTCTCTTCAGCTGTCTTCTCTGCAACCGGAGCCGCTTCAACTGCCTTCTCCTCCACGGCCTTCTCTTCGGCCGGGGCTTCCTCAACAGCCTTCTCCTCCACAGCCTTCTCTT
>ERZ890953.327-NODE-327-length-28444-cov-13.804537_pt1 | contig 28444 bp, 40 predicted proteins | sample MGYA00521264_ERZ890953 | MGnify/ENA primary metagenome ERZ890953 (study PRJEB32303, sample SAMEA104408629) | aquatic metagenome | biome: Brackish water; feature: Chemocline; material: water | place: Baltic Sea | collected 2014-10-26T21:54:00 | depth 200 m ...
GGTCTCGTGCCTAAACCTTCTAAGTGGGTGCCCAAATCCCCCCGATGGGCTGTCATTGAAGCTGTCGCTGAACTGCTGCAACAGATCTGGCCGCACACGGTCCTTCAACTATTCCTTACAAACAAGCACTCCTGGATCATCGGCGTGAAGACCCCTTACGCCGACGTCCAGGTGAGCATTGGGGACGAGGCATCCATCCTTCATGTGATACAACTTAAAGAGGAGGGTGGGGTTGTCCTATCCCCGCATAGGGAACTGCGCAGAGAGGTCTTCAGGAACACGGACACAACAGACTTTTTGGGCTGGTTATGTGAGATCAAAGAGTTGGTGGACAATTTGCCATGAGTCAAAACGTCGGACATTTGAAGAATTGGATTCCCGTGCGGGACACCGCACGGTACATCCTCCAGATTCTGGCCCAAATCTTCCCGCAAGGGAGAATTGACGAAGACGGCACCCGTGAACCCCCGGGTGCATGGCATCACATCGTTTACACCATCAGCACGCTACAATTCATAGGACCATTCGAAACAGCTTTGTTCCCCTCCAACGCCATGAAAGCTGTAACCTGGAAATTCCATTTCAAGGTCGGATCGAAAGTTGTCGCTGTTGAGGTGTGGTACAACAACATCCTGCATGACCGTGATGTGTTCAGTTCGCAACATGATACGGATGCCCTGGGATGGCTGTTCAAGCTGTCTGCCGAGGTCGCACCGGATGGTCTTTGCCATGTGAGGACGCCGGTATGAGCGGGAAATATCTTACACAACTCTCGCATTGGCTGTCGGACAAAATGCATGGTAGCGACAAACCCATCCCCACCTTTGGGGAGCCGTTAGCAAACCGACCCATCGCGGATATCATTAACGACACCCTCAATGACATCCACGAAAAGACCGCCGCGGATATCATCGATGGCATGGGTGAATGGAAACGTGACCGTGCCACCATGATCGGGTCCCCCGCAGGCAAAGGACGACTGGTGCAACCTGTCCGTGAGGTGGGCCATGTAGGGGATGCTAAGATCTTTGTACCTGGCAAGGAGAGCTTCCCTGAGCTTACCCAGGGCCACCAGGGGACGCCCCAAGGCATTTACAGGGACCAGGACGTGCTGGAACACGTAAGCCCGTACAGGCAGCGTGTGACAGCCCTACACGCCGCGGATTTCATCCGAGAGGCATTGGGCATCCCGCCTCAAAAGATTGGATTCGCGCTACACACCCAGGCCGACCCCCCGGTTCTAACGCTCACCGCAACTGTCATGATCGACATGTTCATTTCCTTCGGATTCCAAGAAGACGAGGTGCAAGGAGCGTTGACCAAAGAGACATCCCCCGGCAACATGGAGTTCGAGTTGCAAGAGGCCCTCGACCTTTGCAATGAAGACCTCATCGGGTTCCTGTCCTGTGCTATCCAGACGATGCATGAAATAATGCCCGAAAAAGGCTGGTATCATGCCCAATATGACATGGCCATCCCATCGCATTGCCTGATGAAAAGTGCAGCACCGTTCACAATCCCCATGGGTGCCCGGTTGCAAATTGGAGACCCTTGGGCTGATGTGATTTGCAAGTGGGATAAGGTCCTGTCGGACAATGTCTTTGACCAACGCAACCTAAAAATCAAGAAATGTGATTACCGTTTCCCGATGTCTTACTGGTTGGCTCAGCAAATCGATTTTGTAACGACGGGACCCTATGACGACTGATAGTTTCAACCCACGAGACACGTTGCACGAGTACATCGTCAATCACCTCGGGGTGGACATTCAATTCGCCCCGTTGATCCTGGACCTGTTGAACCTCGTGCCGCAGGTCTTCCCCGATGTGAATCATGACAGCGTGGCCGTGTGCAGTGGGAACAATGACGATGTGCCCTCTGCAACTGTTATATTCCCCTTGAAGGATCAAATCTCCTCCTTGACGTTCTACTTGCAAGAGGGGTCTTCAATCGGAACATGGATCGGGGTGACCGCCACCCGGCAAGAAGATTTGGTGACCGATCAATGGCTGGATTTCGTGGGGTGGGTGTCCGAGGTCCGTGGTGTCATGGACGAGTTGCCTGATATGAACCCCCCGCAACCAATTCAAGTGGACGACCCTCTTTGGAAAGAAGCAATTCAAGAGACACTTGACAACAACCCGCAGTTCGCACTTGCAGTTCGCGGGACGTATGCTGCGTGGCTTGAGGGGAACCGAACGGTGGGGGCGACTGCACGGCGAACTGCTCTGATCCGTGCAAAGCACATGTACGACCAAGCCTTCACAGGTGACCCCGCACTCAAGGTCACCTGGCTGGAGCAAGCCTACGCCATGTTTGGGCAACATGGCGCTTCAAAAGACCAGGCTTATGTTGGGGCATCATTAGCAGAAGAGATCCTCCCAGACGACCCCGCAAAATCCAAGGTGATAGCTAAGGCAGCTATTCTGGTGCTCAATGAAGACGAGGACGCTCATGCGGCTAAAATCATACAGGCCAACAGAGTCCTTGAACAACTCCCCCCATATTTGCAAGATGACATTGAGGTTGTAGGGGACAGTAACCACGACTCCCTATTGGGTCTGGATGATGACTACGATTATTTCAATGACGACGACATCCTATTTTAAGCCATGATCTGTCGAATTCTCATAGCCAATGCAACCCTCAACGTCCTCAACTTTGCCCTGTTCCTCTGGATCGGAGGCTTGCATTTTGCCCTTACCCTGACCTGGTTTGCGATCCTCACGCAGGGGATTCTATGGCTGGCGCACGACCACATCAAAGCCGCACTGGATTTCCTAATCCTGCCCCCAGGCCCCATCAGACGGATTCGCATCGCTCTGTACCATCACCGCAAGGGCTGGTATCCCCCGTTCCGAGACGTGAAGCGTTGGATGCAACGCTGGGGGTTCACATATCAAGCCACTGAGCGACCCCACTGGGCCCTTTCCACGCCCGCTTATCCGTTGCGACCCTGGACATGGAGGTCGCACAGGAGGTATTGGCAAGTTGCACGACCTGTTGTCAAAGAGTTAGGGCGGGTGCCCGCACATGCCGCGGTGTCCACGTTCAAACTGTGGTGGCATTTAACCCGGCTCAGGTAGCCTGAAATCCACGTAGGCACACCATGGACATTGAGCAGTTGGCACGCAACCTCTCTTCAACACTGGATAAAATGGGGGTTCCCTCATACCAGATGGAGTCTTGTGCCTGCGTTATCCTGTTCATGGGCAACATTTTCGGGGATGAAGTCGACCGTACTAAAGGAGCCATCATATTCGACCGGATCCGAAACACCACCGTAATCACTGTTTTACTACTGGACCACTCCGTGTTCCGGTTTGAAATTGGCACTGAAACAATCGGGGCACGCTTCACCAGCCCCCAATATGTAGAGATGTACGACACCCTGAAAGTCCCCACTGCCAAGGACCACGGGGACATTGTCGGCTGGCTGTCGCAAGTCCAGGGGGTACGAGAGCCATGAACTCAAAAAAACTGAGTGACAAAATCATTCAGGGACTCATTTTTCAAGCACTGCCACACCTCAAGAAAAAGGGTGTCATGGTGTCCGTTGACACACTGGACACCAACCAAGGCAAAAAGGACATCACCGTCCTCTCTGCCCCCCTGTTCCCCGATAAATGGATCATCATCGCAATTACCAACATCGACGGGAAAGATGAAGCTATCGGCCATTTACAAGACCCCGGAGACCAGAAAATCCCGACCCTCATCATGCATCAAGGACTGTTGTATGAAGACCTAAACCCTCAGGTCTGGACCGATTTCGTAGGATGGATCTGTACCGTCAAGGATTTTTATACCGACCTGGTGCCCAAAACAGGCGTGTACATCATGGCGGCCGCTGGCAATTCTACCTGGACACGAAAAGACGGAGCCCTCCGGGTAGTCCACCAAGCCGAATACCTGCAGTTTACGGGCAACGAATGGCAAATAGGGTCAGATCAGTTCCCTATGACGTATGCAAACTGCACCATGGTTCAAGACCGACACCTAATCTGGCACCGAGACCTGCGATGAGCGACGAAAAAGAACTCCCTAAAATATACGATGACTTGTTTGAACAACCCCAATCCGGGCTCCCCGGTGGGATTCTGTTCATATGCGTACTAATCGGATTGATCGGGACAATGTGCGTCATCCTTTACAGGGTGCATTTCACAGAACCTAACCGTTCAGCAGGTCGCTGTCGTAACTTATGCATCGATGAAATCACAGTCGACAGAACCGTTTCACGGTGCCTCGCCTGCTGGACCAAAGTCCACAAAAACTGGATTAAATCGGAGGAAAAGCCATGAAATGGGCCATCGCACTGAGCATCATCGGGGCTGTCCTGTTGACAGCAGGACAACTGCTACCTGTCATTGTCGACCATACCATCGAGCCCAATAAAGGGGCATATGAGTGCCGTGAGCTATGCCTCATGGAGATGAAAACCAACTCCAAAATCCCCGCATGCCACAAGTGCTGGGACAACCTCGTCAAAGCCAACACGAAACCCCCTGAGGCATCGTCATGACGACCCCTCATAAATCATTCAAAGCCTTTGGCATGGGAACTCAGACATGGCTGCGCATTGTAAAGGCCGCAACCCTCCTGATCCTCCTCACCTGTGTGGGTGTCGTCATCTTTGTATGGGATACCTACGACCCTCACCGTGTCGCCCAAGTCAAATGGGGCCGTGTTTGTTCCGACATCTGTCAAAAAGGCGTGATAGAAACCGGCAATGTAGCCCGGTGCAAAGCCTGTTGGGATCGAGTAATAGAAAAAGCCACGCTTGAAGGGCATACATGGGCAAATACACCGAACAACAACACCACGGATTCCACCTTCTCATCCAAGAGGCAGTGAAAGACGCCCTGGGCCTCATGCCCATCGATTGTTACTCGATGTACATCAGGAAACACGAAACAGACCCCTGGCTCTCATATTTCAAAGCCCCACTGTTCACCGACGCCTTCGCCCATTTCAAAATCAACGACAAACACGTCGAAGCATCAGTCATCATTCAAGCACACCCCGACCCCAAGACATTTGCCATCACCCTCATGCAACTCCTCTCACCGGGAGACCAAAACGACGTCCTGGGCTTTCTGTCCCTCGCAGCAGAATGGAAGGAAAACCAACTCCCCAAAGGCCCCGCCTGGTACACCATTCAAAAACACCTCAAGGAACTGCGCCCCTGGTACCCCATGGACCTAACCCCCGGTGTTCAAGTGTACGTCGAAGGATCCACATTCAAACGACCCGGAACTGACATCATTCACCCACTGTCATGGGCACTCAGCCACTACCTACAAAACCCATGACCGAACTCTACTCAGCATGGGACCATAGAGCATACCATGACACCCTGAGACCTACCCTTGAAGACGTCTTCAAAACGACATCACTATCCGTTTGCTTCAAAGTAGGGGAATGTTTCGAATATATCAGTCATATTACAGTCCCACTGTTCGCTGACGTAACGCTTCATTTCGAAATCACCAACACACGTATCCAAGCATCCCTGGATATTATGAAATACCCCAACGGAGACATCTCAAAAGAACATCACACCGGTCTAGAGCTTGGAAACGAAACAGACATGCTAGGCTACATATCCCTCATAGCCGAATGGAAACAAACCCAACTGCCAGCCTGTAACTGCACGACCCTGCAAAACCCCATCCCAGCACGACCCCCATGGTTCCCCCTCGATTTCCCAACATGCACAACCATCTGGATCAATTTCGAAGAGTCGATATTTCGCATCAACTCCGACACCCTCGAATTCCCCCTGTCACTCGCCCTTTGCCAAGCCTTGAACGCAATATGATCCAATTCATAACACATGCCGGGGAAATCATCGGACAAGCACTCGAACCATACATTCACGACAAACCCATCATGAAAACGACCCCCGACCCCAGAAAACGACAAACTACCTGGACCCACGTCGTCCCCCTACTGTCCGACCTCTGTGTCAGCCTTGCACTGACCCTAAATGATAGAGACCAACACGCACTAGAACTCGCAGCCGTCTATACCAACACACCACCACCAGCACCTAACCTTCACGCATGCATTCACTGGACCCAACCACCAACCTATCGACACGACATAGCTAATCCTCAATATCAAATCTTTTGCAAAGACATCCTAAATCCAACATCGATTGCCGATATCATAGGATGGGCATCCTTTGCCAACGATTTCCTAAATACCAATTTACCAGAACCCAACTCCCTACATGTCATCAACAAGAACATCCCCACCCCCAACCCACCATGGGTGCATATGCCTTTCATTAGGGGACATAACATTAGAATCCTACCCCATGGACAATGTGTCATTGAAGAGCCCATCAGAAGCGACTCGCTGTTCCTGGGACAAGTAACCCCTAATGAGGTAAAAAACCTCATTGAAGCATCACGATCCCACGCCTGCGTGCCTTTCCCCCTTTCCTTTCATATCGTCAACACTCTATCCCTCACACCCCCTTTGAAAAGGTCTCTTTAACGACTCGCACCCCTAAACCAAAGGTTTGCGACCCCCCTTTATTGACCCGTTGGGATATGTTTTCTTGACCAACAATTCTGAGTCATGTAAGAATCTTTTTTGCCCATTACCGCAATTGCCCCCAATAAAAGGGGACTACCAAATCCGGGAGTGACCCTCTCTAACCCTGATATATTAAACCCACGCAGAAAAATTGAGCTGACTTGCCAGAATGATTAGGGATTTCGGGAGTCCATATGCAAACAGAAACGGTGCTGTACAGCCGGTATCAAGATGGCGCGAAGCCAGTCATCGTGACTCCGACTGGCTTTACGGTAGGGTCTACCACGTATCGCAGTAAGAGATCCCTGATCGCGGGTCTCACGGGACATCCCGAAGCTCGACATTGGACTTTCGACCGGTATTTCAAACAGGGTCGTCATACACCCCCACGACACCTGGACTCCCCCGACCTCATTACACTGCTCTCGGACATCGTCGTTGCGACTCCTCAGCAAACGTCGTTCATTGTCGATTCACATCCATTGGGGATCGACCTCGACAATCGAGCGGGCGAGGTCGCCAAGTTGTTGTATGCGGGATTCGGCCCGATGATCATTGCATCTGGGTACGAGTTCGATGACGTACTGCAAGAGGTCTACAAAGGATTGATTACCAGGAACCATGGTACGTGTCCCTGGGATTCCCGTATCAGCACCTTTGGTCATTACGTGCACATGGTGTGCAGATGTGTGTTGGCCAACTATCATCGTAAACAATCTAAGCGTCGTCAACATGAACAGTTGGGGCTCCCTGGATACGATGAATGCGGCCAGCGTGGCATGGTGGATGCGGGTAGTGCAAAGGCGGTTGTCCCAGAGGGTGCCGCTATACAGCCCGATGGTGAGGTGTTCGATACGTGGGCTGTAGAAAGCCTGGAATTCCAGATTACAAAGAGTCGTAGGTCCAGTACCAAAGAGGCAAGGTTAGCTCTCAGGGTGCTACCCCTTATACGGGACGGCTACAAACGTGGGGAGATTGCCGACACCATCGGAGAGTCCCCAGCATCAGTCAGCCGCGCCATGGCGTTCCTGAGGTCCATAGCCCGCACCTGGGCTACCGCCTGAGGTACACCCCTTTGGTTGGCCCCAGGGGGGCGAGGGTTAATAAAGAAAATTCTTGACAACTGATGTCGTACCACGACACCCCCGTGATGATAACGCCCATGTATGTCGTGGTGTCATGGGGTGTCGTACCTAGATGTTAGGGCCTGTGTCGTGTGTTGGACATCCCCCATCAACAGACAGTTGACCGTTTTGGTTCTGACACAGTTTGTTGGGGAGTGTGAGGGTCGTATGAGGGTGTGTGCTTTGGTCACAGGCCGACCAGGCCGTTAGCTCAGGGTCGTCAGGTACGGCGGGCGTGTGAGGGTCGACCTCTAGTTTCTTCGTGTCTGCTTGGTGAACAGACCCCCGTGCTGTAGACGAGGGAGGCATGGGGAAAGTGACGAGCAAAATCCCGGCCCTCCCAAATTAATTAAACCGATGCGTTAACCTCGATGGGTCCCCCGAAACATCGTTTTTGGCCAATTGAACCTACGCACAAAATAACGGTGTTTTTTGGTCAAACCCCTGGTGTGGTCGGACAAACCTCATGTGATGTTGATGTGCTGATATGGGGGATAAGGATGAGGATGACTGTGGGGAATGATGGTTCCGCTATGTGGTAGTGTGTCTACTGACATATAGGGGAAATCGCATAATTTTTCAAATGCAGATGTTGGAAAGGCGATGTGCGATATTTTTCTGGGAATTTTTTGGTGGGGTTATATCGGGTAAAGGGGGGCCAGGGATGGGAGGCTAGGGAGGCTACTCTTACACCTGGCCCCCGGTGTTAGACCCGAGTCCCCCTGGTGATTGGTGCACCTGCTTGGTTCGTGCAGGTTCTTAGCCACATGGGGCTAAGAGGGGTGTGGGGTGACTCTTGTCCTTTGCATACTGACTACGCTGTGGGTGTGGGGGTCTGAGCTTTGGTGTCGGTAAAAATGTTATAGGATCTGGGTTGGTAGGAGGATGACCCCATGAGTTCTGCAATCGTTCGTTCGTTTTACGAGATGGCTGAGGATAAAAGCAAAGGCATAACGACGAACCGGAAATTGAAACCTCCGTTCAATAAGGTGTTGGTGATCCGCGGGCAGGGGAAACAGGGGATGATTGAGCGGGTCGCAGCACGTCATCTGACGGCCAAATAAAATGACGCACCGAAGTTCAGGGCACCGCTGAGGGGGGACCAGACGGAGAGAATCTCGGTGCGTCAATTAGGTTTGTGCCGGAAAAGTGGGGGGAAGTCAATATAAGAAACGGCGAGCCGGGCCATATTGTTTAGGTGTCCTCAGAGGATGTCTTCGTTAGTTTGGGTCCGCCGCCGTTCATCAGTACTACGTGGTGGGGTGTAGATCTGAGCTTGGGGTCTATCGGGGCAGGTAAGACAGCTTGAACTTGCGTGCTCCGTGGTTTCCTTCATCGAGGATGGAGTCCCGGATGATGAGGAACATGCTGTGTGCCTGGTGGTCGAGGGACAGGATTTTTTCGGCACGGTGCATGAGGTAGGGGAGCCTTTTCAGGAAATGCCTTTCCGGGGTATTTTTCCGAATGGTGAGCATGATACGGAGGACTGCTTCCCCGTAGAACTTATCGGGGGAGTGCCTGTAGGGTCCTGCGCACAATTCCTGAAGTGCCTTTTTGGTAGCCGCTGATTTGATTGCGGCACCCCGGAACAGCTTGTACATTTTTTCGCTGGCATTTTCCAGGGTCTTCACGGACACCCCGCCAGCGCGTTTCCTTGTCAGGTATGCTGCATACTCGCATGCCTGAACGAGGCGGGTGACGCTGTCCAGGGCTTCCACCGCGGAGTCGTCCATCCATGCGTTCAGGACGAGATCGCGTGAGTAGCCGGTGATGCGTTTGTTGTCCGTGCTGTTGAGGTACACCGCGGGGGTGTGCATGGCAAGCTGCCAGGATGCGAGCAGGGTCCTCCAGTTCAGGGCGATCTTGTTTTTCCGGTTGCCCTGGAACAGGATGGTGAAGGGCAGGGGGATGTGGGTGGTGTCATCCTTTGCTGCATTGTCAGCGGCCAGGATTTCCTGGTAACGCTGATAGATGGGGCTCCATTCGCGGTAGACGCTGAGCTGGTCCCCGAGGCTGGTGTTTTTGCGCAGGGCGTTAAGCTCAAACAGGGCGACCATCTGGGCTGCGGTCAGGTCCTTGTAGATGACGGCGCGGAAGGTTTTGGCCTTGCCGGATTTCTGGACGGCTTTCACGCGGTGCTGTCCATCGGGGATGTAGTAGATGTTGGGGGTTTCCGGGGTGGTTGCCAGGATGATTTCGCTGGTGAAATCCGGGCCGAGCGCGCGATAACTGTGGGCCAACTGGTTGACCCAGTTGGATTTGAGCATGCGCTGGTGGGATCCTCCGATGACGAACCTGACGGATCCCCCGGGCTCAGTGCCGATCTCGGCGGGCAGGATCAGTTCCGCATTATTGTAGCTCATACATGCTTTCGGAATGGTTTTGAGAACTTCCCGCCAATTACTGGGCTTGATCTCAGTGGGGATTTTTGCTACCTTTGACATCGTAAACCTCCTAACTTCGAGTTGTGTTCCTCCAAGAACATCCCGAGATTAGGGGGTTTGCTCGTTGATGTCAATAAACAACACCAACAAAATCCGCAGAAAACCACGATAAAACCAGTGCCTCGATCAACCCCCCTGAAACCCATACCCTGTAATTACAAAGGGTTGTGGTGGGGTTGTTTGGGCATCTCGTTGTGTTCAACCCCTCTATTGCTTTTAATGTGTTGTTATATCAAGCACTTAGGTAGGGGGTTGCTTATTTACTTTGGTTTTTTTGTTTTGAAGGGATCCCGTGCGCTACTGGTTTTAATCTCCACTGTTTTGGCAAAGGCTTTGCCAAAATGATAAGTGGTTGAGATGTATGCGTACCTCCAGGACATCTTTTTAGGTACGCATACCAGACCGTGTTCAGGCTTTTTTCGGGGGGAACGTGTCGGTATCATCTCTGATATTGAAAAAGTTGATACCTTGGCCACGGGCGTCGTCCAGGGGGTGATGGGTATGTGCTGGTGCACCGCGGAACCAGTGGCGCGGGAAATTACGTTTGGCTGCGTGTTTGTACTGACCTCCCAGTTTCATCCAGGCCATGGTTTTGATGTCGATGCCTTGAAAGCCGAAGGGTACGGAGGGGCCCACGAATTTGATGGCATACCAGTACAGCCACATGAAATCGAATGTGACCGGGTATCCCACAACGCAAACCTTGCCAGGTAAGTCCCTACACCATTGAATGAACTCAGGGAGGACTACATCCGGGGGACGTGTGTCTTTACGGGCTTCATTAAAAGCATAACCCTGATGAGACCACCACACCATAGTATCGGGGTCTCCACCGGGGATGGCATCTGGCAGTGTATCCAGTGTGGCGTAGTAGGATGAGATTTCGTTTCCTTTGTCATCGTATGCGACTGCGGCAAAGGAATACATTGAGTACGGTCCAGGTATGGGGCCGTCTGCTTCGATGTCTATGCTGAGGTAAGTTTCCATGTGGGATTATACCCCATATGGAATTGGAATGGGTCTACTCAGTAAGTTTCTGGATGGCCCTGAGGTTGCCAGCCCCGTAGGTGACCCAGCACTCTTGCCGGTCGCTGTATTTGAGGAACGCGACGTTGGTTCCGTTGGACGCAACGAACCCGTCCTTGGTTTGTTCGGCTTTCATGTCGGCGTACCCGTGCATCATGGGCACCACAAGCCGCACCCCTGCCTTTAGACTGTCCAGGGGTAGGGTGGGCAACCCTTGGATGTAAGCCACGTCCCAGGGCTGTTCAGGGGCGTTAGAGGGATATGCGTGGATGGGGGCTCCATCGTTTTCCCAACATTGCCAGTCACTCATTAGAATCTAGGCCTTTCCCGTTTCTCGACGGTGGTTCTGGTGGTGGTTTCGATCAGCCCACAGATGGTGCAGGTCCGGGTCCACTTGGGGGTTTCTTGCCGTGGCATGTCCATGGGCAGTTGCCGGTCCACGCCCATCGTTCCTTCGGGGTCTCCTGCGAAGTGGTAACCGGGGGTGATGTCTGGGGTGTACTTGGTTTCCCCCCAGATGTGGGAACAGGCTGCACGTTCCTGTTTGAGTAGGGCATCTGCCTGTTGAAACTGAAACTGCAGTGTGCCCCTGCGGTCAGCCAATTTTTTGAATTGATCATTCATGGTTTTAGCAGGGTCTTTTGGGGGATGTCGACGGTGACCTCCACCCCAAGGACTGTGATGTCCACATTGGTCACGGGGACGGTAACGGATCGGCCATTGATGTGGAATTGAGTTGTTCCTTCGGTTCTCAGATCATTCGCCACGGATCTCATGGCTTCTTCGCTGAACTGTGTTCCGTCTTTTCGGGGTCCTTGGGGCAACATGACGAACTTGATTTTCATGGGGTCACCTTTTGAGGAAACGTGCTGCGGTTCCCCAGCCACCGGACATCACTTTGGATCCATCCGCGGACAGCCATTTCTTGAAGATGGCGTACTCGATGTAGAGCATGCGGTTTGGCCCTGTGACTTTGCAATGCAGGGTGTCATTGTAGCAGCTTTTGATAAGCAGTCCCTGTAGTGCCCAGTCGCACCATTGGATCATCAGTTGCCGGGTACGCTGGTCCACGAACTCCATCTGGCCTTTGGTCAGGTTGCGTTCGGATGCAAAACTTTGGGGGGCGTTGGCCATGGGGTATTCCTCGTGTCTGTCCAGTGCAAAGCTGGTTTGCAACCCGCCGGACATCACTTTTTCCTGTTGGGGGCTGCTGTGAGTTCGATTCCCGTCAGGGCATCATACTCATCCCACATGCGATCTGCGGTCCCCGGCTGATAAAGGGCATCCCGGAACGCTTCCCGTTCTTTGATGTACATGCCCAGCAGGCTGCTGTTGTCTCGGATGCTTGCCCGCAGGTTGCCCAGCCGGTCAGCCAGCTTCACGCGGACGGCGTCCCAGATGACATGAGCATCATCGCCGCGGTGCTTGGACATCTCGTACCGCATGCGCATGTACGTGTTCTGCTTCCGGGTGCGTCGGTTGGGCCCAGCATCGTCTTCGCAGAACTCCGCGATGTAAACGACATGCTCGCTGAAACCAGCTTCACGCATGTCGGTGACACCCAGGGAAACGACATCCTCCAGGACATCGTGGAGGTACGCGGCCTGGCGGTTTTCGATGGAGCCGTAGCCATAGGTGATGAGGATGCTGTCGACCTCGTCCAGGTGGACAACGTAGGGCCGGTTGGTCCCGTACTTCTGGTGGCCGTGGGCCCTGACAGCGAACATCCGGGCGTGCCAGACATCGTCGGGGTATTTTTGTACCTTGTTCATACAGGTACTACGCCAGGGTGGAGGATTCTGAGCCTACTCAGGTTCTTCACTGATGTGGATCAGGGCATGTTGGCGCTCGTCGGGCATGACAGTGCGGCATTGCTGGCACAGGATCTGTTTGGTGCTGGGGATATAAGTAGCGATGGTCATTGCCCTGCGGGTGCCGTCGCACTTGGCGCACTTGAACTTGTCGGCCACCTTGACGACTTGCTCGTCCCCCATGACGATGGGCACGTCCACCTCTTCCTGCCCATCCATCAAAGGCTCCCCCGTTATCAGTGCCGTCACAGCGTTATGGGCATCGATGTCTTGGGGAGCGACCTGGTTCACCGCGGTTGCGCAGTCCTTGCAATAGAAGGTGCGGGTTTGCTTGGGGTTGGGCTTTTGATTCTGGACCATGCGGATGGCCAGCTTGTTGGTGATGTAGTTGAAACACTCGCAACATTGTGCAGAGCCCCTGACGTGCACGAGGTCGAACCGATTCCTGATCTTCGGGTCCGCTGTTTCCTGATGCACCAAACAGGATTTCCCTGCGTTTTTCATCAGCCGGATGACAGCGAAAACGTGGTGGTCCACATCGTCCTCTGATACGTCACCCAGAAAGGCGTCGATGCCGGGGATGTCCTGTTGGGGTTTCAGGGACAGCTTGTACCCTTTGTTGTCATAGTACTTCACGATCAGCTTGGGTTTGGACACGCAGCTTTTGAACCCGATGTGGTGGGTGGCGAAATTGATCAGACTCATCGGATAGTTGTGACCCACGTCCATGGGGTTGATGACGACAAACGTGATCAATTGCTTTTTTACCTGAGCCAGCAAATCACGGATGTCATCGCTGGAATTGGGCATGTCATCCGTGATGAGAATGACATGGGATGTGCCTGACGCGATGATGTCCCGCAGGACAGCCTCCGTGTTGGTGCCCCTGCCATCAAAGGGCACCTCGTTCAGGGTCTCACCGAACGTCTGCAGGGCCATACGGCCCTTCATGCTGCCGCTGGTATCCACGTAGACCCGGACGTGCGTAAAGGGATAGATGGGTTGAGGGGGCAGTGTCCACATCGGGGGTCTTTTCATTTGCGTTATCCATGGGGGTGGCCCCTGTCGGGTTTGACTCATGGGCAAACTACGCCAGGGTGGGGGGTTCTGAGCCTAGAGATGTGTGACACCACTCCAGATGCCCATCCCGCCAAGGAAACAACTAATGCTGCACACGATGAACATCCCGCAACCATGCATCATGCGGATGTGTGGATCACGCCACATCTCGGGTGTGACATCCAAAGCAATCAGCTTGTGGATCATCGTGGGGAGTCCGATCATAACCAGGATGCCCAAAATAAGGGTGGCAAGTGCCATGTCACTCCTCCCGTGACAGCAGTGTGAAACTGAGGGTCCTTTCCGACACCACCAGGACGAAATTGTCGGGTCGCAACCCAGCACGCATCGCGGCCTTCTGGACCCATTCGGGCAATGTGCGGATGCAACTGCCCAGGTCCTTGTCCTTGTTGGTGAGCAGGATCTGGTGCTCTGGAAAGGTCGCCCAGGGGGATGGGGTCCGTGCCTGGACTGTGACTTTCCCGTATCCGGGGCAGTTCAGCACATCCCCGGGTTCAAGGTGGTCGTCGGGGTCCGTTCCGATTCTGGTGGTCCCCACTACCAGGGGTGTGAATTTCGCCATGGTGCCTCCTACTGACGCTGTTTTGCTTTCAGCGTATTGATGTACAGGTTCATTCTGATTTTGTGCGAGGCTTCTTTTTTCGCACGTTTTTTCGTTTCCCTCTCGGGTTCTGTTTCCGGGGCGTGCTGGTAGCATTTCCCGCTAGGGTATGCAGCGGGTTTCCTGCACTGCCGAGTCCGGTAAAAATTCCTACCCTGGATTACCACCCGTCCTGTGCATTGTTCGGCCATGTTACATCAGGCCATTGGCCATGCGGCCATACAGGCTGTCGTTGCTCTCACCCGGCTGACCGTAGGTGCGCTTGCCGGTCAGGACGTTGACCAGGCAGGGACGCTTGCGGGCGTCCTGGGTGCGTGCGGGGCGCTGCTCGTTGGCGCTGGTCACCAGGGACTTGGGCACGGTCCAGAGGGTGCCGATCCGGTTGCGGGTGCTGCGTCCGCGGGACTCAAGCTGCTCAACCTTGTAGGTTTTGCGGTTGACCTTGACGATCTTGCCCAGGGTCTTCTCGCCGTTGTTGCGTCCAAAAAACACCTCGTCGCCCTTCTTGAAACCGTCCGTGCTGACCGGGGGGGTGTAGCTGGGGGCCACCGGGGCGCTGGCGGTTTGGCCGTTGGCCGGGGTGCACATGCTGGCGGGGACTGTCCAGATGGTTCCCACCGGGTAGTTCCGCATGGTGCCGCGGGACTCAAGCTGCTTCACTTTGAGCTTCTTGGTGTTGACCTTGATGATCTCGCCCAGGGTCTGCTCACCGTTTTTGCGTCCAAAGTTGACCGTCATGCCCTTGATAGCGTCTGTGTGATTCATGGTAGCCTCCAGCCTTTTGAGTTCCTGTTTCCCGTTTCCCTCTTACACATCTACTACGCCGTACTGGGGGTTCCTGAGCCTGGCATCGTGCGAAATATAAATTTAACTGTGGTGCGGTTTTCCGGCTCAGATTTCTCCAGATTGGCGTAGTTAAGGTGTAAGAGGGGAACAACAAAAGGCAGGAGGCTCACATGGCAAAAGCAAAGAAAGAGCGCAAAGACTGGTACAGCGAATTCACCGGAACCATGGTGAGCATGCTTGAGGAAGTCCTGGCCAAGGTTGAGGCTGGCGAGACCAAGTGGGTTTGTCCCTGGGACAAGACCATGGACGTCCCCCGCAATGGCAGCACCAACCGCTGTTACAACGGCATCAACATCCTGTTCACCCTGATCCAGCAGTGGAAAAAGGGCTACGGGGATTGCCGCTGGTACACATACAAGCAGGCCAGCGAGTTGAACGGTGGCAAGGGTGGCGTCCGTAAGGGCGAGAAGGGCACCAAGATCGTTTTCTGGAGTTTCCCCAAGCGCAAGGTGCAGGACGAAAAGACCGACGCCGCCGGGAACGTGACACAGACCGAGCGGTTCAAGACCATCCCCCTGCTGGGATCCTGGACGGTTTTCAACCACGAGCAGATCGAGTGGGCTGAGGGTTGCGAGCCTCAGTTGAAAATCCGTTGCACCGAGGACCCCGCCGAGCGGTATGCCGAGGTGGAGGCCCTGGTTGACGCCCTGAATCCTGACCTGAAGCATGGCGGCAGCAGGGCTTGCTACAGCCCCAGCCAGGACAAAATCACCATGCCCAGGCCCGCCACGTTCAACAGCACCGAGGATTACCTCAGCACCAAGCTGCATGAGCTTGCCCACTGGACGGGACACGCCACCCGCCTGGACCGTAGCCTGGACAAAGGCAGGTTCGGTGACGAGACCTACGCCATGGAGGAACTGGTAGCCGAGCTGGCCAGCGCCCTGCTTTGCGCCGAACTGGGCGTCAAGGGCAAAATGCAACACACCGAGTACCTGGGTCACTGGCTCAAGGTTCTGAAAGCCGACAAGTATGCCCTGTTCACCGCAGCCAAGGCCGCTCAGAAGGCTACCGAGTACATCCTGAAGGGTGGCAAGGTGGAAGAGGTAGCGATAGCAGCGTAACCAACATCAGCCATGGGGGCCCGCTATGGGCCCCCAGTTTCAGGAGAGCATCATGGCCAACATCGAAATCGTGAATGACACCAGCGAGAATACCATTTCCATCGACCTGACGAGACTCACCGTGACCCAGATCGTCAGGTTCCCCTCGGGTAACTTTTACAAGCACACGTCCAAACCGCTTCCCACCCTTGAGGAAGCGCGTTCCTGGGCCAGGTTCCTGTCCTAATAGGGGGCTCCCCTTTCCCCGACATGGCGTATGAAAAGAAAGGAGACCCCTGCATGCCGACCATCCTGATAGCAAAAGAACATGATCAAAGCGTGAACCAGGTCCCGAACATCCCTGGTGCCGTGGTCCTACATCACATCCTGGAAGTGGCACCCCATGTCAACCTGGAGACGTATTCTTACGGTGATGTGTTCTGGGTGGCCCCTGTCAATCCGAAACATTCCCGAGGACCCCATTGGGATAAGTTCAGGATAAAGTGGGCGTTGGAAAACCACGGGAACAATCCGCTCAAGATCCAGGAATCCGATGTACCCCTGATCGATGCCCGTGTTCTGAGCGAGCATGCGTTCTCGAAGAACGTGGATGACCCGGACTGGCATCGTCGGAATCACTGGGGAACCCGTCCGACGGGGGTCGCACCTCAGGTAGTCCATTCCTACCCGACACCGGGATCTGAAAGGCACTCTCGTTTGGGGGGCATGCAACACAGCATCAGCAGCCAGATCCCGTGGAACTACCTGACCATCGAGATCCAGGTTGGGGACACGAAGGTTTCCGCTGACATCCCGTTTGCGTTCCCCCGCACAGGACAGACGCAGATCGTGGACAACCGGATCGTGAACACCAAGGTGGATTTCTACGGCAAGTCCATTACCTGGCAAGACCAGTTCACGGGGCAGTACGGCAAGGCTGGGTTCCAGGCACTGCAGTCCCATCTTGCGTTCACCACGGACAGGCAATTGCAAGGTGCCCTCTGGACGGTGTTCCTGACGCAGAACATGCCGAAGGAGGTGGATGGCAGGGGCATCGCGGGGCTGGAAAAGCAAAAGAAATATGCTGAAGCCCTGGCCGAGTTGGACACCCTGAGCCCTGTTGCCATGCTGTTTTACGCATGGCTGCATGATGGCAAGACGCAAAAGAAGGTCAGCAACAACAAGCTGCTCGCTGCCATGTTGCGCCAGGTCGGCCCCAACGCCAAAAACATCTTGATCGTGCTGCAGCGTGCAATGGATTTTGCACACACGGTCAAGGGGCAATCCTACTCGTTTGACATGCTGCAGGATGCCACCCGCCCGATCTGTTCCAGTTTGCCGGGTGCAACGGACATGATCCACGAGGCCGAGGCCAAGGTGGACTGGTCCATCCGCAAGTCCGCTGGGTCCCGTGCTGACGGGCTGATGATTACCAAGGAGGGACACCCCAAGCTGCGCAAGGCTATCGAGGACGGACTCATCCCGACGGGAGTGTTCGCCAACCCCGACAAGGCCCCCGTCAACCGGGAGTACGACATCTGGGAACAAGCCCTGAAAAGGAAGGACTGGGCACCGATCATTTCCGAGGTCGCCAAGGCGGCATCAAGCCGTTCGACCTACAACAAGTTCGTCACCCCGTGGCTGGCGTTCATGTTCAAGATCGAGGTGTACCTCAAACGGCACACCAAAAAGTCCTGGCATGCGATGCCCAAGTTCGTTCAGTCCGAGTGGGACCTCGAGATGGACGACACCAACGACTCCGGGACCACCAACAAGCGTTCAGCGTTCACGCCGGTGGCCGACAACGAGACCATGACCATCACGGTGCCCTTCGTGGCTGTCCACGTTTCCGGGTTCAGGTCACAGTGGTGCTACAGCGCCCATTACTACGTCTACGAAAAGTACATGACCGACCCCATCAGCCAGGGCATCGTCCCCAACGACCTGGAGGTCAAGCTAAATGGGCGGGATGACTATGGCCTGATGTTCTTTACCCTGGACGGCACCGACACCGCCACGGGGTACCCCACGTTCCTGATCATTTTTGAACGGCTGGAACGCGGCACCAGGGTCCACTTTCACCGTGTCCACCCGTGCCGGTCCAAGCAGGGTGTTCAGACGCAGCCCCCCGAGCACATCCAGAAGTGCTATCAGTACATGGCGGGGAACATCCCTGCGTCCGACATCCATGCACAGCAAGGGGACATGATCTTCATCCACCTTGGAGACCACAATCCTGTGAACGCCAAGGCAAAGGTGGGCGAGGTGCAGCGGGTCAACGAGTTTGAGTCCCATCGGTTCGTGCCCCCCAATGGCACCCCGGGCGTGGACATGTACCCGTCTGAGGCCACCACCCCCAAGAACCGGCTGGGGTTCATCCACGCCCCGGACGGTTTCGACATCGTCCATCCCGAGCATGATGACGTGGTGGGGATGCCGAAGGGCTGGTATGAGGTGCGTCGGTGCCGGTCCTGGGAGGCCAACCCCAAGGCCATCTGGTCCATGACCATCGATTAAAAGGATCTAAATGGGAAACCCGATGGATGAAAAATTGGTGGGTGTCAACAAAAACGCCCCCGCGGTCACGGTCCCACATTCTGCCCTGACACGGGCGAATGAGGAGAGCGTGTATAAGAGTGACTGCCCAGTGTGCAAAAAGGGTGTTCTCCTGGTTGGCCGCGATCAGGAAACTTTTGAGTTGCTAGAACAGGACCGTTGTATCCTGTGTGGGCAGATTGTTGTGTACACGGACATCGAAGAAATGCGCAGGGCGCTCAGATAACATTCATCCGATGGGCTCAGTTTGTTCCTGGCTGACGTAGGGGTTACAGGAGCAAACGTGCCTGATCTTTTCAATCAGTTCCACAACAGGGATGACGACCTGGCCGCAGCAAAGGACCAGTCGTATTTCCACCAGTTCCGTCCCTTTGCCTCCGAGGACACCGCACTGTGGTCCTGTGTCCGATGGCATCCCGGGAACATGTGGATTGAACTAAGGCAAATCCGAAGAGCCGATGGGGTGTATCCCCTTGAGCGTGTCCACGGATCCCTGGATCTGGATAGCGGTTCAGTACACTGGGGCCCCGAGGGGCAGGCACAGATGGAGACCCAGTTTGCGCGTTGGCTGAATTTTGATGCGTGGGATGCTGCTCACAAGGCATTGAGTCGGGCACGTCGGTCATGACACCACAGGAGAAACAAGCCAAGCGCGTGCTCAACCTGATGATCATTGTTTTCGGGTTGGCGTGTGTGGTGACATGGCCCAGGTGTAAACAGGACACACAGGATCATCCCGCAGGCATCATCCTTTGCGACCCCTGCAAAACGAAAACAGGGCCCTGCCCTTCAGAGTGCCAGGCACAGCCTGTTGCAGTTCCAGCCAAACCCTGTCCACAGGCTCCCCTGTGCAGGGAACAGCCCGCAGCACCCTACAAATACTGCATGGAGGTTGAGGTTCTAGGTCTCCGTGTTCAACAGTCCCGCCAAATCATTTGTCCTGACATCACCCTGCAAAAACTCAAGGAGCTAGAACGAAAGCTGGCCAAGTTCAAAGATCTGGAGGACAAACTGAACCAGATCAAAGGGCTTGAGGGTGAGTTGAAACAGGTCCGTGGGATCATCAATGAAATGAAAACAGCCCCTGCTGAAGCAGCACCTGATGCAGGCATGAGGAACGATAGATGAAGATCAACATCGTAGAAGGTGACATCACGGAGTTCGATGGGGACGCCATTGTCAATGCTGCCAACGTCACCCTGCTAGGTGGGGGTGGTGTGGATGGTTCAATCCACAGGGCGGCGGGTCCGGAGTTGAAAACTGTGTGTGGTTATTTCGCTTCGACACCACCTGGGTCCGGCATCCGATGCCCCACGGGCGAAGCCCGCATCACACGGGGATATGATCTGCCCGCAAGGTTTGTCATCCATGCGGTAGGTCCCATGTTCACCGAATCCTCCACATGCCGCATGGTTTTCCATCCGGGGGAGACGACAGAACAGGGCACATACAATCCCATGGAGAGGCTGGAGGCTGTTATCCGAAACTGCCTTCAGATTGCCATGGAACGAAACCTGGCTCACATCGCTTTCCCTGCCATCTCTTGTGGTGTGTTCGGGGGGAACATCAACACTTTCGCCAAGATGTTTCACAGGATTATCAACGAGCGGGAGGAGTGGTCCAGTCTCACAGAGATCACGTTCTACCTATTTCAGCCCTGGGAGTACGCCATGTTCAAGGGAACCTGGGATCTTCTGGAGGAGATGTCAAATGACTGACCCGAACGAATTCGCACATCGTGTGCAAGTGGCCGTGGTTCCCATGTGCCATTTCGAAGATGGTGGGGACAAGCCTGTGGAATTGCCAGGGGACACCACGTTCATCCTGCATACCATTGGTATGCCCGAAGCATATGGCCACCCGGACCTGATGATCCGGGGTGTCCCCGCTCTGTACATCCTCCCGTCCCTTACCCTGGTCAACATCCTGGGGGTTGGCGCAACGGAAAAACCCCTCAAGGACGGGAGCATCATCGACCTCCAAGAAGAACTGGGGATGCCCATCAAGATGAAAGTGGTCGAGGCCACCGATGTGTCACGGCCCACCCTGGAACTGATTGCCAAGTCGATCACTTTTGGATGCGAATCCTGCGGATGTGAGCACTGTGGCGAGAACGAGGAAGAGCACGAGGAAACCGAAGATAAACCAAATTGATTTTCTTGCAAACTGGTGTTGACTTAACACTAGCTCTGGGGTAAAGAGTACAGCAGATGGTAAATGAATTTGAAAAAAGACTTGTTGATCACATGCTGGGTCCCGAGGCCCTTTCAGGGAACCTGTTGCTGGTCACCGACGGCTACAAGTTCAGCATGGCGCAGGCAGGATTCCCCCTCCGTGAGGAAACATTCCATTTGTCTTTTCGGAAGGGCGGGCCGTTCTACATTCCCATCGACCTGGAAAAGGTCGTCAGGAATCTCCTGTCACGGCTGACAATGCCCACCACCAACGCATCCGATTTCCTGGAAAAGCACGGCTACGGACTCACCCCTGCCATGGCGGCTGCGGTCAAGGCACAGGACGAGGTGCATATTTGGGCCGCCCCCGAGGGTTCCTGGGTGCAGGACAAGGAACCTGTCCTGACCATCACAGGCCCATCGTTCCTGATCTCCTGGCTGGAACCCCTGGCCATCATGTTGCACTTCCCCATCCAGATCGGCACCGCGATTAAAAAGGATGAGATGCCTGTGACCTTCACGGCTACCTGTGCCGATGAGGCTCACATCGTCCGGCTGATTTGTGATTCCATGCGTTACCCTGTGTTCACGGATGTCGACAGCAAAACCTATCACCAGGGGGTGGCCGACCGTACCGATGCACTGGTCAAGGTGCTGTGTGGGGAGGATGACCGTTTCACATCGAAACTCAGGATGTTTGAGGTGGGGCTGCGTGCCGCAACCTGCCTGCAACAGCACCTGGGTGCTCTGTATGCCATGCAGCAGCGTGGTGTTGTCCAAACCTCAAACGTGTTCGGGGCTCACCTGTTCAACATGATTCCTGTGGGAACCACGGGGCATGAGCACCAGCAACGGTGGGGCAACGACCTGGACGCGTTCAGGGCTGTGCGGGACATGAGGGACCGTCCCCCGAGCTACCTGTTTGACACATACGACGCCATGAAGATCGGCATCCCCGCCATGGTCCAGGCCATGAGAGAGGTTGGGCCGACCACGGCTGACAAGTGTTCCATCCGGTTCGACAACTATCCCGAGCAAGACGCACAGTTCCAGGAATTCACCCTCCGCTGCAAACACGCGATGCTCCCTTACCCGACCTTCATTTTCGAGGACGGGTTCAACGAGGAGAAAACGCAGGCCACGGAGGACGAGTACCGGGACTTCGCACTGGGAAACACCAAGCGTCTGTATGGCTACGGTGGGCACCTGACCACGAACCCCGATTGTCTGTTCACCCGCAACAAGGTGTCGGCTGTCTATAAGCTGTGCCGTAGCAGCGGGCAGGCACGGATGAAGTTCAGCAACTCCGGCAAAGAGTCTATCCCTGGCATCCCCAAAGTGGTACGCCGCCTGGAAGACGGGGTTATCCTGCACGGCAAGATCATCCAGGGGGGGGAACTTCCGGGGGACGGATTTCAACGCATCGAGGATGTGAAAATCGAGGGGGTTCCTCCAATGGGAACCGTGGTCCTGTCAGAACAAACCCAACTTCTGCGTGATGCTCTTGTGGAGAAGCGTGACGCCATGATGAAGGAATAACCCATGCCAGTTCCTGTAAGAACCCGACTGATCGAAAACCGTGTCGAAGCCATCCTGGACTACCACATGGATAACGGCATCGTGCAGGCGGAGCTGGACGTTTCAGGCGGCGTGGACAGCGCAGTCATGCTGGTCCTCCTGGCCCGTGCCCTGGGCCCCAACAACGTAACCGCGGTGTACAGCAGCATCAACTCCAGCGATGAGAGCCTGCGGCGTGCCCGCAAGATGGCCCTGGTTGCCGGTACGAAGCTGATCGAACTGGACCTGACGGCAGCGGTTGAGACTGTTCTCTGGAGGGCGATCCAGAATGGGCTGGCTAACGCAAACTACGACCTCGAGGAGATCCATGAGCGGTGCAAAGCGGATCCCACCATCAAGGGATCCTTCAGGTCCTGCATCAGGGCCCCCGTCGGGCGCTACCTGAACAGGCTCACCGGGGGGGGCATCCGCCATGGCACCGGGAACGAGTGCGAGGACCGCTGGCTGCGCTACTACCAGAAGGGCGGCGATGGCGAGGTGGACACCAACCCCCTGGCGATGTTGTCCAAGGGTGAGGTGTACCAGATGGCCATTGGCCTCGGCGTCCCCCGTGAGATCGTGGATGGGGAGCCCACCGCGGATCTGTGGGGCAAGGGTGGGCCGGTGCACACGGACGAGGATGAGCTGGCCAAGTTCCTCGGTGTGAAGTTGCCCGAGGGGCATACCTTTTACAGCTACGTGGACTACGACACGGGTGAGTACCGCACGGTGGGTCTCATCGAGCGTGTCAGCAGATTCCTGGACACGATTACCAAGCCCGTGGGCAAGAACCTGGATGGAACCCTGGAGTTGGAGTGTGCCCTGTTTGCCCCGGGGTTGGACGAAGATGACATGCGGAGGCTGGTGTACACAGCAATGGGCAGCCCCCTGTTTGAAACCTACCCGATGGATATCCCAGGGTGCATGGAGTTGATGCTGGCTGTCCGACGGGTGGAACGGATCACCCGGCACAAATTGAACCCGAACATCCCGATGCTGGGATCCAGAGCAGAACTGTTGAGGGCTGGTCTGGTGTCCAATGACCTGCCCGACATGACGTAATGCTGAAATAGAGAAGTAGAGAGTAGTACAACGGGCTTACACACAGCCCGATTAAGTAAGGTGCGCCCTGGGTAACGCAGGCACACAGGTGCGCTAATGATGGCCTGCACCATTTCGGTGGAACCACTAAAGGAGTAGAGACATGAAGATTCAGTTCGATGACAGCAAGGCACAGACGTACCTCAAGAAGGGCCTCTGCAGGGTGTACACGTTCGAGGTGGACGGGGAGTCGGTGACGTTCGACTGGGGCTGGGAGCAGAAGATCGCCAAGTCCGGCGTGATCCTGGTCAGCATCAAGATCAACGCGGACGGCACCCCGGCCCTGGATGCCAAGGGCAACCCCCAGCCGTTCGGCGCTCCCTGGGGCAACGCGCAGCAGGAGTACGACGACAACTACGAGCAGGTCCCGGGTGCCCCCGAGGGCGTGGTGCGCAAGAAGGCCAAGATCCGCGCGTACCAGCCGGGGGTCGAGTTCACCACCGACGGCACCACCACCAAGGACGGAAACCGGGAGGTGGAGGAGCACATCGGCGGTGCCGAGGACTGGATCGTGCGCACCGAGGGTGCTGCCGAGGGTGATGTGTACGTGATCAAGGCGGACCTGTTCAAGGACCTGGAGTACATCGAAGCGTAGTGCCTCATCAGCCCCGGGGCTGAATTTTCCGGCTCCGGGGCAATGAGAACTGCGTAGGGATAGCAAAACAAACCGCGAGAGCGCGCAAAGGAGACTCATCATGCCCATCAAGATCCATCTCTTCGGAATCGACCCACAGGTCGATTTCTGTGACCCCACCGGCGCTCTCTACGTGCCTGGTGCCGAGGACGACATGCAGCGCATGGCTGATCTGGTGCTGCGGCTCAAAGACAAGCTGCATGACATCCACGTCACCCTGGACAGCCACCGCAAGGTGGACATCAGCCATCCCATCTGGTTCGTGGACATCGACAACGGGGACCATCCCGAGCCCCTGACCATGATGAGCCTGACCGGCAACCCCCTCAAGGGCCTCTGCAAGCTGATGGACGGCACCAAGGTGGATCTGCCCGGGGACACCATCTCGGGGTTCAACCCCATCAAGGGCACCACCCGCATCTACACCACCCGTGTCCGCGGCTACCGCTACGACACCATGAAGTACCTGGCGGACCTGCTCGCAGGCAAGCGGTACCCGCACACCATCTGGCCCCCCCACTGCCTCATCGGCCACAAGGGCCACAACGTGCAGCCCGTGCTGTGGGATGCCTGCGCCGAGTGGGAGGACCGTTTCGCCCAGGTGGCGTACTACACCAAGGGCAGCAACCCCTGGACCGAGCACTTCAGCGCCATCAAGGCTGAGGTCCCCCGCGCCGACGACCCCACCACCGACGTCAACATGACCCTGATCAACCCCCTGATCGAGGCCGACGTCGTGCTGACCGGCGGCGAGGCCGAGAACTTCTGCCTGGCCAACAGCCTGTATGACCTGGTGGCCAACTTCCCGGATCCCGCGCATTCCCGCAAGATCAAGATCCTGTCGGACTGCACCAGCCCGATCTCGGGCACCCCGGGCCTGGACAAGATGACCGATGATTTCCGCGCCTTCTGTGCCAAGCACGGGATCGAGCGGGTCACCTCCACCGATTTCCTCAAGGCAGCGTAGCCCTCAGGGCATGCAAGGAGAAAGCCAATGCCGCTCATGGATGACCCTGGGATGGACACCCACAACATTCCTGGTACCAACTTCACCTTTTCGGGCAAGCGGGTGGATGACAACCTCGGCGCGTCCGAGTTCACCCTCACCGTCCTGTGCGTGGACGAGAGCCCCAGCGTGTCCGCGTTCAAGGACGCCCTCAACAAGGCCGTGCAGAACATCGTCGCGTCCCTCAACGACTCCCCCCGTGCCGACAGCATGATGCTTCGGCTGGTGGCGTTCAACGAGGACGTGCGGCAGATCCACGGCTTCAAGCCGTTCCCCGAGTGCAGCCCCGGGGACTATGCCGATGCCATCTGCCCCAGCGGGCGGGCCACGGCCCTGTTCGATGCCTGCTTCACCGGCATCGAGTCGGTGGCCGGGTACAGCAAGCTGCTGGACAAGAAGGACTACTCGTCCAACGCCATCATCTACATCATGACCGACGGCTGGGACAACGTGTCCAGCATGCGCCCCGCCGACGTCAAGAAGGCTGTGGATGCCCTGACCCTGGGCGAGGTGGTGGAGTCCGTCATGACGGTCCTGATCGGCGTCAACGTGGACCCCAACTCCGGGACCAACACGGAGCTGGAGAAGTTCCAGAAAGAAGCCGGTATCGACCGTTACATCTCCATCGGGGACGCCAGCCCGAAGTCCATGGCCAAGCTGACGAACTTCGTGGTCAGCCAGACCAGCAGCCAGTCCCAGGCCATGGGCTCCGGCGCGCCCAGCCAGTCGGTCGCCTTCTAGGGATCCGACGCAATAACCGCCCCCGGGACATCCCGGGGGCGTGGAGGTGATGATGAACGTCATCAACATCAATGGCGTGGCCGTCGAGATAGATGACGGAAGTATCCGCATCGAGCACGCTGGCACCCGGGAAATCACGGTGAACGGCGAGCGTTATGTGCCCGTGAGGGCACAGCCGATAAACATTCCAGAGCGCCCGTTCTATACCCCCCCGACCCCGACCCCGATCCCTGATCGGGGAATGGACGGGGGAGCGTATAGGACGCCTGGACGCCCCATAATGATAGACCTGGATAAGGACGAGCGCAGGGAGATTGATGGCCCTGTGGGGCCTGTCACAGTGCATGCCTCCAAAGGCCCTTGCATCCTGGTAATCAACGGGAATGTGGAAGGTGACGTTTTATCGGAGGGTGCCGGGGACGTGACCTGCGATACTGTCACGGGCAGTGTGAGGTCCGCGGGGGACGTCGATGTCCAGGGGCTTATCGGTGGTTCTGTGAGGGCCGGGGGAGATGTCAATTGCGACAATGTCGGTGGATCCGTTCAGGCTGGCGGGGACGTGACATGTGATCATGTGGGGGGGTTGAGTCCATCGGGCTCTTCACGGGACCTCTCGGGACTGATACAAAGACTGGGCATCGGGGGCATCTCGGTTTCCAGCGGGATCCGTGGGAGCAACGTGACCATCGATGGGCATGGGCAAACCGTCACCGTCGATGAAACAGGCGTACACATCAGGAAAAAATCATGAACGCTGATCACCACTTCACAATCGGGGCGGGCCACCGGGTTTGTCAGGACTACGCCATGTCGGGCCAGTCTGCTGTTATCCAGGCACCCATGGTGGACCAGGCTGTGTCCAGAACCTACGCTGTCGTGTCCGACGGGTGCTCCTCAAGCCCGCACACGGACTGGGGCTCACGGTTTCTGTGCAGGGCTGCGGAGGTGTGCGTTGCCACGTACTCCAACATGTTTGCCTTGTACCAGAGCGTCCTCGACATCGCTGTCCCCTGGACACTCCCCAACTACATGCACCCCCGATGCCTGGACGCCACCCTCATGACGGCGTTTCAGTTGAACAGCAAAACCGTTCGGGTGGTTGTTGCCGGGGACGGCATGGTGGCAGCTCGTGACCGGGATGGCAAAATCCACGCATGGGATATCCAGTTCAATGCCAATGCCCCGGGCTACCTCAACTACAAAAGGGATCTCGACCGGTTGCATCGATATATGGACGGCATCCTCAACGAGCGCAGGATCGAGGGTGGTTGCGGTCATCGCACCGTGACGCATTACATCGAGGGTGTCGGCCAGCTTGACGCTGATCTTCAACCTGAGGTGGAAAAATCCAGCATCCGGCTGGTTCAAAAAGATGATGACACGTTCGAGATGCACGGTTTCATCTGGTCCATCGACCTTCCGGTTGAGCAATTCGACATCGTCGCAGTGATGTCCGATGGGGTGCACACGTTCAGGGAGGAGTACGAGCGCAAACGGTTCAAAGAGGTTCCGTTCACGACCATCCTGCCGCACCTGATGGGGATCAAAGGGACCGGGGGTTTGTTCCTGGAACGCCGTCTGCGCAAATTCCACTCCCGAACGTGCGTCCCGAACAAATGGACCCACGTCGATGATTTCTCCATGGCAGCCATTTACACCGGGGAAAGGACATGAAACTGATTGTCAAAGGGGAGGGTTCTGTTTCCTTGTCACAGAGCGACTTCGTTGCACAGGGTGGGTTTGGCAAGGTTTACGCCAAGGGTGGCATCGCGTACAAGGTGTATTTCGATCCGTCCAAGATGATTTCCGTGGGCAAGATCCAAGAACTCCAGGCCATCAAAACGCCCCGGATCATCAAGCCCTTGTCCCTGATCGTGGATAAGCAGGATCATGCCATCGGCTACACCATGAAATACGTCGCTGGTGGGCTCCCCCTTTGTCAGATTTTTCCCATTGCGTACCGCAAACGCAACAACATCATCCTCACGCAAATCGGGGAACTGGTTAAACAAAGCCAGGACGATCTGCACAGCCTCCACGGGGAGGGGTATTTGGTGGTGGATTACAACGAGATGAATTTCCTGGGCACCCCCGCATGGGACACCATCTACGCCATCGACCCTGATTCCTACCAGACCCCGCATTTCAAGG
>ERZ890953.328-NODE-328-length-28429-cov-5.395609_pt1 | contig 28429 bp, 25 predicted proteins | sample MGYA00521264_ERZ890953 | MGnify/ENA primary metagenome ERZ890953 (study PRJEB32303, sample SAMEA104408629) | aquatic metagenome | biome: Brackish water; feature: Chemocline; material: water | place: Baltic Sea | collected 2014-10-26T21:54:00 | depth 200 m ...
GCCCACACTGGCACCTGTCCAGTCAACCACACTATTCGCTGTTATCAACCAGTCGCTATTCAGGCTACCAGCCAGTAAGTTAACCAGACCATCGGTAGTAAAGCCGATACCTGTTCCATCTATCATGCCACCGGTCCAGTTAAAAATACCGGGTATAGTCAGATTTTGTGCATTACTGATACTGCCTGAAAACAGGTTCATAATAACCGTATCCGCAAGAACCGCCGATGATGCTACATCCATAACGCCACCATTTATACTTAATACGCCGCTACCGGTTACACTATTCCCGCTCTGGCTGTTAGTGCCAATAGTCAATGTTGCACCAGCCTCGGTTATGATAGCGGCGTTTGATGAAAGAATAATTTCACCGCTAGTACTGTCGAGGTCTGTGAGCAGTTTAAGTGTTGTTGGAGAGGCAACATTAAAAACACCATTATTTACAAATACATCACTAAACTGAGAATCAATATTCAGGTTTGCAGCTGAATTAATTACGAAATTACCGTTATTCACAACCTGTACACCCGGTGAAATATTATCAGCCATAAAATAGTTAAACGTAGTGAAACTCGGTATAACAATTGGACCGTTTTCAACAAAATCAATTTGATAGGCATTCACTATACCGGGGAAAACCAGTCTTTCTACATTGGTGAGTAAGCCGCCATTCAAATCCAGGGTCATAGCTACCGGCATGGTAAATGGCGTTGCATTAACTACCCAGTTCGCACCGGTTTGCAGATCAAGCGTTCCAGCACCTGTCATACTGGCCGTACTCTCGGTAGTCATTACAGTATTAGACAGAGCCAGTTTGTCACCGGATGAAGTGATTTCGACAGCACCATTGTGCAGGTATGCAGTATTCACTAATTGACTGGAACCCGATACATTCAACTGCGGCACATTTATTGATGACCAGCCGGATACAGTTCCATCTGTTAATGCCAGTGAAGTAGACAGGTTTAACTGGCCAGTTCCATTTAGTACTGATCCGATGTTACTCACGCTCGCACTGACTGCCGTTAAATTTCCATCCACTGTAAAGTTGGCCGTATCCAGATTTAAAATTCCGGCAAAAACATCCCCATTCACAAACAGCGCTGAGCTATTAGCCAGATTGAAAGTGGTCGTCGAACTCGTTGTCAGGCTCTGAATGGCAATATCCGAAGTATTCAGAGAATTCACGGTCACAGTAAGCGAACCGTTATCAATAATGACATCATGACCCACTGTCGGGAGAACATTACGACTCCAGTTTGAAAGCGTTTCCCATGCCCCATCAACACTTGAAAGCCAGAAATTATTCAACCCGACTACAGCAATATCGAGGCTATCCGGAGGTCCGGATATATATTGATCTGCAACCGTAAAATCTGCGTGCTGATTGACTGTAAACCCACCGCTAATGCCAGAGGTGGAAGTGGTACTTAATACACTGCCACTATCGGCAATATCACCATTATAACCGTTGTAACCGATAATATTCAGATCAGCCGCACTATCGATGGAAACCGCGCCTGTTGTAATAATTCGATCTGCTGTACCAAAATCCATCTCAAGTTCGTATCCACTTCCCGCATCAAAAGTTAAATCACCACTGATATTGAGCAGACCAATACTTCCGATGCTGTCTCCCGGTGCGATAACACTGACACTATCCGCTATTACATTGGCTATTAAAGTTCCATTACCGGAAAGCACACCGCCACCCAGAGTAAGCGTATTTCCCGCCAGATCAAATGTACCTGACTGTAAATCGATATTACCCGCATTGTTATTGAACAGAATACCCATCCCGCTGGTCCCTGCACTGTTCAATACATAGCTTCCTGAGTTATTGAAAGTTCCAGTGCCAAGTATTGAACGGGTACTGCTATCGGTGAAAACGCCCTGATTGTTAATCGTTGCATTTGATACAGTCAGATCCCCGGATGTTGAACTCCAGTTAGCGACATTCTGTAGTGTCAGGGTTTGCGTATCCAGTGTCATTCCGGCAGCACCGGTCAGATCGGCCTGACTGGAAATAGTAGTAGTTCCAGCCCCTTGCAAAGTACCACCGTTCCACAATAAATTACTGACTAGCAGATTCGCCGTATTAGTGAGAACGCCACTGGTAATTGACAGGCCGGGCAGAGTTGCATCATGATTCAACGTTAAACTTCCTGCACTAACCAGAGTATCCAGCCCGAAAACAGCACTACCCGTAGAATCCATCTGAGTGCTGCCGGACGTCTGTACGAATTCCCCGTTACCGGAAAATACGACATCCTGCAGGGTATGGATTCCCCCAAACTGGATAAAACTGTCTATATTAAAGCTAGCTGCTGAGCTGGAACCTCCTCCAAACAGGGTAAAAGTACCACTTTGCACATCGACAGACCCATAATTCTGGAAATCTATATCTATCCCGCTGAAAGCGGCAGAATTAACCACATAACTGGCATTATTGATGAAGGACACAGTTCCCCCAATGCCGGTGATTAAGACAGAGCTGCTGTCATTAAAAATCCCATCATTTATTATCTGCGCATTGTTCAGAGTCAACTCATTAGTAGTTGAAGTCCAGTTTGTTGTTCCAGTCAGAGTTAAATCATGATTATCGAGAGACATCGAAGCTAAACCTGTTAAATCAGACTGATTAATACTGGTGAAACCACTGCCATCCAGAATTCCTCCATCCCACACAAAATTGTTAATACTCAGGCTTGCATTGTTGGTTACCGAGCCATCCAGCGCCAGGTTACCAAGGTTCACATCCTGATCAAATAAAAGGCTACCACCACTGGAAACAAGCAGCGCTATACCGGCCGTATCGAAGTCAAATGGACCAGTAACATTCGTGGTGACATCCAGAGATCCTCCGTTAACCAGCAGGATACCCCCGCTACTCCCGGACAAATCACTACCAGTATCAAATGTCATAAAAGATGAGCTGTTGATCTCAATACTGGAACCCGCAAGCTGACTAAAAGCACCCTGTACAAACCAGTCGGCTGAATTGTTCAGTGAAAAAGTATTAATAGAATTTGAAACTGTTACAGAGCCGAACGAATCAACTAAAAACCCGTCAAAAATTACATTACTGTCAGCTGCCCTGATATCTAAAGAAGAGGCTACATCCAAATTTAATAATCCCTGAAAGGTACCACCATCCAAAACCAGTTCTCCTGATTGAACCAGGCTTGCAGAGAGATTATGTGTGCCAGCGGTGAGAATAAAGGGCGAACCGGCGCTCGAGTTTATGATTCCATCGAGTATCGAATTACCGCCGAGAGTCATGCTATACCCCGGAACTGGCAGCGAAATAACTCCACTTGCACGGTTATCAATCAGCACAGTAGTATCAAAATCAGCTAGCACATCCCAGAACGCATTGTTATAAATCGAACCGGCTCCGGTGAGAGAATTGACACCCGAGTTATCTGCGACCAGGAAAAACGTATTATTGACGAAGTTACTATCCAGCTGAAAATTTGCGGCAGCATTGGATACTACAGTTAATCCCCAGTTTACAACATCGGTCTGCAAGCGACCTTCATCCAGAATCAAATCCGTTCCAGCGACATACATCACGCCTGAACCGGAAACTGTTGCACCCGCACCAGCAATAGTTAATCCATAATTTCCACCTGACGACGAATCCAGAATAAAGGCATCTCCACCCATAGCCAGATTTCCACCTGCGGATATCGTGATCAGTCCTTCCGATTGTAATCCCTTGAAATTCTCAAGCGTGCTGACATCGACGATGGCCGGACCAAAATCATTTTCGATAAAAACATAGTCTGCTGCGGTGGGAACAGAAGCCACACCAGTAACACTATCTACACTCCAGTTTACAGGGTCATTCCAGCTTCCAGGCACCGAAGATACCCAGGAAATAATATTGGGTGATGGATCCAGCGTTGTTAACTTATAGGTAAGCGTTTCGGGTGATGTAATGTTCAGGTCGACTTCGCCCAGATTTACGGTAATAGGGTTCACCACAGTATTGAAACCAGCACCAGTTAAACAGCCAGTGCCTGTGGTGCAATACATCATCCCGACAGAATCCCCATTAGTTACTAATAGCGGAGAATAACTGTTATCCCACACCACCATCAGGTCACCTCCATTAATAGAGATAGTATCTGCTGAAACCGTGCTGGCTAATAAACCTTCAACCGGGTCAATAACGCTGTAGTACAGGCCCGAATTAACCGTCAAAGCCCCAATAATGCTCAACTGTCCAAAGAATGTATAGGCATCACCACCCGCCAGAATACCGCCATTTACTTCTACATCACCAATCAGCGTCCCTGAACCTATAAGACTGCCGCCGACAGCTATATCCAGAAGATCTCCTGACAGGTCAAGATTAGCAGAAGAATCCTGAATATCGATATGTCCATGATTATGAAATGTGTTACCAGTTAGATTTAGAGTCAAATCTTCATTTACAATAAGCGAATTAGCTTGAGGGATAATCCATTCAGAATTGAGCACATTGACTACAGAAGATGGGTTAAATACATCTCCGCTAATATTCACATCCGTATTTGTTTTAAAGATGCCACCGTTGGTATCGATGGTTATTGGAAATGACTGACCTGAACCTGTAAAGAAAGTGATGTCACCACCGCCAATCCCATCTGAATCTGCATTAAGTGTCAGGTCTAAACTACCTACAGTTGACACAATACTGATTGGACCCCCTGATTGAGTATCAATAAAAATTTGATCATGGGCGTTAAAGGTTAAACTGGCATTCCCGGTATGAGTAGTGGTAATACTGCTATAAATAAAAATATCACCATCTTCTGAATTTGTACCTGACGTACCAGTAGAAACCGTGACATCATTTCCTGCTAGAAGTGCAGCTTCAATCAGGGCAACATCAAGTTGTGCATTATCGCCAGATGTCGTGAAGTCAGGATCTCCTATAATATTAAAGCCCGTACCGCTTACCAGAGTAATATTATTAGGATCAATCAGCCATTCACCCGCCTTCCCATTAGCCGCCGAAGCATCCGGTACCGATGTAATATCCAGCTGCTGCAGACCGGAAGTTTCAATAAACCCGCCGTCACCACTAATTTCTCCGCCTTTAGCAGTCACATCGCCATGCACATGCACATCATTTTTGGCAAACACAATGACTTTTCCGCCATCACCCGAATCCGTGGCATCGGCATGCACTTCAGCATTTTTTGATATAGTGGTGCTGGTAGCATTTTTAATATCAGGATTTAATCCCTGCTGATCACCACCAATTAATATTTCACCGCCGCCAGAAGTACCCGATGCATTTACAGTCGCTCCATCGTTGATTTCAACCTGTTCGCCGAGAACCTCAATGTAACCACCCTGTTCGCCCGAGACATCAACATTTCCGGACACTTCCACTTTATCAGTAGCAACCAGACTGATGCTGCCATCTGCATTTTGTACCAGTCCGGATGCGCGGATAGAACCGGAGTGTTTCAAGGTTCCGGCAAATATGCTGGCAGCACCGTTTTTAGCAATTATTTTTCCCAGGTTGGTAACCTGGTTTTCAGCTGAAGTTACTTCAAATTGAATAGATGAGTTTTCCAGGCTGGTGATGCTGATTGATTTTCCTGCTGCCAGAATGACGTTGCCATTTTCCACTTCTATGACACCTCCATTTTCTATATTTGGCGCAATCAGTACGATACTGCCATCTTCACCGGCATGAATATATCCCTGGTTTTCAAAATCACCCTGACCTCCACCTGCAAAATTAAGTTTGCCGTTAAGAAAATCATTATCGGTAATATTAAGGGTCGAACCAAAAAAACCGGCTGTATTGATATTGGCACCTTCACCAACCAGTATGCCTTGCTGGTTTATTAAAAATACCCGGCCGTTAGAGTTCAAGTTGCCCAGAATCTGGCTGGGGTTATTGCTGATCACCCTGTTTAATACCGAGCTGGTAGAAGAAGGTTGAATGAAGTTAGTAGTTTGCCCGGCACCGATATTAAATTTTTGCCAGTTGATAATGGCGTTGCGGCTATTGTTGATATTTAACACATTGGCCGAGGGATTTGAAAAGGTTGCTGTTCCCTGTACAACCTGGGCGCCATTCGGGTTTGCGTAGACCAGTTGACTACCCACCAGGCTCCCCACTATCAGGGCAATCGATTTTGCTAAGCTGCTTTGTTTCATTTTTTTACTCCCGATGTCTGCATTATTGCAGTCGGCATTCAAATGTTTCTTTTTGTTGCCCCAGGTCACCGAACAGATTGATCATCTTGCGCATCCTGGGTGTAACACTATCCGGTACCGGCACCTTATCGAATTTTTGAAAAGGCGGTACAAAGTTCAATCTGACTGTCGCTCCGTTGAGTGCAGACAGAGAGGCTTCACCTTTACCGAGATTCACCGTATTTCCATCAAGGCCACGCACCGCCACATCACCATCACGCACGTTAACATACAACCCGGGCTTCATTTCCTGCTGATCGGCACCGCTAAATAAATCATCATCGACTGTTATCTTATCAGGTCTGGGAGCACCGCCCATATTTTGCAAATGCACCGGGAAATCTGGAATAATCACCGGTTTGCTATAACCATTTTTAAGAAATGCCGCTTTGCCATTTTCCAGTAATAATTTACCACCCTGATACTGAAACTCGATGGCTCCATCCCATACCCTGGCATACATACCACTACCCGTTATTGCATACACTGGTTTTAAAAAATAATTCAGTAATTTTGAGATCATGGTATCTCGAAGAGGGTTTAAAGCAGCAGAATTATCAACGCACTCACCTTCACAGGCCAGGTCAAAACCAGTACCCCTGATGCCGATAGTGGCGGTGGGAGTAGCAACCCGAAAAGAACTTCTATTCAGCTTACCAATTGCACCCGTTACGAAACGCAGACCACCTCGCAAAAACCTGAAAAAAGCATTATTTTCATCAGGAACTTCTGGCTTGAAACGATGTTCCTGAATTTTAAACGCGGTGCCCGGACTCATGGTCACCCGGCTTTTGTCATTAAATGCAATCACGGCAAAAGACTTGATGCCGGTTTGCAACTGATCCTGTTCATAAACCGCAGCACCTGTCGTTAAAGGCCTTGATTTATCATCAGACCCGACAGCACTGCCTTTGCCTCGTAACAGCGCTACCCGTCCTATCACTTTTGATTCCTGCTGTGCTTTCTTGCCGGTAGCCTTATTCTCCGCATCACACTCCGTATTTTCACAGAGACGGGCATCAAAATCTGTACCGCGAATACCAATTGTCGCTACCGATGTACTGACCCTGAAGGCATCCGGTTTACTTTTACTGATAAAACCGGTTAACGCTCTAAAACCACCCCTGAATAATCTCAAAAAGGCATTTTCCTTACCTTCTCTAGCATCCACATTGACAATTTTAAAAGATGTATCAGGACGCAGGGTCATCCGTGTCCCATCTTCCAGCTTAATCACTGCAAAGCCTGTTGACCCTGTATTTAATGTTTCGCCATTATGCAATGGCAAACCTTTACCCAGAATTCGTGGTGCATCATTACCTACCTGACCGGTCAGTACACCACGCGAAAAAGCTACCTCTCCAACTGCTGTGGCAGCCACACTGGAAAAGCTGGTCAACAGCAGACTGGCCATCAGCAGATTTCTAAAAAATGTTGTTTTGCTTTCCATTATCAGCCTCAAAAGCGGTAAACCAGATTGAAATGCGCTTTTGCATCTCCATCCTGATTAATCGTGGTATCAGCACCTCCTCCTTCTATGATCACACCGTAATCCAGAGAAATACTTAATTGCTGCTTCCATGACCAGCGCGTCCCTACACCGGCTGAAGACAGGTTGTAACTTTCGCCGTCAAAGCTCTCTCCAGAATTCAAAGTAACTCGAGCCTGATCAACAAAAATTAGAAAGCGGAAACCACTGTACGAAGGTGTCCATAACTCCAGTGAAATTTCTCTACCTGAATCGCCAGTTACAGAACGTTCTTCAAAACCCCGTAAAGAATTACTTCCACCCACGCCAAACTGTTCACCGGGTATCAGCAGGTCAGAACTTTTCTGCCCTGACAGGCCCGCGTGAATTAGCCAGTTTTCAGCAAAAACCTGGTCATAGGATAAATCGTATTTCAGCGTGCTCCAGCTATTGTCAGCTTCCTGCCGCACCGCAGCATAATCTTCATCGGTATTTGTAGAGCCCGAATCCAGGTTCATGGCGAACGATAAGCCACCGCTGAGAACGCCAGTTTTAGTGCTATAACTAAAGCCATAACCGAGTTCTAACGGGAAACTCAACACTTCCGACGTAATTATATTCCCACTCCCAAGGTCTATATCATTGTCAAAGGATTTGTACTTAAAGCCCGTTGACCATTGATGGTTCAAATTGCTATCCGACAATAAAGGACGAGTATAGGTAAAGCCTAACACCGAACCTTTACCTGTCACTGCTGCACCGTCCGCTACACTGCCAGAATTCACTTCAGAATCGGAAAACAGAAAATCCAGATTAGCGCCATGTTGATACAGTGGTATATGGTAATTAAAACCTATTTGCCTGGTAGCACTGGTATCCTGTGGGGACACAGTCAGGGTAGCCGTTATCGAGTGATCCAGATTGAACAAATTACCGTGTTGATAGCCCAACGTAGTTCTGAATTCTTCAGAATCGACACTACCGGTATTATCCAGGGTCAGGAAAAAAAGCTGAGGATTCTGATCCTGCACTGTCAATTCAGCATCGATAGCATCTTCTGCTTCACCTTCCTTAAATTTCAACAGAATATTTTTGGACGCATGATTATTGGCCAGCTTTAAGCGGCTCGATAACTCCCTGGTATTTGGCGTTGACCCCGGCTTCAGGAAAGGCAGGGAATGTTCAATATTCTGCCTGTCAAAATGCTTGTTACCGGAAATATTAATCGCGCCGATAGTAAAACGTACGATCTCTAATTCGACTGTGCCAGAGGTGAGTTGTTGAGGCGGTAAAGATACCCGATGAAAACTATAGCCTGCAGAAATCAATGCCTTTTCAAGTGCATCTGCTGCCGCCGACAAACCTTGCAGGCCGCTCTGCTCGCCTAAATAAGGTTGTAAAACTTTAAAAGCCTTATCGCCTAGCGGGTTCTCTCCAGTAATAGTAAAGCTATTGACAGTAAATGTAACAGGCTGATAACTGTCTTGTGCGTAACCAGGCTTTAGCAATAATGTAATAAATAAAAACAATAGAACTAACTTTACACATAACCGCATGACTTTATTATATTTAACCCATAGACATTTAAGCATAGTCATAGTCAGGAACCCTGTCCATTAATTTTATATTTTCTATTTTAAGGTGCATTTCACACCATATTATGCACAGCACTTTGCAAAACGAGTCGTTTTATCAAAATATTATTATCGACAACTGACATGCCAAGGTCACGAGCTCGACAAAGCAATGATGTCTGCCTGCCATATAGTAACTTCAGGGCCGTGAATAAGTGGGTTGCTGTAGCCGTTTCTGCTTTACGTTGACGCTCAAAAGCCCGCAAAGTCCTGCGTTGATAAATCACTTCACCCGACTTTACTATTTGATTCAGCGAGGCAACATCTGAAAACCCTAAATTAACGCCCTGTCCTGCCAGCGGATGCACACCGTGAGCAGCATCACCAATTAATAAAACCCGCCCTTCCAGCCATTTATCTGCCGCATGCCAGTTGAGTGGAAATCCGGCTCGCTTTCCGATAGAAGTGATACCACCAAGCTTAAATTCAAATGCCTCAGCCAGCTGCAACTTAAAATCTTCATCAGACATTTGCAGCAGTTGCTCGGCCCGAGCCGTATCTGCCGACCAGACTATAGAGCTCTGGCCATTCGACAATGGCAAAAATGCTAATGGGCCAGTGCTAAGAAATCGCTGCCATGCAGTATGGTCATGAGGTTTTTCGGTGCTCACATTAGCAACAATAGCCGTTTGCTGATAACTTCCAGTCGTTACCGGAATATGCAGCAACTCTCTCACCGAAGATTCCCTACCATCTGCTGCCAGTAAAAGTTTAGCCTGCAGTAATTGCCCGGACTTTATTGTGACCAGAACCTCATTATCAGACTGCTGGACAGACTTAAGCTGCTGCTCCTTAAAAATTGTAACATTAGGCAGATGAGTTAAATGCTGAATCAAAACCGATTGCAATAACCTGTTTTCGACTATAGTCCCCAAATGACTGATACCAATTTGCTCACAACTAAAGTTCATCGACGCAGCACCATGTTCGTGCCATACCGACATTTTATGGTAATCACAACAGCGTAACCGGCGCACATCCTGCCACACTCCCAGCTCATTCAATAACTGCTGAGAAGAAGGGCTTATTGCGGATACACGTAAATCATATTCATCCGCCAGTTTATTGTTCAACTGATCCAGATCCTGGCGCTCAATGAGCGCAACAGAAAAACCAGTTCTGGCCAAAGCCAGGGCAGCCGAAGCGCCTACCATGCCAGCACCCAGTACCAGCACGTCAAATTGTTGCTTCATTCAGAAGTTCCCCGCATCAAACTGCTACAACCCGACCCGTAACCCATGCCCTGCCAGCTCACTTCCTGTTTTATGAGCGGGCACAAATCAAGTGCCGCTAATGCTCCCGCTCTCAGATGACTTAATACAGGAATATTATTAGAAAACAGCTCAACCAGCCCATTACCATAGGTCACGGCCTGATTTTGATCATCGGCACGCTTTTGTTGATATAGCTCAAGCTGTGCCTGTAGTTGATCAGAATACAGGTCCCGACCTGACATCAAATCAAATAATACGCCGATATCACGCAACGCAAGGTTAAACCCCTGACCGGCTACCGGGTGCAGAGAATTAGCTGCATTGCCAATCAAAACAGCCCGTCCGGCTGTCAACCGACTGGCCCTGGTCAGCTTCAAATCGAAACGAACCCTTGTTCCGATCTGTTCAAATAAACCCAGACGATAGCCAAATTTACGATATAACTGCTGCATAAATACAGCATCCGATGACTGCATTAATGCGTCAGTTCTGAGCGGGGTATTGGTCCACACCAGCGCGTATCGTTGATTAGGCAAAGGTAATAAGGCGAGAGGCCCATCTGCAGTAAAACGCTCGAAAGCACAACCCGTGGAAGGCTGCTTAATCTTTACATTGGTGACGATTGCAGCCTGATTATATTCCATGGTTTCAGCCGTTATGCCTAAATGCTCCCGCACCGAAGAACCGGCACCATCCGCTGCCACCAGCAAAGCGGCATTTAAGCTGTCAGGATTTCCCGCAAAGTCATACTGCAAAGTGACAAAGGTATTGTTTTGCTGAACTGAGATGACTTTAGCGGGCGTCATTAATTCAATATTGGGTTCTTTTTCAGCTGCTTCCAGCAGGTTCTGAATCAAATGATGATATTCGATAACATAACCCATCGCATCCAGTTGTAAATCTGAGGCTTTAAGACGGGTAACTCCAAAATGACCGGCGCTGGAAACATGAATATCAGTTATCGCGGCTGCATATTTTCGCAACCCTTGCCACAAACCTAATGATTGAAAAATCTGAATGGTTGAATACGAAAGAGCGATAGAGCGAGCATCCAGTTCTGCCGGATCCGCCTGTTTTAAATCGAAAGCTTCCAGTAGTTTAACCTGTCGCCCCTGTCTTGCAAAGGCAATGGAGGCAGCAAGGCCAACCAGTCCTCCACCTACTATGCATACATCCACATCCATAACAATCAACCGGCCATCAGCGCTTCAATTTCTTCTACCGCTGAAGGTAGGCTGGCAGTCAATACTTCATTTCCGCTAGCTGTAACCAGCACATCATCCTCGATACGAATACCTATATTCCACCACTTTCGATGAATCCCTTTACTGTTCGCTGGAATATATATTCCCGGCTCAACGGTTAACACCATACCCGGCTCCAGTAATCGCCATTGTTCACCCACTTTATAATCGCCAACATCATGTACATCCAGACCCAGCCAGTGCCCGGTTCTATGCATGTAAAACCGCCGGTAAGCGTGTTCTTTCATCAACTTTGCCAATGTGCCTTTCAGTAATTTGAGCTCTAACAGCCCTTTGGTAATTACCCGTACTGCCGCATGATGAGGGTCATTCCAGTGATTACCCGGTTTCACTTTTTTTATCGCTGCCTGCTGCGCCTCTAACACGATTTCATAAATATCTTTCTGGGCTGGACTAAAACGACCATTAACAGGAAAAGTACGCGTGATATCAGAGGCATAACCTTCCACCTCACAACCGGCATCAATTAATAATAAATCCCCATCTTTGAGTTGCTCTGAATTTTCTGTGTAATGCAAAATACAGCCATTTTCACCGCCACCTACTATTGGAGGGTAAGCATGTTGGGCATTATTTAAACGGAATTCATGATTGTATTCGGCTTCAATGCTGTATTCGTATTTTCCGGGTTTGCATTGCTGCATGGCTCTTTTATGAGCCGCCACCGAAATTTTAGCCGCTTTCTTCATCAGGCCAATTTCAGCCCGGCTTTTATACAGACGCATATCGTGTATCAGATGATCCAGAGAAACATATTCATAGGGCACATGTGCACCAGAGCGGGATTTTTCTTTAATCTGGTTCACCCAACTCATTAACTGTTGATCAAAATCGGGGTAACGCCCCATAAAGTGGAACACCTTTTGACGATTTTCCAGTAAGCCGGGTAAAATTTCATCAATATCATCGATCGGAAATGAATCATCAGCAGCATAATCATCAATTGCACCCTGCTGCCCCGCTCTACGACCATGCCAGGTTTCCTGTAGAGGATCTTTTTCACGACAGAACAACACGTATTCGCCGTGCTTGCGTCCAGGAATCAATACTAAAACGGCATCCGGCTCATTAAAACCCGTCAGATATAGAAAATCACTATCCTGCCGGAACGGATAATCCACATCACGATTTCTGGTCTGTTCGGATGAGGATGAGACAATCGCTATATTGCCTTTGCCGACCATTTTTATTAATTGATTACGTCGACGTTTAAACTCTGTCTGGGTCATTCAGGGGCCTCTAAAAAGTCCTGTTATTAAGTTAAACTGCAATAATGTTTATTCGATACTACAAACCAGCAAACGAGTATAAATAAAAACAGTTTTGAATAACCATCATTTATTCTGCCACTCACCTAATGCACCAGTGATGAAGTTTTTAGCGGGTTAAGCTCTTCATTCATGTATACCACTGACAGCCTGACATGCTCCACAATCTCTATATAGACCACCTCAGTTTCATCAGTCTCTTCTTCGTCATGCCCAAGTTGACTAATTTCCAGTAAATCCTCCAGACATTCTCGTCCCTGCTCTGACAAACCTCTTACTAAAGCTTCACCGTTTAAAGCTAAACCATACAAAAAGCCCTGGCACCAGCTTGCCAACCCTAATAAACGTATTGCAAACTCATCACTATCATCAGGTAATAATAATTCCAGAGACATATCATCCGAATAAAGCTGCTGTTTAGTCTGATCGAATAATTCCTGTAATAACTGAAGGTGCTCCTGCGCCAGTAAGTCATTCTGCTCAGGAATATCATCCAGTGTAAACTTTATCCATTTGGCGATATCCTGTTGGCCAAGCAACAAACCACACAATGTACCATGCGCTTCTGCCGCATCGGTTACCGCCTGTAACTTTTCCAGAGCATTTTGTACACTATCAAAATCGAACATGGTATTGATTCAAAATATTTATCCGGGTTATTATTTTATTAGAAAAACAAAGCTAATGGGGCTTTATTTTCCGCTTTATATTGAAATCCTGGCACTATCGACTCATCAAAATATTTCTATAATCATGTAAAAGTCATAAACTATGATATAAGTAACTTCTAACACATAGTATTATCCAGTTGACAGTTAATCATTGATTACCAAAAATACCTTATGGATCCCAATAATAAAACCTATTCCGAGTCAGACCTGCAAAAGCTTGAGAATCAGATAGATCAACTCATCGAGACTGTGGGCCAGCTAAAACAGGAAAATACCAGTCTGCGACATCAGCAGGATAACCTTATGTCCGAACGCTCTCAACTGATTGAGAAGACAGAATTAGCACGGACTCGAGTAGAAGCCATGATAACACGATTAAGATCTCTGGAATTTAGCTCATGAGCAACGCTTTACCGATAAATATTTCTATACTCGACAAAGAGTACAAAATTGCCTGTCCTTCTGGCGAGCAGTCAGCTTTACTCGCTTCTGCGGAGTACCTCGACCGTAAAATGCGTGAAGTCAGGGATAGTGGCAGTATCATTGGATCTGAACGTATTGCTGTTATTACAGCCCTGAATATTGCTCATGATTTATTAAATTCCAGTCAACCCCAGAACGACCTGAGCGAAGATATTCCTCCACGTTTAAAAAATCTTGAACATAAAATTTCTATTGCTTTAGAAAAAGCCCGTCAACTGGAAATTTAATGAGCAGGGCCGGGTCATAAAAAAAACTACACGGATGGTCGTGCAAAAACCTGAAAAGTGTCGTATAGTTTTATTTACCAACTGCGGTGTTTGTTAGCACCTTCATGTACCTTGAGCCTATTTATCAACTTCGGGATTTATTGTGTCATTCTGGTGTGCATGCCCGAGTTAAATCGGGAAGCCTGATGAATACCCGTTTATCCCACCTGAACCTGCCGGTTCAAGGTTGATAGAGCGCGACGGCACCGTGGTTGGTTACTTCCAATAAATATGAACTCACAGCAGATACGCAAAAAATACCGTCAAATTCGACGTATTCTTCCTGCCGTACAACAAATAAAAAATGCCCGCTTAATAAAGAAGAATTTAAATCATTTCTTTGAGTTTTCGAGCCAGCTCAGAATTGCTGCTTATAGTGCCGTACAGGGCGAAATATCATTGAACCCGTGGATTGCGGACAACCGGAAGCAGCACATTTATCTTCCAAAACTGTATGAAACTATCGCCCCACAACTACGCTTCGCTGAACTCACCGGAAACACGCAATGGAAAAAAAATCGTTTTGACATTTTAGAGCCGGATGCTAACTGGAGTAATTGCTTACATGCGCGTCAACTCGATATTATACTTGTTCCGTTAGTTGCCTTTGATAGAACAGGATATAGATTAGGCATGGGTGGGGGCTATTACGACCGAAGCCTGGCATTCAGGCGAACCCGACAAAAATGGCTCAAACCGCGACTGATCGGCATCGCTCACAGCTGTCAGGAATACCCGGGCTTACCGCACCAGGACTGGGATATTCCGCTGGATTTAATCATCACTGAAAATGAAATTATTACACCCAGAATAATTAAATGATTATTTTAAAAACAGGCTGTATGCACGGTTATTTGTTTCCTCCCAGTAAGGCAAATCAATCTGCTTTAAAAACAGCTTAAATTCTTTATATTCGGTTGTCTCAACCTGTAAACCCATTAAAATCCGACCGTAATCAGCGCCATGATTTCTATAATGGAATAGACTGATATTCCAGCGACGCCCGACCAGTGTTAAAAATTTTAATAAAGCACCCGGCTTTTCAGGAAATTGAAACCGATACAGTAATTCATTTTGCACGCCTTTCCCGGGACACCCACCCACCATGTATCGCGTGTGCAATTTAGCAACCTCATTATCAGTCATATCCTCTACGACATATTTTTTCTGTTCGAGATGACCAATAATCTGTTCTTTTTCGGCAATGCCATGAGTCATTTGAATACCCACAAAAATTCGCGCTTTATTCGCATCGGTAAAACGATAATTAAATTCTGTTATCTGGCGCTTACCGATCAACTGGCAAAACTTTTTAAAACTACCCGGTTTTTCAGGAATTTCTACCGCCAGTAAAGCTTCTCGATATTCACCGATTTCAGCGCGTTCTGATACATGCCGCAAACGATCAAAATTCATATTGGCGCCACTATTAATTGCCACTAATGTCTGCCCCTGAACTCCATGCTTTTCAACGTATTTTTTTAAGCCTGCCAATGACACCGCTCCGGCTGGTTCACAGATAGCACGCGTGTCATCATAGGTATCCTTGATAGCCGCACAGATTTGGTCTGTAGAGACAGTGATCACCTCATCAACCCGATTACGGATCATTTTAAACGTATTCCGCCCGATTTGACTAACCGCCACACCGTCAGCAAAAATTCCAACTTCTTTTAACTTCACCCTACGTTTTGCCTTCATTGCGGCGGCCAGACAGGCTGCATCTTCAGGCTCTACACCAATCACCTTGATAGAGGGCTTGACAGCTTTAAGAAACCCGGCTATTCCAGCAAGCAAGCCGCCACCGCCCACCGGCACAAAAATAGCTTCAATACCATCCGGATATTGTCGAATAATTTCATGTGCAATAGTCCCCTGCCCGGCCATCACATCAAAATCATCATAAGGGTGAATGAAAAAAAGCTTCTCTTCCTCGGCTAATTGCAGACTATATTTGTAGGCTTCATCGAAATTATCTCCGCTTAGAACCACCCTGGCACCGTAAGCTTTAACAGCCTTGACTTTGATTTCTGGTGTGGTTAATGGCATCACAATGATTGCCTGAATATTCATCTTGCGGGCCGACAGCGCAACCCCTTGAGCATGATTCCCGGCAGAGGCGGTAATAACACCTTTTATATCGGGGTATTTCTGAATGACCTGAAAAATTTTATTAAAAGCACCTCTCAGTTTGAATGAAAAAACGGGCTGTAAATCCTCCCTTTTCAATAAAACCTGATTACCTAAACGCTGAGAAATTCCGGGCATGGCATCCAATGGGGATTCAATGGCAACATCATAAACCCGTGCTGTTAATACTTTTTCAAGAAAATCTGGAACTGGCATTTGTATCCCTCAATATTAAGCGCTCATTATCGGGAAAGGTTTCAGCTTAAGCAATAAAACTATCCTTTAATCTAACCAATGGCCCTAAGTTTCAATAGATTGTCATAAATCAATATTAAATAACTGATTTGCCATGACATTTAATGCTTCTATGGGTAATATTTCGCAACTAAAAAATCAGGAATAATTATGACAGCAGATGAAAAGAAAAAACTGGCCGCATACGCAGCACTTGAATATGTGGAAGCAGGCTCAGTCATCGGAGTAGGAACAGGATCAACAGTCAACCATTTCATAGATGCCATAGCCGAAAAAATGAAAGGCTCAGTTGAGGCTGCTGTTTCCAGTTCTGAAGCTTCTTCGAAAAGAATGAAGCAACACGGCATTCCGGTTATCGACCTGAACTCTGCCGGAGAATTATCCATTTACGTAGATGGAGCCGATGAATCTAACCACCATCTGCACCTGATCAAAGGCGGCGGTGGCGCTTTAACTCGAGAGAAAATCGTAGCCGCTGCCAGTAAAACTTTTGTTTGTATTGCAGACGATACCAAACTGGTCGATGTGTTAGGCGAATTCCCACTTCCAGTAGAAGTCATTCCTATGGCTAGAAGTCTGGTTACCCGGGAACTGGTAAAACTCGGTGGCCAACCGGTATGGCGTGAAAATTTTGTAACAGATAACGGTAATATAATACTGGATGTGCATAATCTTCAGATAATGGACCCCTTGAAACTGGAAACCCAGATTAACCAGATGGCGGGGGTCGTCACAGTCGGTATTTTTGCTCATAGACCAGCGGATATATTATTACTGGGTGGCGAAGATGGGGTTAAAGCCGTTAAAGCATAAAAAAAGCCGGGTTATCTGGACCAGATAACCCGGCTTAGCTGTTAACTGTATATTATTCCGGTACAGTCACCGTTAAGCCCAAAGTTTGCCAGACCTGCATTCCACCCCGATAGTACAAAAGCTTACTGGCCGGATATCCCAGCTCAAGCAACCCTTTTATAGCCCGTGGAGACTGGCCACACCACATACCGTTACACCATAAAACAAGTTTCTTTGCGCTTGTAAAATCCCATTCATCATTTTTTTGATCACCTCCCATCAAACCCATTTCCTCCATAGCCCGGGAAAACCCACCTACATCGCCTCGCCTCTTAGCACCCAGCGTTTTCATCACATCTATTAACTGAGGATCGTCAATGTCCAGCGAAAATATGGTGAAGGGTATATTAACAGAACCAGGTATCGTTCCTCGTTTCCACCATGCCGGTGTCCTGGCGTCAATAATTAAACCCTTTCCATCCAGTAGCTCATTTTCCATAAAGTCGAAAAGCTCCAGCTGAGCAATCGTTTTAACACCTTCACCAGCATCCATCGGCTGAATACAAAAAGGAGGGCACTTTCTGGAGGTTTTGGCAAAGCCACCTTCCAGCACATGATCCTGATCCTGAATTCTTTGAATTTTAATTAATTTATTTTTATGAATAACCTCAACAAATTCTCTGTCTGGAGTCAATTTCACATCCAGAGCCTGAACGCTGCCGACCCAAACCATTAAACAAAGTAAATAAATTTGTCTGACCATGCATTTCTCCACTATTTCTTATTGACCTGTAATATTTTTTCTCTGACTTTCTGCGGATCAGGGTTATTTTTATAAAACTGATATACCTCTTCCTGCCCACTGTCACTTAACCGCTTAAAGAATAAATAACTGCCCATATAATTATTTTTAAGCACAATCCCTAATTGCTCAATAGTTAACCCAGGTAACAGTTCTGCAATTGCACCACCTTTTTTACCTTGCGCTACACCATTAAATAGTTTTTCTTTTGCCGCAAATGATTTTTTTTGCAAGTTTTTTGTTTGGCCATCCAGCTCAAGACCGGAGGCTTCACCTTCCAGTGAATTCAAATAATCTGAATTTGATGATTGGGCATAGGCCGCATTAACAAACAAATGGAGACACAGGATTTTCACCCATAAAACAGCTTTAAACTTTTTTTGCAGACATAATCTGAAATACTTCAAAGTAATACCTGTATAGCGTGACAGTTAAAAATTACTCATTTAATAATAGGTTTATCCAATGTTACTTTTACAGTAATTATTATATGAATTTATTACTAAAAGACTATTCCGGCCCGCCAGCCTTGTCAAGAACCCAGGCTTTTAAATCCCATTTAATTACATAAACTTACATCACTTTTTTAAAAAATTAATTAAATATTATTCATTGCTTAGCGGGCATAAAAAAACCTGCCGCAGCAGGTTTTTTATGCGAAACGTTAAAATTTTTAACGTTTGGAGAACTGAGTAGCTCTACGAGCTTTACGTAAACCAACTTTCTTACGCTCAACTTCTCTAGCATCCCGTGTTACATAGCCTTCTTTTCTAAGTGCAGGTCTAAACGTTTCATCATATTGCAACAATGCACGAGTAATACCCAATCTTATAGCACCAGCCTGACCGCTGGGACCACCGCCGGCAACACTGACATTTACATCAAATTTTTCCATTAAATCAACAGTTTCTAATGGCTGACGGACAACCATTCGTGAAGTCTCACGACCAAAGTAATCATCAATTGATTTCTTGTTGATAGTGATACTTCCATTACCGGATTTCAAATAAACACGAGCTGCTGAGCTTTTGCGACGGCCAGTTCCATAATACTGTTCTGTAGACATAATCTTCTCTTAAATATCTAATACTTGAGGTTGTTGAGCAGCATGCTGGTGATTCTCTCCGGCATAAACCTTTAACTTTTTAAACATTGCACGGCCTAACGAATTTTTAGGCAACATACCTTTTACTGAATTTTTCAAAATACGATCAGGATGAGTTGCACGTAACTTAGCCAGATTAACAGACTTTAAATGCCCAATATAGCCAGTATAGCGATGATACATCTTATCCTGCTCTTTATTACCAGTAACTTTCACCTTTTCTGCATTAATCACTACGATGTAATCGCCAGTATCAACGTGAGGAGTATATTCTGGTTTGTGTTTACCACGTAATCTACGAGCGATCTCTGTAGACAAGCGACCCAGAGTCTTATCAGCAGCATCTACAACGTACCAGTCACGTTTCACTGATTCTGGCTTTGCACTAAAGGTTTTCATAAAATTTCCTAACTCGCTCTATAGCGATTGTCTTCTTAAAGAAAGGGCGCGAATACTAGCGGATTTAAGCCATGATGACAAGACTCAAAGTGTCGTTATTTTCTATATTTTCAATTTATTCATTTAATACCCCATTAGAGAGTAAAAAACATTGTATCGCAATGAAAAAATTGTTAAAAAAGGGCGTGGCAAAAAGCCACGCCAAAACCACCAAAGGAGGATGGAGGAGTTATGCCGGGAAGACGAGGGGCGTCTTCCGTTATCAGCATATAAGCATTATCTAATATAGATTAGGCTTTGTCAACATAACTCCTTCATTTTTTACTCAAATTAATTCACATATGAAAACACTCTCTGTCATCGACCTCTTATTAATTGAGCTCGAACATAGTTTACGAACCTGCCAGGTTAAACCAGCCATTGGGGCATCACGACCCTATCCTGCTGAAGGAACAGATGAAACTGATCTCAATGACCAGCAAACAAAACATATCGCCGGTTTAATGCGCGTGAACAATGCAGGTGAAGTTGCTGCCCAGGGGCTATATCGCGGTCAGGCTATTTCAGCTAGAAATAAAACTATCAAAAATGACATGCTGCAGGCAGCAAGTGAAGAAAATGAGCATTTGAACTGGTGCCAGACACGACTCAAAGAACTCCATTCAAAGCGCAGTTTGCTTGATCCCTTCTGGTATTGGGGGTCATTTAGCCTGGGGCTAGGCGCCGGATTGATAGGTGATAAATGGAGCCTTGGGTTCGTCGAAGAAACCGAAAACCAGGTAGCAAAACACCTGGATAACCATTTAAATCAATTGCCTGAACAGGATCATCGAACACAACGCATTTTACAAACCATGCAACAGGATGAAATGAAACATGCTGTTTATGCGCACAATGCCGGTGCAGCAAAATTGCCAAAACCCGTACAACAGGCAATGAACCTGGTGAGCAAGATTATGACATTTAGTGCTTATCGAATTTAACTAAATACTATTATTAATCCACTTTTTCACTGACAGGCTAATCTCATCCATAAAAAGTATGAGCTAGGCCGCCTCTATAACTTCGAAATCATGTGTTATTTCCGCCATCTTGCCTAACATAATAGAGGCAGAACAATATTTTTCGGCGGACAGGCTAATGGCTTTTTCTACTTTAGCCGGATCCAGGCCTCTACCACTAACAATAAAATGTAAATGTATGCGGGTAAACACCTTGGGCGACTCTTCGGCTCGATCATAATCCAGCTCAACTTCACAATTTGCTACCTGCTGCCTCGATTTTTTTAGAATAAGCATTACATCGAATGCGCTGCAGCCACCTAGGCCCAAAATTAGCATTTCCATCGGACGAACTCCAAGATTTTGCCCACCAAATTCAGGAGGGCCATCCATTACAACAGCATGACCACTAGCCGACTCACCTACAAAGGTCATATTATCCAGCCATTTAACTTTCGATTTCATCATTATCTCTTGTGAATAGGTAAATTTATGTTATGTTGTCGCGGTTCTTATAATTAAAATAAACAGGTAAGTTCGTGAGTCTTGAACCCATACAAAAATTACAGCCCCGCAGCAATCCTGCTCTGGAAAATTTTTTAAAGCATTGCCATAAAAAAATTCTGCCAGCGAAGCAAACTATAATACATGCCAGAGATGAATCACACACCCTTTACTACATAATCGATGGATCCGTCAGTGTGGTAATCGAAGATGAAGATTGCAATGAAATCGTACTGGCTTATCTAAATGCCGGTGACTTTTTTGGTGAAATGGGCTTATTTGAAAAAAACCTGAAACGTAGCGCCTGGGTTATCACTCGCAGTGAATGCGAAATCGCTGAAATTCATTATAACCAGTTCATGATTCTGGCCAGGGAAAATCCTGAAATACTGTTTCAGCTTTCAGCACAACTTGCTGACCGTTTGCGTGATACCAGTCGTAAGGTGAGTAATCTTGCATTTATGGATGTTACCGGTCGTGTAGCAAGGGCTTTACTGGATCTGGCAAAACAACCGGATTCACTGACACACCCTGATGGTATGCAGATAAAGGTTACCCGTCAGGAAATTGCTAAAATAGTTGGTTGTTCGAGGGAAATGGCTGGCAGGGTCATCAAAAATCTGGAAGAAGACGGCCTGATTTCAGCACACGGAAAAACAATTGTGGTTTTCGGCACGCGATAGATAACTGATAATATCCGTTATACAGCGAAAATTTTAGCCAGTGCTTCTCCCGGATCACTGGCGCGCATAAAAGCCTCACCTACCAGAAAAGCATTCACCTGATGGTCTCGCATGAACCTGACATCTTCTCTGCTGTGAATCCCGCTTTCGGTTACTACAAAGCAACCTTCAGGTAGCAGATGTAGCATATGCAAGGTAGTTAATAAACTGGTTTCAAAAGTTCTAAGATTGCGGTTATTAATACCGATCATCGGCAAATCAAGCTCAAGCGCACGTCGCATTTCCTGTTCATCATGTACTTCAACCAGCACATCCAGCCCAAGCTCTAGCGCCTGCTGATATAATTTAATCAGTTGCTCCTGCTCCAGTGCCGCTACAATTAACAACACACAATCTGCACCCATAACCCGGGCTTCGACCAACTGATAAGAGTCTATAATAAAATCTTTACGTATGACGGGCAGGTCACAGGCAGCTCTTGCAGCAACCAGGTATTCATCAGCACCCTGAAAAAAATCGATATCGGTCAACACAGAAAGACAGGCAGCACCGCCCTGTTGATATTGTTGCGCTATTTCGGCAGGATTAAAATCTTCACGGATAACCCCCTTACTGGGAGATGCTTTTTTAATTTCGGCAATTACCGCAGGTAATTGTTGCTGCAGCTTATTTTGCAGACTATTTACAAAACCCCGTACCTCAGAAGCCCCCGTTAACTGTTTCTCCAGCACAGTCTGTGATTTAAGCGCCTTCCTGTCGATTATTTCCTGCTTTTTCCTGGCCAGAATTTTATTCAGTATATCTGCTTTATCTGTCATAACATCAGGCGTTCGTTTTAGTGACCAGATTTTTCAAAACATCTCTGGCAGCACCACTGGCAATAGCCTGTTGCGCCAGTTGTATACCCTGCTGATGCGATTCAGCGAGACCGGAAACATAAATAGCAGCTCCTGCATTCAGACACACAATATCAAGTGCAGCACCTTGCTCATTATTAAAAATAGAATTTATCATGGCTAAACTTTGCTCAACACCATCCACACAAATACTGGATAAATCCGCAATTTTTAACCCGAAGTCCAGAGGATTAATCTGGTAGGTATTAACGTCACCATCTTTTAACTCAGCCACAAAAGTACTGGTCGAAATGCTGATTTCATCCATGCCATCATCGGCATGCACCACCATCACATGACGGCTGCCCAATTGCTTTAAAACATTTGCTACCGGTTCAACCAGTTCTTTATCAAATACACCAATCACCTGATTAGGAGCAGCTGCCGGATTAGTCAAAGGGCCTAATACGTTGAAAATTGTTCGTACTGACATTTCACGCCTTGCACTTATGGCATAGCGCATTGCACTATGATGATTTTGCGCAAATAAAAATCCGACACCAACTTCGTCAATACATAAGCCGACCTGTTCGGGAGAAATATCCAGTTTTACTCCTGCAGCTTCCAGCACGTCGGCACTGCCAGACTTACTGGAAACCGAACGATTACCATGCTTGGCAACATGTGCACCCGCTGCCGCTGCCACTATGGCAGAAGCCGTTGAAACATTAAAACTACCCGATGAATCGCCACCCGTTCCACAGGTATCCACCAGATTATCCGATGTGGTTTCAACTTTTGTTGCCAGCTCACGCATCACGCTGGCAGCAGCAGTAATTTCATCGACAGTTTCTGTTTTCATGCGTAGCCCGACCAGGAAACCACCAATCTGTGAAGAGGTTGCCCCACCGGTCATTATTTGATGCATGACATCGGTCATTTCTTCGCGCGATAAATCCTGCCTGTTGATCACGGCGTTAATTGCCTGCTGTATATTCATATTATTGTCACTATATTTTGGTATTCAGGAAATTTTGTAGTAATTCATGTCCATATTCTGTCAATATCGATTCAGGATGAAACTGAACGCCTTCAATCGCTAAAGTTTTATGCCGAATGCCCATGATTTCATCCAGTTTGCCATCCGCTGTTTGGGTCCAGGCAGTTACCTCAAGGCAATCAGGTAGACTTTCTTTTTCGATAACCAGAGAATGGTAGCGAGTCGCCTCGTATGGCATGGCCAGATTAGCAAAGACCCCCTGACCATTATGATAAATCATCGATGTTTTACCATGCATAATTTGCTGAGCATGTACAATTTTTCCACCAAACACCTGGCCGATGCTTTGATGCCCAAGACAAACGCCTAGCAATGGTTTTTTTCCAGCCATGGCTTCTATAACTGGCATGGATATCCCGGCTTCATTGGGTGTACAGGGACCAGGAGACAGCATGATATGACTGGCGCTGTTCTGTTTAACCTGCTCAACAGTGTATTGATCGTTTCGCACCACTTCGACTTCAACCTGAAGTTCGCCCAGATATTGCACCAGGTTATAGGTGAAAGAGTCATAGTTATCGATCATCAATACTTTCATGATTGACTCTCCTCTGACTGAGCACAGGGATCATGTGGAGATAACCCGGACTCGGCCAATGCCACAGCCCGAAAAATTGCACGACCTTTATTCATTGTTTCAGCCCATTCATTTTCCGCTACCGAATCATACACGATGCCGGCACCCGCCTGAATATACAGTTTCTTATCCCTGATTACTGCGGTACGAATTGCTATTGCTGTATCCATATTTCCACTCCAGGAAAGATACCCTACTGCACCAGAGTAAATACCGCGTTTCACCGGTTCCAGCTCGTCGATAATTTCCATTGCCCTTATTTTCGGCGCACCGGAAACTGTACCTGCCGGGAAAGTAGCCCGCAGTACATCCATAGCAGACAGTCCCGGTTTAAGCTTACCTTCAACATTCGACACGATGTGCATCACATGCGAGTAATGCTCCACGATCATTTTATCGGTAAGCTTGACCGTACCTGTCTGGCTCACTCTACCTGCATCATTTCGTCCCAGATCAATCAGCATCAAATGCTCCGCCAATTCTTTAGGATCATTCAGTAATTCCTGCTCCAGATCTTTATCCTGTTGCGCAGTTTTACCGCGAGGGCGTGTACCGGCAATCGGTCTCACCGTTACCTCTCCTTCCTCCAGGCGCACCAGAATCTCAGGAGACGACCCCACCACAAAATGATCACCCAGATTCAGGTAATACATATAAGGTGATGGATTTAAACCGCGTAAAGCGCGATATAGACTGAGCGGTTCTGAATTGAATGGAATTGACAACCGTTGAGAGAGCACAATCTGCATCGCATCGCCATCAATAATATACTGGCGAGCCTTGTCCACCGCCTGCATATATCCTTCGCGGGTAAACTCTGACTCAAAGTCTTTTTCCTTAATCTCGCCAGTATTAACCTCTTCTGGTAAATCGAGCTGACATTGCTGAATCTTTGCAACCAGTCCATCAAGTTTCTGCTGACCTTGCTGGTAGGCATCCGGCTGGCTCGGATCGGCATACACGATAATGTATAAACGGGATGCGAGGTTATCGAATACCACCAGCTGTTCACTCAGCATAAGCAGGATATCTGGCGTATTATGCTTATCCGGGTTCGGGCAATTACTAAGTTTAGGCTCTATATAGCGAATGGTGTCATAGCCGAAATACCCCACCAGTCCACCATTAAAACGTGGTAGGCAGTCAAATTCTGCAACCTTAAAAGATTCCAGATAGTTTTCAATATATTGCAGAGGATCATCGACAGTTTGTCGATCAATTACCTGATCATCGGTTTCCAGAGTCACCTCATGACCAAAAACTTTCAGGCGGGTAGAACAACCTAAACCGATAATAGAATAACGCCCCCATTTTTCACCGCCCTGAACTGATTCAAACAGGTAACTGTATGGATTATTGGCTAATTTTAGATAGACACTGAGCGGTGTATCCAGATCGGCAAAAACTTCTCTGGCAAGGGGAATAAAGTTATAGGATGACTTTAATTGTTCAAATTGTTGCTGATTCATGATAATGACCTGGCAAATAATTAACGGGTAAAAAGAGGTTAAGACGCAGTTAAATTCACCATCGCCAGTTACTTTTTACTTTACCGTTAATTAAATGCATAGCTGTCATTTTCAGACCAGTTTAAATATATTGTTTAAGTTCTGTGAAAGAATCTATCACAGCATCAGGGTCATAGCTACGGATATCTTCACCGTGATTATAACCATAGCTCATGCAGATAATTTGAAATCCAGCAGCTCTGGCAGCCTTCACATCAGATTGTGAATCACCCAGCATCATAGAGTTTTCAGGTTTCACTGACATACGTTCGGCTGCTGTCAACAAAGGTAAAGGATCCGGCTTTTTCCTGGGTGTATCATCACCACAGATCACCACTTCAAAATAGTCCTGAATTCCAAGATCTTTTAGAATTGGTAACGTAAACTCACCGGCCTTATTGGTTACACAACCAAGTCTATAACCACTTTGCTTCATGTAATCCAGCCCTTCTTTTACCCCGTCATAAAGATGACTGCGTTTAGAGGTATTGTCTGCGTATAAATCACGAAAAATGGGCAGAGCTTTTTCATACAGACTCTGATCAGGCTCTCCATCCAGTTGATTAATCAGTCCTCTTTTAACCAGACGCTCGACACCATTCCCAACCCAGTGACGAACAGCTGTTTCACCGCGTTCCGGCATATCCAGCTGTTTGAGCATTTCATCAACACAATAAGCGAGGTCAGGCACGCTGTCTACCAGCGTGCCATCAACATCGATCAAAATCATTTCAGGTTTAGCGATACTCATTACAACAACTAAACTTTAGCTAATTCATCACGCATTTGCTTTACGATTGTATTATACGTATTTGCATCTGCATCATTAGCTCCACCGAAGATTCCCGACCCGGAAACAAACATATCTGCTCCAGCCGCTGCAATTTCCGCGATATTATCAACTTTTACACCACCATCAACTTCAAGACGAATATCGTAACCGGAATCATCGATCATTTTTCTGGCCTGACGTAATTTATCCAATGTGGCCGGTATAAAGCTTTGACCACCAAATCCGGGGTTAACTGACATTAATAACACAACATCAATCTTATCCATCACGTAGTTGAGGTAATCAAGAGATGTGGCAGGATTAAAAACCAGACCTGATTTACAGCCACTTTCACGAATCAGTGAAAGGCTGCGATCAATATGTTCAGAAGCTTCAGGATGAAAAGTAATAAAACTGGCACCCGCCTTGGCAAAATCAGGAATGATTCTATCCACTGGCTTCACCATCAAATGCACATCAATTGGTGCTGTCACTCCATGGTTACGCAAAGCATCACAAACCAACGGGCCTATAGTGAGGTTTGGAACATAGTGATTATCCATCACATCAAAATGTACAACATCACAACCTGATGCAATAACATTATCTACTTCTTCACCTAAACGTGCGAAATCAGCCGACAAAATTGAAGGCGCGATAAGAAAATCAGACATAACTAACTCCTAAGCTAAAAAAATTTAGAGGCGAATGTACACGAAATATAATTATATTTCACCTGTCTCAATCAAATACTGAAGCCTTAATTAAAAAACAGTTAGAATAGGTTTTATTTTATCGGGAGTTTTCTAATGGGTTTAAGCTTGGCACTGCATGTACTATCAATTATTATCTGGGTAGGCGGAATGTTTTTTGCGTACATGATTTTAAGACCAGTCGCAGCCAGTCAACTGGAACCCGCCGTTAGACTCAAATTATGGCGAGGAACTTTCGGGAGCTTTTTTCCGTGGGTTTGGGTAGCTATCGTCCTGACCCCATTGACCGGTATCATGCTAACCAGTCCTTACAATGGATTTGGCAATTCTCCAGTTCATATACATATAATGACTACTCTCGGGATCATTATGATGCTGATATTTATGCATGTCTATTTCGCACCGTTTAAAAAGCTCAAACAGCACCTCGATGCAGGGGATATACCTGCCGCAGCTGGTAAATTGAATCAAATTCGAATATTGGTGGGGATCAATACTTTACTGGGGGGGTTAACGGTTATAGTGGCCACAGCTGGAAAGTACTACCTGTTGTGAACTAACTGGCTATAACATGTAACCATCCATGGCTACCAAGTAAAAGCTCGAAAATCGGGCTTTTTAATACCGCCTGGAATTTAAAGTGAGCCTATATAGGCCGCAAGATTTTGAATATCTGAATCACTTAAACCTGCAGCCATAGCATTCATCGTTGGGTTTTGACGTTTTCCGCTACGGAAATCTGTTAAATTTTGCTGAACGAAAGCCTCGTCTTTACCCTTTAAAGAAGGATATGCAGGCACCACACTAACACCACCA
>ERZ890953.329-NODE-329-length-28293-cov-7.477477_pt1 | contig 28293 bp, 21 predicted proteins | sample MGYA00521264_ERZ890953 | MGnify/ENA primary metagenome ERZ890953 (study PRJEB32303, sample SAMEA104408629) | aquatic metagenome | biome: Brackish water; feature: Chemocline; material: water | place: Baltic Sea | collected 2014-10-26T21:54:00 | depth 200 m ...
TCTGTAGGACCCCACCCGGTCCGCCGGACCGCACACCACCCCACCCTTCGCGCCCGCCCCCCAACGGCGGGCCGTACGGTTCTTGGCAGAAGACGTGGACTCGCAGTCGTTCCGGAGGTCGATGTCCTCGCATGGGTCATCCGACCGTCGGCCTATTCCGCGTGGACCAGCACCATCGCTTGGCCCGGCTGCAGCGTGACCTCCGATACCCGGTTCCCGTCGCCGTCGATGTGGGGGCGGTCGAGGGAGAAGGTCTGCTCTGCCGACTCATCGGCGTTCACGAGCACCGTGCCCCCGGTGTAGGCCCGTCGCCAGCCGACGCCGTCCGCTCGGCGGCTCTCCGTCGGCAGCCCGGGGTCGATGGCCCACTCGGCCGTCCAGGGGTCGATCTGCTCGTCCTGGTAGCCCCAGGCGGAGTCCGCCACACCATCCCACGCGAGCAGGAAGCTGGCCCGCCCGTAGCGCTGCCCCTGCAGCACGCCTTCGTGGCCTGGGCCGTAGGTGAGCGCCAGGAAGCCCACCCCGAGCGCCTCCACGTCTTCGTAGAGCGTGAGTGTGCTGTCCCAGTTGGGGCCCGTGAAGTTCTCCGAGTCGTCCCACCGCATCCAATACTCGCGGGTGACGTGTGTGGTGTGCGGCGCGATGGCCAGCGCCTGGGTCCGCATCACATCCTCCCACGGGTTCATCGCGATGTTGGGCGCGACGAGCAGGTCAGCGTCCATGAGCGCTGGCCCCACCGCCTCCATGAACGCGACCACAGCGTCGCCATAGGCCTCGTCGGTGTCGTACTCGGCGATGGGTGTGCCCAGCGAGCCGAGGCAGTGGCCGGGGAAGGTGTTGACGTCGTCCATCATCACGCCGTCGAACCCATCGCGAAGGAGTCGCTCGCGTACGTTGGCGAGCCAGCGCTGCTGGTAGCCGGGATCGCCGATGTCGGCCGCCCACACCTCGGGGTAGTCGCAGTAGATGAGTCGGCCGCCCGCGGCGTCGTGCAGGAACCACTCCTCGTGGCTGCCGTCGGCCTCGTGGACTCGAACGCCGGTGGACGGGTTGTCGCCGCCGTCGGCACGCATGCCCCCCACCTTCTGGTAGGCCAGGATGCGCGCGTCCGGGTTCGACTCCCGGACCTCGGCCAGGATGCTGGCCATCGACTCCTGCAGCACGATGATCCGGTACTGGCCGGCTCCTTCGCCGTGGGGAGCCGCCTCCCGGCTCCAGTCCTGCGCCGACAACAGGCCGCGCAGGCCGAGGCTCGGGGGGGGAGGCTCGGCTGTGTCGCCGGTTTCGCCGGTTTCGCCGGTTGCGCCGGTTTCGCCCGTGCCCGCCGTGTCGTGGGCTCCTGGCGTGTCCGAGGGGGTGCCGGAGCTGTCGGCGGTGTCGCACGCACATCCCCACGCCCCGATGAGAGTCACAGCGAAAGCAAGGGAGCGTCGAGTGCCCATCTTGGACCAGCGGGGGTGAGGGTTCGATGAGGTGGATGCGACATCCGCCCCCAAGCTACCCAGCTTCGGGGCGCGATGCTGTCTCGGCTCGTAGCGAGAACTGCCAGTGCGGCGGCACCGCCCGTGGGCCCGGGGCTTGTCGCCATGCTCGTCGCCCCTGCCGCCGTCGTCAGCGGCAGGAGCCCGGCGCTACCAGGGGTTCTCGACGTCCCACACCTCGAGGGTGAAGCCGCCGGAGTCGGCGTGGTTGGCTCCGGCCACGGCGATGAGCACCTGGTAGGGGTTGTAGCCCGAGAGGTAGACCTCTTCCCTCGCGCCGGGATTGGAGTCGTCGGTCCAGTCGGCGGAGGCCTCGCAGGACAGGCAGGTGCTGACGTCGGGCGGCGTCTGGACGCTGCCCTCGAACTCCATGGCGTACAGGCTGACGTCCACGCCGCTCTCGGGCGTGACCCGCAGGTAGAGATCGTGATCGGCGCCCTGGCTGATCTCGAAGAACACGTGGTTGCCGTTGAAGTTCAGGTCTTCGGTGCCCGGCCAGCACGCCACCGTGGATCGGTCGGCCCAGTCCAGGTCGACCGCCGTGCCGCTGGAGAGATCGTCGGCCCAGCTGAGGGTCGGGTCTCCCGAGGGCCAGTTGTCTGTGTCCGTGTCTGCGTCTGTGTCTGTGTCGGCGTCGGCTTCGCCGGTGTCGTAGCCCGTGTCGGGCTTCGGGTTGAGCCCCGTTGGGCAGGCGGTTGCCAGCACGAGCGATAGGGGCAGCAGGCGGGTGACGATCATGGTGGTCCTCGAGGGTGAGCCTATCACGGCCGGCGGCGTTCACTCGCCGCGGCTCCAGCCCGCCCACCCCACCCCCTCAGGGCCCGCTCCGCCCCGGACGTCCCCCCTCCAGGGATCGGTCGCGGGACGACGTCGCCAGGCTTCGCAGCGCCATCCTCCTCCGGGGGCATGTCATCGACGCGGCGGTCTTCTATGATGGAGGCGCCGCCGTCGTCCGACCTGGAGGAGATCCCTTGCCAACGCCCGTCGCCCCGCGCCCGGAGGGCCCCGCTGCCATCGCCCTGTGGCTGACGACTGCCGCTGTCGCCCTGGGAGTGGGCCTCGCTGGGTGCCGTCCAGGCGTGCTGTCTGCGGTAGACCCATCCGAGCCGGTCGAGAAGGACAGCGACGAGGAGACCGACAGCGGCCTCGAGACCATCCCGTCCCAGACCGCGCCTTGGCTGCGCCAGGAGCAGGAGGCTCCGGGCTCCATCACCTTCAACGAGATCCTCTACCACCCGCGCGTGGACGATGACCTCGAGTGGATCGAGCTGCACAACCCCATGGTCCTGGACATGGACCTGTCGGGCTGGTCCCTGTCGGGTGGGGTGACCTACGCCTTCCGTGACGGGACCGTCATGCCCGCCGGTGGCTTCCTGGTGGTGGCCGCGGATCCGGCCCTCATGGAGGAGCAGGCGGGGTTCCCGGACGCCCTGGGGCCCTTCGACGGCACGCTCTCCAACGGCGGCGAGCGGATCGATCTGCGCAACAACAGCGGTCGCCTGATCGACACGGTGGCCTATGGCGAGGACGAACCCTGGCCGGTCCAGGCCGACGGGTCGGGGGTCACGCTGGCCAAGGTCGACCCCGACGCCGCCAGCGACCACGCCGAGAACTGGACGATCAGCGCCGAAGCTGGCGGGACGCCTGGCGCCTCGAACCTCCTGGACCCCCTGCTGCCCCCGACCACCCGGGAGCTGGTGCTGGAGCAGGCCACCTGGAGCTACGACGTCTCGGGGGACTACCCCGCCGAAGGCTGGGCCGAGCCGGACCATGACGACAGCGGGTGGGAGAGCGGCCAGGCCGTCTTCTACGCCGGAGGGACCCTGGAGGACGCCGTGGCGACGGCCTGGGCGACGGCGGACAACTACTTCTCGCTCTACCTGGGCCAGGCCGATGGCAGCGATCTCCGCCTGGTCGGTCAGGACTCCGACGGCAGCTGGACGACGGTGGAGGAGCTCGAGCTCGAGCTGACGCCGTGGGACCACCTGTACCTCGCCGCCTGGGAGGCCTCCGGGGACTCCGGCAGCCCCCAGATGACCATCGCTGAGGTGGAGCTGCCCGACGACGTCGTAGGGACGGACGCCTGGGCCTTCGAGTGGGTCCTCGGCCCCCGCGACGACTGCCCCGGCGCCTTGCCCGCCAATCCGCCGCCGACCGAGGAGGCCCTCGTGATCCTCATCGAGGACGCCGAGGCCGATGGGTCCTGGGCTCCCCCGTCGGTGGAGGCCGCCCACGGATCGAGCCCCTGGGGCGGCTCCGTCAGCGGCTGGTTCAGCGACGCCGCGAGCTACGTCTGGGCCGACACCTTCGACTCCAACTCGGTGACGAACGTCGAGAACACCTACGCGCTCTTCCGGTCCGTCGAGCCCCTGATCGCGCCGCGCGGGACCATGGAGCTGTCCACGATCCCCACCACGATCACCTTCCGCACCACGTTCACCTTCGACGGTGATCCGGCCTTCACCGATCTCCACCTCGACTGCGTCCTGGACGACGGCGCGGTGTTCTGGCTCAACGGCGTGGAGGTGCTCCGGGAGAACATGCCCGACGGTCCGGTGGACGCGGCGACCCTGGCCGCCTCCCCGGTGGCGGAGGCCTCCTCCATCTCGGCCGACATCTCCGCTGAGGCGCTGATGTACGGGCTCAACGTGCTGGCAGTCGAGGTCCACCAGGCGGGGCTCGACGACCAGGACATGAGCTTCGGCTGTGCGCTGACCGCCGAGACCTGGGCGGCGACCGTCGAGCCCAGCTTCGTCATGAACGAGCTGGCGCCCGCTGCGACCGCGCCGAGCTGGGTGGAGCTGCTCAACGTCAGCCAGAGGGTCCAGGACAGCGAGGGCCTGGTGCTGGCCTCGTCGTCGGGCGGCGAGCTGGTGCTCCCTGCCGAGCCGCTCGGACCGGGAGAGCTGCTGGCCATCGACCCGCTGGAACTCGACCTCGAAGAGGGCGATCTGCTCTTCCTGTACGCGGCCGACGGCGCCACGCTGCTGGACGCGGTGAGGGTGGGGGCGGGGCTCCGGGGCCGCGCCAGCGACGGCGGCCCCTGGCGCGTGCCCCGGGAGGCCACGCCGGGGGAGCCGAACATCATCGACGTGACCGAAGACGTGGTGATCAACGAGATCCAGTACCATCGCGCCCCGGTCTCGCGGCAGGGCGAGCCCGTCACGGCGCGGACCGAGGAGTGGATCGAGCTGTACAACCGGGGCGACCAGGAGGTGGACCTGAGCGGCTGGCAGCTCGTCGACGCTGTGGTCTACGAGATCCCAGCGGGTACGGTGCTGGGGCCGGACGGCTACCTGGTGATCGCCGGTGACGCGGCGGCCCTGAGCGCCGAGCACCCGGACATCGCCGTGGTGGGTGACTTCTCGGGCCGCCTGGGCAACGGTGGCGACCGGATCCTGTTGCTGGACGCCGTCGGCAATCCGGCGGACGAGCTGCGGTACTTCGACGGGGGGCGCTGGCCCGTGGCGGCCGACGGCGGAGGGGCGAGCCTGGAGCTGCGCGACCCCTGGGCCGACAACGCGGTAGCCGAGGCCTGGGCTGCGAGCGACGAGAGCCCCCGCTCGGAGTGGGTCCCGTACAGCTACCGCGGCGTGGCCGAGTCCAGCGCCGTGGGCCCTGACGGCGTGTGGGAGGAGCTCGTGCTGGGCCTGCTCGACGCCGGCGAGGTGCTCATCGACGACATCAGCGTGATCCAGGACCCGGGTGTAGCTCCGGTGGAGCTACTCCAGGACGGGGGCTTCGACGCCGGCAGCGAGCGCTGGCGCCTGCTGGGCAACCACCGCCACAGCGAGGTCGTGCCCGACCCCGATGATCCCGGCAACCCGGTGCTGCGCCTGGTGGCCACGGGCCCCACCGGGCACATGCACAACCACGTCGAGACCACCCTGCTCGAGCCCATCGGAGCCCGGGAGTACGCCATCTCGTTCAGGGCCAAGTGGGTCTCGGGCAGCAACCAGGTTCACTCCAGGCTCTACTTCAACCGCCTGCCGCGCACGACGCTGGTGGAGCAGCCCGAGCGATCGGGCACGCCGGGCGCGCCCAACTCGACGCTGGTGGACAACATCGGCCCGACCTTCTCAGGCCTTCGCCACGACGCGCCCGTGCCGGCGCCCTACGAGCCCGTGTACGTCTCCATCACCGTGGACGATCCCGACGGGGTGGAGGCGGTGACCCTGTGGTCCTCGGTGGACGGAGCGCCCTTTGGGGGCCTGGCCATGGGCGAGGAGGCGCCGGGTCGCTGGGGGGCCGAGCTGGAAGGCCAGGCCGCCGGCGCCATCGTTCAGCTCTACGTCGAGGCCGAGGACGGCCTGGGCGTCCACTCCACCTTCCCCGCGGCCGGCCCGGACTCCCGGGCCCTGTTCATGGTCGACGACGGCCAGGCGGCGAGCAACGGCCTGCACAACTTCCGCCTCATCATGACGGGGGCCGACTCGGACTGGCTGCACGAGGAGGTGAACCTGATGAGCGACGACCTGGTCGGGGCGACGGTGGTCTACGACGAGGCTGAGGTGTTCTACGATGTGGGTGCGCGGGCCAAGGGCAGCGAGCGGGGCCGGCCCTCGGAGCTGCGCCTGGGCTACGGCGTCGGCTTCCACGACGAGCAGCCCTTCCGGGGCAGCCACTCCAGCGTGCTCATCGACCGTTCCGAGGGCGTGAACTTCGGCCAGCGCGAGCTGCTGCTGAACCTGGTGATGACCCACGCTGGCTCGGTCTCGGGGGAGTACAACGATCTGGCCCAGCTCGTCGCTCCACGGTCGGAGTACACCGGGTCGGCCGAGCTGCAGCTCGACCGCTTCAGCGACCTGGTGCTCGCCTCCCAGTTCGCCGACGGCGACAGCGGCACCCGCTTCGAGTACGAGCTCATCTACTACCCGTACACCACCGACGACGGCACGGCCGAGGGCTCGAAGCTGCCCCTGCCCGACCTGGTGATCGGCACCTCGCTCACCGATCTGGGCGAGGACAAGGAAGCCTACCGCTGGAACTACCTGATCAAGAACAACGAGCGCGAGGACGACTACGACGATCTTATGCAGCTGTGTTGGGCCCTGGGGCTCTCGGGATCGGAGTTCCTGGACGTGGTGGACGGTGTGATCGACGTGGAGCAGTGGCTGCGCGCCTTCGCCTTCGCCACCCTGAGCGGTGCGACGGACCAGTACGGCGGCGTCGGGAGCCAGCACAACGCGCAGTTCTACCTCCGGCCCGAGGATGGCCGGATGCTGTACTTCCCCCACGATCTGGACTTCTTCGGGAGCTCCACGATGGCGGTGGTGGGCAACGGCGACCTGGAGCAGCTGCTCGAGGAGCCGGCCTACGCACGGTCCTACTACGGGCATCTGCAGGACATCATCGATCGGGCCTACAACGTGGAGTACCTGGCGCCCTGGTGCGACCAGCTCGCCGAGCTGCTGCCCGAGCAGGGCTTCGAGGCCAGCTGTCAGTTCATCGACGACCGGGCGGACTGGGTGCTGAACGGCTCTTCCGAGGGGGTGGGGGCGCTCTACCCCACGCTGGCTTTCCGCATCACGTCGGGTGGGGGAGGGGAGCTCGAGGTGAGCACGGAGGAGGTGGCCCTCGAGGGTGACGCGTGGATCGACGTCCGCGGGATCGCGCTGGACAGCGGGACCGATCCCTTGGAGATCACCTGGCTCGACGGGACGACCTGGAGAGTGGTGGTGCCCCTCGAGGCCGGCCCGAACGAGCTGACCCTGGTGGCCACCGACCTCCAGGGCGAGGTGGTCGGCGCCGACTCCATCGTGGTGACCTCCACGACGGGGGGCTGATCGGGCTCCGCCCGGTCGGCCTGCGCCCTCAGGGGGTGGGGGCGTCCTGGAGCAGCGCCACAGGTGGGTGGGTGGCGAACAGCGCGGCCAGCTCGGCCAGCGCGGCCTGCAGCTCGGGCTGGTCGAAGTACTCCGCGCCGATGGTGCCGTCGGACCACTGCTCCTGGGCGTCGTACTCCCAGTTCAGGAACATGCCGCAGGATGGCACCTGGGCCAGGACGGTCCCGTAGGCCGTGATCTCTTCGGCGGTCATGGGGTAGTGCCCGGGACGCCAGCCCGGCCGACCCGCGGACCCATCCCCGCCGTCGGCGATGTTGAGCCCATTGATGACGCCCAACCCCAGCGCGGCGGCGCGGTCCGCCTGGACGGTGGCGTAGACGTCGACCAGGCCCTCCTTGGCCTCGTACTGGTTGACCGCGGCGTCGACGTGGACGTACCTCCCACCCTCGGGTGTGGGCATCCACGTGGCCTTCTGGCGCACGAAGGTCATCAGGCCCGGCATCAGCTCCTTGCTGTAGCGGGCCATCTCCTCGAGGTCCGCGGCGTCGGGATCGCGGCCCTCGAAGTTGGTGATGTCGTCCAGGAGCATGTGGCCGGCGAGGGTGCCGTCGTCGATGAACTCCTGGACGCCAGAGTCGCGCCAGCCCGAGACCTGCTCCTTCCACTTGGGGAGGCTGAAGTCTCCATCCTCGGTGGAGGGCTGGTGATCGTCGGTCATCCGGAGTGTGACCCTGAGGCCGGCGTCCCGGACCATCGGCAGGAGCGTCTCGACCGTCCACTCGGTGCCCGAGTGGGCGACCTGGAACCCTGTGATGCCCAGGCGATCCTGCAGGTCCGCGAAGCCTTCGGGCGACACGTGGCCGTTCAAGCCCCAGAAGCCGTAGAAGGGGGGACGGACCTTGGGGGTGGAGGCGGGCTCCGGGTCGGGCGCGGCGGTCTTCGAGACAGCGAGGGGCGCCTCGGTGCGGGCCGGGACCTCGGTGCAACCGCCGATGGCAGCGAGCGCCGCGACCGCGCCGAGAACGAGCCTGGCAGGGCGGGGCCGGACTGCGTGCATCAGAACACAGACTGCTTGACGATCACCCGGTCACCGGCGAGCAAGAGGAAGTCGCTCTGCTTGCCGTCGAGGATCTTCCGGACGTTGACCTGGATGCGGATGTCGTCCCGGAGCACGTGGACCTTGCGGAGGCTGGCCGTGGGCAGCGCGCCCCCTGCGGCCGCGAGGGCGCTGGACAGGGTGAGCCCCTCGCGGAAGGTGATCTCTCCGGGCTTGCCCACCAGCCCCATGATGGAGACCAGGGACTGCGGCACGAAGACGACGTCGCCGGCGGCCAGCATCACGGCACCGGGCCCCTGCACCAGGAGCTGCTGGGAGGAGACCACGATGGTCTCTCCGCCCTCACCGCCCCGGGTGATCCGGACCTCGTCCATCCCCTCGCCGGAGGCTCCGCCCGCCAGGCTCAGCATCTGGAGCACGGTGGTGGGTCCCTGCAGGAAGTACGTCCCCGGCTTGGCCACCGCGCCGTGGACCTGCACCGGTTGGCTGGCGAAGGTGGAGATCGTGACCGTCACGTGGGGGTTCATGAGGTAGCCCTGCATGAGCCGCCTGCGGAGCACCTTGCCGACCTCGGTGGCGGTGCGCCCCTGGACAAAGAGCATGCCGATGAGCGGAAAGTCGAGCTCACCATTGGTCGAGACCGAGTACTGGTCGCTCAGGTCGTCCTCGCCGTAGACCTGGATGGAGAGGATGTCGCCGGGCCCGATCTGGTAGAGGTACTCGGGCGCATCCTCGGCCACTGCGATGCTCGACACCAGCAGCAGCAGCACAGCGACCAGCGCGACAACGACAGGGTTCCTCATGAACTCGCTCCTCGGCGTCCTGCTAACCCGCAACATCGGCGTCTGTTTCCGCCCGCGAGCTCCGCCTCGTACAGTGCGTGGTAGGCCCGCGCCATGGTGGACACGTCGAAGCGCTCGGCGGCGACCGCGGCCCCGGCCTCGCCCATGACGCGAGCGCGGACGGGATCGGCCGTGAGCGCGGCCAGGGCGTCGGCCAGCCCCTGCATGTCGCCGGGCTCCACGAGGGCACCCGTGGCCGGAGACACCAGCTCGGAGAGGCACCCCACCGAGGTGGACACGATGGGCTTGCCCGCCGCCATGGCCTCCATGATCACCAGGGGGTAGCCCTCCCAGCCGGAGGACAGGACGAAGGCGTCCGCCGCCGCGAGGAGATCGGGCAGGTTGGCCACCACCCCCAGGAAGCGCACCCGATCCCCCAGGCTCAGGGTCGCGGCCTGGGCCTCGAGATCGGCGCGCAGATCGCCATCACCGGCGATCAGGAGCAGCGCCCCCGCCTCCGTCAGGCGCGGGTCCGCGAAGGCCTGCAGCATGCCGGCGTGGTTCTTCTGGGTGTTCAGGCGGCCTGCGGTGATCAGGACGGGCACATCCGGCCCGATCCCCAGGGCCTCGCGGGTGGCCTGTCGCACCCCCGGGCGTGGGGCGAAGTCGGCGACCACGATGCCGTTGGGCACGGTCCACCGGGGCTCGACGCCGTACAGCTCGCCGATGCTCCGGGCCACCTCGTCACCGATGGCCACCGGCACCACGCTGCGGCGGAAGGCGACACGGCTGAGGGTGAGATCGAAGCCCTCGGCTTCGCGGTCGGCCATGTTGTGGACCGTGTGGACCACGGGGGCCCTGCACCGCGCGAGGCGACGCGCGGCGACCACGTACTTGAGGACGTGGAGGTGGGTGTGGATCACGTCGGGAGCCAGCTCCCGGAGGGTCCGCGCCAGGCGGGGGATCACCCGCAGGTCGAGCCCAGGGCGCTTGCCTTGGAAGCGAAGGGGCACGCCCAGCTCGCGCAGCTCGTCCTCGATCCAGGAGCCCTCGGCGTCGAACAGGGACACGAGGGAGACCTGATCTCCCGCACGGTGCTGGGCGAGGGCCAGCAGCGCGGCGACGCGCTCGGCTCCACCGACGGAGAGGGAGGGGATGACCTGGACGATGTTCAAGCTACACCTTCTTGAGGTAGCGGATGTCCCGCGGGTGCCACGCCCCGGTGGCCAGCCCGATCCCGGCGTAGACCGCACCGCCGACGGCGATGGTGAGCAGGACGTGGATCTCGGGCATGAAGTGGATGACCGCGGCCATGCCCGTGACGGGCACGCCGACGCGCACGAGGGTCCCCAGCAGGCTGGGCCGCACGACGAGGGGCGCCACGCGCCAGCTCAGGAAGGCCAGCAGGACCACCTCGGTCAGCACCGTGGTGCCGGCCGCGGCGAGGGCGCCGTACTTGGGGATGAGCAGAGCGCAGGCCGTGACGTTGACCACGGTGGCCAGCAGGGAGCCCCGGGTCTGATCCCCCGGACGGTTCAGGGTCTGCAGTACCATCCCGTAGCAGTTGTCGAGATACCGCATGGGCAGCAGCGGCACCATCACGGCGAACAGCACCGCGCTGGCCCCGTAGGCCTCGCCGCCGATGAACACCAGCAGCGGATAGGCGACGAGCATGCCCCCCACAGCGGCCGGCACGCTCACCGCCAGCAGCACCCGTGTGGCTTGGTGCAGCTCCTGCCCCGCGGCCTCCTTGTCTCCCAGGTGACGGGCCATCTTGGGGTACAGCCCGGTGGAGATCAGGTCCGCCACGATGGGGAAGAGGCTGAGCAGCATGACGGCGCCGCGGTACAGGCCGACCTCGTGGTCGCCCCGCAGCTCGCCGATGAGCAGCACGTCGACGCTCAGGTAGATGCTCACGAACAGGTTGTTGAGGCCAAAGGGCAGGGACTCGCGCAGCAGCTTCACCATCTCGGCCCAGGAGGTGGAGAGCCGCTCGGTGTTGATGTGCTTGCGGTAGGTCCACCAGATGATCGCGAGGGTCACCGCGGTGTCCATGACCTGGGCCACGAACACGGCCACGACCCCCAGGCCCAGGAAGATGAAGACCCCGGTGGCGGCCACCAGCACGGTGCGCCCGACCCCCTCGCCCAGGACGCCGAGGTTCATGCGCCGCACGCCGTGGAAGGCCGCGACGGGGGTGAGGGTCAGGGTGCGCAGGCTCTGGGCCACCGCCGCCAGCCCGGCGGCCAGCGCCACGTAGGGCCGCCCGTCGGACACCCACACCCACCCGACGATCAGGACGAAGGTGATGGCCGACAGCAGCAGCGTGGCCGCGATGGCGGTGGAGACGTAGCGGCCGGTGAGCTCGGGCTTGCGGGCGATCTCACGCTTGATGAAGCGGTCCATGCCCAGGGAGGTGCCGAAGGAGGCCAGGCCCACGAGGATGAGCACGAAGCCGTAGACGCCGAAGCCTTCGACGCCCAGGCCGCGCATCAGCAGGATGTTGATGGCGAAGCCCGACGCCAGGCGGAACACCTGGATCAGCCCCAGGGACTTGAGGTTGCCGCCCTGCTTTCGGGTGGGTTCAGGAGGTCCGGACATGGGTTCCTTGGGCCTGCGCGGCGACCGCGAGCGCCAGCCCGAGCGCGAGAAATGCCATGGAGAAGGTCAGCAGGCCGAGGGTCCCCGCCATCAGCACGACCGCGATCAGGCCGAACGAGACGCCCAGCACGCGGCTGCGCGAGGTCTCGTCCTGCGCGGTCTGGTAGGCGCGTCGGAGGGTGTGCGCGACGACCACTGCGAGGATGACGAAGGGGACCATGCCGAGCACGCCCTGCTCGCACACGATCTCCATATAGCTGTTGTGGGCGGGCCGGAGCTCACCCATGGTGGACAGAAAGCCGGTCGCCTCGGGGAAGGTCCCCGGGCCCGCGCCCACCAGCCAGCTCTCGACGAAGAGGTCCCACCCCTGTCGGAAGAGTTCGGTGCGCTCATCCAGGCTGGTGTCGGGGATCACGGCCGTCCCTTGGAGGTTGCCCAGGAGCTTCTGGATCCGCTCGATGGTGGCGCTCAGGCCGATGGCGAACGGGGCCGCGATGGCGGCCAGCGTGATGCCCGCCGCCAGCTCACCCCGGTGCCGGCGGAGCAGGTACACACAGGCGGGCAGGATCACCAGGCCCACCACGAAGGCCGAGCGCGACCCGGTGCGCATGACCACCAGCGGAAAGAGCAGGAAGAGGGCGACCCGTAGGGGTCTCGCCAGGGCGTAGCGATCCTCGGCGAGCCCCCCCAGGATGGTCGGGGTGAGCAGCAGCACCATCGTGCCCCACTCGTTGGGATCACCGAGGGTGCCCGACGCGCGACCGCCGCTGCTGGGAGCCAGCGACAGCAGGCAGACCGCGATCAGGGCCGCCGCGAGGAAGCGGAACAGGCCCTGGAGAGGCGCCTCCGCCAGGACGGTGTAGACGAAGGCGACGAGCACCGTCATCATCCCGAGCCCGAACAGCGTGTACTTGCCCGACGCCATGCAGTCGTGGAAGGCGACCGAGACCGCCGTCATCACGACGATGCCCGAGAGCGCCCAGAGCGCCGGATGCCAGCGCAGCAGCGGGCCGCCCCCGAGCCCAGCCCTCACGCCCCAGAGCCCGAGCCCACCCAGGACGGACAGCTTGGAGGCGGTGATGGGGAACGACGCCACGTTCATGCCCGTGACCCCGAGCCGATCGAACAACACCGCCACGAACATCAGCCCCACCAGGGAGGTCGGGAACACCAGCCCGACCAGGGCGACGCCCACGGCCGCGATCCCCAGCACCACCAGGGTCGGGCGCAGCGCGATCGCGAGCCCGACGAACCCGCCGAGCCAAGCGGGAGAGCTGGTGATCAGGGGGTTGGCGCGGCCTGCCGTCATCCCCGTGTGCTCACCTCGACGGTGGCGGGAGGTGGTGGTGGCGCTGGAGCCGGGGGGCCTGGGGCCGGAGGGGGCGAGGCCGGAGGCCCCGAGCTCGCGACCGCAGCGGGGGCCTGCCCGCGGGCGAGGTGGTACCGCACCATGGCCAGGCCGAGCCCGCCGAAGGCCCCGACCATCATGGCGACGGCCAGGTTCAGCGGCAGCTTGGGGCTGCTGGGCCGGGTGGGGGCGACGGCGTAGTCGACGATGCGGACGTCATTGAGCTCGGAGTGCGCCTGGAGATCGACCTCGGTGACGCGGGCCTTGAGGGAGTCGTACAGCCCCCGGCTGCGCTGCTCGTCGAACTTGAGCGCTTCGTACTCCTGCTGGTAGCGCTGCCGCGCGAGGAGCTCGACCTTCACCTCCTGCAGCTCGCTCTCGATCTTCTCCTCCTGGCGCGCGTGGGTCCTGACTTGGGAGCGCACGCCATCGATGTTGCGGCGGACCGCCTCGTCCAGCAAGGCGTCGACCCGCGCCATGCGCTCGACCGCGCGCTGGTGCTCGGGGTGCTGGGCGCCGTAGCGCGCGAGCACATCGGCGGACTCCACGACGATGGAGGCGCGCTCCCTGGACATGGTGTCCAGGGTCGGGTCCGTGGGGAACATGCCCGCCAGCACCAGGAACTCCCCGCGGTTCAGCAGGCGCTGGTAGTTGTCGAGCTCGCTCTGGAGGAGCACCCGCTGAGTGGTCGCCTCTCCCAGGGCCGCCTGCAGGGAGTTCAGCCGCGCGGTGATGCCGTTCACCCCCTCCTCGATGTCCACCAGATCGTGCTCCTGCCGGAATGCGATCGCCGCGTCACTCGCGTCGTCGAGCTCTGCGCGGGCGCCCTGGATGCGTGTGTCGATCCACCCCTTGCTGTCCCGGGCGGCGTAGGTGCGGGAGTCGAGGTTGAACGAGGAGTAGGCCTCCGCGATCAGGTTCGCGAGGATGGCGGCGCGCTCGGGATCCTTGTGCTCCACACCGATCTCGACGAGCTGGGTGTTCTCCCGGGGTTGGACCGCCAGGGTCCGGGACAGCGCGTACGCGGCGTCCGGGCCTTCGGGGAACTCATCGCCGTAGCCGAGGTCGGCGTAGTGCTCGAGGACCTGCTCGAGCACGCTCCGGCTCAAGATGATCTGGATCTGCGTCCGCGCACGTTGCTGGCCCTCGAGGTAGCCACCGACGTCGTTGCGCACGACCTCTTCGACGGCGACCTCGAGCCCCGCCCGTGGCATCAAGTGGATGAGGGCCACGGCGCTGTACTTTGGGGTCGTCAGCCAGGTCCCCACCGCGGCCATCAGCACTACGGTGGCGAAGAAGACCAGCACAGTGGACCAGTACGCACGGACCGCCGTGCGCAGGGCGTCGAGGTCCAGACCCAGTGCAGGTTTGTGGGAAGTAGGTTCAGTCAAGAGTCCACCGGATATAGGTACAAGAGTTTCGTGAGCGCGGACCCGAGCAAGGATACCACGCGTAGTGTCTCTCCAATTCGATCGCGGCGTCTTCACCTTGAGTCTCGATTTCGAGCTGGCCTGGGGCTCGCGCGATCTCACCGACGATCCCAGCCCGCTCCTCATGGCGTCCAGGGTGATCCGGCGGGAGGTGTTCCCCGGACTCCTCCAGACCCTGGTCGATCTCGGGATCGTCGCCACCTGGGCCACGGTCGGGCACCTGTTCCTGGGCAGCGCCGCGTCCCGGTGCGGGTGCCTGCACCCGGGTCTCGTCCCTCCCCGACACACCTGGCGCAAGGAACCCTGGCTCGCCGGTGTGCCCGAGGGCGACGAGGCCGCCTACCCTGAGTTCTACGCCCGCAGCCTGGTGGTCCAGCTCCGCGACGCTGGGCAGGAGATCGGCTGCCACAGCTTCTCCCACCCCATCTTCGGAGATGCTGGGTGTTCCTGCCGCACCGCCGAGACCGAGATCGAGCACTGCGTGTCTGCTGCTGCGGAGCTGGGCATCACGATGCGGTCCTTCGTCTACCCGCGCAACAGCGCTGGCTTCGGCGAGGTGCTCGCGCGCCACGGCTTCACCTGCTGGCGCGGTCATGATCCCGCCTGGTACAACCGCCACCAGGTACCCGTGGTCGTCAAGCGCGCCGCCCACTTTGCGGACGTGGCCCGGGCGGCCTGTCCGCCTACCGTGCTCCCCTTCCGCGACGGCCACGGCATGTGGTGCATCCCCGCGTCGGGGTCCTACCTGCCCTACCACGGCCTGCGCCGCGTCATCCCCATCTCCCGCCGGGTGGAGCGTGGGATCGCCGGCATCGACCTCGCGGTGGCCGACCGCAGGGTCAACCACTTCTGGCTCCATCCCCTCAACCTGGCCGACGATCCGGTGCGGCTGCTCGAGGGGCTGCGTCGGGTGCTCACCCATGCCGCGCGCCTGCGGGACGCGGGTCGGCTCGACATCCTCCCGATGGCTGCGCTGGCGGAGCGGGCGGAGGCGCAGAGTGGTCCCGCCGCACGGGTTATGAGCCCGCCCGCATGAGCACGGTCTGGACCGTCTTGAGCAGGATGAGCAGGTAGAGCGCGGGGGTCAGCTCCTGGATCTCGTAGAGCTCGAAGCGGAGCTTCTCGATGGCGTCCTCGTCGGTGTTTCCGTAGCGGTAGTTCACCTGCGCCCAGCCGGTGAGGCCCGGCTTGACCGCGAAGCGGAGCGCGTAGAATGGGACCTTCTCCTTGAGCAGCTTGACGAAGTGCTCGCGCTCGGGGCGCGGCCCCACCAAGGACATGTCACCGGTGAGCACGTTGTACAGCTGGGGCAGCTCGTCGATCCGGGTGCGGCGGAGGAAGCCCCCCACCCGCGTGACCCGCGGATCCTGGGACCCTTGCGACCAGACGGCGCCCGTCTTGGCTTCGGCGTCCTGGCGCATGGTGCGGAGCTTGTAGATCGGGAAGGGGAGCTGGTCCCTCCCCAGCCGCTCCTGGACGTAGAGGGGCGAGCCCCGGCTCTCGAGGCGGATCACCAGCGCTGCCAGCGCGACGACGGGCAGCGCGGGCAAGCCCAGGGCCAGCGCGAAGGCGACGTCGGCGAGCCGGCGGAGGCCTGCCGCCATGCGGCTCTTGCGCATGAACATGGGGCCGTAGACGAACCAGCAGTCCGATACGTGCAGCACCGGGACCTTGCCCGCCAGCCGCTTGTAGAAGGTCGGCATCTCCTCGATGGCGGCGCCCTTGGTCTTGCACTCGAGCAGGGTGCCCGTGAGATCGCCGGACAGGACCCCTCGGACCGCCACGACGATGAGATCGATGCGCTGGGCAGAGACGATCCCCGGTAGGTCGGCGACCTCGCCCAGGACGGGCGACAGGGGCGAGACCCCCTCGGGGAGGTCGTCGGCGACGTGGTCGCTGCGCCTGCGTCGCGGGTGCCCGTTCGGAGGCGTGATGAAGCCCACGACATGGTAGACCGAGCCCTGGCTCGACTCCTCGCGGGCGAGCCTATCGACGATCCAGGCGGCGCGGCCGGAGCCGACGACCAGGGTGCGGGTCGGGAACGCGGGGTTGGGGTTCAGCCAGCACAGCAGGAAGCGTGTCGCCGACAGCGTCAGGGCCAAGCTGAGGCCGGTGGCCAGCCCGATGGCAGGACCCCACCAGCCATGGGGGAGCAGCCCGTAGGCGACCAGGGCGAGGACCTGGCCACCGGCGACGGCGGCCCACAGGCGGAGGTGGTTGAAAACCTTGCGATAGTCGTTCGCGCGTTGGAAGCCGTCCAGCAGGTACAGCATCAGCACCGTGGCGCTGACCATGAAGAGGGAGGCGCTGGTGTACTGGCGGAGCACGTCCCAGAAGTGCCTGGACGGCGCACCCCAGAAACGGGACAGCTGGAACGCCACCTCCAGGGCGATCAGGTAGGCGTACGCATCGGTGACGGCGTACTGGAGGTGGCGACGCTTGTAGACGATGCCGAACAGGCTCACGAGGCACCCCCCTGGGAGGGCGTCGCGTCGTCGGCGCTCCTGGGGGGCGGCCACCCGCCCTCCAGCGCCAGCTCGCGGTACACGGCCTGGGTCCCGGAGACCATGCGAGCGGCGGTGAAGCGTTCCTCGTAGGCCCGCCGTCCGGCGGTGCCGAGCGTCCCTCGAAGGGGCGCGTCGGAGAGCAGCCGCGAGAACGCCCCCGCGAGCCCGGCCTCGTCGCCCCGCGCCACCAGCAGGCCGGTGACCCTGTCCTCGACGGCTTCGCTGACGCCGCCCACGTCGGTGGCCACGACGGGAAGGGCGGCCCTCATGGCCTCGAGGATGGCCAGGGGGAAGCCCTCCTGTCGCGAGACGAGCGCGGCGACCTGCGCGCTGGCGAGCAGCCTGGGGACCTCGTCCGAGACACCCGCGAGCTCCACGCGATCCCCCAGCCCGCTCCGCCGAAGCTCCGCCTCGATCTCGGCGCGTTCGGGACCGTCACCGACCAGGAGGAGCCGGTAGGGAACGCGGACGCGGGCGAGGGCCCGCAGCAGCAGGAGGTGGTCCTTGGGCGCCGCCATCCTGGCCACCATGACGACGGTGGGCACCCCTGGGGCGTCCGGCGTGGCGCGCCAGGCGGTGTCGGTGACGCCGTTGTGGACGACGCGGATCTTGTCCGGGCTGGCGACGCGGTAGCGCATGGCGATGCGCCGGTCCGCCTCGCTGACCACGACGAAGCGCCGGGTGGCTCTGCCGGCGAGGACCTCGACGGGGACGGCGAAGGCGATCCGCCGCCGGGACAGGCCGTCCGAGAAGGACCAGGCATGCGCCGTGTGGATGGCCGTGACGCCTTCCTTCCACGCGGCGGCTCGGCCGAGCAGGCCCGCCTTGGTGCTGTGGGTGTGGACCAGGTGGGGCCGGAACGCGCGGACCAGCCCACGCAGGCTGGCCAGAGCTCGGAGGTCGGCGGTGGGGGCGACCTCGCGGCGCAGGTCCGGGAGGATGTGCACCGGGACGCCCATGCGGCACAGCTCTTCGGGAAGGAACGGGTCGTCCCCTACAGCGACAGAGAAGTCGACCTGGTGGAGCAAGCCCCGGATGAGGTCCAGGACGTGAACCTGCGCCCCGCCAGGTTCTCCCCGGGTGATGACCAGCAGGACCCGCATGCGCATCCGGGCTCCGGGGCCAGCAGGCGCCCAGCCTGGAGCGGCGGCGTCGGGGCCTTGGGGCCGCGGCGGGGCTGCGTGCAAGGTCGTACCTCGGAGCAAGGAGAGTCGGAGCGAACGGCTGAGGCGGGTCTGGCGCTGGGGTCTCACCAGCGTGAGCCACAGCTTGGGGTGCGGTCAGAATACCTATCGGTCAGACTCCCAGCGCTCTATAGGCCTGTTTCAATATGTGCGGCCCAGGGGGCGGCTGCGCGCCTCCAAGGGTATGTACCGACCATGAACAGGATGCCCGCATGAAGCTCTCCTCCAAGCCCGGCGTGACTCCATGAGCGTGTCCGAGCGTGTCCAGGGGTGGCGCAAGGCCGCCCCTTCTTTCCGCGATCGACAGGCCAAGCATCTCCGGCAGCTCCGGGTCGGATGGCGCCGGCCCCAGCAGATCTCGTTCGTCTTCGGCTGCCAGCGCTCTGGCACCAAGATGTTGATGCGGATCCTCGAGGAGTCTCTGCAGACCCGCATCTGGCACGAGAACAATGCGCTGGCGTTCCAAGACTTCGAGCTCCGGGACGACCCCGTCCTGCGGGCCCTCGCGGCGTCGAGTCCCGCGCCCTGCCAGGTCTTCAAGCCCATCTGCGACAGCCAGCGCGCCGACGCGGTGCTGGACGCTTTCCCCGCCTCCCGCGGCGTCTGGATCTACCGGCACTACGGCGACGTCGCGCGCTCCTCCGTCCAGAAGTGGGGGGAACACCAGCGCGAGGTGGTCGACGCCGTCGCCCAGGGAGACCTGGAGCGGTGGGGCTGGCGCACCCGCGGCCTCCCGGATCAGGTGGTGGCCTCGATCCGTGCGGTCCATCGCCCCGACCTCACCGCCTACGAAGGCGCGCTGCTGTTCTGGTGGCTCCGCAACTCCTTCTTCTTCTCGCTCGGCCTCGAACAACACTCCCGCATGCTGCTGGTCAAGTACGAGGATCTGGCGAGTGAGCCCAGCCGCTGCTTCCCCGAGGTGTTCGCGCATATCGGCGCCACCTTCGAGCCCCGGTTCGTGGACCGGGTTCACAGCGGTTCCGTGCGTGGCGAGCTGGCCGAGGCTGCCTCCCCCGAGATCGTCGCGCTGTGCGACCAGCTCCTCGAGCGTCTCGACGCTCGGGCGCGCCAGCCCGTCGTTCAGCCGTTCGTCTCGCCGGTGATGATGATCATCGACACGCTCTACATCGGCGGCGCCGAGCGCTACGTCGTGATGATCTCCAACTGGATGGCGAAGGCCGGCATCAAGGTGATCGTGGCGGCTCAGGCCGCCGAGCTCGAGGGAGAGCTCGAGCCCTCCATCGTCTACGAGGACCTCCCGCTGCACCGGGTGCGGGCGGGCGTCACGGTCGCGGCGGTCAGGGTGGCGCGGTTGATTCGCCGCGAACGGCCGGCCGCCATCGTGGCTCACTCCCTGGCGACGACATTGATCGCGCGCATCGCCTCCGCGGGTACAGGCATCCCGATCGTGAACGTGGCCCACGGCTGGCCCGAGAATCGGTACCCGCGGGTCGCTCCACTGATGCGGGCTGCCGACAAGGTCATCGCGGTCTCGCCCGAGGTCCGCGACAAGCTCGTCGGAGCAGGGCTTCCCGCCGACCGCTGTGAGGTGGTCCAGAACGGCATCGACGTCACAAGCTTCGGCCGCTGCCACGGCGAACAGCGTCAGGCCGCGCGGGAAGCGATGGGCGCGGGCCCGGACGACATCGTGGTCCTCAACGTGGGCCGGCTCTCCGCACAGAAGGCCCAGCACCACGTCTTCGCCATCGCCGAGCGTCTTCGTGAGAGCCATCCTCGCCTGCGCTTCGCCATCGCCGGCACGGGCGAGCGCGCTGATGAACTGGCGGCGCTGCTCGATGCGTCGGCCGTGAAGGACCGCGTGCGTCTGCTGGGCGTCCGACGGGACGTCCCGGACCTGCTGGGTTCGGCGGACATCTTCCTGTCGTGCTCGGACTGGGAGGGGATGCCGCTGACCACCATCGAGGCGATGGTCGCGGAGCTGCCCTGCGTAGCCACGCTCACTGAGGGCACCGCGCTGCTCCTGGGCGACGACTCGGGCATCGTGCTCCCGGTGGGCGACGTCGCGGCGTTGTCCGATGCGCTCGGCCGGCTGGCCGACGACCAGGACCTCCGGCAGCGTATGGGGGCCGCGGCGAGGCGGCGTGCCCTCGACCGCTTCAGCCACGACCGCGTCGCCCGCGAGATCATGGGGCTCATCGAGCGCCTCGTCCACCCCGGGGAATAGGGCGGGGTCCCCGCTCCGCCGGGTGGCTTGTCTTCGGTCTACTGTGTGTGCTATCCACAGAAACCATGCCTCTTGCCACAGGATGGTCGAATGGTCGACGCCAGCAGCATCGCGATCAAAATCCGACACTTCATCTGCACCGAGCTCGCCCCGGACCTCGACGCCGCCGACCTCGACCCCGACGACTCCCTGCTCGACAGCGGCATCCTCGATTCCTTCGGCATCATGACCCTGCTCGCGTTCATCCTGCAGGAGTTCGGCGTGGACATCCCGGCCGAGGAAATCGAGCCGGACAACTTCGAGACGATCACGACGATCTCACGGACCGTGGGCACCTACCTGTAGTCCTGGCCGACCGGGACGAGCCGCACGGTGGCAGCCAGGCGAGGGCAGTCACGATGGACCTTTCGATCACCCCGCAGCAAGAGCAGTTGCGCGAGACGATCACCCGGTTTGCCAGGAAAGAGCTCAACTCGGACCTGATCGAGCGCGACCGCGCGGCCGCTTTTCCCCACGAGCTGTGGCGCAAGTGTGCCGAGCTGGGCCTGTGTGCGCTGCCCTTCGCCGAGGAGCATGGCGGATCCGGCTACGACCACCTCTCCACGGTCATCGCGATCGAGGCCCTGTCCTACGCCTGCCACGACTCGGGCCTGGTGCATGCCCTGCTGGCTCACCTGGTCAGCGGCCGGGCCCTCGAGATCTTCGGCTCCCCCGAGCTCAAGCAGCGGCACTTCCCGTCCATCTGCAGCGGCGAGAAGATCCTGGCCCAGGGGGCCACCGAGGCCGACTCGGGCTCGGACCTCTTCTCCATGCGCACGCGGGCTGTGCGAGACGACGACGGCTACGTGATCGACGGCGCCAAGATGTTCGTGTCCAACGGGCCCGTGGCCGACCTGATCCTGGCGCTGGCCGTCACCAACCCCAAGCGCAAGGGCTTCGGCGCTCACTCGATGCTCCTCGTGGAGCGTGAGCGGCCCGGGTTCTCCTCGGGCAGCGCGTTCGAGAAGATGGGGCTGCGCACCCTGCAGAACTCCGAGCTGATCTTCGAAGCCTGCCGCGTCCCCCTGGGCAACCTGGTGGGCAAGGAGGGCCAGGGCTCCATCATCTTCACCGAGGTCATGGACTGGGAGCGCATCGTCTTCGGCGCTTGCCACCTGGGCACCCTCAGCCGGATCCTGGAGGCCTGTGTGGCCTTCGCCAAGGAGCGCAAGCAGTTCGGCCAGCAGATCGGCAAGTTCCAGGCGGTCTCCAGCAAGATCGCGCGCATGAAGATGAACCTGGAGCTGGGTCGGTTGATGGTCTACAAGGCGGCGGTGATGAAGGACCGGGGCGCCCGGGCCCCGCTCGAGGCCGCCACCATCAAGATCTTCGCCAGCGAGAGCCTGCGCAGCGCCGCCATCGACGCGGTGCAGATCCACGGCGCCTCCGGGTACATGACCGAGACCCAGATCGAGCGGGAGCTGCGCGACAGCGCCGCCTCCACCATCTACTCGGGTACGGTGGAGCTCAACACCGAGATCATCAGCAAGCTGCTCGGGCTCTGACATGGCTCTGCTCGACGACCATGTCGCCCGTCATGCGCGCCTTCGGCCCGACGCCCCTGCGGTGACCGACGGCAGCGATGGGCTGAGCTACCGTGAGCTCGACGCCGCGGCGGCCCGGGTGGCCCGCCGCCTGCGCGCCCAGGGTGTGGGTCACGGCCACATGGTGCTGGTGTGCATGAAGCGCTCCGTGTGGACCCTCGCGGCCATCGTCGGCACCCTGCGGGCCGGCGCGGTCTACGTGCCCCTCGAGGTGCGCACCCCCCCCGCCCGGCGCCGGCAGCTGGTCCAGGACTGCCGGCCCACGGCGGCGCTGTGCGATCCCAAGACCGCGGGTCAGCTCGCCGCCGACGAGGACCTCGTCCGGCTCGGGGCCGCGGTCCTGGTCGTGGACGGCAGCGCTGGCGACGGCGTCCAGGGCGGTGACGCCCCCGCCGCTGAGGCTCCGGATCGGTCCCCCGATGACCTGGCCTGCGTGCTGTACACCTCCGGCTCCACCGGCCGCCCCAAGGGCGTGATGCTCAGCCACCGCAACGTCCACGCCTACGCCACCTGGGCCGTGGAGCGCATCGGGATCACCCGCGAGGATCGCGTCCTGAGCACGGCGCCGTTCTACTTCGACATGTCGCTGTTCGACCTCTTCTGCGCCCTGTGCGCGGGCGGGTGCGTGTGCATCGCCAGCGAGCGCGTCCTGCTCTTCCCCAAGCTGCTGCTGGGCTTCGCCGAGGCCCAGGGCGTGACCGTCTGGAAGGGCGTCTCGTCGTTGCTGCGCTACCTCTCCATGACCGGCGCGCTGGCACCGGACCGTCTGCCGACCATGCGCGTGGTGCTCTTCGGCGGCGAGTCGCTCCCAGCCAAGGTCCTGCGGGACTGGATGACCACCTTTCCCGGTAAGACCTTCTACAACTTCTTCGGCCCCACCGAGGCCACTGGCGCCTCGCTGTACCACCGGGTGCTTCGGGCTCCGGCCAGCGCCGACGAGACCATCCCCATCGGCATCCCCCGCGAGAACACCGCGCTGTACCTGCTCGACGAGCATCGCCAGCCGGTCGCGCCCGGCGAGGTCGGCGAGATCGCCGTCAGCGGGGTCTGCATCTCTCACGGCTACCTCGCCGATCCCGAGCGCACCGCCCGGGTGTTCGCCGACGACCCCTGGCAGCCAGGCCAGCGTATGTACCTCACCGGCGATCTGGCCCGACGCCTCGAGGATGGCACCCATGTCTTCGTGGGTCGGCGGGACACTCAGGTCAAGGTCATGGGCTACCGCCTCGAGCTGGGCGACATCGAGCAGGCGCTGACCGCCATCGACGGCGTGGCCGAGGCCGGCGTGCTGGTGAGCGAGCCGGGGCTGGGTGGCGTCGAGGAGCTCGTGGCCTACGTGGTGCTCGTCGGGGACAAGAGCGCCGCCCAGGTGCGCGCCGAGCTCAAGGGCAGCCTGCCCTTCTACATGCTGCCGCGGCACGTTCATCCCATCGACCGACTCCCCCGCAGCGAGCGTGGGAAGATCCATCGCCAAGCGCTGCGGGCTCACCATGTGGCCCAGGGCGGCCCGCGATGATGATCTCCCGGTCCCGGGTCGAGGCGTACTTGGCGATGGCGCAGGGGGTCGGCCGCGCGCAGCCGCTGTTCGACGTCCACGTCAGCCCCTACGAGGTCATCTTCTGCGAGCTCGACTATCGGCCAAACCCGGAGCACCCCGGGGTACACAGCCTCGAGGGCACCCCCTATCGGCCTCCCCGCCCTGGGCCGCTGCGGGTCGAGGACGCCGAGGCGATCGATGCGGTGACGGAGCGCGCCGAGGTCCCCAAGAAGCTGTCCACGATGATGATGCGCAAGCACTACGCGCACATCGGGCCGCGGGTCGTGGCAGATCAGATGGCGCTCTCCGGCATCGGCAAGAGCCTGCTGATCCCCGTGGTCCGGCCGGGCTCCGACCCCGCCGAGCAGGCTCGCCTGATGTTCGACCTCTACGGCGACGACCCGCGCTTCGAGTTCGCGTACTGCCCTGTCTCCCTCGGCAGCGAGGCCCGGGCTGTCGAGGAGATCCGGGGCGTGACGGCCCAGCATCCCCTGCGGGCCATCAAGGTCAACGCCAACATCCAGGGCATCGACGTCGCCAGTCCCGGCGGTCGCAGCTGCCTCGAGCACCTGATGGCTGCGTGCCGGGTCACCGCGCTGCCCATGATCGTACACGGCGGCATCAGCAGGCTGCTGAAACACCCCCGCGGACGGGCATTCGCGGCCCTGGGGACGCTCGCGTCGATCCCGTGGCGTGACAGCGGCACGCCGGTGGTCATCAGCCACGCGGGGATGTTCGGCTGCTCCTCCGCACAGGTCGCCGCGTTGCTGCCTGTGCTGGAGCGCCTGCTGTCCGACAACGACAACGTGATGGTGGACATCTCGGGTCTGAGTGTCCCCACCCTGTGCGCCGTGCTCGGACGCATCGACGGGGCGCGCGTCGTCTTCGGCTCGGACGCGCTGTACTTCCCGCAGTGGAGCGCCGTGGTCAAGGTGCTCCATGCGCTGGACCTGCTAGGCATGCCCGTCCAAGAAACCTTCGCCATGCTGGCCGGGACCAACCCGGCGCGGCACCTCTTCAGCCAGGAGCGATGATGAGCGACAAGCCCAAGACCGACGAGAAGCCCAGCAGGCGCTCGTGGCGAGCCTGGACCCCGCGGCAGCTCCGGGCGCGCCTCGAGGCGCGCACCGTCGAGGAGTTCCGCGAGGTGGTGATGGTCAAAGACCTGGCCAGCGACAAGAGCGTGGTCAAGGGCGAGATGCGTGTCTTCGAGGGCGACCGCCAGGCCGTGGAGCGCTTCTGCGGGCAGCACGACGAGCTGCAGCGCCAGTGGTCCAAGTGCGCCAGCTACCTCGACAACGGCTACCACGCCCTGCTGGCCGAGGTGGACGGCGAGGTGGTCGGCCACATCTGGTGGCACGATCATCGCCTGGACCCCGCCAATGTGCATCCGCACCTGGTCCGGTACGGCCTCGAGCTGGAGCCGGACACGGCCTGGGGCTTCGATCTCTACCTGCTGCCGGACTCCCGGGGCCGTGGCGCGTCCAACGACTTCTTCGCGCTGTTCCGCAGGACCCTGCGGGACCTGGGCTACACCAAGGTCTATGGCCACGTCGATGCAAAGAACCTCCCCGCCGTCTGGCTCCACAAGCTGCAGGGCTACAAGAAGGTCAAGACCGTCGAGGGCCGGCTGTACTGCAAGTGCCTGCTCCACAGCGACGGGCGCTGGCTGATCCGGAACCCGCCCGTCGGCGTGAAGCAGAAGTTCGACTTCCGCCCGCTGTGGTGAGCGCAGCCCCGTGATCAGTCGGTGGGCGCGGTGCTCCCCGCCCAGGGCCAGCCTGGCGTGTTGGCCTCGATGTGGGCTCGGAAGGCGTCGTCGTCGATGGGAGCCGCGGACTGGTGGGCCAGGCGGAGCTGAGCGGCGCGGAGGGCCAGCTTCCGTGCCGCCTGCCGCAGCCTGCGTGGGCGCTGGTCGGCCTCGATGGCGGTCCGGATGGTCCCCGCGAGGCGTTGGCGGCGCGACGCCTGCCCCACGGGGCCCACCAGCCGCTCGTGGGTGGCGTAGTGGTACTTGTAGGGCTCGGCCCCGATGAGGAAGTCGAACTCGGTGTGACCCCGGGAGAAGCTCTCCTGCATCATGGCTTCGTACAGCTGGGTGCCTGGCGAGAAGTCGGCCGCGCCTGGGTCGTAGGAGGTGATCCAGCTGCTGACCCGGTCGCCGCCCCAGTGGGCCAGGGCGTAGGCCAGCGGCCTGCCGCAGGCCGAGAGCACCGAGAGCGTGAGGTGACCCTCGTGGACCAGCCGGTGTACCAGCTGCCGGGTGCGCCGGGAGGCGAAGCGGTCCAGCCCCCCGGTCAGGCGGAGCTGGCGGGCCTTGTGCATCAGGGCCTGCTCCACCAGATCGTGATCGGGGAGGTCCAGGGTGAGGTCGATCGGTCCGATGTCCCGCGTCAGCTTGCGGCGCTTGCGCGCGGTGTTCTTGAACGCCCGCCAATCCCGCCTGCTGGCCTGCGCGACGTAGGTTTCCCAGGACGAAAACCCCCGCCAGTCGATGTACGGGGAGGGGACCACGCCGAGGTGCTGCGCTGGTGGTCGCGTCACCTCGATCCGGGCTGTCGCGACCCTGGGCAGGCTGCGTACCTGCACCACTTCGCCCAGCGGTGGATCTCCCGGCGAGCGGGGCTCGAGGAAGTCGCTCATGGGGTTGCTCACCACCGAGCCGTCGGGGAGCACCAGCGCGTCGAAGCGTTGGCCGTCGACCTGCACGGTCCGAGGGCGCGCTCCGTCCCCGGCGAACAGGGTGTCGGCGCTGGCCTCGAGGAACCAGGGGCTGGAGAAGAAGTTGCTCATGACCGCCTCTGCGGGTTCTCGCTCCCCGCCTCATGGCCTCCCGTGGCGCCTTGGCCTCTCACCGGTCCCCTACGATGACCACGCCTGAGCCCCCCAGGGTGGGCAGGGTGCTGCGGTCACCCTCGCTGAAGCCGTCGGCGCTGCCCCAGTAGACATAGGAGTCGACCTCGAAGTTCGTGCCGCTGGTGGTGTTGCTGAACACGAGATCGGGCCAGCCGTCGCCGTTCAGGTCCGCCGCTGCGTTGGCCCAGGCGCCCTGGGTGGGGAGGCCGGTGCGGCTCTGCTCGGAGAAGCCCGCCTCGCTGCCCCAGTAGATCAGGGAGTCCAGGAGCTGGGTGCTTCCGTCTGTGAAGCTGGAGAAGATGATGTCCAGGTGCCCGTCCATGTCCAGATCCGCGACGCTGTTGCCCATGGCGCCGACGGTGGGCAGGGCGGTGCGCGCCTGCTCGGAGAAGCCCGCTTCGGAGCCGTAGTAGACGTAGGAGTCGATGGCGTAGCTGTCCCCGCTGTGGTTGCCGGAGAAGACCAGGTCGAGGAAGCCGTCGGCGTCCAGGTCCGCGGCGCTCACGTCCACCGGGCGCTCGGTGTACAGGGAGCTGTGCACCTCCGCGTCGGGACCTGTGGCGCTGCCCCAGTAGATGCAGGAGGCGAAGTTGTGCTGCGAAGCGTCGCAGGCGTTGGAGAAGATCACGTCCTGGTAGCCGTCGCCGTCCAGGTCTGCGATCTCGTTGCCCCAGGCCCCTGAGGTGAGGAGGCCCGTGCGCTCGTCCGCGGAGAAGAAGCTGCCTTCGCTGCCCCAGTAGAGGTAGGAGTCGATGTCATAGACATCCGGGCCGCCGTTGTTGGAGAACAGGATGTCGGGGCGGCCGTCTGCGTCCACGTCTCGGATGCTGACCCCGGCGGCGCAGTCGGTCCCCAGCTCCTGGCGATCCTCCGCCGCGTAGCCCTCGGCGCTGCCCCAGTAGAGGTAGGAGGGCGCGAAGTCACCGGGATCGCCGTAGTTGGCGAAGACGATCTCCAGGTAGCCGTCGCCGTCCAGATCCTCCACGGCGACGTCCTGCGCGCCGATCGTAGGCAGCTCCAGGCGCTCGGAGGCCGAGAAGCCGTCGTCTTGGCCCCAGTAGACGTAGGAGGGCACCTCGTTGCTCTGCCTGCCGTGGAAGTTGGCGAAGACCAGGTCGGGGCGCCCGTCGCAGTTCAGATCACGGCAGGCGTCTGCGCCGTCGCAGTCCTGATCCACGCCATCCCCCGGGACCTCGATGCTGTGGGAGCCCGGGTAGACCTCGGGATCGCTGTCGTCGCAGTCCCCCTGCTCTTCGGTGAAGCCGTCGGCGTCCGCGTCGACGTCGGCAGCGGGCTCTGCGGGTTGGCAGGCCATCAGGAACAGGCTGGCGGAGAGGAGGAGGGGGCTCACGGCTGGTGCGGTTTCACTTTGGAGGCAGTAGCGGTGTAGCCCGTGTGAGCCCCCGGCTGCCAACGCGGTGGTCTGCGCTGGTCCAGGGCTTGGATGAGCCAGCTCCGCCCGCCGACCTCCAGGCGCTGCAACCTTGCCTCGTGAGGGACGACGAGAACGCCGAGCACGCGGACACCGGGGATGCCTCGTACACCACGTCCCCGGGCACCGGCGGGCTCATCTCCGCGAACAACAGCACCCTACACATCGCCCGATCCTACGACGAGGGCATCACCCGGGAGGCCGACCCGGGGAACCCCATCCCCCTCCACCGGACCCTGGGCAAGGAGCTCTGGGGCGTCGGAGCCCAGGTGGTCGGGACGCGGACCTACGTCTGGCTCACCGACATCTACGACGAGGGCGGGCCGGTCGGCTACTTCGACCCCCGCCGTGGCGACGGGGACCACGCGCGGGAAGCGCCTCTGTCGCGGGACGTTCGGCCCGTTCCGAGCTTGCGCTCAGCGGCATAAATAGCTAGGGAGAACCCCGATTCCGGACGGGAAAAACCCGCAGCGTGGGGACCGCCAGCGCATGCAGCACGCCTTCACAGAGATCTTCGACATCCC
>ERZ890953.330-NODE-330-length-28283-cov-22.110529_pt1 | contig 28283 bp, 27 predicted proteins | sample MGYA00521264_ERZ890953 | MGnify/ENA primary metagenome ERZ890953 (study PRJEB32303, sample SAMEA104408629) | aquatic metagenome | biome: Brackish water; feature: Chemocline; material: water | place: Baltic Sea | collected 2014-10-26T21:54:00 | depth 200 m ...
GTCCTCCCGGCCCTGCAGGACGCCCCGCCAGACCCCCCTTCACCCTCCTGACCCCGCCGACTCGGAGTTCTTGTCGCACGCGCCCTGGGTGTTATCTTATCAACAGGAGGCGGGTATGCACGAGATGTCGATTGCGATGAATCTGGTCCAGATTGCCGTAGAGCAGGCGCAAAGCGCAGGCGTCGGGCGGATCAATCGGCTCGACGTGGAGATCGGGTCCCTGGCCGGAGTCGAGATCGCGGCATTGTCGTTCTGTTACGAATCGGCGCGGAAAGGTACGCTCTGCGACGAGGCCGAGCTGGCGATCATCGAGATTCCGGGACGCGGTCGCTGCGCGGCCTGCGCGACCGAGACCGACGTGGATTTCTTCGTGGCCTTCTGCCCCGGGTGCGGCGGCGGGCTGGAGATCGTGCGGGGGCGCGAACTGCGCCTGAAATCCCTCAACGTGGACTGAGGAGAGCGGTCATGTGCGACACCTGTGGATGCAGCCAGCCCGGCGATGCCGTGACGTTCCGCAAGCCCGGCGAGGGACACGAGCACAACCATCATCACCATGACCACGGTCATGATCATGCTCACGATCACGACCATGATCATCACCACCATCACGAGCCCGCGTCGCGGACCCTGGCGGTGGAGCAGGACCTGCTGCAGCGCAACAACGCGCTGGCCGAGCGCAACCGCGGCTGGTTTGAAGCCAAGGGGATCCTGGCGCTGAACCTGGTCTCGTCCCCCGGTTCGGGCAAGACGACGCTGCTCGAACGCACCATTGCCGACCTCGGCGGCGAACTGGACTTCGCGGTGATCGAGGGGGACCAGCAGACCCTCAACGACGCCGAGCGCATCGCGGCGACCGGGGCGCCGGTGCTGCAGGTCAACACGGGCCACGGCTGCCACCTCGACGCCGAGATGATCAAGCGCGCGACCCGCGATCTCGGAGTCGCCGAAGGTGCTGTGCTGATGATCGAGAACGTGGGCAACCTGGTCTGCCCCGCCCTGTTCGACCTGGGCGAGGCGGCCAAGGTCGTGATCATCAGCGTGACAGAGGGCGACGACAAGCCCCAGAAGTACCCCACCATGTTCGCGGCCGCGGACCTGTGCCTGATCAACAAGACCGACCTGCTGCCCTACGTGGACTTCGACGTGGACGCCTGCGAGGCCCACGCCCGGGCCGTGAATCCGCGGCTGGAGTTCGTGCGGCTTTCGGCGACCAAGGGCGAGGGCATGGATGCCTGGTACGCCTGGCTGCGCACCCGGCGCGCCGATGTCGGGCGGTAGCATGAACGGGCGCCGCCGCCTTCACGTCGACGGCGTGGTGCAGGGCGTGGGGTTCCGGCCCTTCGTCTTCAACCTGGCCGAGTCCCTCGGACTGTCGGGCTGGGTGAGCAACAGCAGCGCGGGCGTGTTCGTGGAGGTCGAGGGACCGCAGGACGCACTCGATGCGTTCCGCAGGCGTCTGGAAGGCGACGCGCCGCCCCTGGCCCGTATCGTCTCGGTGACCGAATCGTTGCTCCCTCCCGACGGCAGAGCGGACTTCGCGATCCTGCCCAGCGAGGACTCCCCCGGCACCTCCACCCTCGTGCCCGCCGACGCCGCCGTCTGCGCCGACTGCCTGGGCGAAATCCGCGATCCCGACGACCGCCGCTGCAGCTACCCCTTCATCAACTGCACCCACTGCGGGCCGCGCTGGACGATCATCGACCGCATTCCCTACGACCGGGCGTTCACCTCCATGGCGCCGTTCACGATGTGCGAGCGGTGCCGGGCCGAGTACGAGGATCCTCGCGACCGCCGCTTCCATGCCCAGCCCAACGCCTGCGCCGACTGCGGACCGCGGGTCTGGCTCGAAGGCGACGGGATCGCTGACGCCGGCCCGCCGCTCGAGGCCGCGGCCCGGCTGCTGGCCGACGGCCGCATCCTGGCGATCAAGGGCCTCGGCGGCTTCCATCTGGCCGTACGCGCCGACGACGAGGCCGCCGTCGTGCGGCTGCGGGTGCGCAAGGGGCGGGAGGCCAAGCCGCTGGCGGTGATGGTGGCGGACCTCGACGGTATCCGGGAGTTGGCGGCGCCCACCGACGACGAGATCGCTGCCCTGAGATCGCCCGAGGCGCCCATCGTGCTGGTCGCCAGGCAGAACGACCGCCTCGCCGCCGCCGTCGCCCCCGGCCATCGCCGCTTGGGCGTGATGCTGCCGTACACGCCCCTGCACCACCTGCTGTTCGACGCCCTCGCCCCCCACGGCGTCGGCTGCCTGGTGATGACCAGCGGCAACGCCGGCGACGAGCCCATCTGCCTCGAGAACGACGAGGCCCTCGCCCGCTTGGCCGGCATCGCCGACGCCTGGCTGCTGCACGACCGCGGCATCCTGCGCCGGGCCGACGACTCCGTCGTGCAGTGCCTCGACGACGGGCCGCTCTTCTTCCGGCGCAGTCGGGGCTTCGCACCGCTGCCGGTCGTCGTGCGCGGTTCCCGCGCCCCGGGGCCGACGGTCCTAGCGGCGGGGGCCGAGCTGAAGAATGCGGTCGGGCTGCTCAAGGGGGACCGTTGCTTCCTGTCGCCCCACGTGGGCGACCTGGAAAATCTGGCGACCCACGACTTCTTCCGGGAGACGGTGCGTACCCTGACCGCGTTGCTCGAGTGCGAGCCCGAAGCCCTCGCCTGCGACCGCCACCCCGGCTATCTCTCCTCGCGGTGGGCGCGGGAAGAAGCCGCGCGGCGCGGATTGCCCCTGGTCGAAGTGCAGCATCACCACGCCCATATGGTCGCGACCATGGCCGAGCACGGGCTCGACGGACCCGTCGTGGGCCTGATCCTCGACGGCACGGGTTACGGAGACGACGGCACGATCTGGGGCGGCGAGATCTTCGCCGGCGACGCCGCCGGCTATCGCCGCCTCGGCTGCCTCGAGCCCCTCCCCCTACCCGGCGGCGACGCCGCGGTGAGGGCGCCATGGCGCACGGCGGTCGGCCTGCTCCAGGCGATCCACGGGGACGATCTGCCCGACCTGCCCTGGCTCCGGGACAGACCCGTCGGCGCGGTGCTCGAGATGATCGCCAAAGGCGTCAACACGCCCCGGACCAGCAGCTGCGGCCGGCTCTTCGACGCGGCGGCGGCCCTGACGGGACGCTGGAGCGAGGTGGGGTACGAGGCCCAGGCGGCCGTGCAGTTCACGGCCTTGACGACCTTGGAGGAGGCCCGCGGCGCGCCGTCCGTTCCGGTCGTGATCGATCAGGTCGGCGAGCTCTTGATTTTACGTTCTATACCGCTGGTGAGTGGATCCACGCACCTACGGGACATTCCATCAAATTCGCATGCCTTCGCCGCGGCCTTCCACCGCTCCCTGGCCGATCTCCTGGTCGAGGCGACGGCCTCGATCGCCCGTCGCGAGGGGCTCCGGGACATCGTGCTCGGCGGCGGGTCGTTCCAGAACGAGATCCTGCTGACGCTGGTGTCGGAAGGCTTGACGAGATGGGGGCTTGTTGTCCATCGTCCGATTCAGCTGTCCCCCAACGACGGCGGGCTGGCGCTGGGCCAGGCCGTGATCGCCAGAGCATCGCTCTGAGATCGAGCACACAGGAGGAATCATCATGTGTCTGGCCGTTCCCGGCAAAGTGCTTGAAATCTACCAGGAGAACGGGCTGAAGATGGCCCGGATCGACTACGCCGGCACCGAGAACTCGGCCTGCCTCGAGTACACCCCCGAGGCGCAGGTAGGCGAGTACGTGATCGTGCATGCGGGGTTCGCGCTGCAGACGCTGAACGAGGAGGAGGCGCGGGCGACGCTCGAAACGTTGACCGAATTGAACGCTCATATCGATGCGGACCGCAAACCTGACGGGAACACCAGGTGAAGCACCTCGACGAATACCGCGACCCCGCCCTCGCCCGCGCCCTGCTCGCCGAGATCCGCCGTACCGTCACCCGGCCCTGGACGATCATGGAGATCTGCGGCGGCCAGACCCACAGCATCATGCGTCACGGCATCGACCAGGCCCTGCCGCCGGAGATCACCCTGGTCCACGGACCGGGGTGTCCGGTCTGCGTGACGCCCCTGGAGACCATCGACCGCGCCCTGGCCATCGCCGCCCGTCCCGGGGTGATCTTCACCTCCTTCGGCGACATGCTGCGGGTGCCCGGCTCCCGCGACGACCTGTTCCGCGTAAAATCCCGCGGCGGCGACGTGCGCATGGTCTACTCCCCCCTGGAATCGCTGAAGCTGGCGCGCGAGCATCCCGACCGCGAGGTGGTGTTCCTGGCCGTGGGCTTCGAGACCACCGCTCCGGGCAACGCCATGGCCCTGAAGCAGGCCGCGGCCGAGGGCCTGACCAACTTCAGCGAGATCGTCAGCCACGTGCTGGTGCCGCCGGCCATGGAGGTCATCCTCTCCTCGCCCCGTAACCAAGTGCAGGGCTTCCTCGCCGCAGGCCACGTATGCTCGATCATGGGTTGGGAGGAGTACGAACCCATCGCCGAGAAGTACGGCGTGCCCATCGTGCCGACGGGGTTCGAGCCGGTGGACATCCTCCAGGGCATCCTCAAGACGGTCGAACTGCTCGAGAGCGGCGAACCGGGGGTGGCCAACCAGTACCTGCGTGTCGTGCGCGCACAAGGCAACCCCGCCGCCCGCGCCGTGGTGGACGAGGTCTACGAGGTGTGCGACCGCAAATGGCGGGGCATCGGCACGATCCCCGGCAGCGGTCTGCGCATCCGCGACGAGCTGGCGGCCTACGACGCCGAGAAGAAATTCGAGGTCACGGACATCAAAACCGAGGAGCCCGCCGTGTGCATCGCCGGGGAGATCCTGCAGGGGCTGCGCAAGCCGCCGGAGTGCCCCGCGTTCGGCAAGGAGTGCACCCCCACCTCGCCCCTGGGCGCGACGATGGTGTCGAGCGAAGGCGCCTGCGCCGCGTACCACCGCTACCAGAGGATCGGACGATGAGCGACCGTCCCGATTTTTCGCAGATGGCCTGCCCCATGCCTCTGACCAGCCATGACACGGTCCAGCTGGCCCACGGCGCGGGCGGGCGGCTGTCGGCGGAGCTCATCGACCGGTTCATCGTACCGCGGTTCACCAATCCCGACCTCGACAAGCTCGAAGACCAGGCCGTGCTCGACCTGCCGCCGGGACGCGTGGCGTTCTCCACCGACACCTTCGTGGTCGACCCCATCTTCTTTCCGGGCGGCGATATCGGCGACCTGGCGATCAACGGCACCGTCAACGACGTGGCCATGGCGGGCGCGGTGCCGCTGTACCTAAGCGTGGGGTTCGTGCTCGAAGAGGGACTCCCCCTCGAAGACTTTCACCGGATCCTCTGCTCGATGGAAGCCGCTGCGGCGCGGGCCGGCGTCAAGGTGGTGACCGGCGACACGAAGGTCGTCGACCGCGGGTCCTGCGACCGGATCTTCATCAACACCTCGGGCGTGGGCGTGGTGCGCGATGGCGTGGCGCTCTCAGCGTCGAACCTGCAAGCCGGCGACAAGGTGATCCTCTCGGGAACCGCCGCCGACCACGGCATGGCGGTGATGACCGCCCGCGAGGGCCTGTCGTTCCGCACACGCATCGCCAGCGACACGGCGCCGCTGCACGGGCTGGTCGCCGCCCTGCTCGACACCTGCCCCGGACTGCGGGCCCTGCGCGATCCGACCCGCGGCGGCGTGGCGACGACGCTCAACGAGTTCGCACGATCCTCGCAGGTGGGCATCAGGATCGAACACGACGCCGTGCCGGTGCGCGACGACGTGCGGGGAGCCTGCGAAGTGCTGGGCATCGACCCGCTGTACGTGGCGAACGAGGGCAAGCTCGTGGCGGTCGTGCCGGCCGACGAAGCCGCTGCGGCAGTGGTGGCTCTGCGCAACCACGAGATCGGTCGCGAGGCGACGATCATCGGTGAAGTGAGCGCCGCGCATCCGGGCATCGTGAGTTTGTGCACGGCTCTCGGGACCGAACGGATCGTGGACATGCCGGTGGGGGAACAGCTGCCGAGGATCTGCTGAGGCCGATGCGTCCAGGTCCGTTGGAACGAGAGCCGGAATCGTTCAGCGGCTCCGCCTCTCAATCTGCCGCAGCAACCGCGCGAAGATGTACCAGTGGAACGGTTCGAAGAACCGCCAATAGGCCCGCCCGTTCACGCTGCGCGTAGCATAATGGGCCGTGATTCCTAACCGACGTTTCGTGCCAAGATCTTCCACCGTGAACTCCAGCCACGCCCGCCCCGGCATCCTCATCTCCGACCTCAGCAGCAGGCGCCGCTCCGGCTGCAGATCCTCCACCCGCCAGAAGTCGATCACGTCGCCGATCCGCAGCTCACTGGCGCTGCGCCGCCCGCGGGCAGCCCCGACCCCGAAGATCATGCGGTCGAAGGCGCCGCGCAGTCGCCACATCCAGTTGGCGTCGAACCAGCCCTCGCGGCCGCCGATGCGCATGATCGCCGTGAAAAGCGCCGACGCCGAACGCTCCGTCTCCCGTTCATACGCCGCCCGATACCGGGGAGGACGCCGCAACTGATGCAGCTTGATGCTCAATTCGTGAGCCGGCGGATAGGCGTCGGACCAACGGGTCGCCACGCGGTCCTGCTCCTCGCGGCTCAGAGCGCGGACGAGAGCCTCGCGGTACGAGATCGGTTGGAAGGGAATGAGGGTCTGGATCGCGTTGCGGCTGCAGATCGTGTCGACTTTCAGCCCGCCGGTCAGACACATCGAAATGGGCGCCGGCACGGGCGTCAGCAGGCTGATGGCGTAGGCCACCAAGCGGGTGCCGTGGATGGGCACGCGTACGAACCGCGTGCGCTTGCCGAGGACCGACGCCAGCTCGATCATCATTTGCCGGTAGGTCAACACCTCGAGGCCGCCGATGTCGAAGGTCCGGTCTCCCTCCGAGGGCAACTCCATCACCCCGACCAGGTACTTCACGACGTCGCGGATCCCGATGGGTTGGCTCAGATTGTCGGCCCAGGTGGGGAAAGGAATCACAGGCAGTCTGTCGATCAAACCCTTGATGATCTCGAACGAGGCACTGCCTGAACCGATGATGATCGACGCCCGCAGGATCGTGCACGGCACCGAGCCGTCGGCAAGCACTTCGGCCACCTGTTGGCGGCTTTCGAGATGGTGCGACAAACCGCGCCGCTGCTCCCCCAAACCGCCGAGATAGATGATCCGCTCGACACCGGCGTCCTGGGCGGCCTCGCGGAAGTTGCGGGCGGACTGCAGATCGGCGCGGGCGAATTCTTCGGGACCGAGCACCATGGAGTGGATGAGATAATAGGCCACCGTGACGCCGACCAAGGCGCGGTCGAGGGACTCACGATGAAGGGCGTCGGCCGTGACAACTTCGACCTCGGGCCAAGAAACGAGATCTCCGGTCTCCGGTCCTCGTACCATGGCCCGCACCCGATACCCCCGAGCGACCAACTCAGGCACCAGACGGCCGCCGATGTATCCCGAGGCGCCGGTGACGAGGACCGTCTCGATGTGCGGCTGGAGCATCGTGGGCAGATCGTCGCAACGGGGCTCGAAGGTATCCCTGCTCGACATCGAGGACATGTCGCGGAAGGATAGGGTCATGGCCCCTCTTCGGAACGCACCGCCCCGCACTTCCAGCAGGCGTCGAAGCCCGCTTCGATATCCTCTCCGCAGACACAGGTCCAAGGCTCGGGAGTGACCGTCTCGCCTTCGCCGAGGACTTCGCGGGCTTTCGTCTCGTCGGCGGACGCGATTTTGAGCTTCACACCCAATGTATAAGCCAGGTGAGGACGCATGCCGCCGCAGTCGTCCTTCACGATGACCGCCTCGACCCCGGCCGACCGCAGACGCCCGCGATCGATCTCGGCCTCCAACTCGGTCGGGTAGGTTCCCACTGTTACGCGGCCGTCGCTCATGGCGTCTCCTCCTGTTGGGGCGTGGGTATGAAGTCTGCGGGATTGTAACCTCGATCGATGAGCAGGGCGTCCACGATCTCGCGTTGGTCGGTCGTCAATGCGGGCTCCCTAGCCAGAATCCAACCGTATTTGCGGTCCGGATCGCCCACGACGGCCCAGGTGTAGTCATCATCCACTCCGAGGATCCAATAGTCGCCCTTGCCCACGCTCAGCCCGAGGATCTTGAAGTAGGTGGCCCGCCAGCGGGCGTTGCTGCCCGGCGAAACGACCGCTTCGGCTCTGGCAGACTGGATCGATCCATCCGCTTCGATGCACTCGTTGACGATGTCGATCCTGCCGTCCTCGCGCAGGCCGTACGTGGCCGTCGCGCAGCATGAACACGACTTCTGGTGCTTGGTGGGAATGCGGGCGATCTCGATCCAGGTCCCCATGAAGCGGTCCAGATCGACATGATCCGCAACGCGGGGCCGATGACCGGGACGAGCTTCGGTGCGGGGTGCGGCAACGACGGTGATCACCGCCGCAAAAACGATGGAAACGAAAAGGGCACGCGGCATGAGCGATCTCCCGGAGTGAACGACCTCGGCCCGGGTTCCCGGGTCCGTTCCGGTCATTCTAACGGGGACGCCCTATTCGGGCCACTCGAAACGCGTGGCGAGAGCTCGGCGCGTGGAAGCGCTTTCGCCATGGCGGATCACCAGAGAGATGCTGTTGACCGAGGAGCCCACAGCCTGGGCATCGATGCCGGCTTCGCACAGGCAGGTGTAAACCTCGCTGGCCAGGGCCACCCGTTCGTAGAAGTGGGGACCATAAAGGGTGATGATCGCCATGCCGTGCTCGGCGTGGACGCTCTCGGGTTCGTACTCCTGCTCGACCTCCAGAAGAAGATTCGGCACCAAGGCGGCGCAGTCTCGGGCCAGACAGAAGGTCATGATCTTCCGCTTGCCGCCGTCGTTGCTGATGTTCAAGAAGGCCAGGGGAATGCCCGCATCGGCAAATTTGGAGAGGATGCCGCAGGAATGTCCGGGGCGCCAGGCATAGCCCTGCACCTCCACCAGGCACAGGTCCGTGCGTTCGATCAGGCCGCCGCACTTGATCCGTTCGGTCATCATCCCCACTTCCTACCTCGCTCCGTGTTTCTTCGGCAGTGTCACGGTGAAGAGCGAGCCTTGACCCGGCGTGCTGGTGACCTCCACGGCACCGCCCATCTGCTGGAGAAACCGCCTGACGATGGGGAGCCCGAGCCCGGTACCGACGTTGGTCATCTCCCGAGCTTCCGGAGCCCTGTAGAATTCGTCGAAGATACGTTCCAGATCATCGCCGGCGATGCCGATGCCCGTATCGGCCACCGCGAACCGTACGCCGTCTCCGGTCGGAACCAGCGTCACCGACACCGATCCGCCGTCGCGGTTGTAGCGCACGGCGTTGTTCAACAGATTCACGACCACCTTCTCGATCATCCCCTCGTCGCCGTAAACCGTCAGGGGCGCCGTGGGCAGATCGGCCTCGAGGGTCAGACCGCGGGCAGCCATGGATTCCTGCTGCTGTTCCAGGGTCCTGGCAACGATCAGCGCCAGGTCCACGTCGGTCCAATGGGGCGCGGCGGCCATGCGTCCCTGGGTCAGGTCCGCAAGATCGCGAACAATGCCGAGGGCCTGCGTCAAGCGCCGCACGGCGCGGTCGAGCATGTCCCTGACCACGGGTTCGGCACCCTCTTCAAGCAGTTCCCGGGCCGCCTCGACGGCGCTTTGGGCCGTCACGATGGGCGACTTGACCTCGTGGGTCACGAAGCGGAAGAAGTCGAGCTGGGCCTTGCCCGCCTCGACCAGGCCGCCCTGGCGGTCCACCAGCTCGTCCTTGATCGAGCGGTTGTGGTGCATGATCGAGGCGCCGATGTAGGCGCTCGTCAACAGCACCAACCAGACCGAGCCCAGGGACATCAGCATGTAGGGCAGCTCATGGGTGAGGTCGCTGGCGCTCAGCAGGTGGTGATGATGCAGCGGGCCTAGATGCTCGCCGAGGACCATCAGCGTGAACAGCCCGATGGCGAGCCAGGCGATCTGGAAGATCTCGCGCCCCTTGAACAGCAGGCTCGCGATGATCACGTGGACGATGTAGATGAACTGGAAGGGATTTTCCACACCGCCGGTGAAGTGGAGGACCGCGGTGAGCAGCACTAGGTCGGCCACCATCTGCATCTTCACCAGACGCAGCTCCGCCACGATGTCGCGGGGGCGGATGCGCCGGTTGCGGATCACGTAGCCGGCGTTGAGCAGCAGCAGCAGGACGCCGATGGCCACCAGGGGCACGATCAACGGTGCGGAAGCGCTGAACAGTCCGGCGGCGGCGCTGCCCACGAGCACGCCGAGAGCCGCGCCCCAGCGCAGCTTGTTGAACCAATCTGAGCGTACACGCAGGCTCGCAGCGGACACGAACTGGGCCGAGACCGCGGCGATCCGTTCACCCTGCGGGACTCCAGGTGCCATCAGACCTCCGTAGGCAGATGCTTGCGAATCTTGTCGATGAGCTGGCGCGGACTGATGGGCTTCTCCACGAACTCGTTGACCGGCAGGAAGTCCGAATCCTTGCCGGGGTCGAAGGCGAACCCCGTCTGGTCGGCCACCGCCGTGAGCATGATGATCGGGATGTCCCGCGTGCTGTCGCCCTTGCGCAGTTCGTAGGCCACCTGGAAGCCCTCGTCCACCTGCCCCATCATCACATCGAGGATGATCAGGTCGGGAGTCATCTCCCGCGCCAGTTCGAGCCCCCTGGCGCCGCTCTGGGCATCGATGACGCCATAACCCTCGTTCTCAAGGGTCACACGGATGATCTCCACCAGATCGATATCGTCGTCAATGACGAGGATGGTCCTCTGCGGCATCGCGCTGAACCTCCGCTAGAATGGTCGCGATCACTTCGGGGATCGCCGACGCCACAGCGTCGGACAGTCCCCGATCGATTTGAATCGTCTCGGGTTCCACTCCGATGATCACCACGCGCTCGGGCATCTCGCCGATCGACTCCGCCATGGCGAAGGTCTCGGCCAGACCGAATCCGTGCAACGACAGGTGATCCCACTTGATGCGCAGACGCACCTCGTCGGGAGTGAAGCGAACGACGCGACCGGGCTGTTCGCCCATCTTGGCCGCGTCGATGATGACATGAAGTCCGTCCGGTGTGAAGTGATCGATCACCGCCAGGGCGTCGGTGTGCACGTCGACGAGCACGGCGTCGGGCAACAGATGTTCCCGCTCGATCCGAGCCAGAACGGCCGCCCCGACCCCGTCGTCCCCGTAAAGCGGGTTGCCCACGGCGATCACCTTCATCGGGCTACTCCTTGAACTGCACGTCGAGCATGTGAACCGAGCAGGAGATGCACGGGTCGTAGGCCCGCACAAGCATCTCGAGCATCAACGTGATGTCCTGCTTGGACCTGTCGATGATTTCGGGCACCAACGCCTTCATGTCGTCGTCGATGTTCGCCAGGTTCTGACCCGTCGGGATGATGCAGTTGGCCGCCGCCACCCGGCCCTGGCGATCGTACGTGTATTCGTGGTACAGCACGCCCCGCGGCACCTCGGTGGCGCCGATGCCCGTACCGTAGCGCGTCGGCTCCTGGTTGGGACGCTCGTTCTTGAGGCCGTCGTCCAGCAGGCGGTCGATGATCGCCACCGAGTCCATGGCGCAGTGCCCGGCCTCGACCACCTGGGCGATCGTGTTCATGTACGGGTTGTGGCAGTTCGGCTCGAGGCCCAGAGCCCCTGCCGCATTCAGGGCCGTGTCGCACAGCTTGTCGTGGTTGTTGTTCCAGCGGGCCAGGGCTCCCACCATATACGACGACCGGCTGACCTTGCAGTGCTTCGAGGTGCTGTGGGGCACGATGAATTCGTTGGTCATGCCCAAGTAATCGGCGGTGTCCACCCGACCGGCGTCGGTCGAGCAGATGTCGCCGTCGTACAGGGCATAGTCGTGGTCGCTGCGCAGGGAGATGTACTCGGTCTCACGCGTGAAGTCAGGAATGGCTTCGGCCAGGGCCTGCAGAGTATCCACGGTGGCGAGATAATCGGGCACCATGTCCTCGATCAGCCGGCGCCGGATCTCCAACAACTCCTTCTCGGTAGGAATCCGCGTGAAACCGCCGGGCACCGGTGTGATGGGATGCACGGCCCGGCCCGACACCACGTCGCCGATGTCGTTGGCCAGACGCTTCATGCGCAGCGCCCGTTTCACGATCTCGGGATGAGACCCCACCAGTGGAAACACCGAACCCACACCCAGGAAATCGGGCGCGGCCAGGAAATAGGCGTGCAGCACGTTGGACTGCAGCGTGGCCCCGTGGATCAGGAGCTTACGCAGCAGCACCGTCTGCTCGCTCACCTCGAGGCCCAGGGCCTGTTCAGTCGCCTTGAGCGAGGTGATCTGATGACCGAGAGAACAGATGCCGCAGATCCGCGAGGTGATGATGGCCGCCTCGTGAAAGCTGCGCCCCTTGAGCATGGCCTCGAAGTAGCGGGGCGCCTCGACGATCTCGAGTCGGGCCTTTTCCAGCACGCCCTGCTTCATGTTCACGACGATGTTGCCGTGGCCCTCCACCCGCGTGAGGTGGTGGACCTTGATGTCGAGATCGGTGCTCATCGCTGGACCCCCTCGAGCTGATTGGCGTTGTAGAGCTGCAACCGCTTCCAGGCCTCGTCCATCGCCAGGCCCTTCTCCACCAGGATCTCCTGCATGCCCTCGATGTTCGGCGCCGAGACGAGGCCTCGGCAACCATTGCAGTACTGGCCGAAGGTCGGGCAGCGGGCGCCGCACCCCATCCGGGTGATCGGTCCCAGACAGATCATGCCTTTGTCCACCACGCACTCGTTTTCCTTCAGCTTGCACTCCACGCACACGGCGCTGTCAGGTTCGATGGGCGCCTTGCCCATCACCAGCGAGGTGAAGACCTTCAGGAATTCGATCTGGGTCATGGGACAGCCGCGCACCGCGAAGTCCACCTTCACCACCGCGCTCAGCGGCAGCGCCGGCAGGGTCGGGAAGAGGTACTTCTGATCTCCGTAGACCTCTTCGCGCACCTCCTCGATGGGCCTGGTGTTCTTCATCGCGTTCACGCCCCCCTGCACCGCGCAGGCACCCAGGGCCACCAATACCTTGGACTTGCGCCGGATCTCGTGGATCCGTGTGATGCACTCCGGCGTCGAGAGCGAGCCCTCGACGAACGCGATGTCCAGCTCGTCCACCTGGCCGTCCATGGCTTCGCGCCACTCGACGATGTCCACATGCCCGAGGATGTCCAGCAGCTGGTCCTCGAAGTTGAGCTGGTTCAGCTCGCACCCCTCGCAGCCGGTGAAGTCGAAGATGCCGACGCGCGGTTTCGCCATCACAACGCCTCCTGCAGACCCTTGAGATCGGGATAGTGGTAGACGGGGCCGTCCTGGCACACGTACGAGCTGTTGATCTGGCAGTGCCCGCACTTGCCGACGCCGCACTTCATGCGGCGTTCGAGGGACATGTAGATGTTCTCTTCGGCCACGCCCTTCGACCGCAGGGCAAGCAGCACGAAGCGGTACATGACCGGAGGCCCGCAGACCAACACCCGAGTTTGGGGCATATCCAGATCCAGGCCGGGAATAAGCGTGGTGATCACCCCGGTGTGTCCCGTCCATGCCGTGGACCCGTGATCGACGGTCACGTGGAACTCGACACGGGGATCGTCGGCCCACATTTTCAGCTCGTCGGTGAACAGCAGTTCACCGTCGCTGCGGGCGCCGTAGCAGATGATCAGGCGATCGAAGTCGCCGCGGTTGTCGAGCACGTAGTTGATCATCGAGCGCATGGGCACCAGACCGATGCCGCCGGCGACGATCAGCACGTCCTTGCCCTTGAATTTCTCGACGGGCACTCCGTTTCCGAAGGGCCCACGAACCCCGATCTTCTCGCCGAGCTGCATACGGTCCATGACGTCGGTGAGCATGCCGACACGGCGGACGCCCATCTCGAAACTGCCTTTGCGGGTCGGCGACGACGAGACCGAGAACGGCGCCTCCCCCATGCCGAACAGCGACACCTCGACGAACTGACCGGGCTGGTGTCCCAGTTCGGCTCCGCCGGGCAACGTGATTTCGTAGAGGGTTTCGAACTCCGTCATCTTCCGGATGTCCGTGATCGCCGCCATGACCGGGAGATAGAGATCCCGGGATTCCGCCGAGGGGGTCCGGCTTGCGTTGGTCATCGTGATCCTCCTTCTGCGCCCGGGTCAGGCCGTCTCCACAACCTCGCGGTCGTAGTCGTTGACGAGCCTGTTGACGATGCTGACGATGCTGATCCCCGCCGTGCAGGCCTGGTTGCAGCGGCCGCAGCCCACGCACCAGGGCTCTCCCGTCCTGTCGGAGATGTACTTGAACTTGCGATAGACGCGGTGGCGCTGACGTGCCGCCGACTCCTCGCGGAAGACCTCGCCGCCCGCCACCTCGGTGAAGCTGCGGAGCATGCAACCGTCCCAGGTGCGGGCGCGGCTGCCGCCGTCGATGGTGATCTCGACGGTGTCCTCTACGTTGAAGCAGTAGCAAGTCGGGCAAACGAGGTTGCAGGTGCCGCAGCCCACGCACTTCTCAGCGGTCTCGAGCCACACGTCGTTGCGATAGCTGTGCTCAAATACCTCGGACAGCTTGTCCTGCGGCACGTAGATATGCTGCTTGAAGCCAGGAGGTACGGGCAGGTCGCCGGTGTACTCAGGCATTACGAACCCGTCGACGAGCTCCTGGCCCACGGGTGTGTGAGCGGTCAGAATGTAACCGGCGGCGATCCTCGTCAAAAACACGTCGAAGCCGGACGAGTCGCGGCTGCCGATACCGACCGACCCGGAGAAGTGGAACGCGTCCGGCTCGAAGGACACGCCGACGAAAGCGGCTTCCTCGCGGCGGCGCAGATAGTTCTTCTCAGGGTTCTCCTGCCGGAAGTTGTGGTCGAGTTTGTGGACCGCCCGCAGATCGTAGCTGTGCACGCCAAGGAATACGGCATCGCAGGGCACGATCTCGGATTCTGTGAACTCGTTGGTCCTCAGATCGAAGCTCAGCAGGGTCTCGGTGGGCGGCAGGAAGTACTTCTTCACCGAGTGCAGGGTCCGGTTGTAGTCGAGGACTACGGCGGTAGGATCATCGACCGGGGCGAAAGCGAACGACGATGTCCCTTTGCGGTGAGGAGCGTAGACCGTCTTGCATGCCTGCAGGTGGGACACAAAATCGACCACTCTGGAATCTTCCAACAGATACTGAACCATGGCTGCACTCCTCAGATCGAATAGGGTCGAGCCCATCAGTTGATCTCACTAGCTACGGTTAATTATATAACAGAACAGGTCAAGAAATAAACATTAGCATCATAACTCCATATTATTGAGTGCATGGGCTGCCGATATCCAACAGGTTGCCGTCAGGCTTCTACATGCTAATCATCTGTCAGGAGAGACATTAGCCAACCATCTCCCTATTGTCCTAAGGAGTATTCGGCTCCCTACAGCTATTCTTAACACCCCAGTATCGATAGTGGAGCCGCCGCAGCCCTTCCCGCAGGGTCGGACCAAACGAAAAAGGGCCCTCCCCCGAGGGGAAGGGCCCAAGATGCACCTGGTGTAAGGTCTAGCGGATGAGCAACGGCGCGATGACCACGCTGATGACCGACATCAGCTTGATCAGGATGTTGAGGCTGGGGCCTGCAGTATCCTTGAACGGATCGCCGACGGTATCGCCGACCACGGCCGCATGGTGGGAATCACTTCCCTTTCCGCCATGGGCGCCACCCTCGATATACTTCTTGGCATTGTCCCAGGCTCCACCCGCGTTGCTCATGAAGATGGCCATGAGCACGCCGGAGGCGGTCACACCAGCCAGCAGACCACCCAGCATCTCGGTCCCGCCGAGGAAGCCCACGGCAACAGGCGCGGTGATGGCGAGCAGGCCCGGCAACACCATTTCCTTGATGGCGGCGGCGGTGGAGATGTCCACGCAGCGACGGAAGTCGGCGGTGGCCTTGCCCTCCATCAGGCCGGGGATATCGCGGAACTGGCGGCGCACTTCCTCGATCATCGAGAAAGCGGCACGACCCACGGCATTCATGGCGAAGCTGGAGAACAAGAAGGGCAACATGGAGCCCAGCAAGAGACCCACCAGAACGATGGGCTTCATGATGTCGATGGCCGTGATGCCGACGATCTGCTGGTAGGCCGCGAACATGGCCAAGGCCGTCAAGGCGGCGGAGCCGATGGCAAAGCCCTTGCCGATGGCCGCAGTCGTGTTGCCCACCGCATCGAGCTTGTCGGTGCGGCTGCGGACCTCTTCGCCCAGACCGGCCATCTCGCTGATGCCGCCGGCGTTGTCGGCGATGGGGCCGTAGGCGTCGACCGCCAGCTGGATACCCGTGGTCGAGAGCATCCCGAGAGCAGCAATGGCGATGCCGTAGAGTCCGGCGGCGGCGTGGGCGACCAGGATCGTCGCGCTCAGCACGATAATCGGCAAGGCCGTCGAAGACATGCCCAGCGCAAGGCCGGCGATGATGTTCGTGGCCGCGCCCGTCTCCGAAGCCTTGGCGATGCCTCGGCTCGGTGCCCGTTCGTCGCTGGTGTAGTACTCGGTGATCAGGCCGATGGCAATACCGCCGGCGAGGCCGGCGATGGTGGCCCAGAACACGCCCATGGCCTGCTCGGCCGGGATGAACTGCTTGATCACGAAGTAAGAGGCGATCAGCATCAGGAAGCCGGCGCCGAATGTGCCCGTGTTGAGGGCCACCTGTGGGTTCCCGCCTTCCTTGGTGCGCACCAGGAAGGTGCCCAGAATGGACACCACGATACCGACCGCGGCCAACACAAGCGGCAGCAGCACGGCGTTCAGCCCGGGGGCGAAGGCCACGCCCAGGATCATCGCACCGACGATGGAACCGATATACGATTCGAAAAGATCGGCGCCCATGCCGGCTACGTCGCCCACGTTGTCGCCCACGTTGTCGGCGATCACGGCGGGGTTGCGGGGGTCGTCTTCGGGAATGCCCGCCTCGATCTTACCCACCAGGTCGGCGCCCACGTCGGCCGCCTTGGTGTAGATGCCGCCTCCGACACGAGCGAACAGAGCGATGGAGCTGGCGCCGAGGGAGAAGCCCGACAGCACCTGCAGAATCCGCGCAACGGTCCAGCCGGCTTCGCCATCGAAGGCCTTGAAGTAGAGAATGAACAGAACGCTCAGACCGGTCACGCCGAGCCCGACAACGCTCATACCCATCACCGTGCCACCGCTGAAGGCTACGGCCAGGGCTCCGTTCAGACCCACGCGGGCCGCATTGGTGGTCCGCACGTTGGCCTTGGTGGCGATCTTCATGCCGAAGAAGCCGGCCAGGCCGGAGCAAACGGCACCGATGACGAATGAAACGCCGATCAACCAGTGGGAGCTTTCCACGCCGCGGCTCCCGAAGGCCAGCAACACTGCGACGACGACCACGAAGATCGAAAGGACGCGGTACTCCCGGGAGAGGAATGCCATCGCCCCCTCCTGAATGTGGGCCGCGATGGTCTGCATGGTGTCGGTGCCCGGGTCCTGCTTGTCGACCCAGGCCGACTTGAACAGGGCGAACACGAGGGCGAGGACACCCGCAGCCGGGATCAGATAGATCAGCAGGCTACCCATAAGTGGAAACTCCTTGAAGCACGGGACACGCAGACGGGCCCGACCGGGTGGGACCCCTGCAATCTCGGCGATGCTCATTTGAAAGAAGAACGGCGGCCTTGGGGGTCGCCGGAAGTGAGCGGGGAAAGTGTAGGAGAAACAGGATCAACGTGCAAGAGATTTTGAGAATGCAGATCAGATTAATCAATAACAAAAAAGCGGCGGTCCCCGTGCGGGGATCGCCGCTTCGTGATAATCACGTAACTAGCTACTTACCCACCACTTCCAGCAGTTCCACGTCGAAGTAGAGGGTCGCATTGGGCGGAATCACGCCGCCGGCGCCCCGCGGGCCGTAGCCCAGCTCGGGCGGGATGATCAGGGCGCGCTTGCCGCCGATCTTCATACCTTCGACACCCTTGTCCCAGCCGGCGATGACCATGCCGGCACCCAGCTGGAATTCAAAGGGCTGGTTGCGGGTCAGGGAGCTGTCGAAGGGCTCGCCCGTCTTGGCCCCGTTCTCGTACAGCCAGCCGGTGTAGTGCACCTTGACGTTGTCGCCCTCTTCCGCCGTGGCGCCCTCGCCCACGACTTCGTCGGTCATCTGGACCGAAGGAACGGACAGGACCTCGACCTCGAAGAACAGCGTGCTGTTGGCCGGAATGTTGGGACGGTCGGTCGCGCCGTAGGCCAGGTCGGGGGCGATGGTCAGCTCGCGCTTACCGCCTTCACGCATACCGGGAATACCTTCGTCCCAACCGCGGATCAAGCGACCCACGCCGATGGGGAAAGAAATGGGCTCGTTGCGGACCACGGAACTGTCGAAGGGTTCGGGGGCCTTCACGCCGTCGGTCAGGACCCAGCCTGTGTAATGGACGGTGACGACGTCACCCTTCGTCACTTCAAGGCCCTCGCCCACGATGACATCCTTGAGGGTCAAACCTTCCATCAGTATCACTTCCTGGGGGGTTGCGGAGGCATCGCCGGCGCTGTCTCCGTCCTTGCAGCCCATGGTCGCGGTGCTCAGGAGCACCAGCAGCGCGGCCAGCGCCAGGAACTTGATCGATCGCGTCATCGTGGTCTCCCCTGTTGGGTGTTGGGCGCCCGTTTGCCGGGCGCGGAGCCGTGCCAATATACGAGAAAGAGCGTCGGAGTCCAAGCACGGGTCTCTAAGGTCTCCACAGGCTCCGGCAACGCAGGGCGCCGCCGAGAGCATAGAGACCATGAGCCAGGATCATCGCCTGGGCTGCCCCGACGGCACCTCTTTGCGGAATCATCACGAAACTGCCGATCACCGCGGCCACTGCGGCTGCACCGAGGGGAATCAACGCCCCCTGCTGCCGGTGCGCCGCAATCTGGGCCTCGTGCAGGTACAGTCCGATTCCCAGAAGAGGGTAGGCGATCATCAACAGAGGCAATACGGACGTGGAGCCGGCGAAAGCAGCGCCGAACACCCAACCGATGACGGTTGGGCCGAGCAGGGCGCCCGCCGATCCAGCGATCGCCAGCACGGCGACCAGAACGATGAGCTGACGTCGGAGGACCAGGGCGAATTCCTGGCTCCCTTGGGACCAGGCTCGCGAGAGCCGGGGCAACAGGGCGCCGAGGGCCACCTCCACTCCCACCACCAATACGAATCCCAACTTGGCGGCGGCGGCATAGCGTCCCGCAACGGCTGCAGAACCGAGGATGCCCAGCATCAGGATATCGGTGCCGTACAGGACGCGGCGCACGACATTGGCCGTCCCGACCGGGAACGACGTCTTCAAGGTCGCGAGCCAAGACCGCCCCCCCTCAAAGACCGGGCGCAGACCACCGCTCAACCTTCTTCTCACGACTGCCCAGGCCACCAAATTTCCGGCCGACAAGGAGATCAGAAAGACGATGCCCAGCCAACGCCGCGCCGGTTGATCCCATAAGCCAGCAGACGTCGCCCACCATGCAGCCACGATCAGCAGGTACACGGCCGCCCGAACCACCCGCGCCAGCCCCGCCCCCAGCGCTGAGCCCAGGCCCAGGGCGGCCCAATCGAGCATGAAGGCCTGCGGCATCACGGCGCCGAGATAAATGAGGAACAGGATCGGATCTTCAGCACAGAGGGACAACAGTCGGGTCAGAGGAGCGAACATCACCATCGCAACCAAGGCGAGCACCAGCAGCAGACCCGAGCGGTTTGCCACCAGCCGGCGTCGGGCCGTCAGGTCGTCGAGGCGGGCCAGGTCGCGCACCCCGACGGTGAACAATCCTGCTTCCGCGGCAACCATGGCATAGGCCGACATCACGACCGCCACCTGCACCAGCCCGAAATCGGCGGCACCCAACGTGCGGGCCACCACGGCGAGGGCCGCCAGGTTCAGCAGCTGCGTCGCCCCCTGACCTGCTACCAGTACGCCGACATCGCGCCAAGTGCGACGGCCACCGGAGAGGTCCCGGTGGCCGTCGAGGCGCCGCATAGACGCTTCGGATCCGTGGCTGCGATCAGTCGCCATGCCCTTGACCGGCGAAGATCACCTGACGGTTCAGTGAACCATACTCGACGACGAAGGCCAGACCGATCGAACCGATCAGCCCCGCCAGGGTCAGCAGTCCCGCCGCACGGGATTTGCGGGGCCGTACGGGATTGTCGGTGACCTGGTTCACGCCGATCTTCTCCAGGGACGTCAACACCACGAGCTGCGACTGGATGAGCTTGATGTCGTCCTCGATGTTCACGATCTCCTGGGCCAGGGCCCGGTCCCTTCTGATTTCCTGCTCACGAATCGTCAGCTCCACGAGCTTGCGGCGATTGGCGAGGTCGAAGCTCTGGGTCAGCAGTTCGGCCCGGTGGGCCAGTTCGGCGATCTCGACCTCGGAGCGCAGCTCCACGGCCTGGACACGCTGCTGCCAGATGCTCCGCTGCAGATTCAGCGTGCTGAGCAGGAGCCGGCCTGTGGTGGCCGTCTTGTCCTCCGCCATTTCCCACCAGGGATACGACGCGGTGTCGAGGGGCGGCGCCATCGTCATCAGGGAGTCGCGCACGTCCTGGCGCTCTTGTTTGATCTCCATGCGGTCGAGGATATGGTCCATCTCGCCGAGTTCGGTCTCAGTCTCGCTGACGCCTTCTTCGAGGGCTCCGGCCTTGCGGGCCCGCGACGTCTGGGTCGCTTCGTGCTCGGCGATCTTCAGCTCCAGGGCCTGCTCCTCGACTTCGACCTGCCGGAGTTCGTTGCGGGTCCGTTCGATCTCGATATCCAGCAGAGCCTTCTTGACCTCTACGTCCTCACGGTCGTTGGCCAGCTTGTCGATCTGGCTCTGGAGACTGGAACGCGCCAGGGAGATGCTGCTGCCCACGCTGTTGATTTCAGCGTAGGAGTTGAAGGCGTCGACCGTCGTGTCGAGGATCTGTTTCGCCTCAGGGCCATCCACGTGCATCAGAGTCAGGGTCACCACATCGCCGCCCTGAACACCCACGCCGCGGGGAATGAACTCAGCCTGGATGATGGGGGCCCTGACCGTCGACTCCCAGCCCAAGGCTTCACGTACGCCGTCGGCATAGAGCCCGCTCTTGTACCAGCGCACGATGTCCTTCAGGTGCCAGGCGCGCTCGGGATTGCCGTTGGCGTTGAAGTTGGTGATGCCGGGACGCACGGTCGCGGTGGCGCGGTAGAGGGGCGGAGTGACGATCCCGTAGACGATGCCGGCGGCCAGGCCCAGCAAGGTCATCAGCAGGATCATCATCTTGCGTCGCCAAAGGATATTGAGGATCTGCGCCAGCGACAGAAACTGGTCCGCCGGGGGTGTCATGCCGGTCTGATTCAAAGGGTCCCTCCTGTGAACGGCCGTCCTTCGGCCGCCTTCATCGGATCAAGCGGTCGAGAGCCTTGCTCGAAGCAGCCTCGACCTTCGCGTGCAGCGAATCGCCGTGGCTGTCCATCGTCACGACCACGGGGAACTTGACGACTTCGAATTCCCAGATCGCTTCGGGCGAGCCGAACTCCTCGAGCATATGGACGGCGGGAACGCGGACCACTTTTTGGGCCAGAACCTGGGCGGCGCCGCCGACCGCATGGAAGTAACAGGCGCCGACCTTCTTGCAGGCCGCCAGGGTCTTGGGGCCCATCCCTCCCTTGCCGATCACGCCGCGGATGCCGTACTGCTCCATGAGCGGGCCCTGATACGGCTCCTCGCGGATCGACGTGGTGGGGCCGGCGGCCTTCACGACCCACTTGCCCTTCTCCTTCACGACCACCGGTCCGCAATGGTAGATGATGGAGTTCTTGAGATCGACCGGAGGCGTGCCCCCGTCGTGCAGGTACTTGTGGACGGCGTCGCGACCGGTCAACAGCAGGCCGGTGATCTCGACGACGTCGCCGACGCGCAGGGCGCGGACCTTCGCCTCGGTGAACGGAGCTTCCAACAGCATCGCGCGCCTCCTAGTTGTAGAGCCAACGACCGACGCGGCCGTTCTCCGAAATCTTGAATCCGTTCCGGCGGTAGGCCCAGCACATATAGGCCACCGTCACGTAGAACGAAGCCGGCACGCGATTGCGGGCCGTCAGCTTGACGCCCAGCAGGGTCGTGCCCCCGCCGAAGCCCATGGGGCCGATGCCCAGGCTGTTGGCATCGGCGAGCAGGGATTGCTCCAGCTTGGACAGAACCTCGTCTTCGTTCTTGTCGTCGAGGTCGCGGAAGAACTGTTCCTTGGCTGAGACATAGCCCGTGGCCCGGTCGCCGCCTACGCACACGCCCAGGATGCCGGGGCCACAGCCCTTGCCCTGGGCCAGATGGACGGCGTCGAGCACGCATTTGCGCACGCCCTCGAGATCACGGCCGGCACCCAGACGATTGTCCGGCAAGGCGTACTGGGTCGATACGTTCTCGCTGCCGCCACCCTTGAGCATGATGCGGACGGTCATGGCCTTGCCCGCCGTCTCGTGGAAATGGATCACGGGACTGCCTGGGCCGAGGTTGTTGCCGGAGTTCTTGCCCGTGATGGAATCCACCGAGTTCTGGCGCAGGTAACCCTTGCGCGTGGCCTCGACCACCGCCCGCTCGAAGGCCGTCGTGAACACACGCTCGCGTATCCAGTCGGGGCGGTCCACATAACACACGATGGTGCCCGTATCCTGACACAGAGGCTGGGAAAGAGTTGCGGCCAACTTGATGTTGTCACGCATCACACCCATGGCGTACTTCGCCGTGGTGTCCTTCTTTTCCCTGCGCCAAGCCTTGTCGACGGCGCGGATCATGTCCGGGGGCATTTCGCAGGATGTGCGCCGGATCAGCTCCAGGAGTCGAGCCTGGAGGGTCTTCGCGTCCATGGGGGCCTCCATGATGGTGGGTATGACGAAGAATTCTGTGGGATCTTAGCCTCTGTCGTAAGCACCTGCAAGGCAATCCACGGCGGATCTCCATTGCATCGGCGGCCGCCACGGGCCACATTCCCCTCAGACCATCGACCCGGAGGAACCGCCCATGCGTTGTCTTTTGCTGGGTGCGGGAATGCAGGCCCGCGCCATCGCCCACGACCTGCTCCGTCAGCCCGACCTCGACCACCTCGACGTTGTAGAATTCGACGGCCCCACACTCGACGCGTTCCTCGCCGACATCGCCGACGTGCGGCTCCGGGGCCACCGCGGCGATGTCCGCGACGACGCTTTCACCGCCCCCCTGTTCAAAGGTGCGGACGTATGCGTGAGTGCCGTAAACTACTGGTACAACGCAGCCCTGACCCGGACTGCAATCCGTCACGCCTGCCACTTCCTCGACCTCGGCGGCAACAACGACGTTGTCGCTGAACAGTTTGCACAGCATGAAGCAGCTCAGGCCGCAGGCGTGACCATCCTGCCCGACTGCGGGCTGGCCCCGGGTCTGGCCGGCCTGCTGGGCTGGCATCTCGCCCAGGGCTGGGATCGGTGCGACAATGTTCGGCTGCGCGTGGGCGGCCTGCCCCAGAATCCGCAGCCGCCATTGCACTATATGATCGTGTTCGCGGTCCAGGGCCTGATCAACGAGTACATCGAGCCCTGCCGTGTGATCCGTGACGGCGCTCTCGACATCGTGCCGGGCATGAGCGAGCTCGAGACTCTCGAGTTCGCAGGCTTCGGCGAGCTCGAGGCTTTCCAGACCTCGGGCGGCTGCTCGACCCTCCCCGACACCCTGCTCGGACATGTTCGCGACATGGATTACAAGACGATCCGTTACCCCGGACACTGTGCACAGATCCAGCTGATGATGGATATCGGCTTGACCGGATCGGAGACCGTCGCAACGCCGGCCGGCGCGGTGCGCCCCCGAGATCTTCTCGGCGCCTGTCTAGAACAGGCATGTCCGAAAACGGGCCCCGACCTGGTGCTTTTACGGGCTGAGGCCGAAGGCGAGATCGGCGGCGAACGGCGATGTCGACGCATCGAAATCGTCGATCGAGAGGATCCCGAGACTGGCCTGACGGCCATGACGAGGATGACGGGCTTCCCGGCCGCGATCCTCGCCGCCATGCTGGCCCGAGGCGAAGTGTCCGAAACAGGAGCGCGGCCCCAGGAACTCGTGGTCCCGGTGCCGCGCTTGATCGAGGAGCTGGCGGCCCGCGGCGTAGAGATCCGCGAAACCGACTCTGCTCTCTAACCTTAGGTCAGTACCTTCCCAGCCTTCGCTGTCTTTTCGACATGGTCGAAGCGTGGCAGCCGCTGTCGGATGGTCAGAGCCCGGTCGGCCATCTGGATGGCGCCGTTGGACGATTGTTCCGACTTGCTGGAATTGCCGCGTGTGATCTCGAACACGTGCTCGATGATCGTATTCACGTCGCGGATCGTGTTGGTATGCTGATCGGTGATGGTCTCGATGCTCTTCATCACCACGCCCACCTCATTGACCTGCTGGTAGAACTCGTTGAACTGCTCGAGCACCTCGTCGGAGATACCCGCCCCCTGCGTCACTTCATCACCGGTCCGGTTCAGGACGATGGCGATGCGGCTGGCGGCCTCGGAACTGCGCTGGGCCAGCTGACGGATCTCATCGGCCGCGACGCCGAAGCCCTTGCCCGCGTCACCGGCATGGGCTGCCTCGATGGCTGCGTTCAGGGCCAGCATGTTGGTCTGCAGCGCAATCTCCTCGATGGTTTCGATGAACGACACCATCTCCTTGGAAGACCCCTGCAGAACAGTCATGGCTTCGGACATGCGCTTCATCTGCTCCACGCCGTGCTTGGTCGACTTCATGGCGATCTGCGTGATCTTGCCCGCTTCGCGGGCGAAGGATGCTGATGTATCGACCCGAGACGTCATCTCCTGCAACGAGCTGGATGCCTCGCGAACCATCGACTCCTGCCGCTGTGTCTCGGAGGCGATCAGCTGACTGTTGGTCATGATGTCGGTAGACGACACGGTGACCTCGTCAACGTACTCGCTCAAGCCCTGGAACGTCCTCCGCAGCAGGGTGATTTCGTCTTCGCTGTGGACCAAGGCCTTGTCCTCGCCGCCACCGGCCACGAAGGTCTCACAGAGTTCGGCCATCATCTCGATGGGTTTCGTGGTCCGGCGTGTATAGAGGAACAGCGCGATGAGCATGATGACGATGGCGCCGGTGACCAACGTGACCGTCCTCGACAACATATGGTCGTAGCGGGCGAAGATCTCGCTCTTGGGCACGGCCAGAACCAGGAACGCATCGATGGTTTCGACCGGTGTGAAGACGTAGAATTCCTCAATGCCGTCGTGAACCACATCGGCGATGCCTGTTTCACCGGCCAGCATGCGAGCGGCAGCTTCACTCAGCCCCTTGTATACACCGTCGTCGGGAATGTCGGTGATGCGTGAGTTGAGAACTTTCGTCGCGTCAGGATGGTGCAGGAACGTTCCATCCGGACCGACCAGCATCGCTACGCTGGTCTCGAACATCTTCAGTTCGTTGAGCTGTCGCTGCAGGGTCGTCGGGTTGATATCCACGCCGGCCACTCCGAGCATGCGTCCATCGGCATCGTACATGGGGTAGTTGTAGGAGATGTACATGACCTGGTCGAGCAGATCGATGTTGAAGTCGAACCTGGGAACTCCCCCCGTCTTGACATCGATGTACCACGGGCGCTTCGTCACCCAGTAGTCGGGGCCTGGATCCCTGAGGTCGCCACCCCAATACTCGCCTGTGGTTTCTGAAGCCATGAACACATCTTGAAATTCCGGGTCGGACTCTTTGAGTCTCTGAAAGAGCTTCAAGATGCCCTGATGGGTCTGGTCGTTGGTGAGATCCGACCGCCGGTCCGTGTGATCAGCGATCCAGTTCTGCAGGATCGGTGCCTGTCCGAACGTCCAAGCCGACTTCGCCTTCTCTCTGAAGAAGCCGTCGATTGCATATGAGGTGCTTTGGACGCGCCCCACTGCCTTGTCGTAGCTCTCTTCGAGAAGAACCTGCCGTGTGAATTTCATGTTCACGACCATGAATGTCGCGAAGATCGCGATACTGAACGCACTGAGTACGATCATCATGCGATACTTGAGTTTGATGGCGCCGAGCTTCATCTGGCGAGACACTCCTCTAGCTGGCCAAAACATCTGGGCTAAGGTATTGCACCTGTGTTTTCGTTCGGCTTGGCAGGAACTTGAGAAAAGATCACAGTCAATGTCTACAATATTGCCAGAAGGCCCTCCCCCGTGCAGGGAAGGGCCCTCTCATCCCGATCGGATGATGAGTCACTTAAGGATCGAGATGTGAAACCATGTCTTTGTGAACCATCACAGTCAGCATCTTCAATTTGGGATATTCGCTGCGCCAGAAGTAATAGCCTGGGAACGAGCCCAACCGAGAACTGCGGTTCGAATCCTTGATCAAAAACCAATCGGCACTACCTTCGCGCGTGCTGCCGACGACATGCAGGCCGTGATCGTCGGATGTTTGTCCGCTGACGATGCGGTGTTCGCGGGCGCCCTGGTTGATCGCTGCGGCGGGAATGTCCCAGCTGGGAACGACGGCAGCGTCGTAGAGGCCATCCATACCGGGTTCCGAGTTGTCGCCGCCGACGCCGAAGGTGTAGCCCTTTTCCAGACTCCGCTGCATGACCGCGTCAAAATCATCCAGCGGCACGTTCAGATAATACTCAGCCCGGCGCCAGTTGTCTGGCACATCGAGCAGACAGCGACGGCCGAAGGGAGTGTCCATTCGCGACACCAGTACGACGTAGTCGTCGGAGTTCAGACCCAGGTACTCCTCGCGGAACGTCAGGGGATCCCAGACATGGCTGTCGAAAGCGAACTCCGTGGGCGGCGCCCCGAGATGGGCGTCGAGGATCAGGCGCAGCACCTCGATCACCCGGCCCTCGTCCCAGATGTTCCGCTCCTCGCAGAGGTCGAGCCAGGCCGTGATCTCGCCCTGGAGGTCGCCGTGGTCGTGGCGGCCGTCCTCGAACAGCACGCCGGGATAGGCGTCGCGGGGCACCGCGCCATAGGTGGCGTAGACCTCCAGCAGCCCGTCGCTCTGCGAACCCGTCGAGACCAGCGACTCGCCGTACTCCCGCACCCAGCGCTTCACCTTCAGCACGTACTCCCAGTACACCGTCCACATCTCCGAGAGCTTCACCTCGCGGCCGGTCAGCCGGATGACCTCGGACTCCATCAGCGAGGTGGCGGAGAACGACCAGCAGGTGCCGGTCATGAACTGGGGGGTCGGGGGCAGGTGGGGCAGCACCAGCTTGAAGTCGTCGGGGCCGTCGGGGGTGTCGATGTGGGTCCAGTCCACGCGCAGGGACTGCTCCTTGGCCTCGGCCGCCAGGTTCTCCGCATCCTGACGATCTCGAACGATCTGGATCAGGGAATCGCGCTCCGCGGCCATGGCGGCGCGACGGGCGCGGATCTCGTCCAGGACGGGGTACTTGGCGGGGTCGCGGTAGACGGGGCCGTCCTTGGGGGCGGCGGCGGCGGTGGCCGTAAGGGTCAGCAGAACAGCGAGAACGAGGCGGTTCATGAGGTCCTCCGGGGTCGAATGCGTACCAGGGGGCAGTGGGATCGTGACATCAGGACGGGCGGAGGTCAACCCGTGAGGAGATGACGACGGGCGGCACCATGTGGTAGGATGTCCATCCATCACTAGTGATATAATGATTTCAACAAGGAGGCATACCCCATGAAGACCTTCATCACGCTGATGCTCATGGTTGTTCTTGCAGGTGGAGCCCTTGCCCAGATCGATCCCGACCCCGACGGGATCGGGATCTACTTCGAGAGGGGCGCGACCGTCCGCGAAACGACCACGTCGGCGCCGTTCGAGGCCGTCACCGCCTACCTGCTGATCACGACGCCCTCGACCGCCGACCCGATCTCGGGCTGGGAAGCCGTCGTCGGCGTCGACGGTTCGCCCGTCGCCCCGGCCTGGACCCTCGAGGTCGGCATGGACAACGACCCGGATCCCTGGATCTTCGACGTCACCATCGCCCCCTCCCCCCTGCTCCCCGCCGGCCCCACGGTGTTGCTCGCGACCTGGACCGGGTTCGTGATGAACCCCGCCGATCTCGTCGCCTTCACCGTCACCGGCGTGCCGGGATCGCCCTACTTCCCCGATTCCCCCGGCTACTTCACCGAGTGGATCGTGCCCCAGCTCCACCCCCTGCACGTCACCAACTGCGCCGGGGACATCGTGGCGATGGTCAACGGGATCTGCACCGATACGGTCGGAGACGAGGACATGACGTTCACGACCTTGAAGACGCTGTTCCGCTAGCCTCCGCCGGACCACACACATCCAGGACCGCCCAGTTTCCCCTGGGCGGTCCATGTGTTATGTTCGCCCGCGTCCCGGC
>ERZ890953.331-NODE-331-length-28272-cov-6.037247_pt1 | contig 28272 bp, 20 predicted proteins | sample MGYA00521264_ERZ890953 | MGnify/ENA primary metagenome ERZ890953 (study PRJEB32303, sample SAMEA104408629) | aquatic metagenome | biome: Brackish water; feature: Chemocline; material: water | place: Baltic Sea | collected 2014-10-26T21:54:00 | depth 200 m ...
CCGCATCTGATTTAGTCTGTGTATCACCCGTTACATATTCAACTTTTTTACCCAGAACACCGTTACCCTTGAGTGACATCGGCTTCATAGTATTCATCATACCGCCATCGCCACCACCATTTAAATGTTCTACAGCCAGTTTATAGGCTCTTAACTCATCAGCGCCTTCATCTGCGTAAGCACCTGTTTGAGGAACATTAAATCCGAGTGTAATACTTCCACCTTATAGGGGCATTTCTAAAGTCTTCAGCGGCATAAGCCCCTTTAGTAAAAAACATTGGCGAACTGGCAATAACACCAGTGGCAGCCGATGCCTTTAAAAAACTACGTCTGCTTTTATTTTGTGAATTATCTTCTTTACTCATTTTATACCTCAATGATTTGTAGGGCTTCTACTTATATCAATAAGCTTTGCCATATTATTTTAAATGTCATGCAGTGAATATCGATTCCCCCGAGAGGTCATCTGCAACACTGCTATCTTATAAGCAATATATAAGCCAAATCTGTAAAAGCTTAATATTTAATGACTTAAAATCAAAAGGTTAAACAAATAAAAAGTCGTGTGTTACCATGCGTAACACAGTGTGTTTCCAATCGTAACGTTTTAAGTAATTACCCACATAGTAATTCATGGCCAAACCTTCAAAAAATTTAAACATAACTGAAAAAACCCTGATGGCAGTAATTCTGGTACTGATGTTATTTTTATCTCCTATCAGCAATATCTGGGCAGCAATAGATGCTCCATGGTATAGCCCCTATGTGGCATGGGCACTCGCCATATTTATATCCTGGTTACTGCAGCACTACCTGAAACTGGCCCGGAACAGGCAATGAGTTTTCAGGTCTGGCAATTATTTATTATCAGCATCCTGTATCTCGGCCTGCTATTTATTATCGCAACCGCTGCAGAAAAAAAATGGCTACCGGAATCACTGATTAATCATCCCATTGTCTACACGTTGTCTCTGGGTGTATATGCCACTTCCTGGAGCTTTTATGGCAGTGTCGGCCTCGCGGAACGTGAAGGTTATACTTTTCTGGCTGTTTATCTGGGGGTTACTATTGCTTTCCTTGCTTCTCCCATACTGCTCAAACCGATTCTCAGACTAATCAAGGAATATCAGCTATCCTCATTGGCCGACTTGCTGGCATTTCGCTATCACAGTCCTCTCAGCGGCATTCTGGTTACCCTGCTAATGCTGACCGGTGCACTCCCTTACATGGCTCTGCAGATACAGGCGGTGACCGATTCTCTACAAATTTTAACCCATGATACACAACCGGGTTTTATATCCCTGGGTTTTTGCCTGACCATCTCCCTGTTCGCCATTCTGTTTGGTGCACGGCACATAACACCCAGGGAAAAACACGAAGGCCTGGTGGTAGCCATTGCCTTTGAATCGCTGGTCAAGCTGGTGGCACTGATGACCGTTGGTCTATACGCCGTGTTCGGTGTATTCAACGGGTTCAGTGGGTTCTCAAGCTGGCTGGAAAATAATACCGAAGCCACACAGGCACTGATGCGCCCTATCCATGACGGCCCGTGGGCGATGATGTTAATCCTGTCTTTTTCTGCCGCCTTTTTATTACCACGACAGTTTCACATGATCTTTGTCGAAAACATCAAAACTTCAAACTTGAATTATGCCAGCTGGGCATTCCCCCTGTTTTTATTACTGCTCAATATTTCCATTCCGCCAATTTTATGGGCAGGTCAGTCAATGGACCTGAGTTATGGACCGGATCTTTTCGTGTTAGGTGTATCGATGCAAAGTCAATCGAACATACTGCCCATATTTATCTTCATCGGAGGTATTTCTGCGGCCAGTGCGATGATTATCGTGACTACCATTGCACTTGCATCTATGTGTTTAAACCACCTGTTCCTACCGCTTGCTCTGCCCAAACAGAAGCAGAATACAGTCGACCTGTACAGCTTGCTATTGTGGGGTAAAAGAACTTTGATTCTGTTAATCATTCTGGCCGGTTATGCTTTCTACCTGTTTCTGCAAACACATCAGGAATTAACCGATTTGGGCTTGATTTCATTTGTTGCCGTGGCACAATTTTTACCCGGAATTTTCGGCTTACTGTACTGGCGTAAAGCCAGTCGACAGGGATTTGTAAGCGGTCTGGCTGCCGGGGCCGTGTTGTGGGTGATCACCCTTGTACTTCCGCTGTTTGCAAAAGCAGGATGGCTGGTTAATTCACCGCTGGAACAAATCATGCTACCCATGACATCCACCGACAGTGCATTCTGGTCGCTACTGGCAAATTCATTTATTTTTGTACTGGCAACCCTTATATGGCCGCAAACTGAGGAAGAGAGCAAAGCGGCAAATGCCTGCTGCAATAATAACCAGAAGCCGACACATGCCATACCGCTGGCATCCAGCATACAACAATTTGAATCGAGCCTGGCGGCCACCATCGGTGCGGAAACTGCCAGTAAGGAAATTAACCTGGCATTATCCGATTTAGCTTTTTCAAATAAAACCCTCGATCGCAATGATTTTGCAAAGCTGCGTATACAAATCAGGCATAACCTTTCCGGTCTGATAGGCCCGGTACTGGCTGGCATGGTCGTTAACGAGCAACTGGAAATCGACACCTCAGCTAAAGTAGCAATCGCCGACACCATTCAGTTTGTCGAAAAAAGCTTGCTCGACTCTCGCCTGGAACTGAAAGAAATATCAGGCGAACTGGATTCATTACGGCGCTTCCACCGACAGGTATTACATGATTTACCGCTGGCCGTGGTAACCATAAGCCCGGAACTGCAAATCGTAAGCTGGAACAGAGAGATGGAAAAATTAGCGGTTACAGAAGAGTCCTCAGTGCTGGGAAAAGACCTGGCTCATTTATCCCCACCCTGGTCAGATCTGTTGATAGCATTTATTAAAGGTAATAAAGCCATACTAAGATCCATCAAAGTTACTATGGATGCTCACACAAGCATACTCAATTTATTCAAATCGGACGTAAGCGTCTCTTCTGAAAATGAAAATCACGGGTTTGTTGTGTTGATACAGGATCAATCGGAAATTCATCAACTGGAAAGCGAGCTGGCTCACAGCGAAAGACTGGCATCCATAGGACGCCTGGCTGCCGGTGTTGCTCATGAAATAGGCAACCCGGTTACCGGTATCGCCTGCCTGGCTCAGGATATCCAGGCCATGCCCGATGACAAGCAACTACAAAAAGAAAGTACCGATGATATATTAAATTTAACTCATCGTATTTCAAGTATTGTTCATTCTTTACTCAGTTATAGTCACCTGGGGACAGAGCTGGGGCATTCTCCAGAACCGGTTAACTTAAGCGGTTTAATTGCAGAATCATTACGACTTATTTCGTTAAGTCATAAAGGTAAACAGATAAATTTTATTAACCAGTGCCCGGATGATTTAACGTTAACCGGAGACCACCAGAAACTATTACAGGTACTGGTTATTATATTATCGAATGCCAGCGATGCCTCTAAAGAAGGCGATCAGGTTTTAATTCAGGCTAAAAAAATTAAAGATTCTATAGAACTAAAAATTAGTGATCAGGGACACGGAATAAGTGAAGAAATCATCAATAAAATATTTGATCCATTTTTCACTACAAAGCAGGCCGGTGAAGGGACAGGCCTTGGCTTATCACTGGCTTACAACATCATCAGGGAACATGATGGAAATATCGACATAAGCAGTCAGCCTGATATTGGTACCAGTGTCACCATACTACTATCGCAATCAAGGTTATCATAAATTATGCATGAAATTTTAATCGTAGAAGATGAAAAAATTATTCGTATCAGCCTTTCCAGGTTACTCATCAGGCACGAATTTTCTGTTAGTACTGCAGGGTCAGTAGCCGAGGCTGAACAGGAAGGTCTACAGGGTTTTGATTTAATCATAGCCGATTTACGCCTGCCCGGAGCAGAAGGAACGGCTTTAATTCAACTGGCAAAACCGGTACCTGTACTAATAATGACCAGTTATTCATCGGTACAGTCTGCCGTCGACGCAATGAAACAGGGTGCCGCTGATTATATCGCTAAACCTTATAATCACGATGAAATGATTTTAACCATAAACCGCTTATTGAAAAGCCAGCAACTCGAAAACCAGAACAAGGCTCTTAAACGGGAAATAGACAGCCTGCATCCGGTTAAAAATTTAATGGGAAAAAGTGACTCTATTTTACAGGTAAAAGACCGCATTCAGCGAGTTGCTCAAACCGATACCAGTGTGTTAATTTTAGGCGAGACCGGTACTGGAAAAGAACTTACTGCCAGAGCCATACATGCACAAAGCCAACGCTCAGAAAAACCACTGATTAGTATCAACTGTGCTTCCATTCCTGAAAACCTGATTGAATCAGAATTGTTCGGACATGAGAAAGGAGCCTTTACCGGTGCCTTACAAAGTAGCAAAGGACTGATAGCAGCTGCCGACTCAGGAACTTTATTCCTGGATGAAATCGGAGAGTTATCGCTGGAAGCACAGGCACAGTTATTGCGTGTATTACAGGAAGGAGAAATTCGTCGTGTAGGCTCGAATAAGATGCAATATGTCGACATCAGGTTAATTGCAGCGACTCATCGAAACTTACTAGACATGGTGGAACAAAAATTATTCCGTGAAGATTTGTATTATCGTTTAAATGTCATGGAAATCACACTGCCACCCCTGCGTCAACGCTGTGATGACATTTTACAACTGGCTAATCAAATACTGCATATGCTATCCACCCGTTTTCAACGATCAAATTTCAAATTTGATGATGATGCGATCAGGCAGTTGCAGGAATATCACTGGCCCGGCAATGTACGTGAACTGGAAAATGTCATCGAACGTTCCATTATTTTAAGTAACGGTGAAATAATTACCTCACAGGATCTTGGGTTACAGCAAATCGCTGCTAACAGGAGCTCTCCTGCTCTTTCTGCTGAATTATCGATGGATGAATATTTCATCGAATTCGTCAAGGAACATCAACACCGCTTCAATGAAACTGAATTATCTGCACGCCTGGGGATCAGCCGTAAAAACCTGTGGGAACGACGCCAGAAACTGGGAATCACCCGGAATTAAAGTCAAAAGTCAAAAGTCAAAAGTCAAAAAATATGCACCACGAAGAACAATCATGACGAGGTTATAAGTTTTAGTGATTTACAACATATCTGGTTCCCACGCTCCCGCGTGGTAACCCATATTGCTTAAGCCAGCCTGACTGCTTAAACTGCTAAAATGCATTACCACGCAGGAGCGTGGGAACGAGTAATGAAACTTTACAGGCATTTCTTCGTGTGCTTCGTGCCTCGGCAATAGCTCCTGCATTGCTCTACCTACGGGCGTCCTGCCCTAGTTCGTGGTGAAAAACCAATAAAATCGAACTTTTCAATGCTTACTATTGGAATACTGTGCAATACAAACCCGGTTTCGGCGTTATGATGCCAGTCATTGATAAAATTGACATCGAATTGGAGTCTGTTCATGAGTTTGAAATCTCCCGGTAAAATCTTCAGGGAACTGGTTAAATCAGAAAAACCATTGCAGTGTGTGGGGGCCATTAATGCTTATCACGCGAGACTGGCACAGGCTAGCGGGTTCAAATCACTGTATATTTCAGGCGGTGGAGTTGCGGCCGGTTCCTGCGGTATTCCTGATCTGGGTATTACCACGATGGAAGACGTACTCACTGACCTGCGCCGTATCACTGATGTCACCACAGCGCCGGTTCTGGTTGATATCGATGTTGGCTGGGGTGGCGCATTCAATATAGCCCGTGCGGTACGCTTGATGACCAAATACGGTGCTGCTGCGGTACACATGGAAGATCAGGTCATGCAAAAACGTTGTGGTCATCGCCCCAACAAAGCCATTGTAAGCCAGGGTGAAATGGTCGACCGCGTGAAAGCGGCTGTGGATGCCAAAACCGATCCTGACTTTGTCATTATGGCACGTACCGACGCACTCGCCGTAGAAGGACTGCAATCAGCTATAGACCGTGCCTGCGCCTGCGCAGAAGCCGGCGCTGACATGATCTTCCCTGAAGCCATAACTGAGCTGGAAATGTACAAAACCTTCGTCGATGCCGTCGGCATCCCTGTTCTGGCAAACATCACTGAATTTGGTTCAACACCACTATTCACCACCGAACAACTTGCCTCGGTTGGTGTTGATATTGCCCTGTATCCATTATCGGCTTTCCGTGCGGCTAACGCTGCTGCACTTAATGTCTATCAGACACTGATCGCTGAAGGCACCCAGGCCAATGTAGTCGACACGATGCAAACACGTGCCGATTTGTACGATTATCTTGATTACCATAGTTATGAACAAAAGCTAGACGCACTGTTCACAGAGGAAAAATAAATATGACTGAAAATCCTAACAACGTCTTACCGAAAGCCAAAAAATCGGTAGCACTGTCCGGCGTCGCTGCCGGTAACACCGCCATCTGTTCAGTAGGCCGCAAAGGAAATGATTTACATTATCGCGGTTATGATATTCTGGACTTCGCCGACAAGGCTGAATTTGAAGAAATCGCTTACCTGATCATTTACGGCCACTTACCTGATGCTGCTGAACTTTCTATCTATAAATCCAGGCTGAAATCATTGCGCGGTCTACCCCTGGCGCTCAAAAAATCACTCGAAGCCTTACCTCCAACGGCCCACCCGATGGATATAATGCGCACAGCCTGTTCGGTACTCGGTATCTGTATACCAGAAAATGACAGTCATCCCGCTGCCGAAGCACGCGACATTATTGATCGTCTGATGGCGAGTTTTGGCTCTGCTTTGCTGTACTGGTATCACTTTGCAGTAAACGGTAAGCGCATAGATGTTGAAACCGATGATGATTCTATCGGTGGTCACTTCCTGAATTTATTACATGGCAAAAAAGCCCCTGATTCCTGGGTTCGTGCGATGCACACGTCACTCAACCTGTATGCCGAACATGAATTTAATGCATCAACTTTTACTGCGCGTGTTATTGCCGGAACCAACTCGGATATATATTCAGCTATTACCGGTGGTATAGGTGCTTTACGTGGCTCCAAACACGGTGGCGCTAATGAAGAAGCGTTCCGTATACAGAGTCGCTATAAAACAGCTGATGAAGCGGAAGCAGATATTCGTCTGCGTGTAAAACACAAGGAAATTGTTATCGGTTTTGGTCATCCGGTGTATACCGTTGGCGATCCACGCAATGACGTCATTAAGGGTGTCGCCAAACAATTATCCGATGAATCTGGTCACACAAGAATGTACGATATTGCCGATCGTCTGGAAACAGTGATGTGGGAAGTCAAAAAAATGTTCCCCAATCTGGACTGGTTCTCTGCGGTTTCCTACAACCAGATGGGCATACCAACCAATATGTTTACACCGCTTTTTGTCATAGCACGGGTTACAGGCTGGGGAGCACACGTCATTGAACAACGCGACGATGGTAAGATCATTCGTCCTTCGGCTAATTATAACGGACCAGAGAATCGCCCGTACGTATCCATCGATAAGCGTTAAAGTTCTCATTCACCAGACTGAAGCCAGTGCTATCACTATCGATGTACTGGCTTTATTTTTATTTTGAGCGATAAAAATATGAATACTGAATACCGCAAGCCTTTACCCGGCAGCAAGCTGGATTATTTCGATACCCGTGCTGCGATCGAAGCGATCCAGCCCGGTGCTTACGAAAAGCTTCCCTACACCTCACGGGTACTGGCAGAACAACTGGTACGTCGATGTGACCCAGAATCGCTGACAGACTCTCTATCACAGATTATCGAACGTAAACGCGACCTGGATTTCCCCTGGTATCCCGCTCGAGTGGTTTGCCATGACATCCTCGGGCAAACGGCTTTAGTCGATCTGGCTGGTCTGCGTGATGCTATTGCCGACCAGGGTGGTGATCCATCCAGGGTAAATCCTGTGGTACCCACCCAGCTGATAGTTGATCATTCGCTGGCAGTTGAGTACGGTGGATCCGACCCGGATGCGTTTGCAAAAAACCGTGCCATTGAAGACCGTCGTAACGAAGACCGCTTCCACTTTATCGAGTGGTGTAAAACGGCTTTCCAGAACGTGGATGTGATTCCTGCAGGAAATGGCATCATGCACCAGATCAACCTGGAGAAGATGTCTCCGGTCATTCAGGTACATGACGGTATCGCCTACCCGGATACCTGTGTCGGAACTGACAGTCATACGCCGCATATTGATTCTCTGGGAGTTATTGCCATTGGGGTAGGAGGCCTTGAAGCCGAAACGGTTATGCTGGGTCGCCCATCCATGATGCGGCTACCAGATATTATCGGTGTCAGATTGAACGGAAAACGTCAGCCGGGAATAACCGCAACCGACATCGTACTGGCCATTACTGAATTCCTGCGTAACCAGAAAGTCGTTTCCGCCTATCTTGAATTTTTCGGCGAAGGTGCGGCCAATCTGACCATCGGTGATCGCGCCACTATTTCCAATATGACACCTGAATTCGGCGCTTCTGCCGGCATGTTTTATATCGATGAACAGACAATTGATTACCTTAAATTGACCGGGCGTGATGCAGAACAGGTTGCGCTGGTTGAGAACTATGCCAGAACAACCGGCCTGTGGGCCGATAGCCTGCAGCAGGCAGAATACGAGCGTGTACTTGAATTTGATCTTTCTAGCGTTTGTCGCAATATGGCAGGACCTTCCAATCCGCATCGTCGACTGCCCACTGCCGAACTTCATGCTCGCGGGATCGCCGGTGATCTTGATAAGGCAATAGCAGAAGAGCACGATGGAAAAATGCCGGATGGCGCAGTGATCATCGCTGCTATTACCAGTTGCACCAATACCAGTAATCCGCGTAATGTCGTCGCAGCAGGGCTGATCGCACGTAAGGCCAATGAGCTGGGCTTAACCAGCAAACCGTGGGTAAAGACTTCCTTTGCACCCGGCTCCAGGGTAGCCAAACTCTACCTGGAAGATGCAGGACTACTGTCTGAAATGGAGAAACTGGGCTTTGGTATCGTGGCGTATGCCTGTACTACCTGTAACGGCATGAGTGGAGCACTGGACCCGAAAATTCAACAGGAAATAATTGATCGTGATCTCTACGCGACAGCCGTTTTATCGGGAAATCGAAATTTCGATGGCCGTATTCACCCTTATGCCAAACAGGCATTTTTAGCTTCACCACCACTGGTCGTCGCCTATGCTATAGCCGGTACCGTTCGTTTCGATATCGAACAGGATACTCTGGGTACTGACAAAAACGGCAACCCGGTTACCCTCAAGGATATCTGGCCCAGCGATGAAGAAATTGATGAAATCGTAAAAAACAGTGTTAAGCCCGAGCAGTTCAATCAGGTCTACGATCCCATGTTCGACCTGGGTCAGGTGAAACAGGCAGAAAGTCCACTGTATGACTGGCAGCCACAAAGTACCTATATTCGCCGCCCTCCCTACTGGGAAGGCGCACTGGCAGGTGAACGCAGTATGAAAGGAATGCGTCCGCTGGCGGTACTTGGTGACAATATCACCACCGACCACCTGTCGCCTTCTAATGCCATCATGCTGGACAGTGCTGCGGGTGCCTACCTGCATAAAATGGGTTTACCTGAAGTAGACTTCAACTCTTACGCCACACACCGTGGTGATCACCTTACCGCTCAGCGAGCCACCTTCGCCAACCCGAAACTGTTGAACGAAATGTGTCGCGATGAAAACGGGGAAGTCATTCAGGGTTCACTGGCGCGCATCGAACCGGATGGTCAGCAGAGCCGGATGTGGGAAGCCATTGAAACTTATATGCAACGTAAGCAACCACTGATTATCATTGCAGGTGCGGATTACGGACAGGGTTCTTCACGTGACTGGGCAGCCAAAGGTGTTCGGCTGGCTGGTGTAGAAGCTATCGTGGCTGAAGGTTTCGAACGTATCCACCGTACCAACCTGGTGGGTATGGGGGTACTGCCACTTGAGTTTAAGGCTGGCGAAAATCGACACACTTACGCTATCGATGGTAGCGAGACCTTCGATGTGATCGGCGATATTGCACCCGGTACAGATTTGACTGTGGTTATGACCCGGTCTAATGGTGAATCTGTGCAGATTCCAGTGACCTGCCGTCTGGATACTGCCGAAGAAGATTATGTTTATTCAGCCGGTGGTGTACTGCAACGCTTCGCACAGGACTTTCTCAAATCCAGCACCGCAACTTAAGCCGGAGACATTTATCATGTCACATGTACCACAGATTAAAATTCCCGCCACTTACATGCGTGGCGGCACCAGTAAAGGCGTGTTCTTCAATCTAACTGACTTGCCTGAATCGGCACAGGTCGAGGGGCCTGCCCGCGATGCCCTGCTGCTGCGTGTGATCGGCAGCCCTGATCCTTACGCTAAACAGACCGACGGCATGGGCGGTGCTACCTCAAGTACCAGCAAAACGGTCATATTGTCAAAAAGCTGTCAACCAGATCACGATGTCGATTACCTGTTCGGTCAGGTGGCCATAGACCGCTCATTTGTTGACTGGAGTGGTAACTGTGGCAATCTGACAGCGGCGGTCGGTTCATTTGCCATCAGCAGTGGTCTGGTAGATGCACAGCAGATTCCCGATAACGGCGTTGCCATCGTGCGAATCTGGCAGGCCAATATCAAAAAAACCATCATTGCGCATGTGCCAATGACCGATGGAGAAGTACAGGAAACCGGTGACTTTGAACTGGATGGAGTAACCTTCCCTGCTGCCGAGGTACAGGTTGAGTTTATCAGTCCGGTTGATGCTGACGATGCCATGTTTCCCAGCGGTAATCTCGTGGATCAACTGGAGGTACCGGGGGTAGGAAACTTTCAGGTAACAATGATCAATGCTGGAATTCCCACTATATTCCTTAACGCTAAAGACATTGGCTATAGCGGGACAGAACTGCAGGAAGCTATTAACACAGACGAAAAGGCTTTAAGCATGTTCGAAACCATTCGTACCTATGGCGCTATACGAATGGGATTAATCGAAAGGGTTGAACAGGCTGCAGATCGGCAACATACGCCCAAGGTTGCTTTTGTAGCTCCAGCACAGGGCTACACGTCTTCTAGCGGCAAGCAAATTTCCGCTGCTGATATCGACCTTAACGTTCGCGCCCTGTCGATGGGTAAATTACATCACGCCATGATGGGGACAGCCGCAGTGGCAATAGGTACAGCGGCGGCGATTCCGGGTACACTGGTGAATCTGGCCGCTGGCGGTGGTGAGCGAGCTTCGGTCACTTTCGGTCACCCATCCGGTACGCTAAAGGTTGGCGCAGATGCCAGTGAAAATAATGCTGACTGGACCGTCAACAAGGTAGTAATGAGCCGAAGTGCCAGGGTACTGATGGAAGGTCGTGTCTGTATACCGGGTGATTGTTTCTGATTATTTTGAACATATAGTTAAAAGTACCTGTTCAACGTAAAAATTATTCACCACGAAGTACACGAAGCTCACGAAGAAAGGCAAGCCACTTAAAGGAAGCCGGATAATTGAGTTATTGTACTTATTTTATAAAGCTTATTATTATAAGATGCTTTACCTTCGTGTTCTCCGTGAACTTCGTGGTGGAAAGATCTTTAACATGCTCGTGTATGAGCACTATCTGAGTAGTTACGTTCAAATTAACTGAATATCATAAAAATAAGCAAAAAGGATAATATCATTATGAATACTTTTCCTGCCTGGTTAGTCACTAAATCAGATGATGCGATAAGCGTTTCGCGCACCGATCTGACTACACAAGATTTAATGGAAGGTGATGTCACCATACAGGTGGATTACTCAGGTTTAAACTATAAAGACGGCCTGGCAATGACCAAAAGCGCCATGGTCATTAAAAATTACCCGTTAATCCCCGGTATCGATTTAGCCGGTACGGTGATTCAGTCTGATAGTGAAAAATTTAAGTCTGGTGACAAGGTCGTATTAACCGGTTATGGCGTTGGCGAAAAATTTAACGGCGGTTATACCGGTATTGCCAGAGTTAACAGCGAATGGCTGGTAGCACTTCCCGACAACATGACGACACGCCAGGCAATGGCCATTGGCACTGCCGGGTTTACCGCCATGTTATGTGTTCTGGCACTGCAAAATCACGGCATTAAAGCGGACGATGGTGACATACTTATTACCGGTGCTGCCGGAGGAGTAGGCAGCATTGCCCTGTCGGTCATGCATAAATTAGGTTACACAATAACCGCCACTACCGGAAGAATGCAGGAAGCCGATTACTTACATCAACTGGGGGCCAATGACGTCATTGATCGTCATGAGTTCGCGGGCAAAGCACGCCCATTGGCAAAAGAACGTTGGGCTGCCGCCATTGATGTGGCCGGTGGTTTCACCCTGGCGAATGTTTTAAGCCAGATCAAAACCCATGGCGCAGTGGCTGCCTGTGGACTGGCTGAATCGATGGATTTACCCACCTCGGTGGCCCCGTTTATTTTACGTGGCGTTGCTTTATACGGAATTGATTCTGTGTACTGCCCGATGCCAAAACGGCTGGATGCCTGGAACAGGCTGGCTACTGATCTGGATCTGGCGGCACTGGAATCTATGACCACAGAAATTGAGTTTGATAAAATTCCAGAAGCAGCCACGGCTATCCTGAAAGGCCAGATTCGAGGACGTACCATCGTTAAAGTTCCACAGTAAATTTTAAAATTGAAATGTTACTGGAATATATAGAACCTGTATTCAGACCACCCAGTGAAGCTATTTCTCCGATCCTGCAGGTCACCAATGGTTGCTCCTGGAATAATTGTACATTTTGCGATATGTACACCGAACCGCAAAAAAAGTTTCGCCCTAAAACACTACAGGATATCGAGCAGGAATTACAACTGATCGAAAAATCCGGGCAGCGATATCGGCGTATATTCCTGGCCGATGGAGATGCCATGTCGCTATCTTTCAAACGACTGCATGGCATCATGTCATTGATCAATAAATACCTGCCGGATACTCAACGCGTTTCATCTTATTGCCTGCCCAGAAACCTGTTAAACAAAACAGAAGATGAATTGTTTCAGTTACAGACTATGGGATTAACACTGATGTATGTAGGCTGTGAAACGGGTGATGACCTGTTGCTTGAAAAGGTTCGAAAAGGAGAAACCTTCGAATCGTCTCTGGCCGCGTTAACAAAAATTAAAAATGCCCGGATGAAAAGCTCGGTGATGATTCTAAATGGGCTAGGTGGAACAACATACAGTCAACAACATGCCGTCAACTCTGCTCGTTTAATGAACGCGGCCCAACCGGATTACCTGGCAACCCTGGTGGTTACTTTCTACCACGGCGAACAGCGTTTTCAAAAAGCTTTCGACGGTGAATTTCATGCCTTAAAACCAACTGAATTATTTGCGGAGATGAAAACTCTACTACAGCATCTGGAGCTCGATAAGACAATTTTCCGCAGTGACCATGCATCCAATTACCTGATACTGAAAGGTATTCTCGGGCGTGACAAAGAGCGCTTATTACTTCAGGTTCAAAATGCTATTAATGATCAAAGTTCTGCAAACTTACGTGAAGAGTGGCAACGAAGTTTATAAGGGTCTGAGTGAGTTCTCGTTCCCACGCTCCCGCGTGGTAATGCATACTTGCCCTGCAAACCCGTCAGGACTAAGGCATATTGGAAGACCTCAAAAACTGACAGAGTAAAAAGGATTTTATAAGGTCAGCGGAAATGGCTGTCACAGTGTTCTGGTTAAACCGTTGAGTAAGGTATGGGTTACCACGCGGGAGCGTGGGAACCAGATCAGAGTTTTTTCTTTGCGCCCTTTGCGCCTTTGCGAGAATCCATTTCCTTTTGAGCCTGAAATGGCTGAACTGAGAAGTAACCAGGTAAGCTTATGACTGGCGACTGACTGCTTTTGTATCCTGATATTGAAGAGGGTAATAAACCTGATAGATCATCAATTACACCCTGAGAAGCATTTGGTGCTGATTTAACCGACAGGCTATCATCATCCTGCAGTAGCATTATCGAACACAGAGATTCAGGTACCAGTGCTTCCGCGCACAGACATAGACTGTCAAGCAGTTCCTGTCTAGCCATTTTTCCTTTGACTACATCTTCAAGAACCTGATTTTGCAGATTTAATAACTTATTTTGTTGCGATGTATTTCCGGTAAACAGGGCTATATTATGGGATGTTTTAGTCAACCCATTATCCCTGGGATGATAAATTCTGAGTAAAATCAGTAACCCGTTACATCACAATAAGCGAGGGAACTCGCTCGATATATTGCAAACCTATTTACAAAATCTCATCCAGCTCAGACATAGAGTTAATGATACTGGTAGGCTGCTCTCCCCAGGGGTCCATTTGTTGCTTTTCACTGCGCTTAATCCAGACACTGTTCATGCCAAAGGTAGCCGCCCCCATCACATCAAAAGAATTACCTGAAATGAGCCAGCTATCTTTCGCCTTAGCGCCGGTCCTATCCAGGAAATGCTGATAAATGGCCGGATCAGGCTTATATTTTTTTATCTCATCAGCACTGATAATATCCTTGAAATACTGATTAATCTGCACATCTTCAAACAGTTTTTCCACCTCTACCAGTGGCCCATTGGTTAAAGCATATAACTGCAAATCATCACGTTTATTCAAACTTTTTAAGGCATTAACAACATCCTTAAAAACTGGTAGATTCTGGTATCTTTTTATCAGGCTAAATCGTTGATCATGAGTCATTGATACATCAAACGCTTCAATACAGAAGTCCAGAGCATTGCCGGTACAGGTATAAAAAGGCTCGTAGCGATTCATCATGCTGCGACGAAAAGAATATTCAAGTTGTTTATCCCTCCACATCGTAGCGAAGGGCACAGCCTTATCATCTCCGATATAGCGTTGCAATAAATCAACCATTCCATAGGTATTGATTAAAGTGGCGTATACATCAAAAGCTAGCGTTTTCATCAAAAGTATCCGTAATTTTTGCTGCCGACACATCGCCGGCAGCTTTACTAAAAGCCTGCAGGCTTATTTATTTGCGCGATTCTCGATTAAATTATCGACTACTGTAGGATCCGCCAAAGTAGAAGTATCACCCAGGCTATCGATTTCATTAGCCGCTATTTTGCGTAAAATGCGTCGCATGATTTTACCTGAACGGGTTTTCGGTAACCCTGGTGCCCATTGAATAATATTGACTTTAGCGATAGGACCTATTTCTTTTCTAACCAGCGCAATCAGCTCGGCTTTTAACTCATCACTGGGTTCCTCACCAGTCATCAGGGTAACATAGGCATAAATCCCCTGTCCTGTCATGTCATGTGGATAACCGACTACTGCCGACTCCGCCACCTTTTCATGTAGAACCAGTGCAGACTCAATTTCTGCGGTGCCCAGGCGATGACCAGAGACATTTAAAACGTCATCGACCCGACCGGTAATCCAGTAATAACCATCAGCATCTCTTTTCGCCCCATCACCGGTAAAATAATAACCTTTATACGTTGAAAAATAAGTTTCATAAAATCGATTATGATCACCATAAATCGTACGTAACTGGCCGGGCCAGGGACGTTTAATCGCCAGATTTCCCTGCGCTGGATTACCATCGATCTCATTACCCTCTTCATCCAGTAATACCGGTTCCACACCAAAGAATGGAAAAGTTGCTGAACCAGGTTTTAACGGGGTAGCACCAGGTAATGGCGTTAACATATGACCACCGGTTTCGGTCTGCCACCAGGTATCGACGATCGGGCATCGACTTTCACCGACCACACGATAATACCAGTCCCATGCTTCCGGATTTATGGGTTCACCAACCGTTCCTAACAGACGTAATGCACTACGCTTCGTTTTCTTAACCGGTTCCTCTCCAGCAGCCATCAATGAACGAATTGCTGTTGGCGCTGTATAGAAAATTGATACATCATGCTTGTCACATACCTGCCAGAATCTGGAGATATCAGGATAAGTCGGGATGCCTTCAAACATCAGCGTAGTTGCGCCATTTGCCAATGGACCATACACAATATAAGTATGACCTGTTACCCAGCCCACATCAGCTGTACACCAGTAAACTTCACCATCTTTATAATCAAACACCAGTTTATGGGTCATAGCCGCCTGTAACAGGTAACCTGCTGTCGAATGTAATACGCCTTTAGGTTTACCCGTGGAACCCGATGTATACAGGATAAACAGCGGATCTTCCGCATCCATTTCTTCTGGCTCACAGATAGCATCTGCCTTAGCAACAGCTTCGTGATACCAGACATCTATTTTTTCATTCCAGTCTACCGGATCACCACCTCGTTGAACCACGATGCAGGTATGCACATTTGGGCAGGATGCTATGGCCTTATCGGCGTTCGATTTGAGAGGTATTTTTTTACCGCCACGCATAGATTGATCTGAAGTAATTACCACCTGGCAGTCTGAGTCCAGAATACGGTCTTTCAAAGCATCCGGTGAAAAACCGCCAAACACTATCGAATGCATTGCCCCGATACGGGTACAGGCCAGCATTGCAACTGCAGCCTCGGGAATCATCGGTAGATAGATTGAGACTCTGTCGCCTTTTTTAACGCCTCTCTCTTTTAGTACATTAGCAAACTGACAGACTTCTTTATGCAGTTCGTTATAGGTAATTTTGCGGTCTTCATTAGGATCATCACTTTCCCAGATGATGGCCACCTGATCACCTCGAGTTTCCAGATGACGATCCAGGCAATTACTGGAAACGTTGAGCTTACCTCCGATAAACCATTTAATATTCAGATCACTTTCATCGAAGCTCCATTCCTGCACCTTATCCCAGCTTTTGGTCCAGGTCAGATATTTTTCTGCCTGTTCTGCCCAGAATGAATCTGGATCATCCATCGACTGGCGATACATTTTCTGATATTGATCCTGATTAACATTAGCCTGTGCAGCAAATTTAGCAGGTACGGGGTAAACGGTTTCATCTGACATTTGTGTGCTCCTGGTTTATATTTTTTCTGTATTAATAGAAGTGATAAATCCTACTTAAAGCTTGATTATTATAATTCTTCGCCATCTAGCATAACGATTTATCACCAGTTTACTATGATTTGTATTTTCAATATTGAATATTAACATTCTTTTTTAACAGTTAAAGCCTATACCTGACACATATAAAGGCCTCTTCTGGCATGATTATTAATGCTGCAACCACTCCAATCCTATCCCTAAATGGATAATTAATGATATAGTAGCCACATAAACTGGATATAACCACTATAACCTTTTGTTTTTATTATGTTTTTTACTGATATCTCATCTCATTAACCGGTATTTTTTGACATATAACTAATGAATAACTTACAGCCATTAATCAACGAAAGCGTGCAATTGCTATTTATAGGAATGGGTACTGTATTTATTATCCTGATAATGCTTATCTTTCTGATCAATTTAGTCAGTAAAGCACTATCAATGCTTAAATTAGAAGATGAGCCGGTAAAAACCCGGAACTCTCAGAAAGGCACCAGGAAAAAGTCCGTAAAGTCGGATGATGAATTAATAGCAGTAATCAGCAGCTCGATAACTGCTTATAAAAAAAAGCATTCTGTTTAGTTAACAGAAAACTCCTGACTTAATTAACCACTAGAATCTAACCAGTCATAATCCCGGATTAGCACTATGAGCAAACCTATCAAAATAACCGATGTTGTATTACGTGATGGTCATCAGTCACTGTTTGCTACACGCATGCGTATCGATGATATGTTACCAATTGCCGCAAAACTGGATGATATCGGTTACTGGGCACTGGAAACCTGGGGTGGAGCTACTTTTGATGCCTGCATTCGTTTTCTCGGTGAAGATCCCTGGGACCGCCTGCGTCAGTTAAAGGCGGCAATGCCAAAAACACCTCAACAAATGTTACTCCGCGGACAAAATGGACTGGGATACAGACATTATGCCGATGATGTCATTGAAAAATTTGTTGAGCGCTGCGCGGTTAACGGCATTGATGTATTCCGTATTTTCGACGCCATGAACGATATGCGCAACCTCGAAACAGCGGTAAAAGCAGCGGTTGCCACCGGTAAACATGCACAGGGAACTATCTCTTACACCTTAAGCCCTGTACATAATTTACAGAAATGGATTGAAATGGCCAAACAGATCGAAGACATGGGCTGCCATTCTCTGGCTATCAAGGATATGGCCGGATTATTAAAACCCTACACCGCCTTCGAACTGGTGACTGAAATTAAAAAAGTCATCGATATTCCGATCGGTCTGCATTGTCATGCGACAACCGGTTTATCTACTGCAACGCTGGTCAAAGCAATCGAAGCGGGTTGTGAAATTATCGACACCTCTATTTCATCCATGAGCATGACTTACGGCCATTCACCCACAGAATCGCTGGTATCAATTTTTGAAGGCACCGAGTATGACAGTGGCCTCGACATCAATAAACTGGAAGAAATTGCCGCCTATTTCAGGCCTGTAAGAAAAAAATATGCCAAATTCGAAGGCGCCTTAAGAGGTATCGATTCGCGCATCCTGGTAGCCCAGGTGCCTGGTGGTATGTTAACCAACCTGGAAGGCCAGCTGAAAGAACAGGGAGCCACTGATCGACTTGATGAAGTGCTCAGCGAAATCCCTAAAGTTCGCGAAGATCTGGGATTTATACCTCTAGTTACTCCTACTTCTCAAATTGTAGGGACTCAGTCTGTCATTAATGTGCTTTCCGGTGAGCGTTATAAATCTATAACCAAAGAAACCGCCGGAATATTGCGCGGTGAATACGGAGCGACAGCAGCCCCGGTGAATAAAGAGTTACAACAGAAAGCACTTAAAGATGGCGGCAAAGTCATCACCTGCCGTCCTGCTGACCTTATCGAACCAGAAATGGATAAACTGACAGAAGAATTCCGCAAACTAGTTAAAGAGCAAAATCTGCAGGTAGCCGAGAATGAAATCGATGATGTATTGATTTACGCTCAATTTCCGCAGGTAGGATTGAAGTTCATAAAAAATCGAAATAACCCGGATGCTTTCGAGCCAGTTCCCGGCAGCGAACCAGAACCTAAGGCTGCTCCTGCAGTAACGACACCTGCTGTAACCACCGGCCCGGAACAATACCAGGTATCGGTAAATGGGACCAGTTACGACGTGATTGTTGCTGCGGGCGGAGAAATTTCCCAGCTACAACCAACAACAGCAGCCTCCTCAACCACGGCTCCTTCCTCAAGTCGTACACTGGAAGAAATTGTCGCTCCGATGGCCGGTAGTGTGATTGAAATCCTGGTCGAAGAAGGTGAAGAGGTATCTGAAAACCAGCCAGTAGTGATCATCGAAGCAATGAAAATGGAAACCGAGATACGTGCCAGCAGGGCCGGGGTCGTAGTGGACATCCATGTTTCAAAAGGTGATTCCATCCAGGTCAACCAATCACTGATTTCTTTGGACTAAGATTACTCATGGGCAGCGGACTGTTACAACTGTGGGAATCCACAGGGCTTTATAATTTTACCCTGGGGCAGGCATTTATGATCTGCATTGGTGGCCTGTTAATTTACCTGGCCATTAAAAAAGGGTTTGAGCCTCTTTTATTGCTGCCAATCGGCTTTGGCGGCATATTGGCTAATATTCCTGTGGCAGAAATCAGCGGCCCCGATGGTCTACTGGGTATTCTTTACCACATGGGCATAGAAACCGGCATTTTCCCCTTACTCATTTTCATGGGTGTCGGTGCAATGACTGACTTTGGTCCATTGCTTGCCCGTCCCAGCCTGATGATATTAGGTGCTGCTGCACAGTTTGGCATATTCGTCACCCTGTTCGGTGCAATATTAATGAACTTGATACCAGGTATAGAATTCACCCTGTCCGATGCCTCAGCAATCGCTATTATCGGAGGCGCAGATGGCCCGACAGCGATTTTTCTGGCATCCCGACTCGCTCCTGACCTGCTCGGAGCGATTGCTGTAGCGGCTTATTCTTACATGGCCCTGGTGCCATTGATTCAGCCTCCCATCATGAAGCTGCTGACCACAGAAACAGAACGCAAATGCGTCATGAAGCAATTACGACATGTCTCAAAAGCAGAAAAAATCATCTTCCCGTTAACATTATTAGTGGTCACGATACTTTTATTACCCGCTGCAACCCCACTGGTCGGCATGCTATGTTTTGGTAACCTGCTGAAAGAGTCCGGCGTTGTGGAACGTTTAAGCAATACTGCGCAGAATGAGCTGATCAATATCGTCACCATTTTCCTTGGACTATCCGTTGGCTCAAAACTCTCTGCAGACAAGTTCCTGGCCCCGGAAACTCTGGGTATTTTATTACTGGGAATTTTTGCATTTTCTATCGGAACGGCTGCCGGCTTACTGATGGGAAAAGTCATGTACAGGGTCACCGGGGGAGAAGTTAATCCACTGATTGGAGCTGCCGGTGTTTCTGCCGTACCGATGGCGGCGCGCGTCGCCAACAAAGTCGGTATGGAAGCAAACCCTCAAAACTTTCTACTGATGCATGCAATGGGACCGAATGTGGCCGGTGTTATAGGTTCCGCGGTTGCTGCAGGTGTGTTACTGGCAATTGTCGGTTCCCCCGGTTAGTAATTTTCCAGTGTTAATGCTGCAAACCATATTCAGTTATTTATCTGAATTAAACATGGCCTATCGAGGTGTTTCGCGTAGATTCACTCCCAAAACCAGATTGAAAATCGCTATTACTCGCTCCCACGCTCCCGCGTGGTAACCAATATTGCTTAAGCCTGACTGCTTAAAACGCTAATATGCATTGTGCTCCCGCGCGGGAATGCATACTGACACCTCAGAAACTGACAAAACTAAAGAAGGATCTATAAAGATCAGCGGAAAGGCTATTTCAGTGTTCCGGCTAAACCATTAAGCAAAATATGGGTTACCACGCGGGAGCGCGGGAACCAGATCATCCTTTCTTTGCGCCCTTTCTACCTTCGCGAGAGTCCATTTTTTAGCCTGAAATGGCTGAAGCAGAAAATAGGATTTGTCAGTATCCTTTATGAAAGCAGTCGTACAAAAAATTATATGATTGGCAAAAGACGACCCGTTGTGGTCGTCCGCTTAATCCGTCATACCGGCGCAGGCCGGTATCCATACACGGATTAAAGCGACATAAATCTTGATGACTGAAATATACCTTTGGTGGCATTAGTTTACCTACCGGGTTATTTTTCACACACTAACGCTTTCCTTGCTCCGTAGCTGATTCCTATAACGTGTGCGAGTCACTTTCCCCTTTTGACAGGATAGTTTTCGCCTCTAAAATTTTTCCAGGTATAAGTCCATAATAGTTCTCAACATCGTTACATTCTAAAAATCGTAATCTGCTTGTGAGTTGTGAAAGCAAAAGTAGAATTACGCTTTTATTCGATGCGCGGAACAATGCAGGGTCGTTTCAGTGAATATCAAGTGATCGATAATAAATTTAACAAACAGAAATAGCTATTTTATCTACCGTCATCGTTTTTCTCGCTAAATCCATGTAGTGAAAAAATCATAACTCCATCATAAATTTAACCCCCTATCTTTATCTTTATTGGGTTATCTTAGGCCTGGGTGTGTTATTAAATCCTTTCTCGATATGTTTCTTATCCACCTTGATCAGTAGCACTAATTAAGAGCAATAACGCACTCATTGGGGATGAAAATGAATTATTTAAGTGCTCCAATTAACACTCCTTCTAAATGCAAATCACATAACTAATTGAATTACCTGTACTAAAACAATACTGGCCACCTTATTGCAATACCTGTCATAACAGGTCTATACAGGTTTCAGTCAGTGAAAAAGTTAAAAGCTAAAATTGAACAAACGCCATCGATCATACCAATGCCGCTTTTTATGAAAATAAAAGAAGCGATTCGGGAAAAAATTTTAGACGGTACTTATTCAGCACATGACAAGTTGCCTTCAGAAAGGGAGTTAACCGAACTGTTTAAGGTTAGCCGAATTACAGTCAGGCAGGCATTAGCAGATCTTCAGCGCGAAGGTCTTATTTTCAAGATAAATGGAAAAGGTACTTTTGTTACCAAACCCAAAGCATCCCTGGATGGGTCAAAGCTGCGCGGCTTCGGGGAAGCAATGTCTGCACTGGGTTACGAATCTTTTTCAAAGCTGCTGAGTGTTCGGGATATACAGGCTACCCAGCAAGTTGCTAAAAATTTAAGCATACCACGCGAATCTTTAGTTAAAAAAATTCAACGCCTGAGATACCTGAACCGGTCTCCAATTTCTTTAGATATCACCTATTTTCAGCCACATATTGGACAACTGGTGGCTACTGCTGATCTGGAACGCTGTGATATTTTTTCAATTTTGGAAAACGAATGCGGTATTACCCTTGGTGATGCCAGAGTTAATATCGAAGCAGTATTGAGTGATGAAAAAATGAGCGGATTACTGAATGTAGAAGAAGGTACTCCAATTTTACATATTGAGCGAACCATCCTGGATAATGGGAAAAAGCCAGTTCTTTATGAAAATTTATTTTATCGGGGTGATGCATTCAAGTACAGCATCGCCATTGAAAGAGAAAATCAACCGTTATCAAAAATTGATTCGTCAGGAGAAATCACATGAAGACTGACGAAAAAGCTGCACAGGATAAAAAAGTACGACTGGAAAACAGGTTTAGCGCAAATCGTGGACATATTTCTGTTAACCAGGTTTTGATCAGTTACGGTGAAAATAGTGATCGAAATGTCGCGGTAGAGGAAACATCTGTTGAAATAAAACCCCAGGAATTTGTCTGCCTGCTGGGGCCGTCAGGATGTGGAAAATCGACCCTGTTAAATGCGATTGCCGGTTTCGTCCAGCCCACACAGGGCAGGGTCAGCATTGATGATATTCTGGTGGATGGGCCTGGGCCCGACAGGGGGATGGTATTCCAGCAATATTCATTACTTCCATGGAAAACGATATTTGAAAATATCGCATTGGGCCCTCGTTTATCAAATGATATCGAGGCCTCAAAAACCGCCGAGAATTTTCTGGATATGGTCGGTTTAGCTAAGTACCGGAATCATTATCCCGCTGAACTATCCGGGGGAATGCAGCAACGTGTCGGTATTGCCAGAGCATTGGCGACTTATCCGAGCGTGCTATTAATGGATGAGCCGTTTGGCGCCCTTGATGCACAGACCCGTCTGGTCATGCAGGAAAGCCTGCTTAACGTCTGGAGCAAATTTGGAACGACAGTCGTGTTTGTCACCCACGACGTTGATGAAGCTGTCTTCCTGGCGGACAGGGTGCTCATTATGAGCGCCAGCCCGGGACGGGTGGTTGCCGATCTCAGAAACCCCTTACCCAGACCACGTTCACAAAACATGTCAACACGGGATGATTTCAATGAGTTAAAGCAACAGTGCCTTGGCATCATCAGAGAGGAAAGTATGCGTACTTTTGAGTTACAGAATGAATGATCCAAATTACGGATGATCGCTGTAATACCATTTTTTCTAATAAATATTAAGTCAAAGATTCCACGGAGAAACAATATATGAGCGCCAGCCCGAAAAATTTAAATGAACTCGAGAAGAGAGTGATTGAAAGAATTGAAGAAAGCGACTGGGTCGATTTGACAACCGAGATGGTCAGGACTGGACAGCCACATTCGGTTAATCCGCTTGACCCTGATATTCCTGCCGGTGAAGAAGAGTCCATCGCAATATTTGTCGCAGGAAAACTTGAAGCGATGGGATTTAAAGTAAACAAGTACCTGTCCCAGCCGCACCGACCCAATGTGGTCGGCCTGTTAAAAGGGGTTGGTGATGGACCATCTCTGATGATTAACGATCATCTTGATACTTATCCTGCAGTTGAGCCAGAACGCTGGGATCTGTGTGATCAGGATCCATTTAAGGCCACCCGTCATGACGACTGGTTATATGGCCGTGGAACCTCAGATACTCGAGGCAACCTTGCCGCATCGTTACTGGCGGTAAAAGCGCTGGTAGATGAGGGTGTCAGGCTGAAAGGTGACCTGGTCTGCTGTTATACAGTCGATGAAGAAAAAGATGGTTTGCATGGATCTATCTATATGACCGATACCATTGGCCTGAAAACTGACTACTCAATAACAGCTGAACCTACCGCGTGGGGTGGACATAGTGATAACTGGGGAATGAACATCTCTGTCGCGAACTCTGGACATTGCCTGGTGGAAGTAACTGTAAAAGGTATCAAAGCACATATCTGGCGGCCCGATACCGGTGTTAACGCCATAAGCCTGGCGTCTTCTCTGGTTCCTGAATTGAATACCATGGGTTTTACCCATCAACCCAACGAACTGATGGGGCATACACCTCCCTGTGTATGCGTGGTTCGCACACGAGGCGGACTGGAAGGTGAAATGCAGTTCTCTCCTGACAGTTGCACGCTGACTTTAGCGGTGGTAGGCATATTGCCTGGCATGACGCTGGATTCGGTCATCACTGATATTAGCAAAGTGGTGAGCGAATTTCTTGCAGACAGCGATGCAAGTGATTTTAGCGTGACTCAGGTTCCGGATTCTTTATTCGTAAACGGGACAGAGCCAGTCGGGTTAAATGATGAGCCGAATATTTCGATAGCACTGGCTTATAACAAGCTATTAGGTGAAGACCCTCTGATTAATCGAAAAAATGCCTTTAATGACACTATTCGATTCCGTGAGGCCGGTATGAATGCAGTGACTTTTGGCCCAGGTGAAGATGGCTGGGCACCAATCAATGAAGGCATCTCTATACCCAAATCGATTGCAGCAACCAAAATTTACGCTTTGACCATCATGAATATGCTGGGTGTCAGCGAGTAAACATACGAGGCATTTACGGTGAATAGTGTTACTGAAACTTTCGACAATAACAGCGCATCAGAGCTTGCAGGTATGCACAATGCTTTTCCGAAAATCTCTAATAATGAGTTACTCGCTATCAGGCTTGTGAGGTTTAAACAATGGTTAAGGCAGGAGAAGTCTACCGCTTTCCTGACCTCATCCATGTCTGTTGCGGTTATGTTTTTAGCCTGGATTCTGGTAACCGAAACCGGTCTGGCTAATCCACTTTTTCTACCGGGCCCAGTTGCCGTTTTTAATGCATTCATCAGTGCTGCGACAGAAGGTTATCAGGGTTCGACTCTGTTAGAACATGTAGCCACCAGCCTGTATCGCATACTGAGTGGTTTTGGCCTTGCCTGTCTGCTCGGTATACCGCTAGGTATCTCGATGGGAATGTCCAAAAGAGTCCACGCAATCTTTAATCCGTTTATTGAGTTCTACCGTCCATTACCGCCCCTGGGACTGTATACCTTACTGGTCATGTGGCTGGGTATAGGCGAAGAATCAAAGCTGGCGTTACTTTTCCTGGCCGGCCTTCCCGGTATCATCATCGCCACCATTCAGGCAGTTCGAGATATCAATCCGACCTATGTAAGAGCAGCCAGGTCTCTGGGCGCAACTCGCATGCAATTGATCCGTGAAGTATATCTGCCGGGCGCTGGCCCGACGATTTTGACTGGCATGCGCATATCACTCGGTTTCGTTTATACGGTTCTGGTGGCAGCTGAGATTGTGGCGGCCACGGCAGGTATCGGCTGGATGATCTGGGACGCCGCGAAATTTTTACTCAGCGATATCGTCATCATGGGATTAATCGTGCTGGGTATAACTGGAATTTTACTGGACCTGGTTATGCGACTAATTGGCAGGGCTTTAATGCCCTGGACCGGCAGGAGTCATTCATAAATAGCAGTTTCTTAATGTAACACCCATATCTCAACTTCAACTAAAGGTAAATACTATGAAAAAATCTATAAAGTCGATAACCCTGGGCGCCTGTTTGTCCATACTATCGGGGACAGTCCTGGCCGAAAAACCGGAAACGGTTACCGTCGGGTATTTAAACCTGGTGAACGCTCAACTGGTCACTAAATCTCTAGGGCTGGTGCAAAAAGAGATGCCCGGTGTAGAAGTCAAATATATCAAAGTCGGTGGAGGCGGAGACATGTTACGCGCCATCGCAGCAGATCAGGTTGATTTTGGCGGTCTGGGAAATCCTCCCTCGGCGATCGGTGTCACCCGGGGCTTGCCTATTCAGGGCATCATGGTGCTGAATATGCTCGACTATGTTGAATCGATGGCGGTAAGAACTTCAGCTGGAATCAAGGGCTTTAAAGATTTAAAAGGTAAAACCATTGCCGCACCTTTCGGTTCCACGACCCATTACCTGTTGCTGAATGCACTTGCCGATGAAGGCATAGATCCTGCATCGATGAAAATTATCGATTTGCGTCCTAATGACATAGCACTGGCCTGGAGTCGTGGTGATATCGATGCCGCCTGGTTCTGGGAACCTGCGTTAGGTAAAGTGCTGAAAGACGATGGTCATCTGTTTATGACTTCCGGCATTATGGCATCGCGTGGATATCCTACCTGGGATGTCGGTATTGTGATGGATGAGTTCGCCAAAAAATACCCTGATTATGTCAGTAAATTTCTTAAGGCAGAATGTGCTGGAATTGATTACTGGTTGAACAATCCGGGTAAAACGGCTGAAATTATTGCACAAGAACTTGGACTTAGCCTTGAAGATGCCACGCGCATGATGAAAGGAACAGAAATGATTCCCTGTGACAAGCAGATTACTGCGCAATATCTTGGCGGTACAGGCACCAGCAGTGGATTTGTTGATACGTTGGTTTCCACCGGTGATTTCCTGTATTCGCAGAAGCGCTTACCGATGAAACCTTCGGCCGAGAAATTCAAAAATTTTATCAAACCTGAATATCTGGAATCAATTCTAAAATAGCCGGTAATGTTTTTAACCCTGTATGGCAAGCCTGACGACCAGGCTTGCCACTCTAACCCGAACTACTTTGCGGTATCGTATGAAATTCACCGATAACATTGAAAATATAAGCTTCGACATCGATACCTTGAGTGAGGCTTATTGTCAGAAAAAAATTACCCCTGTTGATGTGATTCATGAAGTCTATCGTCGCATCGCATTAACAGATCAGAAACAGGTATGGACTAATCTGGTGCCAGAGCAGGAAGCCATTACCCTGGCTGAAAAATTAACCGGCATTGATCCGGCATCTCTGCCACTTTACGGCATCCCTTTTTCGGTGAAAGACAACATTCATGTAGCGCAATTACAAACCACTGCGGGATGTCCGGCTTTCTCACATTACCCTGATGAAACAGCGACTGTAGTTACAAAAATGTTACATGCTGGGTCGCTACTCATCGGTAAAAACACCATGGATCAGTTCGCTACCGGACTGGTCGGAATCCGCAGCCCTGAACACCCGGTTAATCCATTTAACGCGGAGTATATACCCGGTGGTTCAAGCTCGGGGTCAGCCGTTGCCGTAGCAACAGGGCTGGTTAGCTTTTCGCTTGGTAGCGATACGGGTGGTTCAGGAAGAATACCTGCTGCATTTAATAATGTGGTCGGGCTGAAACCGACACCGGGTATAATTAGCACCCATGGCATGGTGTATGCTAACCGCTCGTTTGATTGTGTCCCCATATTCGCATTGACCTGTAGTGATGCCAGAAAGATATTCGATCAGGCGGTCGGGGCGGATCCTAAAGATCCCTTTATGCGCATCAATTCAACGCAATGTGAAACAAAAACACTTAGCCAAAAAACAATCAGAGTCGGTATTCCTGCCAAAAGCCAGAGACGGTTTTTTGGTGACACAGTGGCCGAGTCATGTTTTGATAAAGCTGTTGAAAGAATACAAGGTTTGGGCGGACAGGTTGTTGAAATCGATTATTCAATATTTATTGAGGCTGGCAAAAAGCTGTTTGATGGCCCCCTGTTAGCCGAACGGCTGGCATCGTTAGAAGCATTTCTACAAAGTCATGCAAATGACGTCAACAGTGTGGTGAAATCAATTGTCGAAAAGGCAAAGGACTATTCGGCGGTCGACTTATGCAAAGAAACTTACCGTATCGCCGAACTCAAAGTTGCAGCGCAAAAAATCTTTACCGATATCGACGTGATGATGGTGCCCACTGCCGGTACTATTTATAAAATCAGCCAGGTAGAAGCCGATCCGGTTGAATTGAATGTCAATATTGGTTATTACACTTATTACGCCAACATTCTGCAACTGTCAGCCATTGCCGTGCCCGCAGCGATAAGAAGTGACGGTTTGCCGTTTGGCGTATGTTTTGTGGCATCCCCATTGCAGGATGCTTTTCTGGCGGAACTGGGCGTCATGTGGCAAAAATCGACCAACCTGCCACTGGG
>ERZ890953.332-NODE-332-length-28249-cov-7.634461_pt1 | contig 28249 bp, 23 predicted proteins | sample MGYA00521264_ERZ890953 | MGnify/ENA primary metagenome ERZ890953 (study PRJEB32303, sample SAMEA104408629) | aquatic metagenome | biome: Brackish water; feature: Chemocline; material: water | place: Baltic Sea | collected 2014-10-26T21:54:00 | depth 200 m ...
ATGTAAATCATCCTCTTCAATGTGGTGTATGTGATCAATCTGGTGAATGTGAACTCCAAAACTATACATTAGAGATGGAAGTAGATTCTCAAAGTTATAGTATTCGAGATGTAGATAGAAGTTCTCATGATTGGGGACATTTACATTATGATCCAGGTCTTTGTATTGTGTGTGAGCGTTGTGTAACTACTTGTAAGGATATGATTGGGGATAATTCATTAAAAACTATTGCTCGTGGTGGTGATAAAGTTGATGATTTATTTAAGACTGAAATGCCAAAAGATGCTTATGCAATGTGGAACAAACTAAGTAAATCTGTAATTGGTTTAACTAATGGAACAGATGAACTTGATTGTACTTCATGTGGTGAGTGTGCTTCTGTTTGCCCAGTTGGTGCCTTAGTAGATACACATTTTATGTATGAGTCTAATGCATGGGAGCTGAGTCAAGTTCCTGCAACTTGTGGTCACTGTTCTGCAGGGTGTCAAATATCTTATGATGTGAAACATACGAGTATTGATAATCCAGAAGATAAAATCTATCGTGTTATGAATGAGTGGAACTATGTCTCTTTATGTGGAGCAGGACGTTATGGATTTGATTATCAAAATGCGAATGTTACAAAAGATGAGACTGCATTTAACAGTGCAGTAGAAGCATTCAAAAAAGCGGATACAATTAAATTTACTTCAACAATTACAAATGAAGAAGCTTTGATTTTAGAAAAACTCAAGGAGAAGTTTGGATATAAACTTGTAAATAATGAAGCAAAATCTTTTCAGACATTTTTAAAAGATTATTCAGAAATTAGTGGTACTAATCTTTATGGTAGTGATTTAAAAGCTATGATGAACTCTAACTTTATTATAAGTGTAGGTTCAGCACTGAAGAGTGATAACCCAAATGCACGATATTCTTTAAATAATTCACTAACAGTTAATAAGGGTGCAGCACTTTACTTCCATCCTGTTGCTGATCCAATTATTGAAGGTCTTGGTAAAAGTATATTAGCTGTAAAACATAAGCCTTTACAAGAAGAGATGGTACTTTATCTTGTTTTAGATTTGTTTGCTGATAAAGAGAGATTACCAAAAGATATAGTGGATTATCTAGCATCTTTTCACTCTAAAAAAACAATTACTGTAACTGAAACGATAAAAGAAAAAATTGTTGAAAAAGTTATGGAGAAAAAAGTTAATGAAGAGACAGGTGAAGAAGAAGAAATTGAAGTAGAAAAATCTAAAATGGTACCGAAAAAAGTGAGCAAAGAAGTAGAAGTTGATGATAATAAATTTATTTCTCTTCTTGGTATGCCAGATGATTTTGATGAGACATTAGAAAAATTCTTGAAGAAAAAAGATAGTTATTCATTAGTAGTTGGTCCAGATTTATATAATCATCCAAATTCTAAGAACTTAGCTCGTTTAGTTGCATTAATTGAAAAATATTCTGCATTTGAATTGACAATGATACCAACATTAACAAATACATTAGGTGTTGCACTTATTAATGAGCTTAGTGAGAAAGAAGGGAAATATATCATTGGCTACAATACTAAAGCAGACTTTACTCTTTCTGCATTAGGTGATGGTGATATTGATATGCCGGCAATTAATCAACAAGAAGGAACTTTAACAAGTATTAATAAGCGTGTTAATCCAACAAATGCGGCTATTGGTTATAATGGATATGTACTTAATGATATTGCTAATGCTCTTGGACTTGATGCTGAATTGACTGTTGATTATACAAAAGAGTTACCAGTTGAAAAGGGATTTATTAGTGAAGAATTTGATAATTTACCAAATTACTATACTAATGCAGGTGAAGAGATGCGTGGATATAAGCTTAATTATGTAGAGATGAAAACTTCTGCTGATGAGAGTGTTGCAAAAATAGATGAAACACTAGCATTAGATGGCAGTTTAATTTATATGGCTAATCCTGTAAGACAGTTCAGCGAATTTACAAATAAAGCTACAAATCTTGATGAAGTGAGTGGTCTTTATATGAGTGAAGCTAGTTTGGAAAATTCAGATCTTAATGAGGGGGACAGTGTGCATGTTAAAACTGAAAATGGCGAAGTAATAACTACCATTGTTAGTGATAATAAAATTGCAGGTGATATTTCACTTGTACCAACATTTGATCTTAAATTAAACTCAGAGGCACTGTTTAGTGGTTACCGCTTTAACTCAGCTTCTATACAAAAGGTGTAATATATGGATACAGCATATTTAATAGAAACGATAATTAAAGTCGTTGTTATTTTACTAATTTTCTCTGCATTAGCAGGGATTGGAACATATTTTGAGCGTAAGATACTTGCATTTATGCAACGTCGTCTTGGGCCTATGAATGTTGGTCCATATGGACTTTTACAAGTTGGTGCAGATGGTATTAAGCTATTTACAAAAGAGGATATTATTCCTACAAATGTAGTGGCTAAAATATTTAAAATTGCTCCAGTTATTACAGCTGCAACAGCATTTATGGCTTCAGCTGCTATTCCATTTTTTCCTCAGTTTACACTGTTTGGGTATACGGTTCATCCTATAGTTGCTGACATAAATATCGGTATCTTGTATGTACTTGGAATGATGGCTGTTGGTTTATATGGTCCTTTACTTGGTGGTATGGCATCAGCTAATAAGTTTGCACTGCTTTCAGCGGCACGTGCTACGGCAGTATTTATATCTTATGAAGTTGTAAGTGGTTTATCTCTTTTAGCACCAATTATGATGGTTGGATCATTATCTTTAATCGATTTTAATGATTATCAAGCTGGTGGTGTAGGTAATTGGATAGTATGGAGCCAACCTCTTGCATTTATTCTTTTTTGGATAGCTGCATTTGCTGAAACTGGTCGTACACCTTTTCACCTTATTGCAAATGATCACGAAATCATTGATGGCTTTGGAACTGAATATTCTGGTATGAGATGGGGTCTTTTCTTTATTGGTGAGTATGCTAATATGTTCTTTATTTCATTTGTAATTCCTTTGATTTTCTTAGGTGGTTATGGTGATGGCAGCTTACTTGGAGCAATTGGACTTATCGGTAAAATGGCATTTTTCTTCTTTTTCTTTTTATGGACAAGAGCTGCATGGCCAGATGTTAGACCGGATCAATTGATGTGGTTATGTTGGAAAGTACTTATGCCATTAGCCGTGATAAATGTTGTTATCACTGGTTTAGTGATGATGTTTTAAGGGGATATGAATGAAAATGGAAGCATTTAACAATAGAAATGTAGCAGATAATGGCTACTATATGGTTGATATTGAAGATTATCCTACAGATGGTTGGGGTAAATTCAAGCGTGTTGTCAATAGAACATTTAAAGGTGAACTTTTTGTTGGTCTTTGGGTTGTAATGAGAGAGATGATTAAATTTGATATTCATACAATTCAATATCCTCAAGAGAAGATGCCAATTGGACCACGATATCGTGCTGTTCATGAGATGAAAAGATTATGGGAATCAGATGCTGAGAGATGTATTGGTTGTGGACTTTGTGAGAAGATTTGTATCTCAGATTGTATTCGAATGGATACAAAAATTGATGAGAACTCTCGTAAAGAAGTGTCGTCATATACTATTAACTTAGGGAGATGTATTTTCTGTGGTTATTGTGCAGAAGTTTGTCCAGAACTTGCGATTACTCATGGTGGTGAGTATGAAAATGGTTCAGAACAACGTGAGCACTTTATTATGTATGAAGATATGTTGACACCAATTGATAAGATGAAAGCTGGAACTCAATTAGAGTTTGAAGGTTTTGGTTCTATTACACCACATGAAGATGAGCGTGTTAAAAAAACACCTCTAGCATATTAAGGAGATTAGATTATGTTTGAAGCAATAGCATTTTACTTGTTTGCATTTTTAACGATTTCGATGTTTTTTATTACGGTTACGACATCACAAGCATTATATGCACTGAGTGCATTAGCAGCAGGAATGATTTTCATATCAGCATTTTTCTTTATTCTTGGGGCTGATTTTTTAGGTGCAATACAAATAATTGTTTATACAGGTGCAGTAATGGCACTGTATGCATTTGGAATGATGTTTTTTGATACAACAAGAGAACTAAAAGAGAAGCAGGGTAATAAGTATATAATCGTTGGCATGAGTGCGATTGCAGCTGTTTTAGTTGTCGCTATCTTTTCAGCTCCAATGTTATCAACGAATATGACAGCATTTTATCCAAGTGCCCAAGATATCGGTAATACACAACAAGTGGGTATGGTTCTTTTTACAAAATACCTTATACCATTTGAACTTGCAGCTGTTATGCTTTTAGTTGCGATGATTGCAGGTATTGTTCTTGCAGGTAAAAAGATGGATATATCTTTAACAATGACATCTGAAACTGATATAGTAACAATGAATAACGAAACAAATACAAAGGTACTTTCATGATGGAAATTGGTTTAAATCACTATCTTGTTCTATCTACGATACTATTCGCTATTGGTTTAGTGGGTGTGATGCGCAGAAAGAATTTACTTTTATTGTTTTTCGCAACAGAAATATTACTCAATTCTGTAAATATAGCTTTTGCTGCGATTTCACATTTTTATGGTGACTTGACTGGTCAGATGTTTGCTTTCTTTGTGATCGCAATTGCTGCATCAGAAGTCGCTGTAGGTTTAGGACTACTTATTGTATGGCACAAACGTCACGGTAATATAGATCTAGATAATTTAGCAACGATGAAAGGATAGGCGCGATGGAAAAATATTTATATATAGCACTTTTTGCACCTCTAGTGAGTTCTTTGTTCTCAGCTCTGTTTACGGCGACACCAAAGAAAACTTTTACGGGTATAGTGGCATCACTGTTAATTTTTTCTGCATTTGCAAGTAGTACAGTACTATTAATGTATATTCTAAATGGTGGAGAACCTGTACATGTTGAAATGATGACATGGATGGCAACAGGAGATTTATATATTCCTTTTGGTTTTGTAGTTGATCAAATCTCTGTAACAATGATGATGGTTGTAACATTAGTTTCTACGGTTGTACATATATATTCAATTGGATATATGGATCATGACAAAGGTTTTAATAGATTTTTCTCATATCTTTCAGCTTTTGTATTCTCAATGATGATTTTGGTTATGAGTGATAATTATGCTGGATTATTTATTGGTTGGGAAGGTGTTGGTCTTTGTTCTTGGTTATTAATTGGTTTCTGGTTTCATAAAGAGAGTGCAACATGGGCTGCTAATGAAGCATTTATTATGAACCGTATTGCTGACCTTGGTATGCTTGTTGGTATCTTTCTTATTTATTGGAATACAGGTACTTTACAGTACGAGGGCTCTTTTGAAGCATTCGCACACTTAGATACTGAAACTCTTAGTTGGATAGGAATTTTTCTTTTCATTGGTGCAATGGGTAAATCAGCTCAATTTCCACTTCACACATGGCTTGCTGATGCGATGGAAGGTCCTACTCCAGTTTCAGCACTTATTCATGCTGCGACAATGGTAACGGCAGGAGTTTATTTGGTTGTTCGTTCAAATGAACTTTATAGTCTAATCCCACATGTTGGTTTATTTATTGCAAGTCTAGGTGCTTTTGTTGCACTATTTGCAGCTTCAATGGCATTAGTAAATCGTGATATGAAAAGAGTTATTGCTTACTCAACTCTTTCACAACTTGGTTATATGTTTGCCGCTGCCGGTTTAGGTGCTTATTGGGTTGCACTGTTTCATCTGATGGCTCATGCTTTCTTTAAGGCACTTCTATTCCTTGGCGCTGGTAATGTTATGCATGCTATGGACAGTGAACTTGATCCATTTAAAATGGGTGGTCTTAAAAAGGTTATGAAGTGGACTTACATTATGATGACTTTAGCTTCTGTAGCTCTTGCGGGGATTTTTCCATTAGCTGGTTTCTTTTCTAAAGATACTATCTTAGAAGCTGCATTTGCTGAGCATCATTTTATAATCTACTCTGTTTTACTTTTCACAGCTGGTTTAACAGCCTTCTATTCATTTAGATTGACAGCTCTTATCTTTGAAGGTGAAGAGCGTTACAAACTATTTGGTATTCATCCGCATGAGGCATACAAATTTATGCTTGTAGGTATGAGCCCATTATTAATTCTTGCTATTATAGCAGGTGCATTTAGAACAACTTTCTTTGAAATGGTGGAAGAATTGCTCTCTGCGGTCGAGTATCACATTCACTCTGAGGTAACTTTATGGATTATGACTATTGGAACACAGGCATTTGTTGTTCTAGCTATTATATTTGCATATAAAAAATATAACAATAGTAGAATCAGTGTTCCTGATGGAACATCAAAAATGGAAAATAGTTTTGCATATAAATTGTTAATAAATCAGTACTATATTCCATATGCTTATGATAAATATTTGGTTGCTCCTTATAGAGAACTTTCAGATATCTTTTGGACTCATATTGATATGAAAATTGTTGATGCATCAGTTGATGGTATCGCTGGTATAGTTTATGGAACAGGTGAGAAAACAAGAACAATGCAGAGTGGTAATTTATCTACTATGCTAACATGGATGGTAGCAGGTACTTTGGGTATGTTATCATTAGCTGTAGTTTTTGGACTAGCAGTTAGATATTCTGGTGAAATCTTAGCGATTTTATCAGGTTTAGGAGTTTAGCAAATGATTGATCATATTTTATCAATTTTAATATTTTTTCCAGTAGTGGCAGCACTGTTTGGAGCTATGGTACAAAAAGATAGTATAAGAGCTTATGGTATAGCTGTATCTACAATAGAGTTTATTCTTGCTTTATGGTTATGGTATGCCTTTGATGGTAGTGCTGCTGGTATGCAGTTTATGGAAAGTATTCCACTTGTAGCATCATTTGGAATCAATTATACTTTAGGTGTTGATGGTATATCTATCTTTATTATTATCTTATCAACTTTTATTACTTTAATTGGTATCGCATCATTAGGTGACATTAAAAATATTAAGAATATGATATTAACACTATTAATGCTTCAAATGACAATGTCTGGTGTATTTGCGGCACTTGATGCAATCTTATTTTATGTATTTTGGGAACTTTCTCTTGTACCAATGTTATATATAATTGGCGCATGGGGTGGACCCTTAAGAGTTTACGCTTCAATTAAATTTTTCTTGTATACATTTACAGGTTCTTTAATAATGCTTGTAGGTATGTTATTTATGGCATATTTTTACTATCAAGCAACAGGAGAATGGAGTTTTGCAATTTTAGACTGGTATAGACTAATATTACCAGAGAATTTCCAACTATGGTTATTTGCAGCATTTTTTATGGGCTTTGCAATTAAAGTTCCTATGTTTCCATTTCATACATGGTTACCGTACGCACATGGTCAAGCACCTACAATTGGTTCGGTAATACTAGCGGCAATTTTGCTAAAAATGGGTACATATGCATTTATTCGTTTTTCATTACCACTATTTCCTGATGCATCAGTATTTTACATGTATCCTATAGCTATATTAGCAATTATTATGGTTATATATACTGCTATGGTTGCTTATGCTCAAAAAGATATTAAACAAGTTATTGCTTACAGTTCAGTATCACACATGGGTATTATTATTATTGGTACTTTTGCCCTTAATGTAGAGGGTATTTCAGGTTCAATCTTTTTAATGCTTGGTCATGGTATAGTAGCTGGTGCTCTCTTCTTCCTTGTTGGTGTAATTTATGATAGACGTCATACTAAAATGATGAGTGAATTTGGTGGTTTAGCACATGTGATGCCTAGATATGCAACCATATTTGGTATTATGATGATGGCTTCTGTTGGTATGCCTCTAACAATTAACTTTGTTGGTGAGTTTTTAAGTTTACTGGGTTTCTTTAAACAATCTCAAATACTGGCACTTTTAGCAGGTGTAGGTATTATTGTTGGAGCAATTTACATGCTGGCATCTTATAAAAAGCTATTTTTTGGTGAAATAACTAATGAAGAGAATAAAAATCTTCCTGATATTAACAGAAGAGAATTAGTAGCACTTATACCTTTAACAATTCTTGCAATTTGGTTGGGTGTTTATCCTAAACCAGTCTTAGAGCCAATTAATAATAGTGTTGAAACTATAGTGCAATTAATGCATGATAAAGCACAAACAACAGAAGCAAAATCTAGAATTCCTAGCCCACTTAAAGTGTTGGCAATTCCAAAAAGTTTAGAGGAGGCACACTAATGTTAGAGCCAGTAAATATTTCTTTAGAGTCTTTAAACTTAATGACTCTAGCACCAATGTTAATTCCAATTGTTGGTGCTCTATTAATCATTGTTATTGATACACTCAAAGGCGGACTCCATAAAACTTTATATGTAGTTTTAAGTATGCTTTTTATTTTAATGGATTTAGGTGCATTAACTAGTGCTTCAGATACTTTTTCTATAAATGGAACAATGATGGGTGCTTTTGATGTAATGCTCATTGATGGTTTAGCAATTCTATCACAGTTTATTATTGTTGGAGCATCTTTACTATTTATTCCTTTAGCACTAACAAGTAAACGTTTTCATGAATTTTCTTATCCAGAATTTTTTGCACTATTCTTGTTTATGATTAGTGGTTTTCAGTTTATGGTAGCAACAGATAATTTAATTCTTATCTTTGTAGGACTTGAAACAGCTTCTTTGGCTCTATATACTCTGATTGCTATGCATAACCGCGACAAATCATTTGAGGCTGCTGTGAAGTACTTTACAATGGGTGCTTTAGCAGCTGGTTTTTTTAGTTTTGGTTCAATGGTATTTTATGCACTTACTGGATCCGTAGAAATTAATCAAATAGCAACTATACTTGCTGCTAATAACTATGCTGATATTGGATATGTTCTTGTTGGAACTGTATTCTTATTAGCTTCAATAGGATTTAAAGTATCTTTAGTACCTTTTCATACATGGGCACCAGATGTTTATGAAGGTGCTAGTGCAGCAATGGCTGGGTACATGTCGATTGTACCTAAAATAGCTGGATTTATAGTAGCTATGAGAATCTTTGAATTTTTAATTCACAGTAATGTAGTTTGGTTAGAAGTTATTTTATATGCAGTTGTTGTTGTAACAATGACTGCGGCAAATATGTGGGCACTTGTACAAACAGACGTAAAAAGAATGCTTGCATATAGTTCTATATCTCATGCCGGTTTTGTAATGGCTGCTGTTATGATAGGAACTACACAGTCAAACAGTGCACTTTTCCTCTACTGGATATTATTTGCTTTTACGAATCTTGGATCATTTAGTATGCTTTGGATAAGTAGACAAAAAGAGTTACCAAATGGACAGAGTAGTGACCATAGTTATAGTAAATTTGCCGGTATGATTCATACATCACCAGTTGCTGCGACTATTATGACTATATTTATGTTGTCCCTTGCGGGTGTTCCTCCCTTTGCATTATTTTGGGGAAAACTCTACATGATAAGTTCAGCAATTACTGCTGGTTATACAGTTTTAGCCCTTGTAATGGCACTTAATTCTGCAATAGCAGGTTATTATTACTTGAAACTTGTAGTTTATATGTTAATGAAAGAACCTGTTAATAAGCATAATGGTGATGTTTTCTCTGGAAATGCAACACTTCCTTTAAAGACTATTATTGGAATTGCTGCAGTAGGAACTGTTTTTGCTTTTGTTGCTGTAAACCCATTATTAGAATTTGTTACAGCATTTGTTTATAACAGCGGATATTAATAGTTTAAATAAATTTAGGAGAAGATGATTTGTTAAAACAGATATTCTCACTCCTTATTATCACCCACCTCTTCTCTTCTCTCTTCGCGCTAGAAATTTCGATTAATAGTGCGAGAGAAAATCATCAAAAGTACTCACTACTTCATTTGACTAATACTAATGATTTTTTATGCGAAGAAATCAAAGACGATTTTGAGCGAGTTACACAAGTTGTTTGTGCTTACACTAAAAGACCAGAAGAAAAAATTAAAACCTTACAAAATGATTTTTTTGAGATTAACTCATATATTAAAAATAAAACATTTTTTTTACTGATAAAACCATATAAGAAAATTAAATTGGTGCCAGTTGTTTTTAACTTACAAAAGCAAAATAGTGTGTATCAATCTAAAGTAAATCTCTCCAAACATTGGGTTATTATTGGTTATGAAAACAGATTACCCTTAATTAATGATAAAGAAAAACCAGACAGTACTATTAATTTTCCATTTTATAGTGAAAAAAATAAATTACCTTTTGTGGGGAGCTTAGATATTAAAGGTAATCCTGTATATATTAAAAAAGTAGAAGACGTTACCGACTATCTTAAAATTAAAAAATATTTTAAAGCAAAAAAATATGATCAAATTATTGAATATATTGATGAAACTTTAGAAGCTTATCCTAATACTCTATTTAAAGCCGAATTGTTTTATTATAAAATTAAAGTTTACTCTAAACTAAAAGATTATGATAATGTACTTGCAATTTCAAAACTATATTTAAGAGAATATTCATGGGATGAAAATATACCTGAAGTCTTATCTTTAACTGCAAAAGCTTACTCAAGTATTGGTCTAAATACAGATGCTGATTATTTTTTTGATCGTTTATTTAGTGAATATGAAGACTCTGCTTATACTCAATTGGGGTATATATATAAGGGAGAGATGCTTGAAGAGTCTGGAGGTACATCAGTTGCTGTTAAGTATTATAAAAAAGCACTCACTGAAACCTCTGAATTAGAAATTGGGATAAATGCAGCTTATCATTTAGCACATTTATTTATAAAATCTTCGCATAAAGAATCAGCAAAATATATTGCAAAAATTGTAAAAGCACAACCTTCGTATTTTATACATGATTTTAAGATTTCTCAAGATATGATGTATAAATTTGCAGATTCTGAAAACTATATTACTGCCGCATCAATCGCAAAGGCTATGTCCGATACTATGAACAACTCAAATGATGAATTTGAAACATTATTAAAAGATAGGGCACTGTGGCTTGCTAAAACAGATAAAAAAGTTGAGGCTTTAAAAGCTATAAATAGATATATCAAAGAGTATCCTGATGGAGATTTTATTGAAGCAATAGAAGTTGTAAAAGATGAACTATTCTTTGATACAGATGATTCAAATACAAGTGCAAAACTTACAATATATAATAGTTTAATGGTTAATTATGAGAATGATACAATTGGAAATAGAGCACTCTATGAAAAAGCTAAATTACTTGTGTCAATAAAAGATTATCAAAAAGTCTTGAATCTAAAATCTCAATTATTAGAATTAGATACTGATAAGTACAAAGACATTGATATGATTATTAAAAACTCTGCTGTAGGAATAATGACAGACTCTTTAAAAGAAAAAAAATGTCATGAGGTATTACAGATTTCAAATGAGTATAATATTACACTCTCTACACAATGGGATGATGGACTTTATGTATGTGCAATGAAGGGTGGTGATTATGAAATGGCTAAAAATATATCAATTAAACATTTAAGAATTAAAGATTTAGAATTAAGAAAGAAATGGCTATCTAGATATATTGAAGTTGATTTTAAAACAGGAAATTATAGTGATGTGCTAGAGGCATCTAAAGACTTAATAGCTTTAATAGATAATGATAAAGCATCAAAATATATAGAAGTATATAGAACTATTTTTGATGCATATCAACGTTTAGAACAAAATAATAATATGTTAAAAGCAATTTTAGAACTACAAGAGATTTTTGGAGTGAATTATATAGATTTGGATCGTTATATTGCAGTAATGAGAATAGGAGATGAGCGTAAAGATGATACAATAGTTATTAAATATGGCTCATTAGCAATGCAAATCCAAACACAATCTTCATCACATCCTCAGAGCCCTTTTTTAGAGTTTACACTCTATCAAGCATATATGAATCAAGAAGATTATGCTAAAGCACTTCAAACTATTAAAGTCTTAAACAATGTAAATATGGAAAAAACTAATAGGGCAAGACAGAAGTATTTATTAGGTACGGTTTATTCTAAGTTATGGAGAGATGAAGATGCTAATAAAGCATTTAGTGATGCTATTGAGGCTGATGCTACATCAGCTTGGGCAAAATTAGCAAGCACTGCTAAAAATATGTAGTTTATGTAAGTAGTTTGTAACAATATTCTACTATAATATAAAATAAAAAAGGTGATTTAAAATGAAAAAACACAACAGAAATGGTTTTACTCTTATAGAGTTAATGATTGTAATTGTTATACTTGGACTTCTTGCTGCAATGGTTATGCCTAGTTTAACAGGGAAGGGTGAAGAAGCTAAGAGAAATCTTGTATGTGTACAGATGAAGAGTATTTATAATGGCTCATTAGATATGTTTAAAATCAATAATAGTGTTTATCCATCAACTGAAGAGGGGCTTGAAGCATTATCAAAAAATCCCGACCCAGAACTTTATACAAATTATTCACCAAGTGGATATTTTAAAGACGGAAAAATTCCAAAAGATTCTTGGGGTAGTGATTTCATTTATGTAAATGATGGTGGCAATATTGAGATAATATCTTTAGGTGCAGACAAAAGGGAAGGTGGTGAAAATGAAGCTGCTGATATCAAAATGAGTGAGTGTAAGTAAAGATTGAGAAGAAGTGCTTTTACTCTTATTGAATTAATGATAGTAATAGTAATAATGGGTGTCGTTTACAGTATGGCTGTAAATAGCTTTACTCGTTTAAGTGATGAAAGTGCAAATATAGATTTAAAAAACTTAAAAGAGTACATGATAAATACTCCATATGAATCATCTGTTAAGGTGATTTGTTTAGATGATTGTTCTGAATGTAATCTCTTTGTTGATGGTATTAAAACACAAACCCTAGACTCTTTTGTAGATGATAGTGTAAGAATTTACCGATATGAATATATATATGGATTTACAAAACGTGAATTTGATGTTTTTTTTAATGTAGATAATGTTGAAGAAAATGTTTGTTTCTCTTATAAAATTGATGAAGAGGGTATAGGTGATCAAGTGCTAATTGAGTTTAAAGATAAGTTTTATGATTTTTCACCCTATTTTACAAGAACACAAGTTTTTAGTTCCCTCGAAGATGCAAACAGTGCAAGAGCAGAAAGAGCAAAAGAAGTAATACAATGATATTTAAGTATAAGGGAATAAATAGTGAAGGTAAAAATGTTAGTGACAAGGTTGAGGCACTAACATTAGAGGAAGCAAAAAGTAAACTAAAAGCACAAGGTATAATATATAAAAGTATAACAGAAGACTCTGCTTCATTTTTTGATAAATTAGAGTTTAGTAGAAAGTATAAAATATCTGCTAAAGAGTTATCTTCACTCTCTCGAGAACTCTCTATGTACATTCGCTCTGGTATTACAATTGTTGCTGCACTAAAAATTATTCAATCTCATTATGAAAAAAATAAAAAACTCAAACTATTTTTGACAACAGTCAGTACCCATTTAGATGAGGGGAAAGATTTTTATACTGCATTAGATATGCAAAGCATAGTTATTTTACCTGATTTTTTCAAGCACTCGATAAAAGTGAGTGAAAATGGTGGTTTGCTCGATGAAGTCTTAATGGAATTATCTCGATTTTTAAAAGAACAAGATAGAATCAATAAAGAGATAAAATCCGCCTTTGCTTATCCCTCTTTTATGATTATTGTATCCTTACTTATGATAGCATTTATGCTCTCCTTTGTAGTGCCTCAAATTACAGGTATTTTTGAAAATATGGATCAAGAATTGCCAATTACTACAATTGTAGTAATTGCAATGGGTGATTTTTTTAACAATAATTTTACTACTATTCTTGGTGTAATATTTTCATCGGTAATTATTTTTAGTGTGATGATGAAAAAAAGTCATGCTTTTGCTTATGGGGTACATAAAATTTTACTCAAACTGCCACTATTTGGTGAAATAGCCCAAAAAAGTGAATTAGCAAGATTTGCATATATAGCAGCACTTTTAACTCGTTCTGGAGTACCCTTTGTTCAAACCGTAAACTTAAGTGCTAATATTTTAAACAATATTGTGTTAAAAGAACTTTTTGTCGAAGCATCAAAGCAGGTTGTTGAGGGGAAACTACTTTCTAAAGCACTGCTTAGTTCTAAAACAAAGGTTGATTATGCTTTTATTCAGTCAATTGCTTTAGGAGAGGAGACATCAGAAGTAGAAAATGTACTTACTAATATGTCTGAACTCTATTTTGAAGAGAATAGAGATAAAATTTCTACACTTTTAACACTTTTAGAACCAGCACTTATGCTTTTTGTAGGAGCGAGTATAGGATTTATTGTCGCAGCAATGTTACTTCCAATATTTTCAATGAGCATTAATTAATGATATATAAGAGTGAAAAAAGATCAGGGATTGCCCTTCTTTTAACTGTTTTTTTTATTATGCTTATAACTATGAGTCTAGGAGTAGGTTTAAAATACATCAACAGTAGTTCTAAAAGTATGCAAAATGAGAGTTTTATGCTTCAAAGTAGGGTGATAGTTGATGATTTTTTAAAAATTTTAAAAACATCACCAGATCTTGCAGCTGTAAAAGATACAGATACTTTAGCAATTTTTTTAGCACAATCTTCACTTTTACCTTTTGAAAATAATGATGTTAAGGTTTTAGTACAAATTAGTAGTGCTCGTTCAAAAATTGATCCAAGTATCCTATTGGATAAATCAAAGATGGAACTTTTTAAATCCTTTTTGATTAATAAAATGATAAATATTGAGTATGCAGACCTTTTAAGTGATGTACTTGGAGGGATAAAAGAGGATGGAGTATATAATACAGATATATTCAATGAATATCCAGATTTATTTAGAGAATATCTGGCTTCTGCTAAACATCTCAATAGAGTTAATGAAATATATATGAATAAGTATCATGATAACTCTATTGAAGCTGTAGATTTTGAAGAGTTGTTTTATATGTCAAATGAGCATAATAGAACTGTTGATCTAAATTATGCTACTCCTTTAGCTTGGCAATATATGATTGGCTGTGATAAAATAAGGGCAGAATCAATAGTAGAAGGTTGGGGAACATATACTAGTACTGATGATATATTACTTAGCGATGATGAAAATGCATCTTTATCAAAGTTTAATGTGAGCTTTTTTGAGCCCATTGTTAATGTCAAGATTAGTATAAATAAAAAAAATGAGAATGCTGTGATTATTTTTGAGTATAATATCACATCAAAAAAAGGGTCGAATTTTGTTTTCAAAGTTTAATAAACAGATTGACACTATCTTTTTAGACAAAGACTCAAAAGAGTTTAGTATTAAAGAGAGAGTGAATGTGATTATATCTCCATCTTTGTATTGGGTACAAAAAGTTTCTTTACCTGTGAAGTATGTGAGAGAGGTTTATGCTCTCTTACCTTCGCTATTTGAAGACACTTTGCCTAAGGGTGTATATAGTTATAGTGCATATAAGAGTGGTGATGAGTTTTATATTTTTGCTTATGATGATAAGCTAATTTTAGATACATTAAGTCACAAGAAGATTAATAGTTCTCAAATAAAAAATGTATATTTTGCTCAAAGTGAACTCTCTTTTATTGAGACTCCAGTTAAAATTGATGAAATTCAGAGTTTATATGTAAAAGATGATATTTTAATGCTTATCCCTTCTGTTTGGCTCAAAGAAAATTCAGATTTAAATTTAGCGACTCTCACCCTATCAAAGCATAAAATCACTTTAAAACAGTTTTCTCATCTAGTGAATGATAAGAGTTTATATACTTTAATTGCCATTGCCTCTGTACTTCTAGTCTTGATTGCTACTGAATACTTTATTACGATGGATAAAGTATCTAAAACAAGAACTATGAAAGAGAAACTATTTTCTCAGCATAAGTTAAAGTCAACAATGTTTCAAAATCGTGCAATGTTAAAAAAACTGAGTAATACACATGCTACTCAAACAAATTTAAGAATTTATATGGGAAATATTTTAAAAATAGCACTTAAAAAAGAGCGATATCTGTCATTGGTAGAAGTGAAAAATAAAACTTTAAAGGTAGAGTTTATCGGTGTTAAATTAGGAAATGAATCAAGAATTATAAAAGAATTACAGAGCAAAAAAGTTCCTTTTAACTCTAGTGTAAAAGATGAATTACTTCGTTTGGAGTTTAAGTTATGAATCGTATAAATCCTTTACATATAGGTATTTTACTTATTGTAATTCTCGCTTTTTTTATTTTTCAATTAGGCGAAGCAAAAAAAGAACTTCATGAGACTAATATACTTTATAAAGAGACATTAACACTCTCAACACAGTTAGTTGGTTTACGAGAGGTGTACGGGGATAAAAATGCTATTAAAAAATCAATTAATAGAATCCTTAATCAATCATCTCTAAAATCAGCTAATATAGTTAAAAAAGTGACATCAACAGGCTTGAAAATAAGTTCTGAGAGTATGGATAGAGGAGCATTAAACTCTTTGATGGGTAAAATGCTTAATGGTTCTTACAATATAGCCTCTTTAAAGATAAAACTCTTAAGTGATAAAACAGCATCGCTCAAAATGGAGATTAAATGGTAAAATTACTAAAATTTTTAGCTTATATTATATTTTTTATTTTTGCTCTTATCTATTTTTTACCAAAGCAAAGCCTTTATTATTTTGCAGAACAAGAGCTAGAGAAGCAACAAGTTATTTTCTCAGATGAAGAGATTATAGAAAAAACATTCTCTTTGCAGTTACAACACTCTACACTCTCTTATCAGTCAATTTCGAGTGCCGAAGTTGCATATATAGATATAAAATTATTAGCTTTTTATAATGTGATTACTATACAAGATATTAATATCTCATCAGTAGCATCAACCTTTATACCTTTAAATGTAAACAAAGTTGAGGTGAAACAAACTCTTTTCAATCCGCTAAATGTAGTTTTTAAAGCTTATGGTGAATTTGGCGAGGCTGAAGGAGTTTTTCATATACTTGATAAAAATGTGAGTTTGATTTTAAAACCATCTCCATTAATGCTCAAAGAGTATGGTTCAACTTTACGAGAGTTACATAAAAATGAGAAAGGAGAGTATCAATATGATCAAACTTTCTAATCCAAATATTATTAAAAAAATCACGCTACTAATTATACTTTTAGTACTTGCAAAGAGTATATCACTCGCTTTTTGGTGGTTTTTACCGAGTGAGGGAGTAAATTTACAAGAGCAAACAAATTATAAACCAAAATATCAAAGAGTAGATTTTAAGAATATGGTTAAACGTGCAAATATAAGTCATAAACCAGTGAAAGAAGAACAAAAAATCTCTTCTAGTGGTATGAGTATTACTAGTATGATTTTAAAAGGTTTATATGGTTCTGGTTCTCATGGTGTTGCCATTGTCGCAAGTAAATCATCTCAGAAAAAAACATCAATAGTTTCAGTTGGAGAAGAATTTTCTGGCTATATACTTAAAACTATTCTCAAAGATGGTGTTGTTTTTACTAAGCAAGGTAAACAATATATTTTAAAAATGCTTGTTAATAAATCATCTGAAAATATTTCTAAATCATTTATTAGAAGTGTTCCACATGCTCAAAATGAGAAAACAGTTGCTAGAAAAGATATTAAATACTACTCTAGTAATCCAGATAAAATTTGGAAAGATATCTCTATCGTGCAACTTAAAAACAAGCAAGGATTTGAAATCACAGGTGTGAGAAAAGATTCAAAAATGGCGGATTTAGGACTTCAAAAAGGTGATATTATGATAAGAGCGAATAATAATGACTTAAAGTCATATAAAGATGCAATAGACTTGTATAAAGAGATAGATAAAATTAAAACTATTCAACTAGTCGTATTACGAAATAATGAAGAAAAGGAATTTATATATGAAATTAATTAAAACAGTAGTGTTATCACTCATTTTAGTGTTGAGTTTATCGGCTAGAGAGCAGGTTAATGTTAATTTTTCAAACTTAGAAATTGAAGATTTTATAAAACTAATTTCTAAAATTACCAATAAAAATATACTGCTTAATAGTAAAATTAATGGCAGTGTAGATTTCGTCTCAACAGCTCCTATTTATGATGATGAATTGATTGGTATTTTAGTTGCTGTTTTAGAGTCAAAGGGTTTTACCCTAATTCAAGATGGTTCTATCTATCAGATAGTGCGCTCAACTGAGGCAGCAAAAAATAATGTTGAAGTTGTAAAAACGGGTAAAAAGTTGTATGGCTCTTTAATGGTGACACAATCTATTAAAGTCAGGGGTGAAAATGTAGATATTGTAGCCGCTAAAATTCGTTATCTAATCTCAAAAACTGCTAAGTTGATGACTATGAAAGAGAGCAACACTCTTTTAATTACAGATTATCCTAAAAATATTGAAACAATTAAAACAGTTATAAAAGATATAGCGACAAATACTCAAGCAATTGTAAAAATTGTATATATTAAAAATGCAGATGCTCAAAAATTACAAATACGCTTAGTTGATATTGCAAAATCTATTTTTAATGAAAAAGTGGTTTCTCAAGCTGTTAAAATAATTTTTGATGATAATATTAATGGTATTATTGTTGTCGGGAATAAGCCAAATGTTGAAAAAATAGAAAAATTAATAGCAAAGTTGGATGTAGAATCGAAGTCTAATACACAAGTGAAAATATTTGAACTTAAAAATTCTGATGCAAAATCTGTTCTTGCAAGCCTAAATGCAATTGTATCTAAACAAGTTTTTACAAATCCAGCAATGAAACCAAATGTGTCTTCAAGTGAAGAGATTAACTCAATCATCATAGTTGGAGAACCTATTATTGTAAAAGGCTTAAAACTAATTATTGATGAATTAGACAAAGAAAAATACCAAGTTTATATTCAAGCAAAAATTATAGAAATTAATAAAGATACGAGTGAAGACTTAGGGGTGCAGTATGGTTTTGCTGGTGGTGATGTTTCCTCTTCTGGTTTGTATGCTATGAGTGCTAACTTTGGTTCAGATAGTTTAACTTCAGCAGCTACATCAGCAGTTACTGCGGCCTTGGGATCTATTGGTAGTGGCGCAGGATCTGCTTTTGCTTTGGGTGCAACTATTAACTTTTTACAAACAAATGGAGCAGCAAAATCTATCTCAAACCCATCTATTCTTTGTGTAAATAATAAAGAATCTTCTATCTATGTAGGGAAAACCATCTCTATCTCGACAGGAACAATTTCAAATGCAAATCTAGGTTCAGGACTTACAAGTAGTTTTAAACGTGAAGATGTAGGTCTTACACTTAAAATCAAGCCACGTGTCTCTTCTAAAGATAAGGTAACACTAGAAGTAGAAACAATTTTAGAAAATGTTTTAGATGATGGAAGTAAAAATGCAAGTGGACAGCCCATAACTTCTAAAGAAGAGGTGAAAACTCAAGCAATTCTTCGTCATGGTGAGAGTATTATCATTGGTGGACTTGTGAAAAACTATAAACGAACATCTAAAAGTAAAGTACCACTTTTAGGTGATATTCCATGGATAGGTGATTATCTTTTTTCTTCAACTTCAGAGAGTCAAACTGAGGATAATTTGGTTGTTATATTGACTCCTTATGTAATTGATAAAAGTGAAGAGCTCTCTAAACTCCAAAAAGATTTGGGAATTTTAGCTCGATTACAAAAAGAGTATAATATTAAAGCTTTTGAAGACTTAGAAATAAAAGCACCAAAAGCCAAAGCAGTTGAGATAAAGAGTGTTGATCCTAAAAACTTTTTGGATGCTAAATAATGTTACATACAGAGTTTCTACATGATATTAAGCTTGAAATTTATGAGCCTAAAGAGTTAAATACAGAGCTTAGTGTTAAAAACTATCTCTTATTTAGTGAAAAAGCAGGTGTTATTACTGCTTTTGTTTGTGAACGATATTTAGCCCAGGCAAGTAGTTATTACTCTAAATTAAAAACAAAATATCCATTAGAGATGCTCGATGAAGACTCTTACGATAGACTTTATAATCGTTTTTTAGAACTTCGAACTGATAAAACTATGGAGACTATGCAAGAAGATACGGATGAAGATGAAGAAGATATCTCTTTAACAGATTTTTTACGTACTTCATCAGATATTTTAACAAGTGAAGAGTCTGCTCCTATTATTAAGTTTGTAAATGCTCTATTTTACCAAGCTGTAAAGAAAAGAGCTTCAGACATTCACATAGAAGTTCAAGAAAAACGGGGAGAAGTTCGTTTCCGTATAGATGGAATGTTAGTTAAAAATGCAGATTTAGATAAAAAAATTGTAAATCTCATTGTAAGTCGTATTAAGGTTATATCAAACCTAGATATTTCTGAAAAACGTATTCCTCAAGATGGTCGTACACAGATAAAAATAGCTGGTGAAACCTTGGATATTCGTGTCTCAGTATTACCAACTTTTTATGGTGAGCGAGTTGTTATGAGACTTTTAATGCAAAGTTCTCAAATCCCTCATATTTCAGAACTTGGATTTCATGAATCTTTAATTCATGATGTTGAAAAACTACTACGTTCAGCTCATGGTATTATTTTAGTTACAGGACCGACAGGTAGTGGTAAAACAACATCTTTGCACTCATTTTTACGAGAGGTTGAGTCCCCTGAAAAAAATCTTTTAACAGTAGAAGATCCAGTAGAGTACAAATCAGATAATATTTCTCAAATTCAAGTAAATGAAAAAGCAGGGCTTACTTTTGCTTCTGCCTTGCGCTCAATTTTACGTCAAGATCCAGATGTGATTATGATTGGTGAAATTCGTGATGAAGAGACTGCTACTATCGCCGTTCGTGCAGCACTTACTGGTCACTTAGTATTTTCAACTCTACATACGAATTCGGCAGCAGCAACTATCTCACGCTTAACTGATATGGGAATAGCACCATTTTTGATTTCATCATCTTTACTTGGTATTTTAGCTCAAAGACTTGTTCGAATTTTGTGTGAAGAGTGTAAAGAAGAAGATACAATTGCAGAAAATTTTGCACAAGATTATCAACTCCCAGTAGGTGCAAAAATTTACAAAGCGTCTGGTTGTAAAGCATGTCGATATAGTGGTTACTCTGGACGACGTTCTATTGGAGAGCTCCTAGTAATGGATGATAGTGTTAAAAATATTTTAAAAGAAACAACAGATGAACATACTATTAAAGTTCAACTTGAAAAAAATGGGCTCAGAACAATTTCCAAACAACTCTCAGATATGTTGATGAATGGTGAAACCTCTTTAGAAGAAGCGATTCGTATTGGTATTGGTAATGGCTAAAAAACATCTACACTTTAAAAGGGCATTTACCCTTATAGAAGTGATGGTGGCTGTTATGATAATTTCGGTTGTAATAATGGCACTTCTTAAGATGTACTCAAATAATGCACATATCTTTAATTCAATTAAACAAGAGATAAAAACAAATCAATATGTATCTTTACTCATTGGAAATGATGAATATGGTTTTGAAAAGAAACACATTGTCATGTACGATTTAGTGAAGGATTTTGATGTAGAAAATGATTTAAGAAGAAAATTAAAATCCTTAAAAACAGATATTATTTATACTGAAGTAGACTCTATTGACTTGAGCGAAGATACGGAAGAAGATACGGGAAGTGAAAGTAAATCTAGCTCTGGTGTTGTACTAGAAATAGGCAGAGATACTTTAAAAACAGAAACTTTTACAACATCTATTACGAGGTTAAGAATCAAGTGAAGTTAAAAAGAGCAGGTTTCACATTAATCGAACTAATGATTGCCATTACAATTCTTTCAATTATCATGTTGTTTTTATATAAGAGTTATGCAACATTAAATATTTCAAATAAAAATTTAAAATTTGAATCTCAATCGGTAGAAATTATACAAAAAATAAAAAAAGTGATTTATCTTGATTATTCACTTGCCTTAGCAAATAGTGTAGTAATTACAAACAGAGAAAAAAATGAAGATTTTGTATATATGCAGAGTTCACACTCAATTCATCGACGATTTAACCCTTATATAACCTACATGATAAAAGAGGATAAACTGTATAGATTGGAGTCGTTAAAGGTCTTTAAAGAGTATCAATTATCGAGTGATAGTGAGTTTGATATTGATTTTATAGCAGATGTGAAAAGTTTTAGAGTATACAAATCAAGCGATACGAAAAAAAATGCTTATTTACTGCATATAAATTTAGAATCAAATGATGAAATTTTACTTAAAATAAATAATTTAAATGAGAAATAGTATAATAAATTATGTTATAATCGCTCAGTTAGGAGTTAAAAATGTCCATTGAATATAATCTTGTTTTTGAAAATTCTAAGCAGTTAAATGTCCTATATGTAGAGGATGCGGAACAGCTTAGGAGTGCTACCTCTACTCTGTTAATGAGATTTTTCAATAGAGTTGATGTAGCAATTGATGGCTTAGATGGTTATACTAAGTATCAAGAATATTTTAAAGAAACAAAAAATTATTATGATATCGTGATTACCGATATAGATATGCCCAATTTGAATGGGATAGAAATGTCTTATAAGATAGTAGCTTTAAATCATGAACAAGCAATTATTTTTATGACTGCTTATATTGATATAGAATATTTAAATCGTGCAGTAGAGATTGGAGTCGAGAGTTATTTATCAAAACCTTTAAAAGTGCAAAAGTTACAAGAAGTTCTCTATAAAGTTTGTCAAAAAGTTGTGGATAAAAAGCTTGAAAAGGCTCACTATTCGCAGATAGAAGAACAAAATTTATTATATATTGATAAAGTAGACGCTCGTCACTTGAGTGTTGCACAAGATATTATTGATGATTTGGTTTTTCATAAAGAAGAGATGTCTCTTGCTTGGTGCGCTAATAGCATTGTAAGAGAAAGACTCTTAGCACATGGTATTGATGTAGAGTATTTTAGAACCCATTTTGGCATCAAAGTAATTGAGTACTTTTTAGGTGTAGTTCAAGGTACATCTAATGTAGGAAACTGTCCGGTAGTTTTTATTATGTTAGATTACTTCAAACAAAAAGAGTTACCTCTACATGATATTTTCATGATTTGTGTCCATTTTAAAAATAGTTTAACCACATATATTTTCAAGAGATATACATTTAATCAAGCTTTATTTGAAGATGTATCTTTAATAGTAGATAAAAATTTTGAAGGTGTTGTGAAAAATTATTTGGATATGAAAGGGTGTAATCCAAAAGAAATTGAAGAAGAACAAGTTCGAGAACTAGAAGAAGAACAGGAAGAAGAGGTAACTTCCTATATTGAGTATGTTTTAGAACAAGATGTGTATGAATTACAAGATTTAGAAGAGGATATTGACAATTTAGCTATTGCTGTGTCAAATGATAAGAGGGTGAGTGAAGATGATATTGTAGTTTTAGGGTCAAATCTTAAACGTTATGGTTCCATTTTAACAAAGTATCATCTTTTTAATATGCTTGGGTTAAGTATCTTAAAATTGGGAGTCTCTTTTCAAGAGAATGCTCAAGTCCTTGTTGATTCACCTGAAAAAAGAGTAAATATTACCACCTTACTTGAAGGTTTTGTGAACGATTTAATTGTATGGCGAAGAGAAATATTTGAGAACAATATTGAAAATCCTTACTTTTTGAATGATTCATTTTTTTCAAATGTAGATACTATTATTATGTTTATGGAGTACGATGCAAGCGCTGAAGTTCCTCAGGGAAAGGATGAAGATCTGGATTTCTTTGATTTTTAAACTTTTAAACTTTTCAATTTTACCCAATCATAAAAATAAACTAAAAAACCTCCTCTGATTTATTAGTCTCTTAAGTTTTCTTAGATAATATGACCATAGTAAAAAAAGCTCTATATATAGATATATAAGGGTTTCTTTTAATAAAAATTAATTATAGTTATAAATCTAAAAAAGCCCTTTTAATGGGTTAAAGGAGAATATATGCAATTAGGTTTCCTAGTTGATTTACACCTGTGCATGGGTTGTAAAGGTTGTGAGATCGCATGTAAAGTGGAAAATGAAGTTCCACTTAGCACATGGAGATTACGTGTTAAATATGTTGATGTTGGAACTTATCCAGAGACAAAAAGAACTTTTACACCGCTGAGATGTAATCACTGTGAAAATGCTCCATGTGAGAGAATTTGTCCAGTATCAGCTCTTCATTATATTGATAATGGAATTGTTAACATTGATAAAGAAAGATGTATTGGTTGTGCTGGTTGTGTTATGGCTTGTCCTTATGGTGCTATTTACATAGATCCTGAAACACAAACTGCGGATAAATGTACTTATTGTGCTCACCGTATCGCATCATCTATGATGCCAGCTTGTGTTGTTGCTTGTCCAGTTGAAGCTAATATTTTTGGTGACCTTGAAGATCCAACTTCAAACATTTCTAAATATATTCAGGGACATACTGATGTTCAAGTACGTAAGCCAGAAAAGGGAACTAACCCTCATCATTATTATGTAGGAGCATCTCAAGCTCACCTGAATCCTCTTGCTTCAAGAAGAGAAGAAGGTTATAATTTATTTAACAACATAACAAAACTTCCTTTAGGAGGGCACCACTAATGGTACATGAAACTTTAGCAGCAACTAATGCTGTAGTAACTTTGGATGTAGCTTTACCAGATATTTTTTGGGGCTGGTATGTAACAATGAACATGTGGGCAAAAAGTATAGGTACAGGTCTTGTTTTTATGCTTTTCCTACTACTAAAGAAAAATGCTGATGAGATGAGTTCACTTAGAACTCCGACTCTTATTGTCTCTTTTGTTATGATGAATGTTTTCTTACTGTTTACATGGTTAGATTTACACCAAATGTGGAGAATGTGGCATATATTTGTTTACCCTCATTGGACTTCAGCAATTACTGTTGGTGCATGGATGGCAACACTTTTTGTTGGTTTAGAATTTGTAATGATTGCAGTTATGATACTTAAAAAAGATGAAAAAACTTTTGATAAGTTACTTTTTTGGACAACACTTTTAGCGATTCCAGTTACTTTATATACTGCTGGAATTATGGCAGAAGCAAGTGCAAGAGAGTTATGGCAAATGCCAACAGAATCAGCACAGATGATTTTAGCAGCGACTTTAAGTGGTTCAGCGGCTATGATTTTACTTGGTGGTTCAAAACTTAGCGATGAAAGTAAAAAATTCTTTGGTTCAATCCTTGGATTAAGTGCTTTAATGGCATTTATTATGTATATGTCAGAGTATATCTTCGGTGCTATGAAAGCTGAAGAGGTTGCTGCTGTATTACATTATGTAAAAGGTGATGGTGAGTATGCTTCTATGTTCTGGATAGGACAATGGGTTGCTTTTATTTTACCAATGATACTAGTTGCACTTAGTAGAGTAAGTAATAGTAGTAGTATTTTAAATCTTGCGGCTATTTTAGCAATTGCAGGTCTGTGGGTAGTTAAGCATGTTTGGCTTGTTATTCCACAATTATTACCGTTAAGTTAAGGAGAAAGTATAAATGTATTTAGAAAGTAGAAGAACATTTTTAAAAGGTGCTGCATTCAGTGTTGCTGGTGCTGCAATCGCTAAGGGTGTATTTGCAACAGATGCTGTTGCTGAGTCAGTAACTCAAAGCAAGTTTACAGATACTCCTGACACTATCTCATTTTATCCTGATCAAAAAGATTGGGATAATTTTGCAGAGCTTGATGGAACTGACTGGAAACGTGGTGGTATTAGTCGTCATGGTGTACGTTCAGCAGAAAATCCTGATGGTATTCAAGTAAATAACTATACAATTGTTCCTACAGTTTGTTCAAACTGTGAAGCTGGTTGTGGTCTTACTGCATGGGTAGATAAAGATACTATGACAGTTAGAAAGTATATGGGTAACCCATTACATACAGGTTCTCGTGGACGTAACTGTGCTAAAGGTTATGCTGTAACTTCACAAATGTATGATCCAGATCGTATTCCATTTCCACTCAAACGTGCTCCAGGTTCTAAGCGTGGTGAAGGTAAATGGGTTCGTACATCTTGGGATGATGCAATGGCTGCTATTGGTAAGAAAATGCATGACACACTTAAAGTGGGTGATGAAATTTCTAAAAAATCAATTATGTACCATGTTGGTCGTCCAAATGAGAATGGTTTTGGTCATCGTGTGCCACACTCAATGGGTCTTGATGGTTATAATTCTCATACAAACATCTGTTCTGCAGGTGCTCGTCAAGGTACTATTCAGTGGGCAAATGATGATAGAAACTCTCCGGATTGGGGTAATGCAAAATTATTATTCTTACAATCATCTCATGCTGCTGATGCAGGTCACTACTTCCAACAATCAGCAGGTTTAATTGCTGATGCTCGTAAGAAGGGTGCAAAGATGGTTGTTATTGACCCTCGTATGTCAAATTCAGCTGGTATGGCTGACCTTTGGATTCCTGCATGGCCAGGTACAGAGACAGCACTTTATCTTTATCTTGCAAATCGTGTTTTACATGAAACTGAGAAAAATGGTGATGATTTAGTTGCACATGATTTTGTTAAAGAGTGGGTTAACTGGGATCGTTTAATGGACAATAGAGAGTACATTGAGAAGCATATGCTTGGAAATAATTATATCTCTAAAATGCCTAAAGACAATAGTTATGAATCATTTATTGAGATGATTAAAGAGCTTTACTCTCCATATACTAAAGAGTATGTTGTTAAAGAGTGTAAACTTGAAGGTATGGAACATAAACTAGATCAACTGTGGGATATGTACATAGATGCTGGTGATAAGATTGCTACTTACCTATGGCGTGCAGGACCGATTGCTCACCGTGGTGGTTGGATGATTACTCGTGCTGGTTTCTTAAGTCTTGTTCTCCGTGGTGCTCTTCGTGGTGACGAAGGTGGTACGTCATTCCATCACTGGCATGAAATTTCTGTTGGTGGTAAAGGTGATAAATCTACTGTTGCTGGTGAGAGACCTCCAAAAGTTGATGTTTGGAACGAAATCGCTTGGCCTCCAGAGTATCCATTATCTTCATATGAAATGAGTCATATTATGCCTCACCTTCTTATGGATGAAGAGTGGCAACAAAAATGGATTAAAAAAGGTCTTAATGTTCCAACTAAGCTTGCTGTTTGGATGCCTCGTATGTATAATCCAGTTTGGATTAACCCAGATGGTTTTAGATGGATAGAAGCTCTTAAGCGTGAAGATAAAATAGAATTATCATTTAACTTATCTCCAACTTGGTCTGAGACTAACTGGTATTGTGATTACATTTTACCTGTTGGACTTGCTGGTGAGAGAAATGATCAACAATCAACTCCATCAAAACCAGAACAACGTATAGAATTCCGTCAAGCGGTTATTCGTGTTGCTGCTGAGAAAATGGGCTGGAAAGCGAAAGATCCATCTCGTGCTACTCTTGAAGCACATATGAAGTATGGTCTAGGTGAAATTTGGGAAGAAACTGAATTTTGGGCAAATATTATGGTTCATCATGTTGATCCTGATGGAAGTTTAGGTATTAGAAAATTCTGGGCAAGTAAAAAAGATCCATCTCGTGCTGTTACAGTACCTGAGTATTTTGATGCTGCTCTTTCATTATTACCAAGACTTACGGAAACTGCAAAAGCAATGTACAAAGGTGAAGAATTTCCAGTATATAGCTATATGAGAGATCATGGTGCTTGGACTGAGAAAACTAATGTTTATAAACCTCAAGAAGATGAGCTTAAATTTGATGGTGAGTATTACTATGCACATGGTAAAAAACATCATAAAGATGAAGTTACTAAAGATGAGTTTGGTGCATTATGGATTGAAGAAGATGAGCGTAAACAATCTATTGGTGTTGATGTGAATGGTAAATTACATGAAGGTTTCCATACTTTAAGTAAAAAACTAGAGTTCTTCTCTGAGTGGTTCGCTGAGTGGAAATGGCCAGAGTATGCAATTCCAATTTATCCACGTAATGAGGGTGAATACAAAAAAATGGAACATATTGTTACTCATGTTCACCATAGTATGATGAAAGCACCAAATGAGTTTGCATTAAATACGGTATTCCGTTTACCATACAATATTCATACTCGTTCAGTGAATTCTAAGCACCTTATGGAGATTTCACAAAACCATAATCCAGTTTGGATTTATACTACTGATGCTAAAAATCTTGGCATTAAACGTGGTGATGCAATTCGTGTGAAAGTTACAGATACTGTTTCTGGACTTGATTCGGGTTACTTTGTTGCTATGGCAGTACCTACTGAAGCTACTCGTCCTGGTGTTGCAGCTTGTTCACACCATGCTGGTC
>ERZ890953.333-NODE-333-length-28205-cov-5.209307_pt1 | contig 28205 bp, 27 predicted proteins | sample MGYA00521264_ERZ890953 | MGnify/ENA primary metagenome ERZ890953 (study PRJEB32303, sample SAMEA104408629) | aquatic metagenome | biome: Brackish water; feature: Chemocline; material: water | place: Baltic Sea | collected 2014-10-26T21:54:00 | depth 200 m ...
CAGTTAATAAACTTCGTGATCTCGGCAACTGCTCCTGCGTTGCTCTACCTACCTACATCCGTGTAAGCGTTCGTGTCTTCGTGGTGAATAGTATTATGAATTTTAGTTTTTAAAATGGCTATTGAGACACGATTCATCAGAATTAGCGGGCGCGTTCAGGGTGTCGGTTTCCGGCCATTTATCTATCGGCTTGCATTATCTCATTCATTAACGGGGCAGGTTCAAAATAGTAGCGGAATGGTAGATATTAATGTTCAGGGAACTACGACTGACATTGAAATATTCGAGCAACAGATTATTGCAAAATGCCCTCCGTTAGCCGAGCCCGAAATTAAGCAAAGCAAATCAGTAGAATATAATCACTACACTGATTTTAAAATCATCAGTAGCAGTTCTCAGGGTGAATCAGATATTCATGCACCACCCGATTTTTTTACCTGTGATGACTGTTTACAGGAATTGACTGACCCTGCCGAAAGGCGGTTTAGATACCCATTCATAAATTGCACCCAGTGCGGCCCGCGTTACAGCATTATTAAAGCTCTGCCGTATGACCGGGTGAATACCACGCTGGCAGCTTTTCCCCTGTGTAAATCTTGCGCGGAAGAATACACAAACCCACTCGACAGGCGTTTTCATGCGCAGCCATTAGCCTGTCAGCAATGCGGTCCTGAATTAAATTTTACTGCTGATAATGTGAGTTTAAATGGCAATGAAGAAAGCCTGAAAGCCTGCGTCAAAGTGTTAAAAAAGGGACAGATTGTGGCTATCAAAGGGGTAGGTGGTTATCACCTGATGTGTGATGCCCTGAATGATGATGCAGTATTAACATTGAGGCAGCGTAAATGCAGGCCCGATAAACCACTGGCAGTGATGTTCCCGATGAGTGGCAGGCAGGGTCTGCAATGTTTACTGGATCATGTCACTCCAACACCATACGAAATAAACAAAATCGTCGAACCTATTCGTCCCATCGTGCTGGTTAAAAAGAAAATGGGGTCAGGGTTATCGCCCAATATAGCGCCAGGCTTAAACGAACTGGGTGTGTTTTTACCTTACAGTCCTCTACATCATTTATTATTAAATGAAATGGACCGACCACTGGTAGCGACTTCAGGTAATATTTCGGGTGAGCCGGTTTTAACCGACAATTTTGAAGCCGAAAACAAACTGGGGAAAATAGCGGACGCTTTTTTACATCATAACCGGCCCATCGAAAGACCTGCCGATGATTCAGTGATCAGGGTTATTCAACACAGGGCAAGAACGATAAGAGCGGGGCGAGGAATGGCTCCTGTTGAAATTAATTTAAACGCAAACTTAACTCAGCCCATTATTGCCGTCGGTGGCTTTATGAAAGTCACGGTGGCATTGGCCTGGAAAAATCGTTGTGTTATTTCACCGCACATTAGTGATTTAAGTTCGCTGAGGGGGCAACAGGTTTTTAACCGGGTCATTGAGGATTTACAATTTCTATATGGCATAAAAGCTGAAAAAATAGTGTGTGATGCTCATCCGGGGTATGCAAGTCATCAATGGGCTCAAAGTCAGGCAGAAATGAAAAATCTGGCGGTAGAAACCATTTACCATCATCATGCGCATGCGGGCGTGATTAGCGGTTCATTTCCTGCGTTAAAAAAGTGGCTTTGCTTTTGCTGGGATGGTGTCGGGTTGGGTCAGGATAATACACTATGGGGTGGAGAAGCTTTTATTGGTTCAAGTGCCAACTGGCAACGTGTGGCAAGCTTTAAACCATTCCTGCTGACCGGTGGTGATAAAGCAGGTAGACAGCCCTGGCGCTCAGAGGCCGCGTTACGCTGGGAAAATAATGAAAGCTGGCTTCCGGAAATAAAAAATAGTGAAGTGGCTTTTAAGGCCTGGCAGAAAAAAATAAATTCCCCACAAAGTTCTGCAGTCGGTCGATTATTTGATGCGGCTGCATGTATGGTGCTGGGTATCACGGAAGTCAGTTTTGAAGGGCAGGGGCCGATGCTACTTGAATCCATAGCCGATGACACTGAACAGCAATGGATAGACTTACCCCTGCTTAAAGATGAGCATGGTATATTGCGCTCAGACTGGTCAGAATTACTACCGATGTTATGTGATGATAAATTGAAAAAATCAACAAGAGCCGCACTATTTCATAACAGTTTAGCTCAGGCACTTATTAAACAGGCACTAACTATCCGTGAATTTTACGCGTTTGAGTCAATAGGTTTGAGCGGTGGTGTTTTTCAAAATAAATTGTTAACTGAAAGCATATTTTCCATTGCAGAAACTAAAAATATAAAAGTCTACTTACCTGATAAAGTTCCTGTTAATGATGGCGGATTAAGTTTTGGCCAGGTGATAGAACATTTGTCATCTAAACCCATGAGAGAGAAAAAATGAAACAGCAAAAATACATCACTCTGGCACATGGTAATGGCGGTCGTTTTATGCGATCTTTAATTGAGGATATTTTTGCTCGGCATCTGGCAAACCCCAGGCTTGATGTTCAGACTGATGCGGTGGTGTTGCCTGAAATCCAGGGAGAACTGGTATTTTCGGTTGATGGTTTTACCGTACAGCCTCTTGAATTTCCCGGAGGTAATATCGGTTCACTCGCCGTGCATGGCACGGTGAATGATCTTGCGGTGAGTGGTGCGATACCAAAATATCTCAGTTTAAGCGCCATTATCGAAGAAGGACTGGAGTTTAAAAAACTTGAACTGTATGTGAAAAGTATAGCGGATGCCGCTAAAGAAGCAGGTGTGGAAGTAGTTACCGGTGATACCAAGGTAGTTCCGCGCGGTTTTGGCGGAGGTATTTACTTTATCACTTCCGGGATTGGGGCCAGGAAACCGGATCTCTCGGTCGGCATCAATCGAATTCAGCCTGGAGATAAAATCATTGTAACCGGTTCGGTGGGTGATCATGGTACCTGTGTCATGCTGGCCCGTGAAGAGTTTGGCCTGAAAGGAGATCTACAATCTGATAGTGCCTGTGTTTTGCCATTGACAGAAATAATGAGCCAGTTTTCGGGTTTACACTTCATGAGAGACCCAACTCGCGGTGGGCTGGCGACTGTCGCACATGAAATCATGCGCGCCAGGAACTTGCGCGTTCGCCTGATTGAAGTGCAAATTCCGGTGAAAGACCCTGTGCGTTTCGTTTGTGAAATACTCGGCTATGATCCTTATTACCTGGCATGTGAAGGTCGGGTTGTAGTTTTTGTAGCTGCTGAGGACGCCAGTCGACTTTTGAAAAGTTTGCAGTCACACCCGGCTGGCAAAGATGCTGCAATCATCGGTGAAGTTGAACAGGGTAGTCCGTGCGTCATTTTGCAAACTGAATTAGGCGGAGAACGAGTATTAGAAGAACTGGAAGATGATCCTTTGCCGAGGATTTGTTGAGCTTATCCAGTACTACTCCGCTGAACAAATCCTGATTTCTTTACTGGCTACTAAAACCACCTTGATTCATTCCGAAGATCGCAGCCATAGAATACTATAACAACTCTCTTCGGATTGTATTTAAGCGTTGACAGGTAAATTCCTGCGCTGCCCTGGTGAAAACTCAAAATCTGTAAAATACAAAAATAATTGGCACTTTAGGAAAGCATAATCAGTAAGTTCAAAGCCTGTTAACCACTTTAGACAGGGAAATCAGGTTAATAAAGACAGTGCTTTCCTCAATGCTACCAATGATAACAGGTTTGTTATTTTTTCGGTGTGTACTTGTACTCCTGGCCACCGATCGAGGCTTCGTACATCAGGCCGCCTTTGGCAACGGTAAACACCGCCATTCCCTTGTAGTATTTGCCCACGGTGCTGGCGTCATTTTTACCAGCGCTGGCACCAGCAGAGCTACCAGCTGTCGAAGCACTGGCAGAAGCGCCTGCCGTTATAACCACTGCGTTGGCCTGAGCCCCGAACTCAAAACTTCCGCTAGTGAATTCATCGAAAGCACGCTTGTCTTCAAAAAAAATGATCTGGCTAAAAGCCTGGCCGCCCAGCTGAAAGCCAATTGTTACCTGAGTCATCGTAGTGTCGCCGACATATTCGCCTTGCTCATATACCTTGCCAGAGCCATGTGCTCCACCGATTCCTATTCCACCTTTACCTATCGTTGGAAAGACTGCATAACCATAGCAATGTTCAAAGAAGTCACCACTTTCCCCCGCGCCGGAAAAGGTCTTAATAGTATCTTCATACTTATCTGCCCAGCTGCTGGAAAATGGCAGTGCGAACAGTAACAGAACGAGGCTGACTCTAATCATAATACTCATGTATATATCTCCCTGGAAGGAATAATTGATGTCTATTAACCACTTGCCGGTATGGTCTAATGGATAAGTATTGGGTAGTAGGGTAATGCGAGTACAGCAAGAATAAATACTTTTTTATCAAACGTCACTCTTCCACAAGGGGTATACAATCAATAACCCCGATAACCAGCTTCACCAATACTGGATTTAGTGCTGAACGAACAAAACTGTATGAGCAGGATCTGGCTACTCACCTTTACAATTTGATACTTTTTTCTGCTAGTTGATGTTCATTTTGATATGCCATAGCCAGCACAGTGCAGCAATCAGCCGTGGCTTTCCCTGCTCGAGAGCAATTGAAATGCCACCTGATTACCTCTGAGGTTCAACTATCAATCATTTTGAATAGAAAGAAAAGCTTTACTCTCGCCAGGACGCAAAGAGCGCTAAGAAAGGCTGCTTCAAGTTGATCAAGGCTTACATAGTATGACTGATTTTTCCTTTGCATCCTGCGAGAAACCATTTATTGACAAAGGCTGAGTTTGGGGTAATCAGGTAATGCTATTCACGCTTACTTCAGCAAGTGTTGTTTGTGCTGTTTGGAGGGGTATCCCATAATATTCTTTCAAAAATGCATAATTAACCAGAGTCAATACATTCCTGGTATGTTTAACGAGAATGCGGATTGCTATCTTATTGAGCATATATTATATACAGGGATATAAAGAGGTCTCATGAATATAACTGTTATGCATCAATGGAGCATCTATGTACCCGAAAATTACGGTAATAACACTAGGCGTTGATGACCTTGATAGATCATTACTGTTTTATAGAGATGGCCTGGGTTTTGAAACAGAAGGAATTGTCGGGCAGCAATTTGAGTTTGGTGCAGTTGTTTTTATTCAGCTTCAAGCCGGTTTGCGCCTCGCTCTATGGCCTCGTAAAAGTATTGCTCATGACACAGGCTTAAAACCGTCCTCGCCAGCCCCTACTGAAATGACTATTGGCCATAATGTTTCGACAAAGGCAGAAGTGGATTCAGTAATGGATAATGCATTATCAGCTGGAGCTATAATTGTAAAGCCAGCTCACGATACATTTTGGGGTGGTTATTCTGGCTATTTCCAGGACCCAGATGGTCACGTTTGGGAAATCGTATTTAATCCGCAGTGGGTTTAGTAAATACGTAACAGGCTCGTTATGAATAATTTCACTTCGTCGCGCTGGACGTCGCCGACGCTCCGCGATTTAAGCAGGTGTTATATGGCGCAAAAAGTAGTCGTCTATAGACGTTATTGACTCAAGACAAAAATGGCAGGTTTCAACAACAGCTGTCATTTATATTTTAAGAAACCACACCTTAAAAGAGTGAAAACCTGACTTCTTTCGATTACGAGATGTTTTGTCTAATTTATGATTCTTAATTATCTGCAGACAGTTACTCATCGTGTGTATTAATGGCGTAACGCTTTAGTAAATGCTCAAACTGGTTCCGATCTATATCCTGAGCTCCCATATTGATCAAATGCTCTGTATTCATCTGGCAATCTATTAAGCGGTATAAATTCGAATCAACCAGCGCTTTTAGACAACACTTGGAAGCATTATTGGCGCGGCTGAACATGGATTCCCCGAAAAATACCTGTCCGATGTTGACACCGTATAACCCACCCACCATGACATTATCAGAATCCCAGCATTCGTAGGAGTGTGCATATCCGGCGTTGAATAACCCGGTATAAGCATGAATCATGGCAGGGCTAATCCAGCTGCCGGGCTGACCCTTGCGGGGTTCGCCACAGGCCTGCATGACTTCTATAAATCGCTGGTCGGTGGTGATGTGATAGAAATCTTTACGTAAAAATTTTCGCAGGGAACGATTAATTTTTAAATTTTGCGGAAAGAGTACAGTTCTGGGTGCAGGTGACCACCACAGGATGGGTTCGTTTTCATTAAACCAGGGGAAAATTCCATGGCTGTAAGCTTCGATTAGCCATGCGGTTGTCAACTCCCCGCCAGCGGCTAATAGCCCATTAGGCTCCTGCAGAGCTTGCTGTGTATCTGGAAAGTGGGGTGGTAAATGGGGATCTAACCAGGGAATCATATTAACCTGTTACTCTTGCTAAACAGCCTAAATTTTTCGGTAGGGCGATTTTTGACTTTGTTCCAGGCAAAAATCATTGATGTATGGTTCTTCCTGGGTGAGGTACTGTTTTATCATCTGCTGAAAGTTGTCGTCAGGAAACCAGTGGGCTGAGCAGGTTTTTGTGGGTAGAAAGCCACGGCTTATTTTATGTTCACCCTGCGCACCCGGATCAAAAGTCTGTAAGCCATTTTTTATACAATAGTCGATACCCTGATAATAACAACATTCAAAATGGAGATGATTGTAATATTCGTCACACCCCCACAGGCGACCAAAAAGAGTCGTGTCACTGATAAAAAACAGCGAAGCAGCGATAATTTCTTCATTTTTTATTACTGTAACAACCATCACGCGTTTTTTCAGTTTTTGTCCGATGCTCTGGAAAAAACTCTCAGTCAAGGTCGCAGTTCCATGTTTTCTATGGAAAATACCGGCATATAACTGGTGGACCCGACTCCATTGCGAGGCAGTCAGTTGATCCCCATAAAGTTGTTTAATGGTTAAATTTTCGGCAGAAACAGAAGCCCTTTCTTTTTTTATATTTTTGCGTTTTCTAGAGCTTAAGTAAGAAAGAAAATCATCGAAACTATGATAACCCTGGTTGGTCCAGTGATACTGGCAATCATAACGTAATAAAAGTTGCTCGTTTGCGAGTTCTTTATAAGTGCTTTCTCTTTCAAACAGGCAGTGCCAGCCACTTAATTGATGACTGATACAAAACTGCTGAATGACTTTTATTAGTTGATCAGTCAGGTTTTTTTGCTGTTGCTGGTCGGTTATCTCACGATGTATTAAAAAGCGTGGTCCGGTCGCCGGTGTGTAGGGAATCGCACTCACCAGTTTCGGATAATAATTGCGACCTGATCGCTCATAGGCCTGTGCCCAGGTATGATCAAAAACCAGTTCGCCGTATGAGTTTGTTTTGATATAACAGGCTATTGCAGCGACAATCTCATTATTTTCATGTATGAGGAAATAAACCGGTTGCCAGCCAAATTCGATTAAGCAGTGATTGAGCTCCAGTGCGAGCAAAAATTCATGGCGGGTAAAGGGGTAATCAGCCTCACCGAGTTGATTCCATGCGGATTCATCGATATCGGTGAGGCTTTGTTTTAACTCTATTGCTAATGCCACAGCGGATTATTTTGCAGCAAGTTCCTTGGCATCCAGGTATCTTTCGGCATCCAGCGCTGCCATACAACCCGTTCCGGCAGAAGTAATCGCCTGGCGATAAATGTGATCGCTCACATCACCTGCAGCAAATACGCCTTCGACACTGGTAGCAGTCGCATCACCTTTGGTTCCACTTTTAACCTGAATGTAACCATTTTCCATTTCCAGCTGGCCTTCGAAGATCCCGGTGTTCGGTTTATGTCCGATGGCGATGAATATACCGGTTAAATCCAGATCTTTGGTTGAGCCATCAACAGTGCTTTTAATGCGCAATCCGGTTACACCGGTTTCATCACCCAACACTTCATCAAAATTATTATTCCATTCGATAGTGACATTGCCATTTTCGGCTTTATCAAAAAGCTGGGTTTGCAGAATTTTTTCGCTGCGCAGGCTGTCACGACGATGAACAAGGGTAACATGGCTGGCAATATTCGACAGGTATAGCGCTTCTTCAACAGCGGTATTACCACCACCGATAACGGCCACTTTTTGCCCGCGGTAGAAAAAACCATCACAGGTAGCACAGGCCGAAACACCCTTGCCCTTGAATTTTTCTTCACTGGGTTCCCCCAGGTACATAGCACTGGCACCGGTCGCAATAATTAACGCATCACAAGTGTATTCAGCCTGATCGCCAACCAGACGTTTAGGTGTTTCATTCAGGTAAGTGGTATGGATATGGTCAAAAATGGTTTCTGTATCAAATCTTTTTGCATGTTTTTCCATACGTTCCATCAGATCAGGACCGGTCAACCCCTCAACATCACCTGGCCAGTTATCGACTTCGGTGGTGGTCATCAACTGTCCGCCCGACTCCATGCCGGTTATTAAAACCGGGTTAAGATTTGCACGAGCAGCATAAACTGCGGCTGCATATCCGGCTGGTCCAGAGCCTAGAATGAGGCATTTAGCGTGTTTGGTTTCTGACATAATGACTTCCTGATAAAGTGAAATTAAAAGTGCTTAAAATTTAGCGTGATAGTTTACATTAAACTGATTTGCAAAATAGGGTGAAATTTACAGGGGCAATAGTGTTTTGTTGTTAAATGCTTAAGCCGTATATCCTTCAGAATGGCACAGATTTCATTTTATCATTGTAACTTCAGGTAATTTCCTGCTTTGGTAATATGCACAATTATTCCTCTCAGCCTGAAAATTCCTTGTGAAAACAGGTAATCAGTACCATCCTGTCACAAATATGGACAAACTATGAAATTGCAAGGTTTCGTTTTAAGTCGGTTACTGTAAAATGTCCACCTTTCTCAGATCAATAGATAACTCTTCAGTAAAGGCTCACCTTGGCACAGGCAAAAGTAAAACCTCAAATCCCGAATAAAGTCGACGGCTCTATACTGACCAGTCGGTTAGAACGGCGCTTGCGTGAAACGGGCATGTTGATTTCGTTTGCACTGGCTTTTTATATGCTGGTTGCTTTAGTGAGTTATGACTCTGCAGACGCCGCATGGTCACATAGCGGATTGAATAAACATGCTTCTAACTTTGGTGGACCGGCAGGTGCCTGGTTATCAGATTTGATGCTATACCTGTTTGGTTACATGGCGTTTTTACTACCCGTAATGCTTATTTACAACGGTGTGATCCTGGTTCGAACAAAATTAAAAACCACAGAAGACCGTTACCAGATGCTGGCCGTTCGCTGGAGTGGTTTTGCCTTAACATTAATTTCAGGTTGTGCCATTTCCAGTTTACATTTTGCACTGGGAGAAGCTGTTATGCCTATGAATGCAGGTGGTATTCTGGGGCAGGTGACCGGTTTAAACTTCTCTCACAGTATGGGTTTTCTGGGCGTCACGGTATTGCATCTGGCGTTGTTTTTATCCGGATTGACTCTGTTTACCGGAATTTCATGGCTGGCTGTTATTGATTATACGGGCAAGGTCACGTTATGGCTTATTGATAAGTCGATTGATCGATATTACCTGCTAAAAGACAAAAGAGCTGGCAGTATCTTACGCCAGGAGCGGCAGCAGGTTTTCAGTCAACAGATAGTTAAGCAGGAAAAACGCAAGCCGGTACGAATTGAACCGGTGGTTAAACAGCTTGAACAGTCTGATCGGGCTTTCAAGGAACAGCAAATCCCACTTTTTAAACAAAATGGTGAGCCAGGTTTGATGCCGTCATTATCATTACTGGATTCACCACCAGTAAAAACCAAAGGTTATTCTGCAGAAGCTTTACAGGCGATGTCTCAGCAACTGGAAGTTAAATTGCAGGATTTTGGTATAGAGATTCAGGTAGAATCAGTACACCCCGGCCCCATCATTACCCGTTTTGAAATTTTGCCTGCTGCCGGTGTCAAGGTGAGTCAAATTTCTAATCTATCTAAAGATCTGGCGCGCTCGCTGTCGGTGCTGGCAGTACGCGTGGTAGAAGTTATTCCCGGTAAACCTTACATGGGAATCGAAATTCCCAATGAACAACGTGAAATGGTTGTACTCAGTGAAATATTGAAATCACGTGCGTATGATCAGTCACATTCTCCATTAACGCTTGCTCTGGGGAAGGACATCAGTGGTGATGCAGTAGTGGCTGATCTGGCTAAAATGCCGCATTTACTGGTGGCGGGCACAACCGGTTCGGGTAAGTCAGTTGCGGTTAATGCAATGTTGTTAAGCTTGTTATTTAAAGCAACCCCGGAGCAGGTGAGAATGATTTTGATCGATCCCAAGATGCTGGAATTGAGTGTCTATGACGGTATACCTCATTTACTGGCGCCGGTAGTCACCGATATGAAAGATGCAGCCAATGGGTTGCGCTGGTGTGTAGCAGAAATGGAGCGCCGTTATAAATTAATGGCGGCCTTAGGTGTGAGAAATTTGTCAGGTTGTAATAAAAAAATTAATGAAGCTCGCGCTGCTGGTGAACCAATTAAAGACCCTTTGTTTAATCGGGAGCAGGCTATTTTGATGGATCCGGATGCACAACCGGAAAATCTGGAAACATTACCTTTTATTGTGGTCGTGGTCGATGAATTTGCTGACATGATGATGGTAGTCGGCAAAAAGGTTGAAGAGTTAATTGCCCGTCTTGCACAGAAAGCCCGTGCTTCGGGTATTCATTTAATTCTGGCTACCCAACGACCTTCAGTAGATGTAATTACCGGATTAATAAAGGCCAATATCCCAACCCGTATTGCGTTTCAGGTTTCTTCTAAAATAGATTCGCGAACCATACTCGATCAAATGGGCGCGGAAAACCTGCTTGGGCATGGAGATATGCTGTATCTTCCACCAGGAACGAGTTTGCCGGAACGCATACACGGTGCATTTGTCGATGATCACGAAGTGCATGCTGTGGTAGCTGAAATTAAAAGACAGGGGAAACCAAATTATGAAGAAGGTGTCTTACAGGAGCAGACAGGCACCATGTTACCTGGTGAATTACCCAAAGGTTCTACCGGTGCCGATCAGGATGCGCTGTACGACGAGGCAGTGGCAATAGTCACTGAAACCCGAAAAGCATCAATTTCTTATGTACAAAGACGACTGAAAATCGGTTATAACCGGGCTGCCCGTATGATTGAAGAGATGGAAAATTCGGGTGTAGTGTCTCAGGTGCAATCTAATGGTAGTCGTGAAGTACTGGCACCGCCGCCGGTAAACGTGGATTAAATGGTATTATGAAAAAAAGTATTTTAATAATGAGTCTGGTCTTGGCTCAGGCCCTGTTTCCAGTATGGGCAACTGATATTGAAGATCGGCTGAACAGAGCCATGACTTCGCTGGATAATTTGCAGGCTGATTTTAAGCAGACGTTGATTGATGACAATAAGAAAATTGTTCAGCAGTCGATGGGTAAAGTATCCATTCAACGCCCCGGAAAGTTTCTGTGGGTGTATGAAAAGCCCTATCAACAACAAATTATCGCTGATGGTAAAGAGCTATGGGTGTATGACGTAGACCTGGATCAGGCAACGGTAAAACCGATGGAATCCGGACTGGCTTCGGCACCGATAATGGTGTTAATGAAACAACAACGCGTTGAAACTGAATTTGAGATTAATGAAGTAGGGCAGCATAAAGTATTATACTGGCTTGAACTTATTCCGAAAAATTCTGATATGGAATACAGCAAGATCTATATTGGTTTGCAGGATGATGTGATTAAGGCGATGGAGTTGCGCGACAGTTTTGGTCAGGCGACCCAGATTACTTTCGAAAATCAGCGCAATAACGTGGTTTTTAAACCTGATTTTTTTAAATTTAATCCGCCCCCCGGTGTCGATGTATTTGGTGTCGGTGGCTAACATCAGTGTAGTGCCCTTTATATGTGATCAGTTCAGGACATTACACAGCTATGTCTGATCTTTTTGCAGAGGTCAATGCCTATCAGCCGCTGGCCGATAGAATGCGCCCCCAGACCCTGCAGCAAATGGTCGGGCAGTCTCATTTACTGTCAGCAGGAAAACCTTTAAGACAGGCGATAGAAGCAGGAAAATTACACTCTATGTTGTTCTGGGGGCCACCCGGAACCGGTAAAACTACACTTGCCAGACTAATAGCCAAATACAGCGATGCCTTATTTCTATCGCTTTCTGCCGTTTTATCGGGCGTGAAGGATATTCGTTCAGCGGTAGAACAGGCAAAACAGTTCAGCGGTATCACCGTTTTATTTGTCGATGAGGTGCACCGTTTTAATAAGGCTCAACAGGATGCTTTTTTACCTCATATTGAAGATGGCACGATTGTGTTTGTCGGGGCAACTACTGAAAACCCTTCTTTTGAACTCAATAACGCCCTGTTATCCAGGACCAGAACCTATCTTTTAAAATCTTTCACTGAGGATGAACTTGCTATATTGGTGAAAATGGCATTAGAAGATGAACAGCGTGGTTTAGGTCGTCAGAAGTTAAAACTGGAAAAGGATGCTTTAAGTCTGTTGGTGAAAGCGGCTGATGGTGATGCGCGACGGGTTTTAACTTTCCTTGAAATACTGGCTGATCTTGAAATTGACGGATTAATCAGTTTGCAACAGGTGACTGAAGTCGTCAGTCAGGGGCACCGCCGCTTTGATAATAAAGGTGATATCTTTTATGAACAGATTTCAGCGCTACATAAGTCGGTACGTGGTAGCGATCCTGATGCTGCTTTGTACTGGTTATGCCGTATGCTGGATGGAGGTTGTGATCCGGTTTACATAGCTCGACGGGTTGTGCGTATGGCATCTGAAGATATAGGAAATGCCGATCCGCGCGGCCTGGAAATCAGTTTAAATGCGTGGATGACCTACGAACGACTGGGCAGTCCGGAAGGAGATCTGGCTATTGCACATGCTGTTATTTACCTGGCATGTGCGGCGAAAAGCAATGCTGTATATAGCGCATTTAATCAGGCAATGAGTGATGCCAGAGAAACCGGTAGCATGGAAGTGCCTGACCATCTACGCAATGCTCCTACGAGCTTCATGAAAGACCTGGGTTTTGGTAAAGATTATCGCTATGCGCATAATGAAAACGACGGTTTTGCAGCGGGTGAAAAATATTTCCCCGACGACATGTCAGTGAACCGATACTACCAGCCGGTAAATAGAGGGCTGGAAACAAAAATAGCTGAAAAGCTTAATTTCTTAAGAAGCTTAAATGATAAAAGCGATTAGCCATAGAACACACTAAATACACGGAAAGTATTGTGCAGGCAATGATGTGAACTCAAGTGAAGAAGAATAAAACTGATAAAAAGTGAGTAATAGATGAAAATTAATTCCGGGTTTTCCGTGTGCTCACTGGTTAACCAAAAAAGAAAATGTTAAATAAACCCTACTCAGAATCCTGTGATCAAAATCGTGAGCCTATCGGTCAGGTGCTAGAACAGTTTGTAGCAGGACGAAAGTCAGTGCTGGAAATAGGTAGTGGCACCGGGCAGCATGCCGTGTATTTCGCTAATAAGTTTCCTTTTCTGGTATGGCAGACCAGTGACCTGGTGGTAAATCATCCTGCTATTCAGGCATGGATAGATGACAGTCATCTGGATAATGTTTTAGCCCCAATTGAACTCGATTCGACTGATAAATGGCCTGTTCGACAGTATGATATTCTATATTCTGCCAACACGGTGCATATAATGTCGTCACATGCAGCGGAAAAGCTTTTAACGAATATTCCGGGCTGTATGCATGAAAATTCAGTATTTTTATTATACGGACCTTTTAATTACCAGGGGAAATATACGTCAAACAGTAATGCTCGTTTCGACAGCTGGCTAAAGCAGCGAGATTCAGATAGTGGTATTAAAAATTTTGAATGGTTAAAAGACATCGGTCAGCATTCTGGACTAAAATGCCTGCATGATTTCGAGATGCCTGCAAATAACAGGCTTCTGGCATGGCAAAAAATTAATGACTAACTTAAATCACTGATATTTTGAAACTTAATCTTGCTGAGAAAGACTAAAAAAAGACCAATCATAGATCAAATATTGAATAGAATTATTAACTTGAGAAAATTTATGAAAAAAACTACATATTATATTGCCGCCGGTTTATTAACTTTCATGTCGGTTTCTTACGCTGCTGAAAGTGCGCAGAAAACAGATGTGACGGAATTACTTAAATCTCGCCTGGGTGGCAGTGTTGAAGTCTCCGAACCAATGGATACGCCGGTAGAGGGCGTTTACCAGACACAGTTTGGTTCTAAAATAGCTTACCTGTCAGGAGACGGCCGCTATATTATTATCGGCGATATGATTGACTTGCAAACACAGGAGAATCTGACCGAATTATCCCGTCGTACAGTTTCAAAAGCTGTACTTGATAAGGTTGCCATAAACAACCTGGCTGTTTTCCCATCTTCTACCGGTGAAACTAATGCGGTATTGAATGTATTTACCGATACATCCTGCCCTTATTGTAAAAAGCTGCATGAAGAAGTTCCTGATCTGCAAAAGGCCGGTATCGAAGTGCGTTATTTTCCATTTCCTCGAGGTGGTGCCAGAGGCCCTGGTTATCAGGTTCTAAAACAGGTGTGGTGTGGTAAAGATAAGGCACAAACTATGGATATAGCAAAAGAAGTTCAATCAGGGGATCTGCCATCTGCCGATTGTGAGCAGGCAAAATTCGTTGATGTAGGTTATAACATTGGGAATGAACTTGGAGTAACAGGTACTCCGGCTCTATTCACTGCTGACGGTCAGAAAATCGATGGATATGTGCCTTCTGCAAAATTGATACCTATGTTGATTAACTAGTTATTCCAGGTTTTAAAAACTAGCCCCTGTTTGACGGAAGTTGATCAGGGGCTTTTTTTGTTCCACGTTCATGCCTTTCAGTTAAGCTTGGCGACATTCTCTGTTGGCTGCTCTTTTTTGGATGCAATGTAACTTCATTTTTGAGATATACAACAGTTGAAATAATTAATACTGATAATTATGAAATTCAGGACTTTATTTAAATAAAAACCCTATAAACCTGGTTTATATTTTAGTTACAAAATATATCGGCAAAAGCTTGTAAGCTTATTTAGATAAAATGTTGCGGCGCTGGGAATTTACTCGCAAAATTACAACAGGTTATTATGAATAGGGTGCGAACTGGTGACGAAAGAATCCATTCAGAAAGAAAGTTCCAGTGAGAAGAGTAAAGAAACTCAACAGGAGCGGCTTGATTTAGAAGATGATCCCTGCCCAGCGGATGAAACAGGCGGTCCAGGCGGGCTCGAACCCACTCGATATGGTGACTGGGAACGAAAAGGTCGCTGCATTGATTTCTAACCTGAACGGATCAAATATTTTACGGTTTTTTCAAGGTAAGAATATCTCTGGCCAATAAAGATAGATGAGACAGTGGAACGATAGTCGCTCAAACACTGAAATACCATCTTGTTGACGAGTTCTTTTTTAATTCTGCGGTTCTGATGCCGCGAAATGCTTAGCAGGTAAATAATGGCTAATAACAATCGACCAACTTCTCCACATTTGCAGATCTATCGATTGCCATTGACGGCGATAATGTCAATTTCCCATCGTATTACAGGTGTGTTGCTAAGCGCCGGTTTGATCACCACTGTACTGTTTATAAGCGCTCTTGCAGGTGGTCAGTCAAGTTGGGAAACAGCGCATAACATTCTAGCCAGCGGTTTCGGACAGTTGGTGTTATTTGGCTTTAGCCTTATTCTAAATTATCACCTTTGTTATGGTATACGGCATTTGTTCTGGGATATCGGCTATGGCATTGACCTTGAAGCAGCCAGTCTTGGCAATAAGTTGGTGCTTCTTGTTTCAGTAATTATGACCCTGTTGGTTTGGTTACTGGCATTGGCTACTTAGGAGTATTGTTATGAGTTTGAGTCTGCGAACCCCACTGTCGAAGGTCAAAGGCCTCGGCGCCGCGAAAGAAGGTGTCAGTCACTGGTGGAACCAGCGTTTGACATCCATTGCACTAATTCCTTTGGCACTCTGGTTCAGTTTTTCCATTGCCCTGATCGCAGTGGCTGACTACGCCACGGTCATTTCATGGATTGCTTCGCCTTTTACCACGTCCCTGATGATTCTCTCTATCTGCATTGGTTTTTATCACGGATATCTTGGATTGCAGGTCATTATTGAAGATTACATTTCGCATGAGCCCCTGAAGATAACCATGTTGATTGGCATCGGCTTGCTGGCCATATTGTTTGCCACGTTAGGCGTGGTTTCTCTATTAAAAATATCCTTCGGAGCCTGATTTATGTCTTCAGCTTATAAACTCATTGATCATGCCTATGATGTAGTGGTCGTTGGCGCCGGTGGTGCCGGATTACGTGCCACATTCGGGATGGCTGGAAAAGGCCTGTCCACTGCCTGTATCAGCAAGGTTTTTCCCACCCGTAGTCACACAGTAGCAGCTCAGGGTGGAATGAGTGCTTCATTGGGTAATATGGGTGAGGATAACTGGCGTTGGCATATGTACGATACAGTCAAAGGTTCTGACTGGTTGGGTGATCAGGACGCCATTGAATATATGTGTCGTGAGGCCGTGCCCGCGGTCATCGAACTTGAACATTATGGTGTACCGTTTTCCCGTACCGATGAAGGCAAGATATATCAACGACCATTTGGAGGCATGAGTACCAACTATGGTGAAGGTGTTGCACAACGTACTTGTGCAGCGGCCGACCGAACAGGGCATGCAATCCTTCACACGCTGTACCAGCAATCGCTAAAACACAAAGCCGAGTTTTTTATCGAATATTTCGCCACTGACCTGATCATGGATGTTGGTGTTTGCCGCGGCGTGTTGGCCTGGGATTTAGCGACCGGTGAACTGCACCGGTTTCGTGCCAAAAAGGTTGTTTTGGCAACAGGTGGTTATGGTCGAGCCTATTATTCTGCCACCTCGGCCCATACCTGTACAGGTGACGGTAATGCCATGGTTACTCGTGCTGGCCTGCCTTTACAGGATATGGAATTTGTCCAGTTTCACCCTACCGGTATTTACGGTTCCGGCTGTCTGATCACTGAGGGTGTGCGAGGTGAAGGTGGTTTCCTGACCAACTCTAATGGTGAACGATTTATGGAACGTTATGCACCCAATGCCAAAGATCTGGCATCTCGCGATGTTGTAAGCCGTGCCATGACGGTTGAGATTAACGAAGGTCGTGGAGTGGGTTCTGACGGTGATCATATCAATCTGCATCTGGAGCATCTCGGACCTGAAATCATTAATGAGCGCTTACCGGGCATAGCCGAAAGTGCGAAAATATTTGCTGGCGTTGATGTGACTGAAGAACCGATTCCTGTGCTACCTACAGTTCACTACAACATGGGCGGCATACCGACTAACTACCATGGTGAAGTTGTCACACTCAAAAACGGAAACCCTGATACTGTGGTACCCGGCCTGATGGCAATAGGTGAGGCCGCATGTGTATCAGTCCATGGTGCCAATCGCCTGGGATCAAACTCATTGTTGGATATCGTGGTATTTGGTCGCGCTGCTGCTCTACGTTGTGCAGAAGTCATTGATAAGGATGAAAAGCACAAGCCTTTGAATGATTCTCATGTAGAACCCTTACTAGACCGTTTTGACCGCATTCGCCATGCCAATGGCAGCATCAGTACTGCTGAATTGAGGCTCAAGATGCAAAAAACCATGCAATCCCATGCGGCTGTATTCAGAACCGGTGAGACCTTGCAATCTGGTGTAGAAAAGATGGATGCGATCTATGCGGAGTTTGATGATATCAAGACCACAGACCGTACCATGCAGTGGAATACCGACCTGGTGGAAACCCTGGAGCTGGATAATCTACGGGATTGTGCTCTGGCAACCATGCACGGGGCTAATAACCGTGAAGAAAGTCGAGGCGGTCATGCTCGTGAAGATTTTTCAGAGCGTGATGATGTTAACTGGATGAAGCACACCTTGGCCTGGATAGATGACAAGGGAAAGGTCAGCATCGATTATCGCCCGGTGCACATGAATACATTGACTGATGAAGTTGAACCTTTTCCACCTAAAGCCCGTGTTTACTGATAACTTTAATTTGTCGGATAGATTCGGCAATACCGAGAGGAAAAATTAGCGATGGCTGAGTTTATTTTACCTGCCAATTCCGTCGTAAAAGATGGCAAAATTTGGCCGGCACCGGAAGGTGCCAAACGGCCCAAAAAATTTATCATCTACCGTTACGACCCTGAATCGGGTGAAAATCCTCGAATCGATACTTTTACCCTGGACCTGGATGACTGCGGTCCGATGCTGCTGGATGCGATTATAAAAATCAAAAATGAAATCGATCCTTCACTCACTTTTCGTCGCTCCTGCCGTGAAGGTATCTGTGGTTCCTGCTCCATGAATATTGATGGTCTCAATACTCTGGCCTGTACCAAACCGATAGATGAAATTGATGGCGATGTACGTGTTTATCCATTACCTCATATGGAAGTTATAAAAGATCTTGTGCCTGATTTGACCAATTTTTACGCCCAGCATGCATCCGTTGAGCCCTGGTTGAAAAATGACACACCCATGCCGCCAGATCGAGAGCAACTGCAATCCAAAGAAGATCGTGCGCAGCTTGATGGGTTGTACGAGTGTATTCTGTGTGCGTGTTGCTCGACAAGTTGCCCCAGTTACTGGTGGAATTCAGACCGTTACCTTGGGCCTGCAGCACTTCTTAATGCCCATCGCTGGATACTGGACAGCCGAGATGATGCTACCGGTGAACGTCTGGACGCCCTTGAGGACCCTTTCAAACTCTATCGTTGTCATACCATCATGAATTGCACGGATGTCTGCCCCAAAAGCCTGAATCCTGCTAAGGCGATTGGTGAAATTAAGCAATTGATTGCCAAACGTCGTGGTTAGGGACGCAATACTATGAGTGAACTGTCCCGGCTTCGCTGGCTATGTCGACGGGGCATGAAAGAACTGGACCTGCTGCTAGAGGGATACATTGAGCACAGTTATCTGAATGCTACTGAAGCAGACCAGCAAGCTTTTAAATCAATTTTACAATTGCCTGATCCGGAGCTTAACGACCTGATTCTCGGGAGAACAGAAAGCAGTGATAAGGATATTGGCCGGGTCATAGAAATTCTACGCGACTCTCTTTCTGTATAACCACGATTTTTTTAAAGAAACTGGTCACAACACAGAGAGTTCCTATACTCGATTATTTCGAAGACTTTTTCACCACGAAGCACACGGAGAGCACGAAGGTAAAACATTGTATGGTAATAATGCTTTCAATATAATTATGATAATTAATTTATCCGACTACCTTTAATTCGCTTGCCGTTCTTCGTGAGCTTCGTGGTGAATATGTTTTGTTTTTTTGATTACGCTGAATAGTTACAGAAACTGATTATTTTTCAGGTGCTGCAACAACAAACTTTGAGTTCACGTTGTAACGAGATCCATCCTTTGCTTCGAGGATAATTTCCCAGAGTTCTTCACCTGCGATTGAAGTTCTCTCGTGACCCAGCAGTTCTCTTTCATCATCTACCTGTAGTCCCCATATCTTCACCTGTCGAACGCCTAACACAGGGATATGCTGATCATTGAACTGTTGCTTAAATTCTGGTGACAAATCGTTAACATCCGCCCAGACTACAAGCCCACGCTGGTTGATAGCATCTATCTCTTCAGGAAGATTTTGAATTTGATTGGTAACATTTTTCATCGTGTTCCACCTCTCAGGATTATGTTGAGCGAATCAGCTACGGATATGAAATCCGTACAACTTTCATTGCCCGGTTATCGTTAGATCAAGCCATAAGTTATCGCTACTGGAACTGACTTACAAGTCTAATCCAATAGGAATTTATGCCTTGTTGATGTATTGCTATCCAGAACCTGGCTTTTTACAGGTACAATACAGGCATGACTGAAGAACAGCAAAATGAAAAAAATTCGGCCTGGAATCCCGGTATCGAAACTGAAATACCAGCAGCTTATCGTGAGTTGGAGACGGTATATGATACTACCAATGTTTCTACTACACTTGATGACATCCAGCAACTGGTTGCTGAAACCGGTCTCAGCGCCCTGGAATTGATCAGCTTCCGCCCGAGGCGACTTGTTTTGCACGAACTGATTGTGCGAATCACTGCCGATATCGTGGTACAGGAAGGTAAAGCCGAGGAAGATCTTGGCATAAATTTTCGAGCCATCGCTAATCAAATTTTCAACCGATACCTTATTCCTCAACTGGAGATGATTGAGCAAAACTACGATTTAATTTGCTCACAAATCGAAAACATAACAGTGAGCGAGATTGATTCCGTGATCGAACGGCTGAAACCCGTCAAGGCACCTCCGCCGACATGGTGGCAGCGATTGACCGGAAGCAAGCCTAAATCACCTGTGCCGCTGAAATCCCGTCAAGAACGGGAATTTGAGTTAATCAATGAATATAAAGAGCGTGGGCTTTCAGCAGAAGACGAATATGAAGCTGCTGTCTTTCGTAGTCTTCACAGGGTGCTCGGATTGATAGCCACTAAGCGCGGTTTTATCGGTAATGATCCGCAGTACCTGTCCAACATTTGTATTTTACATGCCAGTAATTACCTGAGTAGTCAGCTTATCGGCCGTCAGGTCGGAGAACTGGTCAGCATTGCAGTCGAGAATGAAGGTTATTCTTTGATCCCTGATGCTGATAGCCCGGTGCTGTTCAGTCTGAAAGGTGCATCGGCCTCAGGCAAGAGCTGGTTGAGGCCTATGTTGCGTTCAAAGTTGGCCAAACTGGGCATTGAGAACCATGGTTATTGCACGATTAGCCCGGACATCTGGAGGAAGCTTCTTTTAGACTATGATTCTCTGGGCGAAAGTTTTAAATATGCGGGGCGTTTTACCAGCCACGAAGTCAGCGTGATTGATTCCAGGTTAGATCGTTATATACGCGACAAGGCTGAAAAATCCCACTCGATACCTCACATGGTTGTTGATCGTTTCCGTTTCGACAGTTTCGCCAGCGAAAAGATTGCCCGCGTACTGCACAACACTTATGTGCGTTATATCGATACCATGTACATGTACTTTATTATCACGCCACCAGAGGCAACAGTTGAGCGGGGATGGAAACGTGGTCTCGAACGCGGGCGCTACAAGGCGGTTGAGGATTATCTCGGTCACTGTATTGAAGCCTATGAGGGTATACCGAAAGTACTCTTCAAATGGCTGGCAAACGATAAACCACGATACTCTTTCAAATTTTATGATAACAGTGTGCCAAAAGGCACTTTCCCAAAATTGATTGCGCGTGGCACTCAGGGCTGGATGCAAGTTTTCGAACCGGCCCGTTTTATAGATATAGAAAGGTTCAAGCGTATTAATATACAGGCGACATCGCCAGAACAGGTTTTTGCGGAGAACGTAGATTTTACAATTGAAAATAATCTGGGCTTTCTCAATCAATGTATTAAGCGTATCGAGAAGATTGAATTTATTGATGCAGATAGTGAGCGCCCTTACCTGAATATTGATTCGGGTAAATTTAAAGTCACAGATAAAAATTTGTTCAGGAGCAGGCTAGAAGATGAAACCTTATACGAGATAATCAATGAGCTAGCCCCTGATCTCTTGTACCCTTAAACCGTATTTCTTACAGGAGGGCAAGATGGCGGTTCTCAGCTCCTGCCTTGACCGCATTCATGCATCCCTGCACATCATCGCGCAGGGCTTTGGATTTACAGGAATTTGCTCCTGCAATACCTGAATATACGCCACCCATGGCGAAAACAGCAGACTTTCTGAATGAGTGGAATAACAGTGTGTATTGCCGAGTTCAGAAAATTTTCTGTAGATTCAAAGAACAAGCGAGGGATTGTCATTCCTGTGAGAAATGCGGGTTAAAGTCGTGAATATCGACAGGATTTCTCTACCACAAAATGCCATGGCCTGTTAACACTAAATGAATATTCGCGTTGCCGCCCCAAAAAGTGCCAGGCAAGACACGAAGAGAGTAGTTTGTTCAACACGCCCATGTGATTCACCCCTTCAGGACTATTGAGCTAAAATGCTCCGGGGATTTTAGTGGTTATTCCAAATGAACGAGGAGTAATATCGCCGGGCTCTTTTTAGGGCAGAATCCATAGGGACGTGATCATTTTTCCATAGGAAAGTGTTATATTTAACTCATGTACAGAGAGTACTCCATGCTCAATACGCCTTGCCCTACAGAAAATGATCAAGGTCGCGAATTTTAAATGAGTGTTAAAAGGCCCTGGGAAAAGCATATCAATGACATCGCCGACAAAATCCGCCAGTGTGCGGCTTTATAACATCCGCTATTCAAGAATAATATTAAAGCTTGAAATTTCTTTAATTCTGATCACTTTTGTAAGTCTGGTTTTTCTTCGAGAAGAGCTATGGCTATTTCCCTGTCTAATTCTTAATACGCTTTTAACCTTTATTTTTTTATCTTCGTTTTCCATCATCACACAATTTCCAAAACGCCTTGTTTTTGAATTCAGAACGGCTCCTGATCGTTTGATCTGGTATGATTCTACGGGAGAGTCGAGTTTTCTGTTACAGGATGTGAAAGTTCGAATGACACGTTGGTTTGTCATGCTCAAACTGGTCAATTCTGCAAAGCAGTGGAATGGGGTATTACTTCAGGATAGCTTTGTTGATATGAGTCACTATACTAGTTTCAGAAGACAATTATTATTGAAAAAAAGAGAAGATATGCATGTTAGCTGATATTGAATCAGTCAGTACCGGGCAAATAATCAAACCCAGATCTTTTTCAGGGCTGATGGATTTATATGAACATAATTATTTAAGGCTGAAGAAAATAGCACCTGATCTTGCTATCGCCGATGAAATGATTTCTATTTCTCCGGGGCATCTGGATCTTTACCTGTCAGTAACTGAACGCTGTAAATACACCACCATGTTGAGATTAACTTATCAATTCCGTCAGAATGATAAAACCGTTTATCAACCGGATATGCATTTAAGGATTTATCATGATGCGCGCATAGCCGAAGTGCAGGATAGATTAGATAGAAAACATCACCGGATATATAGCGGAAAAAATTTACAGCAAAAATGGAAATTGAATCGTTTTCTGTATAAATGGCTGGGATATTGTATTCATCAGGGGCATTATTTTCATCCTGTTTCTAACGTAAAACAGCTTAAGTCTTTATGATGTTGTTTCGAGATAAATATTGTAAAGCATTGTAAAATAAGGAATTAATATTCTAATCAATAATTTCATTACAAATATATCTTGACGCATACCATGGCATCAGATAAATTCCTGACTAAATTAGTCGGGAATTATTGAGGTGCGTATGAAATTATCTACAAAAGGTCGTTATGCTGTAACAGCAATGATGGACATTGCACTGCACGAAAAGGTCGGTCCAGTCACCCTGGCTGATATCTCACAGTGTCAGGGTATTTCTCTATCTTACCTCGAACAGCTTTTTTCCAAGCTGCGCAATAATGGACTGGTCAAAGGTGTACGTGGACCCGGTGGTGGATATAGACTGGCAAAACCCGCCAATGATATTTCTGTGGCTGACATCATCGACTCGGTTGATGAAAAGCTTGATTTAACCAAATGTGGTGGCAAAGGTAATTGTAATCACGGTGCTAAGTGTTTAACTCACCAGTTATGGTTTGATTTAACCTGTGATTTACATCGATTTTTAAGTGGCATAAAACTTGATCAATATGTAAATCGTCCCCAGATTAGTGAATTAGTAAAAAAACAGGATGTGCAATACGGTCGGTTTCTTAACCGTCGAACAGCAGCCTAGTAATTTTAGTTTTTATGAAGAGTAATATTAATGAGTAAAGTAAAAGTTCCTATTTATCTTGATTACAGTGCCACAACACCAATTGATGAACGTGTAGCTGCAAAAATGGCTGAATATCTCACCATTGAAGGCCAGTTTGGTAATCCTGCATCTCGCAGTCATGAGTTTGGCTGGAAGGCAGAAGAAGCGGTTGATATAGCACGCAAACAGGTTGCAGACCTGGTTAATGCTGATCCACGAGAAATCATCTGGACCAGTGGCGCAACAGAATCAAATAATCTGGCAATTAAAGGTGCGGCTCATTTTTACAAGAAAAAGGGCATGCATATCATTACCGTTAAAACTGAACATAAAGCGGTACTTGATACTACCCGTCAACTGGAACGTGAAGGCTTTGAAGTTACTTATCTAGAGCCAGAAAATAACGGTTTACTGGATCTTGAAAAACTGAAAGCTGCCATTCGTGATGATACAATTCTGGTTTCAGTGATGCTGGTTAATAATGAAATAGGTGTTATTCAGGATGTTGCAGCTATAGGTGAAATATGTCGTCCAAAAGGCATCATATTTCATGTTGATGCAGCGCAGGCTCCAGGCAAGGTTAATATTGATCTGGCGGAACTTAAAGTCGATTTAATGTCATTTTCCGGTCATAAAGTATACGGTCCCAAAGGCATAGGTGCACTTTACGTGCAACGTAAACCACGTATTCGTCTGGAAGCTCAAATGCACGGTGGCGGCCACGAAAGGGGACTGCGTTCGGGAACATTGGCAACACATCAAATTGTCGGTATGGGAGAAGCTTTCCGTATTGCTAAAGACGAGATGGCAACTGAAAATGAGCGTATCCGCATGTTACGCGATCGTCTGTATAAAGGACTGAACGATATGGAAGAGGTTTACCTGAATGGTGACCTGGAACATCGCATCGCTGGAAACCTGAACATTAGCTTCAACTTTGTTGAAGGTGAATCTTTAATTATGGCGCTACGTGATCTGGCTGTTTCTTCCGGTTCTGCCTGTACTTCTGCAAGCCTTGAGCCTTCTTATGTACTGAGAGCCCTTGGCCGTAATGATGAACTGGCACACAGCTCTATACGTTTTACTCTGGGTAGATACACGACTATTGAAGAAGTTGACTACACGATAGACCTGGTTAGAAAAGCAGTAACAAAATTACGCGAGCTTTCTCCGCTTTGGGATATGTACAAGGCTGGAGTTGATATAAATTCCGTTGAATGGGTTGCCCATTAACGCACAACTATTGAGGTAATCGAAATGGCTTATAGTGAAAAAGTACTGGATCATTATGAAAATCCACGCAACGTCGGCGTATTAGACGAAGATGATAGTATTGGTACCGGAATGGTTGGTGCTCCTGCCTGTGGAGATGTAATGAAATTGCAGATCAAGGTTGGTGCAAACGGTATTATCGAAGATGCAAAATTTAAAACTTATGGTTGTGGTTCAGCGATAGCATCAAGCTCACTGGTTACAGAGTGGGTTAAAGGTAAAACTCTGGATGAAGCGGCTGAAATTAAAAATACACATATTGCTGAAGAGTTAGCATTACCACCGGTTAAAATTCACTGTTCAGTTCTGGCTGAAGATGCGATTGCAGCGGCTATTTCTAACTATAGAGAAAAGCATCAGTAAATATTACTGGAAGTAAAAAATAAAAAGGCCTGCTTTAGCAGGCCTTTTTTTGGTGCGCCAAGTATGGCGCGTATCCGGCGGTCTGGTTTAGTGGGAAGATTTTGTTAGAGAAGTGTAAATGACTAATTTAGGAATTCCAGATTGGGCACGCTGGATTGCGATGGACGAAGATGGTTTATGGTGGTGTTATGAAGTCGAACCGCATCAACATGACAGGGGCTGGTACGAAAATGAAGTTGGTCGTTGCCAGAAAATTATTGCAAGTCAGCTGCAGACATTGACATGGAAGGATAGCCTCAAAAAGCTCAATTAATAGCTTGAACAGACTTTCGTAATCCATCTGTTTTATCTAGGTTCAAGGGTACAGTAAAATTTGTCAAATTAACGGGTATATCAGCAACCGGTGTGAAAACTCTAAAATACGTAGAAACCTAAAATTAATTGCCACTTTGGTTGTATATGAATTATAAATTCAGAGTTTATTTCTTATAGTTATTTCCTGGATATCACTGCTTCTATTTCTTCCAGTTGTTCCTTGATCATTTTTTCATCCTCCATCATGACCGGTTCACATAATAGAAAAACAGTGAATTCTGTACCAATATCAGGGGTGGATTTGATTTCAATATTACCCCCATAGCGCCGCACTAAACTGTAGCTGATGGATAGGCCCAAACCGGTTCCTTCACCCTGAATTTTTGTTGTGTAGAAAGGGTTAAATGCTTTATTGACGCTTTCTTCATCCATTCCGTGGCCGTTATCCTTTATATTAATCTGTATACCTGTCGTATTAACGTCCAGAGTCCTGATATGAATTATTCCTTCATGTTCAGGTAATGCCTGAATGGCATTGCTAATCAGGTTAACCAGAACCTGTTGCAGCTCCTGATGGTTAATATTAATTAACAGGCTGGAGTTACAGTCTAAGTCAACCAGGTATTTAATGTTAGAACGTAAATGCCGGATAAGTTTGAGAGTTTCCTGAATTACAGCGTTAACGTTAGTTTCAGATATGTAACCGGCATAGGAATCTGGTTTAGCGTATTGTAGTAAGTTATTGGTGATATCTTTAATGCGGTATATCTGTTTAATCACCAGGTCAATTTCATCCTGTACAGGTTCCAGTTTTGAACCCATTTCTTCTACAATCACATCCAGATTACCAAGCATGACGGCCGTTGGATTATTTATTTCGTGTGCAACTCCAGCAGTAAGTTCACCTAGAGCTGCAAGCTTTTCGGCTATCACCAGTTGCTGCCGTGTTTTTTGTAAAACACCGATGGTATGGGTTAATTCTGCGTTTTTCTGTTTTAATTCAGTAGTTCTTTCTTCAACTTTTTCTTCCAGTTGATTGGCCCAGTTTTGAAGCAGTATTTTACGTTCCTTCAACAGGTCTAACATGACATCAAATTCATTAGCTAATGTGCCTATTTCATCTTTAGATTGAACCTTTCCTATACGTTTATCCTGCCCCTTGCGGGTGGCATGTACAACCGAGCTCATTAGTTCTATCGGTTTGAAAATTGACTTTGCTCCCATTACCGCCACCATGCTGGTTAAAGCCATTAATGCGATAAACAGTAAAACCAGTACGGCCAGGGCCTGATATAAGGATTGGCGAAAAGGTGTTTCCAGGAACCCGGCATACAACATACCAACGCGCTTTCCATCGATATCGATAATGGGTTCATATGATGATATATACCAGTCATTCACTACGAAGGCACTATCTATCCAGGTTTGTCCCTGATCCAGAACAATCGTTCTGACTTCATCGGATACACGCGTACCCAGGGCTCGCTCACCCGGCCTGATTGGTACATTGGTGTTAATTCTGACATCATCCAGGAATACCGTGACGGTACCTATGCTGCCGCTAATTAGACTGCCTGGCCCATACACCAGATCACGAATAACATCGACAAAAGTGAAATTAGAGTTTAATAAAACGCCTGCGTCAAGGATCGCAAGAACCATGCCGCTGGTATCGACAACAGGGTAAAGGGCACGAATCATCATACCCCTGTCTTCAATTTTTTTGTCGCTGACTCGTGCTCGGTCTGTTTCGATGAGAGGTAGCCTGACCCTTTCGTCCAGTCCTTCTGAAGCAAGTTCTGCAGCAGAAAATATTTCTATACCGGAAGATTGTTTTCCTGCTGTTGCTGCTAGCTGAGCTGATGATGACCTGGTTTTTGAGTTAATTCCCTGTCGATGAATGATCATGCCGGAACTATCAGTGAGATGTATATAGGAAAAAGCATTTTGCTGTTGCAGGCTATTGATCTGTTGTTGAATTAATTCAGTATCACCACTTGCAAGTGCAGTTCGAAACACAAAAGATTCACCAGTTTTACCTAATGCATTCAGGTAATCACGTTTAATTCTTTCAAATACATCATGAGACACCGAAAGATCGGTATTAACCTTGATAAATAGTTGTTCGTAACTGAAATTAGTGCCCCAGTATATAGCCAGTATCAACGCGATAGGCATAACCAGCAATATCGGGAATAACACTAGAACCAGCAGTTTATATCGAAGTGTATGACGAATTTTATTGATGATCTGGCTAACCCTCTCTTCTTACAGCGATGAAAAGACCTCGCTTGTTTTTTGAAACTACCGAATGTTTATAGAGTGGTATTGTCTTTTCTCCAGGCAGTTAATTTACGTTCTAGCGTTTTACGTGATACACCCAAATGTCTGGCTGCGGCAGATTTGTTTCCATTTTCCATATTGAGTATTTTTAAAATATGATTTTTTT
>ERZ890953.334-NODE-334-length-28110-cov-7.429727_pt1 | contig 28110 bp, 27 predicted proteins | sample MGYA00521264_ERZ890953 | MGnify/ENA primary metagenome ERZ890953 (study PRJEB32303, sample SAMEA104408629) | aquatic metagenome | biome: Brackish water; feature: Chemocline; material: water | place: Baltic Sea | collected 2014-10-26T21:54:00 | depth 200 m ...
AGAAAAATTTTTACTAAAAAATATTAAATTTCAAAAGAAAAAAATTATTATTTAAGTCTAGAAGTAATATAATTGTCCTATTGAGAGAAATAACTAATACTTATTTCTAAGTAAGTAGTTTAGATGCCTTGTTTGGTATCTTTGGGTTCAGTTCAAATCTTTTAAGGAAATGCAATGTTTGATAATACAAAGTTTATAAAGCAGACTTCAGGTGGCGGTACGTCTAATCAGGATTGGTGGCCAAATCAATTAAAACTCGATATCTTGCATCAGCACTCTGCTTTGTCTAATCCTTTGGGTGAAGATTTTAATTATGCTAAGGCATTTAAAACCCTTGATTTAGATGCAGTAAAAAAAGATCTTATTGCGGTAATGAAAGATTCACAATCTTGGTGGCCAGCAGACTTTGGTCACTATGGTCCACTATTTATCCGTATGGCATGGCATAGTGCCGGTACTTACAGAACAGCTGATGGACGTGGCGGTGCAGGAAGTGGTAATCAGCGTTTTGCACCGCTAAATAGTTGGCCTGATAATGTCAACCTCGATAAAGCACGCAGACTCATCTGGCCAGTTAAGCAAAAATATGGACAGAAAATCTCTTGGGCTGATTTGATGATTTTAGCTGGTAATGCAGCTCTTGAATCCATGGGGTTTAAAACTTATGGATTTGCTGGTGGTCGCATGGATATTTGGGAGAGCGAAAAAGACATCTATTGGGGCAGTGAAAATAAATGGTTGGATGATAATCGCTATGCAGACAAACATGAGAAACTTGAAAATCCTCTTGCAGCTGTTCAAATGGGGCTTATTTATGTAAATCCTGAAGGGCCAAACGGTGTTCCAGATCCTCTAGCCGCTGCTAAAGATATTCGTGATACATTTGCTCGCATGGCGATGAATGATGAGGAAACAGTTGCACTTATTGCCGGAGGTCACTCTTTTGGTAAAACTCATGGTGCAGGTGATGCGGCACATGTAGGTCCTGAGCCTGAAGCGGCTGGTATTGAAGAGCAAGGATTTGGTTGGAAGAGCAGCTTTGGAACAGGAAAAGGTACTGATACGATAAGCAGTGGTTTAGAAGTTACTTGGACATCCACACCGACAAAGTGGAGTAGTAACTTCTTGTGGAATCTTTTTGGTTATGACTGGGAACTTACAAAGAGCCCAGCTGGTGCACAGCAGTGGACACCTAAAAACGGTGCAGGTGCAGGCTCTATTCCCGATGCACATGATAAGTCAAAACGTCATGCACCAACTATGCTGACAACTGACCTCTCTCTACGTTTTGATCCAGCATACGAAAAAATTGCAAGACATTTTTTTGAAAATCCAGATCAGTTTCAAGAAACATTCGCTCGTGCTTGGTTTAAACTAACTCACCGTGACTTGGGTCCACGCTCATGCTATCTTGGAGCGGAAGTTCCAAAAGAGGAGCTTATCTGGCAAGACCCAATTCCAGCTGTTAATCATGAGTTGATTGATGATAAAGATATTAGCGAACTGAAAAGTAAAATTCATGATTCCGGACTTTTAGTACATGAATTAGTCTCAACTGCTTGGGCATCTGCTTCTACTTTCCGGGGTTCTGACAAGCGTGGTGGTGCTAACGGTGCACGTATTCGTTTAGCTCCACAAAAAGATTGGGAGGTAAATCAGCCTGAGCAACTCTCAAAAGTTCTTTCAAAACTTGAAGCTATTCAAAATGAATTTAATGATGCTCAAAGTGGGACAAAAAAAATCTCATTTGCTGATTTAATCGTATTAGCAGGGTGTGTAGGTGTTGAACAAGCAGCAAAAAATGCCGGTCATAAAATAACGGTACCCTTCACACCAGGTCGTATGGATGCTTTACAAGAACAAACAGATGCACTCTCTTTTGGAGTATTAGAACCAGTTGCAGATGGTTTTCGTAACTACCTCAAAACAAAATACTCAGTTTCCCCAGAGGAACTTCTGGTTGACCGTGCACAACTGCTTACACTTACAGCACCGCAAATGACAGTCCTTATAGGAGGTATGCGCGTTTTAAATACTAATGTAAATCAAAGTAAACACGGTATATTTACAAAGCAAGCAGAATCTTTGACAAATGATTTCTTTGTTAACCTGCTTGATATGGGTACTGAGTGGAAAGCATCTTTGGAAGACAAAGATATCTTTGAGGGGTGTGATCGAGTTAGTGGTGAGTTGAAATGGTATGCAACTCGAGTCGATTTGATTTTTGGTTCAAATGCTCAGTTACGTGCACTGGCTGAAGTTTATGGGAGTCTTGATGCTCAGGAACGATTTATCAATGATTTTGTTACTGCATGGAATAAAGTAATGAACCTAGATAGGTTTGATCTAGCTTAGCAGTAAAATTATTGCAAAATTTTGTAAATACCCTAAAGTTATTTTTATAAGTGTCGATGTTATTAATATCAAGGCACGGAAGCTGAGATAAAACTTTAGAAAAGAGCGAAAGGCTCTTACCCAAAAAGGATTTATTATGGGATTTAGAATTAACACAAACATTAGTGCGATGAATGCGCACAAAAACTCTGTAAACAATAATGTTGGACTAGATCGTAGTCTTAACTCTCTCTCTTCAGGACTTAGAATTAATCGTTCTGCTGATGATTCATCTGGTTTGGCAATTGCTAATAAACTCTCTGCTCAGTCTCAAGGTTTAGGTCAAGCAATTAGAAATTCAAATGATGGTATCGGTCTTATTCAAACTGCTGATGGTGCTTTAGAAGAGTATGGAGCAATTCTGCAAAGAGTGCGTGTTCTTGCAACTCAAGCATCGAATGATACACAAGATACTAACTCTCGTGCTAACATTCAACTTGAAGTAAATTCATTAATGGCAGAAGCGGATGATATTGCGACTACAACAAAATTTAATGGTGTAAACTTATTAAATAATAGTGGTGGTGCAACTGGAAGTAAAGGTACATTTGTATTCCATACTGGTGCATATAGTGCTGAGACACAATCTGTAGTGATTGGAGATATGACTGTTTCTACTGCTGTTGGTAGTGCTGGTGATGTTGGTGGAGCAAGTTCAACTTATGGTGTTACAAGTAGAGCATCTGCGGAAGCGACTATCGCAACTATGGATACTGCAATTCAAACTGTTGACTCAAAACGTGCGACTTTAGGTGCGGCTCAAAATAAACTAGAATCTACAGTAAGAAATATTTCTGTAACTCAAGTTAATGTAACAGCGGCTGAGTCTGCAATCCGTGATGTTGACTTTGCGGCTGAAAGTGCTAATTTTGCAAAACATAATATTTTAGCTCAATCTGGTTCTTATGCTATGAGTCAAGCTAATTCTGTGCAACAAAATGTTTTAAGATTATTACAATAATATCTTAATACTCATTTTGCCTAAAGCCAAAGAGTTTTTCTCTTTGGCTTTTTTTCGTTATAGTTAGATGTTTTTAGGAGATATTTTTGAATACTGACAAAATTGTTGCTAATTTTAATGCAAATATCTCTTATATAGAAAATTCTCATCCACAACTTTTTAGAAAACTACTTGCACTTGACGATGCAGTAGCCGAGGGCTATTACAAAGAACAATATGAACTTGTTTTTGATAATGGCTATTTTGATGTTTTAGAAAAATCAACGAATAATTATCTTTATACTCAAAACAGTGATGATTATGCAAAGATTGCTGCGAAGAGTATTGATTATGAGTTAAAAGATAACCTTTTTGTAGGTTCATACGAGCTGCAAAGTTTTGTATCACAAAGAGTACAAAAGAGCCACACTTTAAAAAGTATAGAAAAATTCATCTTTTTTGGTGTTGGACTTGGTTTGCATATACAAACAATTCATGAAAAAATAGCTGCAGAAGTTTATTTGATTATTGAAAATGATTTAGAACTCTTTAGACTCTCTCTTTTTACAACAAACTATCAAGAGTTGGCAAAAGAGGCACAACTTTTCTTTTGTGTTTTTGAAGAAGATAGTGAATTTGCCTTAACTAGTGAGCTTTTTTTAAATACGAATTATGAGTATAATAAGTATATTAAATATTTTCATATGTTAAGTCATAGTGAAGACAAACGAGAGCAGTTTCATTTGGCTATTACGAACCAATCGCATTTGCACTTCTCCTATGAAAGTCTTTTAACACAGACCTTAGCACCTTTAAATTATCTACATGATAATTATCAGTTTTTAAGTAAAAAAATGAGTTTTTTAGAGAGTTCTTTTGATAAAAAGCCATTTTTACTCCTTGGTGCTGGTCCATCTCTCAAAAAACAGAGTGTTTGGCTCAAAAAAAATGCTTTTAATTTTGTGATTGTAGCGATTTCAGCCACCTTGAGTTTTTTAGAAAAAGAGAAAATCACTCCTGATATTGTCATTCATCTTGATGCTTTTGAGAACTCTATTAAACATTTTGATACTTTAGAATCACTCGATTTTTTACAAAATTCTATCTCTCTTTTTTCAGCAAAAACACATCCTATTATTTCGATGCGCTTACACAAACAAAACATATTCTTTTTTGAAAATGGAACAGATTACAAAACAGACTCTTTTCGTCCATCTTCTCCTTGTGTAGGCTCAATTGCTTACCAGATGCTGATCTATTTTGGGGTGCAAAAGCTCTTTTTACTAGGACTTGATTTGGCAGTAGATGCACAAACTGGCGCGACACACTCAGAGAGTCATGCCTTTGTAAAAACAATAGAGCTTGAAAAAGAGGCTTATCTACATGATAATATAGATTATAAAAAGCATTTTATTAAGATGCCGGGTAATTTAGAAAAGAGTGTTTTTGTAACACCACACTTTAAAAGTTCTATAGATGCTATTAATTTATCGACTAAAAGCTTAAAAAAAGAGTTTCAAACTATTACTAATTTTAGTAATGGTGCTTTTTTTGAGGGTGTAAAAGCTTTAAGTATAGAAAATTATCATGTAGAAAACCCCCTCAATAAACAAGAACTGAGTAAAGAGTTATATAAGCTCTTTTTAGAACATTCTTCCAATGATTTAACCCAAGATGAGCAAAGAAATATAGAGTCTAAACTTAGTTATGCTTTATCGTTAAGAGATGTAATAAAATTACATGATAATCAAGAAATAAAAAGCGTTATAGAGTATAAAATAGCTCTGCAACGGCTCTCAAACACTCTAATCGCTGAGAAAAAGAGTGATATTAATCAAATCTTTGAGCTCTATTTAAAAAATATTTTACCTGATATTTTTGATTATTTAAACCGAGATGATTTAGAGATAAGTTTAGTAGATATAAAAAGTGCAGATAAACTTTTAGTAGAGCAACTGCTGCAGATAGTGTAGTGAAACTGGAGAACTTATAGAGGAGACTTCATATTAGAATTGTTTCCCATAATTCTTGTCATTTTTTATGTCTTGTTTTAATACTTTTATCTCGTTACACCTCTCCTGAGGTGTGGCATTGATTACCAATTGTATTTTCTAAATCAACCATTAATTCTTTTAGGGTATTAATTTTACTCTTTGTTATTTTAGCCATCTTCTGTCCTTTTTAGATATAACGTTTGACTTGAACTGTAAATTTTTATAAAAAATTTATTAGTTCCAGGGTTTTGTTATATCTTCTAGTACTTATTTTAAGATAATTCTTGTGAAATTACTGTAAATATTTTTAATTTTAATGATTCATCATCAATATCATCGGTTATAACAGCTGATATGATTTCTTCTAAAAAATCTTTATCAATGAGACCTGCAGCTACATGATAGCTTATATTTTCCATTTCTCTTAGAAAACGTTGAACAGCAAAAACATATCCATTTAATAAAAGAAATTGTGCTCCTATAGAAATTGCGATACGCTTGTTTCCATCTTCAAAACAATGAAACTTGTTCGCACAAAAAAATATATGAGTAAGCTTTTTTTCAAATGTAGGATAATAGTCATCATTTTGAATATGTTCAAGACAACTACCTAGTCTCTCAACGTCTAAGTGACCTTTAGCACCACCTCCACTTATATCAACAGTTTTTTCATGAGTCTCAATAGCCTGTTCAAGAGTTAAATAGATTAATGACATTATTATTCTCTTTCTTTAAGACGTTTAAAAACATCTTTCGCATCTTCAAGACGTTCCTCAAGTTCTTTACTTTTATCTCCAAGAAAACGTTCAAATTCTGCGCCTTGAAGAGGAGTTATATATTCTGATAATTGTTTATGTAAGGCATCTCTAAATGCTAAATCACGACTTGCCATTTTATTACGAGCACGTTCGACTAGTGGTCTCCAATGGTCTTGTGCTTCAAATTCTTTATATAGCTTTTCTACTTCTAATGAAGTTAAAGGTCTGTCATATATTTTACTTGTTTTCTCTAATAATTTCGCAAACCCAAACTCAAAAGATGCAATTAGGTCTAAAATTTCTGAATAAAAGGTATCTCTAACTTTGTCTTTTTCATGTAGTTTAAGAACTTTTCTGTAAGCCTTTGAATTCTCACGAAATATTGACACATAGATTTTATCGGTATATAAAGGGTATTTAAATGGTCCCATACTAACATAGTCACGTAATGCATCTGTAAATTCTTTACGATAGTTTTCTTCAGCAAAGGAAGCTTGTATAAATTCTTCATCACGTTGATTTATATACTTAGTTCCTCCTCCAGTACGCTGATTAATTGTATCAATAACAATATCTAAAATAGTCTGTCTTAACACTCGTGCTGTTTCACTTTCTGTTAATAGCATAGCAATATTTAATAGCGATCTGAAGTCGAATATACCGAGGTTTCGAACTTTGTGACCGACATCAATGTCGGTCACAGATTGATCTTCAATAGCAGCACGAAAATCTTTTAGTTTTTGACCTTTTATAACTATATATCCATTCTGTCCTAATTCACTTGTATGTGATTCAAGGTAACGTTCAATGGTTCGTATATCGACATCAAAGAACATAGCTACTTGTTCTTTCGTTAATCGTAAATTACCTTCAAAGTTAACGCCTGTAATATTTGTTGCTTTCTGAATTTCTTGGATTGCATACGGATTATTTAATATATTTTGTCGTTCTAAATTTGAATTTGTCAGGTCTTTTGCCATTAATTGTCCTTGATAACTAGTTATTGTTATTTTATCATAAATAAATTTTCATATTTAAAGTGTGTTTTTTATCTTCTTACAAATTTTTTTACTATTTCTAAATTTGCACACACTGAATGAAAAGTATTAAATTTATCTGCTAATTCTTGATTCTCAAATGATGTTATATATTGCATATCTGCATTCTCTACGATCATATCGTTGGTTATCGTTAAGCCTTCTGAAATTATAAAGTTATTAACTATATCTCTAAATCGTGGTTGAGTATGTCTATATTCTGAATCGTCAATTGTGACTAATTCTCCAGTAATAGAACAAGGCACTTCCCCATGAATAAATATTTGTTTTTTCTCTTCGATTAACTTTGATGAAATAGCAGTTCGACATGCCGAATAAAAATCTTGCAATAGTGTTGGACTAGCATTATTTATACATGTCTTTATTGAAAAATCTGTACTACTTCCATCGTTTCGTTTTACATGAAAACAGCTTGTCGGATGATTTGGTGATGTATCTTTATAAAAACTAGCTATTCCTATTCCAATCTTTTCTTCAACTTCCGGATGACGTTGAATTAAATCGAAAAGTATATTGTCGTCTATTGATGATACCGTATCCCCATCGTTATAGCTTTCAAGCATTTCTTTAAAAAAACTTCTAGCTTCTGTTTTTGTAGAAAATTGTCTATGTTGTAAGTTTATTGGATGACCTGCCATTTTTTTCCTTCATGTTGATATAACTATTTATTCAACATCATTATATATAGATAAAGCTTAAAATGCACAATTAACAATAATAATAAATGATAGTTAAAAATGTAAATTTATCAAAAATTATGACAAAATGAAATAATTTTTATTTTTTTTGCAAATATTGCATATTATGCTTAAATAAAAAATGATTGTTAATTGTTTCATAGATAAATAACAGCCTTAAATGAGTGTTATTAGTTGAAATTTCTACATAACAATCACGATGATACTTAAGTAAAGGGTTGACAATGGAAGAGAAAAAATATAAATATGCTAAGTTTGAAACAAAATGCTAGAATCTTTTTCCGATGTCAATAGTATCTAAAGACCCTATCTCGTTACACCTCTCCTGGGGTATGGCATTCATATACTAGTTGTGTTATTGTATTAAAACTAAAGCATAGGAATAGATTTTGCTACTCTTATGTATAAGTGAGAAATAATGAAATCAATAGAAGAAATAGCAGTCCAAACTTATCAAGATAATCTAGGGTATATTCAAGACAAACATCCCAAACTAATGGAAATGTTAGATGTTTTAAACAGAGCCATTGAAAATGGGGATTATGCTCCTCGTTATGATTTAGAGTATCTTGAGGGATATTTTGATGTTAAAGAGTTACAAAGTGGACATTACCTCTACTCTGGAAATTCAGAGCATATTTCAAAAGAGTTTTCTAAAAGTATAAATTTTAATAAAAATAGCTACTCTTTTGAAGGTCTACCTGTTTATCATCACTCTACTATTATTGAAAATAATGCAAATGATAAAGCTAGAGGAATGGAGGGTATTTATCCTATTATGGATTACTATATAGAAAATACCAAAGAAGATGATGTGATGAGTAAGATAGAGAAATTTCTCTTTGTTGGTGTTGGACTTGGGCTTCATATTCCAATTATAACTTCAAAAATAACTCCTAAAGAGTACATGATAATTGAGGATGATTTAGAGCTTTTTAGACTCTCTTTATTCACAATTCAGTATTTTGAACTTGCAAAATCGAGTGATATTATTTTTGCTATTGCTGATGATGATAATCTTTTTTTACAATCAATCAATCCATTTTTAGAAAACAACTTCTTTGAAAATCGTTTCATAAAATATGCTCATTTTCCAACACATTCAAAGCATAAACTCAAACAAATTCAACATGCAATACTCTCACAAAACTTTATAACTTTTCAGTATAAAATTGAGTTGGAAAAATATTTAAGACCCTTAGAATACATCAATGATGGGTATAGAATTTTAAATATAAGTAGTCCAATAAAGAATGATTTGTTCTCTAAAAAACCTGTTATTTTGGTGACTGCTGGACCATCACTCAAAAAAAACATGGAGTGGTTAGAAAAAAACCATAAAAAGTTTATTGTAGTGGCTGTTTCGGCAACATTAAAAACTCTTAAAACTCATAATATTACCCCAGATATTGTGACTCATATTGATGGCTTTGAAGCTTCTCTCAAGCATTTTGAGGGTTTTAATGTTAAAGAGTTTTTAAAAAATAGTACTATCATTTTAGGACCATTTGCACACTCTTTAGTGAAATACTTTTTTGATAAAAGCCAAGTTTACTATTATGAAGAAGATAGTGCTTATGTAGATGGTTTTGGTTCTCTCTCTGCTCCTTGTGTAGGCTCTTTTTCACTACTCATGAGTCTAATTTTAGACGTAAGTGAATTGTATCTTTTAGGACTTGATTTTGCAGTTGACCAAAAAACAGGAGCAACACACTCAAGTGAGCATGTTTACAGTGAAATAAGTGATATGCAAAACAGAGATAGTGTAAGTCAAGAGATGAATTTACGAGAGAATTTACTTCCTGTTAAAGGTAATTTTGCAGATAAAGTATACACAAATACACTTTTTAATTTCTCTGTAAAAGCTCTTCATAAAGATGTTCCAAAGATAAAACAGCCACACCAAGTTATTTATAACTTGAATGATGGGGCTTATATAGAGGGGAGTTCTTCAAAAAGAGTTGAGGATGTTGGAGTAGAGATGTACGATGTTTTAGATAAAACTATTATTCAAAACTCAATAAACAGTATTCTACATGATAATTCCATAGGTGAACTAGGTCAAGCAGATATGCAATCACTTACTCTGCGATATGAGTATATCACACAAATTGAAAAGTTTTTAAAAGAGTATGCCCAGAGTGTTACAAAAACAAATGCAGAGAAATATCTCTATGATTTACTTGGAGTTGTATCTAAAATCTTAACTAAAAGAGAGAGAGAAACTCAAAACATTGTGCATGTATATTACACTTATTTTAGGCATGTACTACCAATTGTATTTGACTTTTTTAATACAAAAGGACTCAAAAATAAGAAAAATCATATCAAAAAACTTGATGCTATGATACAAGGGGAAATGATGGAGATAGAGGGAGTTTATAGTAAAACTTTGAGGGAATTTTTAGCTGGGGATAAGAGTAATTCTAAAGAGAATGAATATAAGTTTTTAGCTACTATTTATAGCAATTTAGATGAAGAACGATTGAAAAATTCTTATACCAAAGATACTATAGGCTTTTTAGCCGTAGAAGAAAATTTAAACGATGATGAGTTTGTATCTTATATAAAAGCGCTCTATAAAACCTTCTCTCAAGTACGGTTTAAAGCTTTTTATTTCGATACGAGTTATTTAGAAACTTTAAGGAAAACCTTTCATGATGAGCTTGATAGATTTGATTTTATTATTCCACAAAATATTTACGACTTAGCATCCGAACTTACTGTGTATATTCATAATAATAAGGCATCTTCTCTCAGAACAGTGTATGAGTTATTATTTTACACCTCAGAGCACATTCATAGTGTGAATTATTTTAGAGAGTATAAATCTCTAACATTAAAAGATCAAGATGCAATGTATAGAAATGCAAATGATATTATTTTAAATAATCCTCAGCATTTTTCTTTGCAAGAGAATGGTGAACAAAGTTTTTATAAAATGGTTTATAATCCAATATTACATGATATTAATGAAAAGCCAATTGAAGATTTGAGTATGAGTTTAGATAAGTTTGAGCATTTTGAAAAAATTAGATATTCATTACAGAGTGATGAGTTTATTAAAGACTGTTATAATCGTAATATTAAGTATAGAGATTTTTAAACTATTTAGATAAAAAGTCGATTTGTAGGTAATAGTAAGCTAAAAAGGGATGATATGAGCTTTAATTTTGATTATAAAAAACCAAAGGTTGTGGCTGAAATAGGCTGTAATCACATGGGCGATATGGATATCGCAAGAGAGTTAATAGATTTGGCAAAAAATGCAGGAGCTGGTTATGTTAAGTTCCAAAAAAGAAATAACAGAGAACTTTTAACCCAAGAACAATACAATGCTCCACACCCTGTACCGTATAATTCTTATGGTAATTCTTATGGTGAACATAGAGAGTTTTTAGAGTTTACTTTAGAACAAAATATGGAGTTAAAAGAGTATTGCGATAGTGTAAATATGGTCTTTAGTACTTCTGTTTGGGATGTTAGTAGTGCAAAAGAGATGCTTAGTTTTAAACCAGAGTTTTTAAAAGTACCCTCGGCTTGTAATAATAACTTTGAGATGTTAAAAGTGCTAAGAGATGAGTTTGATGGGCAGGTGCAACTCTCTATTGGTATGACGACAAGAGATGAAGTAGAAGAGATTGTCTCCTTTTTTGAACAAACAAATCAAGCAAAATCAAGACTTTTACTCTACTCATGTACCTCTGGATACCCTGTTCCGGCTAAAGATGTTTCACTTTTAGAAATCAATTGGCTTTATGAGAAGTATCAAGATAGAGTGAGTGAAATAGGTTTTTCTGGACATCATTTGGGTGTAGCACTTGATATTGCAGCTTATACTTTGGGTGCTAGATGGGTTGAGCGTCACTTTACGAAAGATAGAACATGGAAAGGAACAGACCATGCTGCTTCGCTTGAACCTCAAGGACTTAAAAAATTAGTAAGAGATTTAAATGCTACTTATGAATCTCTTCACATGAAAGAGAGTGAAGTTTTACCAATAGAACAAGTACAAAGAGATAAATTAAAGAATCGAAAATGAGCGACATTAAGCTCTTTATGATGGATGTGGATGGAGTTTTAACTGATGGAAGCATGTATTATAGTGAGAACGGGGATGAGCTAAAAAGATTTAGCACTTATGATGGTAAGAGTATGGAGTTTTTAAGAGCAAAAGGCATTAAGAGCGCGATAATTACTTCTGAAACAACGAATATTGTAAGTAATAGAGCTAAAAAAATGCAAATAGATTATCTTTATCAAGGGGTACAAGATAAGCTTAGGATTGCTCAAGAGATTTGTGCCTTAGAGCAAATAAGCCTAGATGAGTGTAGTTATATTGGGGATGATGTGAATGATTTAGAACTTTTACAAAATGTTAAAATATCTGCTTGTCCAATGAATGCTCGCAAAGAGATAAAAGCTATTAAGGGTATTTATCAGCTTCAAACAGCTGGTGGTAGTGGAGCTGTAAGAGAATTTGTTGAGTATCTATTGGATAGAACTACATGATAATTGATTGCATTATCCCTGCAAGAGCTGGAAGTAAAAGCATTAAGAAAAAAAATATTAAACTTCTTGGGGATTATCCACTTCTTGCATACTCTATTGCAGCTGCTAAGTTAACTCCTTTGGTTCGTGAAACCATTGTGAGTACAGATTCACAAGAGATGGCGGATATTGCACTTAAATATGGAGCAAAAGTTCCCTACTTACGACCAGAAACTATCTCACAAGATGATTCTTTAGATATAGAGTTCTTTAAGTATCATGTAGAGTATTTAAAAAAAAACAATCTACCTCTTCCCGATTTTATTTTACATTTGCGCCCTACCACACCACTTAGAGACATAAAAGAGATACAAAGAGCCATAGAAACACTTCTACATGATAATAAGGCAACATCTCTGCGTTCTGCTCATAAAACACACTTGACACCCTATAAAATGTTTCAAAAAAATGATAACTATTTTGACCCTTTTTTAGAATCAAAGTTAGCAAAAGAGTTTTATAATTTACCACGCCAAGCATTTCCTGATGCTTACATCCCCAATGGGCATATTGATATTGTTAAAACTGCTATTTTTGAGAATAGTGATATTTTACATGGGGATTATATCTACTTGTTTGAGACACAAACTTCTGTGGATATTGATGTGCTTGATGATTTTAAAGAGGCTAAAAAGCTTTTAGAGAGAGAAGATTATGCTCCTTTGAGTCTTTACTTAAAAGGGTGTGTTTGAAAATCCTAATTATTGGTTTTGGTTCTATTGGACAGAGACATTTACAAAACTTACTCAAATTTTATCCTGAGCATAATTATTATGTTTTAAGTCAAAAAAAACCAAAAAGTGTGATAGTAGATTGTCAAATTATTGAGCAAAATCCACTCGATTATTATAAGGTTGAATTTCTACATGATAATTTCACCCAAGAAGTTGATATTGCTTTTGTTTGTAATGATTCAAGTAAACATTTAGAGTATGCTTTAGAGTTAGCAAGCAGAGGTGTGCATCTGTTTGTAGAAAAACCTTTATCTATCAGTGCAAAACATTTAGATGAATTAAGGGGTGCTGTTGTAAAAAACAAAACAGTTTGTTTTGTTGGTTTTCAAATGAAGTTTCATCCACTGTTTTTGAAACTGCAAGAGTTAATAAAGAACGAAGAAGTGAGTTTTGTACATGCTAAATGGCTCACTTATCTTCCTTCATGGCACCCTTATGAAGATTATAAAAAAAGTTATGCTTCTCAAAAAAGTAAGGGTGGAGGAGTCGCACTTACACTTATACATGAACTTGACATGTTGAATGCACTTTTTCCTGAGTTAGAGTTATTAAATGCAGTTGGAGGTAATTATTCAACTCTTGATATAGATGCAGATGATTATCTTTTAGCAAACTTTATCTCCAAAAAGAGAGCTATTAGTTTGCATTTGAGTTTTGCTCAAATAAAAGAAGAGCGGACAATTACCATTAATACTAAAGATAAAACGATTATTGGCGATTTTGTTAGTAATAACATTCATGTTGTTAGTTTATCAGGTATTACAACAGAGTATAATTATGACTTCAACAGAAACGACCTTTTTGTAGATGAGTTGAAATATTTCATGCAGATAATAGCAGAGAAAACAAGTGATTATATTAACGATATAGAGGATAGTATAACTATTCATAAGCTGATTGATAAGATGAAAAAGTAAAGGCTAAAAACTAAATGTATGATATAAATTTTTTTAAAAATACAAAAGATATTAAACAGAGTATTGTTAACAAAAAGTATACTCAAAATGATGTTAATGACATTTATACAAGACTAGAAGCTATTAGAAGTAAAAAGGCTAATGTCTTCAATATAGAAACAACTAACAACTGTAACATGCGCTGTATTATGTGCCCAAGAACAACGGCAATGACAAGAGATATTACAAGCATCGATGATGATACTTTTGAAAAGGTGATAGAACAGGTAAAACCTCATAAGCAAGAAGATATAAATAAGTTTCTTAGCTTTATCTATGATGAATATGGCATCAATGAACTCTCTCGGGATGAAAATGCTTTTTATTTTTATGTGAGTTCTCAGTGTGTTACTCTTCATGGTTATGGTGAACCTCTGATTGACCCAAATATTTTAAAACGAGTGCAAAGTTGTTTTAGTAAAAACATTCCTACTTATTTTTCTTGTGTACCTGCAAATATTGATGTAGATAAAGTAGTCAATTTAATGAAAAATGGTTTAGGTGTGATTAAATTTTCTATTGATTCTTTAGATGATATGGAAGCAAAAGCGATTAGAGGAAAACAAAACGATTTCAGTAGTGCTTATGATAAAATCTTAGAAATTTTAGCCATAAAAAAAGAAGAAAATTTACAAACACAAGTGGTTTGTACAATGTTAGCACTCTCTAATGATGCACAAAGTGTGAAAAAACAGAATGAGTTTATGGAACTTTGGGCAGATAAAGATGTTTTTTCTTATGTGAAAAGTTTGGACAATCGTTGGTATAATGACTTAGATGAAAGCTTGGAAAATAAGTCGCATTATGAGTCGCAATATTGTGAGTACCCATGGACTTCACTAACTGTAATGGCAAATGGTGATGTTGTTCCGTGTACTCAAGACTATGATGTGAAAATGGTGTTTGGAAATGTTAAAGAGAAGTCTTTAGAAGATATATGGAACTCTCAAGCCTATAATGATTTTAGAATGTGGCATATTAATGGAAATTTTCCAAAAGATCATAAATGTAAAAACTCTTGTGACCAAAAGAAACTTTATGAGTATATAAAAGAGGATAAATAGATGTTTGTTTGTCCAATTTGTTCATCTGAAAATTTGAGTACACTTTATTATGGAGTATTAAGAACAGGTACTTTTGGTAAAAGCACCTCAAAAAAATCATATGTTTATGAGTGTCAAGAGTGCAGTGTAAAGTTTATAAAAAATCAACTTGATGAAAGCTATTACAAAAGTGTAGATTATCGTGAGGATTATAACAACTCTTTGGATATACAAAGTGTTTATGAAGAGCATGACCAGATTGATGCAAATAAACTCTATACAATTGGACTTGAGAATTTACGTCATAAAAAAATCGCGGATTTTGGTGCAGCAGCAGGAAGTTTTTTACAACTTGTAGCCAATGTGAGTGAGTTTAGTGTAGCGATAGAGCCAAGTCAGCATTTTCACGAAGTTTTAGAGAGACACAATAAATATGTTTTTTCTTACGGAAGTGATTTAGTAAAAAGTGGTATCAAGATAGATGTAGCCACCTCTTTTGATGTGATAGAACATACACAAAACCCAGTGACTTATGCAAAAGAGATATATGATTCTCTACATGATAATGGCAAACTTTATCTAAAAACACCGAACTTTTATGACATTTTACATGAGCTAAATGCAGAAGTTTTTGACCCTTTTAATTATAGAACAGCACATCTTTTTTATTTTGATGAAGACTCCTTAGTAAATGTTTTAAAAAGAGCTGGGTTTAGTCAAATTAAAGTGAAGTATCTACATGATTATGATGTTTCAAACTTATTGGGATGGATGAAAGAGAGTAAACCAACAGGTCTTAATAAGATAAAAACCTTTGATAATGGGTTTAATATCATGTACAAAAATTACCTCGAACAAAATGCACTAGCGAGTCATTTGTGGATAGAGGCAACTAAGTGAGAAAAGAGTTTAAGGTCAATTTTGATGTTTGTACTTACTGTAATCATGGGTGTACTTTTTGTTCAAATGCAGATGTCAAAACTTTAAAAGATAAGGTTAAGTATAAGGATTATGTAAGTGTGATGGATAATCTTTTAAAATATGTAAAAATAAGCGAACTAGCACTCTCTGCTAAGGGTGAAGTTTTGATGAACAATGATTTAGAAAAAATCATATATCAAAGTAAAACAATTTATAAAGTTCCTTATGTTTACTTTAGTACGAATGGCTACTATTTAGATACTAAAAGGGCTCATTCTTTGTTGGAATCAGGCATAGATAGTATAAAGTTTTCTATCAATGCGACCAATAAAGAAGAGTATCAAAAGATTCATTTAAAAGATGATTTTGATAGGGTTATAAAGCATTTAAAATACCTTATTGCATTAAAACAGAGTCAATATAAAAGTGTAAAGATTTTTATCTCTATTGTCACAAACGATGCTAAAGAAGATGTTATAAAAGCTTTTAGAGAACTCTTGGGTGACTTGGATGCGATTAATGATATTTTTGTCTATAAACTTCAATATAGACCCCATCAAGGTGGTATAGAAATTGATACAAGTAAAGTAATTATAGACAATAGTAACTGTTTAATCTCTCCACTCAAAGAGGTTTATATCAACTCTGATTGTAGTCTGGGATTTTGTTGTTTGGACTATTTTGATGAAATTAACTTTGGCTCTTTACTTGAGAATGATTTTATGAAACTTTATGAAGGAAATGAGTATAAAAAAATGCGACAACAGTTTGTTGATAATAATTTTGAAAAAGGCTCACTCTGTTATAATTGTCTCGCCTACGAGGGATTAAATAAAAAGGTCTCTTCATGATATATGAAAAGACAGCTTTTGATGGAGTCTATGTCATAAATCCTACTGTTTTTGAAGATGAGCGTGGCTTTTTTTATGAGAGTTACTCTTTAAATGATTTTTCCGTTAATGGTTTGAAATATAATTTTGTACAAGATAATCACTCCTACAATAAGTACAAAAATACTCTTCGAGGGCTACATTATCAGATGCAACCAAAATCTCAAACTACGCTCGTTCGAGTAGTATCAGGAGAGATGATAGACTTTGTTGTAGATATAAGAAAAAATTCACCCACTTATGGTAAATATATCTCACAACACCTCTCCAGTGCTAATCATAAACAAATACTCATTCCTAAAGGGTTTGCTCATGGTTTTTTAACCTTGAGTGATGAGGTTAATGTTTTGTATAAAATGGATGATGATTATAGTCATGAACATGATAGAATATTAAATATTTTTGATGAGAGTGTCGATATTAAGCTAGATGTGAGAAATAAGCAATTTATTATGTCAGAAAAAGATAGAAATGCTCCATTGCTTAAAGATATAGAAAATAATTTTGAATATGGAGAGATGAATTAATGCATAAATGTTTAGTATGTTCAACAGAAGTAAGTAAGGTCATCGATTTTGGTAATCAACCAATAGCAAATGGTTTTTTACATGATAATAAGTTTGATAAAGAGTACTTTTTTAGAATGGAAGTTGGTTTTTGTCCAAATTGTAAAATGGTACAACTCTTAGAACAACCAAATCGTGAGCAGATGTTTCATGAAAACTATGCATTTTTCTCATCTACATCTACCTATATGGAAAAACATTTTGCTGATTTTGCCAACTCAATTGTGAAACTTCAATCCTTAGATGAGAATGCCTTTGTGGTGGAAGTTGGTTGTAATGATGGGATTATGCTTCAAAACTTTATGAAACAAAATATCAAGCATCTGGGAGTTGAGCCTTCTAATAATGTGGCTCAAATTGCAAAAGAGAGAGGTATGAATGTTACAACAGAGTTCTTTGATGCCACATTAGCTGAGCGAACAATTGAAGAGTACGGTAAAGCGGATGCAATTTTAAGTGCTAATGTTATGTGCCATATTCCTTATATTCACTCCATATTTGAGGGCATAGAAAAGCTTTTAAAAGAGGATGGAATTTTTGTATTTGAAGATCCTTATGCTGGTGATATTATTCAAAAAGCTTCATTTGATCAAATTTATGATGAGCATACCTTTTTATTCTCAGTTATGTCAGTGAGTTTTTTAGCACAAAGTCATAACCTAGAGGTAATAGATACCCAGTATCAAATCACACATGGTGGTTCAATGAGGTACACATTAGCGCATAAGGGTAAAAAAGAAGTATCACCTAGAGTGCAAGAACAATTGGATTATGAAAAAGATTTGGGGCTTGAGAGTTTAGATGCTTACTTAGAGTTTACTCAAAAAGTTTTAGTGGTTAAAAAAGATTTGATAGAGCTTTTAGAAAGATTAAAAGATGAGGGAAAAAAAGTAGTGGCTTATGGAGCAACTTCTAAAAGTACCACTGTGACTAACTTTTTTGGAATTACACCAGAGCATATTAGTGCCATTTATGATACGACACCAACAAAACACAATACTTACTCACCAGGGGCACATATTCCTGTTCTACCGTATGAACAATTTAGAGAGAGTCAGCCTGATTATGTTCTTCTTTTTGCTTGGAATCATGCCAAAGAGATTATGGAAAAAGAGAAAGAGCATATTGAACAAAATGGTATAAAATGGATACTTTATGTGCCAAATGTTGAGGTTATTGTCTAGATGATACTCTGCTCCAACCCCAAAGAACAGTACCTTTCACATAAAAGTGAAATTAAAGAAGCTATTGATAGAGTATTAGAGAGTGGTTGGTATATTTTAGGTAGTGAGGTGAAAGCTTTTGAAGAGGAGTTTGCCAAGTTTGTAGGAACAACTTATACTGTTGGAGTAGCAAGTGGTACAGATGCACTTTTTTTGTCTTTAAAAGCTTTTGATATTGGGAGTGGCGATGAAGTCATTACAGTATCACATACTGCGACAGCAACGGTTTCTGCCATTGAAGCAACTGGAGCAAAAGCTATTTTTGTAGATATTGAAGAAGAGTATTTTACAATGGATGTAGCTCAGGTTGAAGCACTCATTACTCCAAGAACAAAAGCAATTATCCCTGTACATATTTATGGTCATCCTTGTGAAATGGACACTCTAGTTGATATTGCTAAAAAACACAATCTTCGCCTAGTAGAGGATTGTGCTCAAGCAAGTGGTGCAAAATACAAAAATAGAGACGTAGGAAGTATAGGAGACATAGGCTGTTTTAGCTTCTTCCCGACTAAAAATTTAGGTGCCTTAGGTGATGGTGGAGCAATTACAACAGACTCAAAAGTTCTACATGATAAATTGATGATGTTAAGACAATATGGCTGGGATAAAGCAAGAGAAAGTCAGTTTCAAGGCTATAATTCAAGACTTGATGAAATCCAAGCTGCTATTTTGAGAGTAAAGTTAAAGTATTTAAGCCAAGACATTAAAAAACGCAACATTGTAGCTTCTTGGTATGATAAGTACTTACAAGAAACAAATATGGTGTTGCCAATAGTTAAAAAAAATAGTTATCATGCTTATCATTTGTATGTAGTAAAAACTCAAAAGAGAGATGAGTTGATAGCATTTTTAAAAGAAAATGGCATCAATGTGTTGGTTCATTATGCAAAAGCAATTCACATGCAAGAGACATATAAAATAGCTAATGCTAATTTGCCAGTTACCCAAGATATTTTGACTAATATAGTATCTTTACCTATGTATCCAGAAATGACAAAAGAAGATATTTTATACATAGTTAAAATAATCAAAAAATTTAATATTTAGTTTGAAAGATAGAGTATGAAAAATATCAAAAAAATCATTTTTTATGGCGGAACAGGTCAATCAAAGGTAATGAAAACAATTGCAGAGTATAATAATTTAGAAGTTTTGGCTGTTTTTGATGATACACCAAACCTAAAGTCACCTTTTAATAATCTTCCTATTTATTATGGAAATGAGCTGGAAAATTGGGTAAAAAGTAGAAATGATGTGGATGAAATTGGATTTTGTGTATCGATTGGAAATCCACATGGAGATGCTAGACTCATTATTGCTCAAAAGTTAAAAAGCTATGGCTTGACATCTATTTCATTAATTCATCCATCAGCAATTATTGCAAAAAATAGTTTTATAGGCGAGGGTGTACAGGTTCATGCTGGGGCAATAATAGGAGAGGAAGTTATTATTGGAAATCAATGTATAGTGAATACAAAATCTTCTATTGACCATGAGTGTGTATTAGAAGATGGTGTTGAAGTAGCACCAAATGCCACATTATGTGGAAATATTACTGTAAAAAGATGTGCAACAATTTTTAGTAGTGCAACAATATTGCCAAATCTTATTATTGGTGCTAATGCTATAGTGGGTGCAAATTCTCTTGTCAATGCGGATGTTAATCAAGATATAATGGTAGTAGGCAGTCCAGCAAAATTTCTAAAAAAGGTTAGTAAGTAAATGAATATAATCCCAACTATTGGTCCAAGTATCGGTGAAGTTGAAAAAAAGTTTGTAGATAAGGCTATGAGTAATTGGTATAGTGAACCTTATTATTTTTGTGAACTTTTTGAGTCTGAATTTGCAAAGTATCACGGTAGAAAATATGCTTTAATGACTCCAAACTGCACATCAGCCATTCATCTTCTTCTTATTGGACTTGATATTCAAGAGGGGGATGAAGTTATCGCCCCCGAGTGTACATGGATTGCTTCAGTCGCACCCATTTTTTACCAAAAAGCGAAAGTTGTTTTGTGTGATATTGATGAAACAACATGGGGAATTGACCCAAAATCCGTAGAAAAAAATATTACTAATAAAACAAAGGCAATTATTTCTGTTAATTTATTTGGCAATATGGCAGATATGGATGCTTTAGTAGAGATAGCGAAAAAGCATAATATTCCACTGATAGAAGATGCTGCACAATCACTCGGTTCTACATATAAAGGTGTTAAGTCTGGTAAATTTGGTGTAGGTTCTGTATTTAGTTTCCATAGAACTAAGACCTTAACAACAGGTGAGGGGGGAATGCTTTTAGTTGATGATGATGCACTTTACAAACGATGTAAAACATTTAGAGATCATGGTCGTTCAGATGATGACCCTATGTATTTTAATAGTGAAGTAGGCTATAAGTATATGCCAAACAATGTAAGTGCAGCACTTGGATATGGACAATTTACTCGTCTTGATGAACTCGTAGGCATAAAACATGATATTTTTAAACTATATCAACAAGGTCTAGCAGAAGTTCCAGATATTAAACTCAATTATGAACCTGATTATGTATACAATAGCGCATGGATTACAACAATAGTACTAGGTAAAAGTTACAAGATACAAAAAGATGAATTTATAGAAAAGTTGCAAGCAAAAGGGATTATGGCTCGACCATTTTTTTACCCTCTCTCTTCTATACCAGGGATAAACAAAAGAGGATATTCAGAAGCAGAACATCGCCTGAAAAATCCAAAAGCTTATGCTTTTACTTTAAGAACTATTAATTTACCCTCACCAATGAACATGACTCAGAACCAAGTAAAATTTATATGTGATGAGATTAAAGCAATTCTATTAAAGGATATGTATGAGTAAGCGATTAAATTTAGGATGTGCTTCACGACCTATAAAGGGCTATGTGAATATTGATTTAGATGATAAAGAAACAATGAAAAGTCGCTATCCTAATATTGAGATACCTGATGATTTAGAAATTTTTCAATATGATATTTTTAATTTACCTTTTGAAGATTCTAGTGTAGATGAGGTTTTATCTGAATCAATGCTAGAACATCTCTCTTTTTTAGAAGAAAAAAAGTTTTTTTTAGAGATGCAAAGAGTTCTTAGCAAAGATGGTTTACTTGTTTTTTCAGTTCCTGATTTTGAAGATACAATCAATAAATGGATGAATGCTAAAGATGATTGGAAAGATTTTTATAGAAATGATGATGAAGCTATAAAATCACAACATTGGTTTGGAACATATGAGTACTCCTTTGAGAATAAGTGGGGGTACTTGATGGCAAGTATCTTTGGCCCACAAAACTCTGAAGGACAATTTCATAAAAATGCCTATACTGAGGGAAAAATACGCTCAATGATGGAACACCTAGATTTTGAAGTAGTAGAATTGAGTCGTTTTTTATGGAAAGAAGATAGAGACTTAATGCTAAAAGTTATAGCAAAAAAGAGATAGTATGGCTTATTTTATTGATTTACCAACTATGAGTGATGAACGCGGTGATTTAACTGTTGTAGAAAATATTTTACCTTTTGATATAAAAAGAGTTTATTATATTTACTATATGCAGGGGCAAAGAGGGGGGCATAAGCATAAAAAGACTATTCAAGCTCTTATCCCTTTAAATGGAAAGTATATTATTACAGTCTGTAATAATGGAGAAGAAATAGCCTATAATTTAGACTCTCCAGCACAATGTCTAATTTTAGAACCAAGTGATTGGCATACTATGAAAGGTTTCAAAAAAGATAGTATTTTACTTGTACTCTCTTCACAAAACTTTGATCCAACAGATTATATTTATGAGAAGTAAAAAATGAAAAAGATTGTTATAACGGGTGCCTTGGGGCATATTGGTTCAAAGTTGATACGAACTTTACCAGAGCAAGTAGAAGATGTAGAAATAGTGATGATTGATAATATGTTGGTGCAAAGATATTTTTCACTTTTTGATTTACCGAGCCAATATAAATACACTTTTATAGAAGATGATATTTTAACTTATGATTTAGATGAACTATTTGAAGGTGCTTCGCATGTGGTGCATTTAGCAGCTATAACAAATGCAGCAGATAGTTTTGGTAATGCAGATGAAGTAGAAGAAGTTAATTATGTTGGTACGAAAAAAGTGATAAATGCATGTGTGAAAAATGCTTGTAAACTGGTGTTTTTATCAAGTACGAGCATTTATGGCACTCAAAATGAAGTAGTAGATGAAAACTGCTCAGCAGAAGAACTTAATCCTCAAAGCCCTTATGCTCAATCAAAGTTCCAATCAGAAGCAGAACTAAAATTACATGATAATGAGCTTGATTATATTATTCTAAGGTTTGGAACAATATTTGGTTTTTCACAAGGTATGAGATTTCATACAGCAGTCAATAAATTTACTTGGCAGGCTATTATGAATCAGCCACTAACTGTTTGGAGAACGGCTTATCACCAAAAAAGACCTTATTTAGATTTAAATGATGCTGTGAACTCAATTGCATTTATTATAAAAAATGATTTATTTGATAACGACATTTATAATGTTTTAACTCTTAATGCTACAGTAGAAAATATTGTGAGTGTGATTAAAAAAGAGATAGATAACATAAAAATAAACTTTGTTGATACTGAAATAATGAATCAGTTATCATATGATGTAGCAAATGAAAAATTCAAAAAATTAGGATTTAATTTTACAGGTAATTTAGATATATCTATTAATCAGACAATTAATAAACTAAGAAATGCGAATGGAAAATAGTAATGCTTTGTTAACTATTTTACTGTTTTTAAAAGACCGAGAAGCATTTACCTATCGATGGTTACAATGGATGAATGAAAATAGGTGTCCATATCCTATTTTTATTGCCGATGGAAGTCAAAATAATAATATAGAGTTACATTTGCAAAACTCAAAAAATTATCCAATGTTGCAATATAAATATCTCTATTATGGTGAAGATAGTAGTTATGAAAAATTTTATCAAAAAGCTCAAAATGCTCTGTCTCGTATAGAAACAAAATATGTTGTGATGGCGGATAATGATGACTTTTTTTGTATAGATACATTTAGGGAACATCTGGACTTTTTAGAAAACAATCATGATTATGTTGGTAGTTATGGTAAGGTTGATATGCTTTTTTTATATAATAAGAAAAGTCATGTGCATAGTGTCATAAATAAAAGAGCAAATTCTTTAGCATATAAGCAAGATACAGAATATGATAGATTAATTTATCAGATGAAAAATTATCGAGCACAAAATTATTATGCTATTTATACAAAAGAGCACCTTTTAACTTTACATCAATTTATTTTAGAAAAAAAATTTCAAAATATAGAAATACATGAATACACTATTAACTTTGGAATGACACTATTTGGTAAAATTAATTACCTTGATAAAGCATACTTGTTTCGTCAATTAAACACATCAAGCAATACACAACTTTACAAAAATACATTGTTGCATAAAATATGTTTTAATCGCTTCAAAGAAGAATATATGATATACATAGAAAATAATAATACCTATTTGACGCTCAATACTAATGAGGAGAAAAATTTATCAATAGAATATGCAAATTTTTTAGAATTTTTAATTAATTTTGGAAAAAAAGAAAAAGATGCATATTTTACTAAACTATTTCATTCCACAAAACTATTACGAACTCTTTATTATTTTGTGTATAATATCGTAACACAGAAGACACAAGAACAGATAAAGTTAGAAACTTTTTTAAATAAAATTTTAATCACTAAAAATCAAGAGTTTTTTAAAACCCTCAATTAATATAGATTCACTACATATGGTGACCAGTGTAGAGTATAAGTATCTAAGTTTTGTTTAGCATTTTGTTGATTTTCTTTTGGTAATTGTTTCCATAAATTTTCAAAATACTCTAAGTGTTTTTCATCATTAAACATATCTTCCCAATATAAATTATATTGTTTAAGATATGCTATAAAATCTTGTGAATAAGCTTTTGTTGACATACTAGAAGTGACTTTAGTATAGTATTGGCTAATAATAGTATGTCTATTTCTAGCTACATAGTTCCATACTAACATATACTTTGGCTTAGTGAGATATCTTCCAGCATGCAGAAGCATGGTATCAAAAAGTAAAATATCACCAGGGTTTAGCTCTACATACTGAGCTATATCTGCAAACTCTTGAAAATTTAGTCTATCTCTATCTGGATAGGCCCTTTTATGTGAACCTGGAACTACAATGATTTCATTTGTTGTGAGGTATGAAGCGGCTCGGAGATGTGTTAATGTATCTAAATTAGGATCAAAATCTGGTCCAGTAAACTTATCATACTCTATAAAAGTATCATGATGTAATGTCCCAGCTGAACGATGTACAAACATACTATCAGCACCACCAAAACATATATCTGGGTCTATTATTTCTCTTAAAAACTTTAAGATAGTTTCATTACTCAGGAGTGACCAAAAACCTTGTTCAGATACAAGTGGTTGATTTGTGTTTACATGAGGATTTTTTTTACCATCTATAACATCTTGATAGTCATCATCATTCAAGCCTGAAATTTCTTGTGTTAGAGCTAAGTAGTGAGCAACATCATCTTTTGAAATTGCATTTTTAAGTAAAATATAACCATTTTCTTTCCACTCTTGCTTCAGCTTTTTTATAGTGCTTTTATCTTCCATATATTAATCCTCTTTTTTGTTGCATATAACAACATCGGTATCTTTAAAATTTTGTTGAGTGTTTAGCCACTTAAAAGATTTAATGTGTATAATCATCATATTGAGAATAAGGATGTTTTAGATGAACACTACACATAAGTTTTCTTTACAAGTTTGTAATAATATCAAAAAACTTCTTCCCGTAGTACAAACAATCGAAATTAATACAGATTTGGATTATCATGGTTTCTCATGGTATTTATCAGAAAAGTTAGGATTAGATAGCACTCCATATAGTAATGTGGGCTTATGGCATGGATGGCTTCATTGGCAAATAAAATCTGTTGAAGAGTTGACATTAGGGGTAAAGAGATTAAAATATTTACTACCAACACAAACAGAAGTCTCTTTTTTTAAAGAACATAATTTAGATGATGTAGAAGCTGTAGGAGTTCCTTTTATCTATGTTGATGAGGATATGAAGAATATACCAAGATATGAAAAATCTTTGCTTGTAATGCCTCCTCACACTCTTGAAAATAGTAAGTCTTCGTGGGGAGAAGAGAGTTATATAGAAGATATTTTGAAGATTAGTGAACATTTTGATACTCTTGTATTTTGTATACATCAAAACTCTGTTGAAGAAAAACTTTGGACACAGACACTTCAAAAGTACAATATACCATGGATAATTGGCGCAAATGCAAAAGACAAGAACTCTTTACTAAGAATGAAGATTATCTTTCACTCCTTTGAGTATATGACGAGTAACTCTTTTGGATCACATATTGCTTATGCAGCCTATTGTAATGTGAAGGTGTTTATGTATAGTAATTATATTCCTCTAAGAAGGGAGTCATTTGAGGAATTACCTTATTATAAAGAGCGATCTTTGTTACTAGAGCAATTACTAAAAGTTTATTCACAACAGTATGTCAAAGATAGATATCCATTTTTCTTTGTTGAACACAATCAAGCAAAAGTGATGAGAGAGTGGGCAGTAGAAGTCTTAGGAGAGAAACATAAACTTAGCTTCGAAGATTTAGCTTCAAAACTAAATATTGTCAAATCTAAAGAGCAAAGAGCTAAAGAACTGAAAAAGCTTGAGTTTTCAAAAAAATTCAATCAGTTCTATAGCTTTGTCGAGAACTTGAATAAACTTGAAAAAAAATACATGATATTTGGTGCTGGAACGGTTGGAAAAACGATTGCATCGCTCTTAAATTTTGAGATAGTCGGTTTTTTGGAGAGTCATGCTAAAGACAACATAATAATGGCCAATAATTATAATATTTATACTCCTCAAGAGCTGAAAAAATTAGAGTATGATTATATTATTATAAGTGTGCTTGGACGTGAAGAGGAAATTATAGAGACTCTTGAAATGAAATATTATATCTCAAGAGATAAAATTATCACTTTTGATGAGATATAAGAAGGATTTTGAATGCTGATAAAAATAAGTGTGGTTATACCAGCATATAATGCGAGTAAATATATCGTAGAGTGTTTAGATTCAATAATAAAACAAAGTTTACAGGATATAGAAATAATTGTTGTAAATGATGGCTCAATTGACGATACAAAGTCCATACTTGATGCATTGGCACTAGAGGATAAGCGACTAAAAATCATTCATCAAAAAAATCAGAGTGTTGGTGTTGCAAGAACGAATGGTGTTTTAGTAGCACAAGGTGAGTATATTGCTTTTGTGGATAGCGATGACACAATTAATGAAGATATGCTTAAAACTATGTATGAAAAGGCGCAAGAAAAAAATAGTGATATTGTTGTATGTAATTATAATCGTGTCGATGCAAAGGGTAAGATACTCTCTAAAGCTTATTTTAGTGAAAAATATTTAGATTTTGAGGCGAGTTTATCTTTAAAAATTGATCCACCAACTTGGAATAAAATCTATAAAAAAGAACTATTTTTAGATAACAATATTCATTTCAAAGAGAGGGTTTTTTGTGAAGATTTAGCTACAACAATGGAGCTATTTTTCTTTGCGAAACAAATAGACAATGTTGATGCTTATCTTTATAATTATTTTATTAACCCAAACGGTGCATCGATGAATATTACACAAAAAAATGTTGACCATATATTTATTGCACTTGAGACAAACAAATTGTTTTTACAAAAGCAGGGTGTGATGGAAGTTTATCAGCACTCTTTCATATTACGGATTTTACAACAGTTAGATGTGATGTATAGCAACAAAGAACTCTACACCTATGTAAACAAAAAACTTCAGGAGTATTCCTATTTTGAGATACAAAGCCAGTTAATATCTAAAGAGTTTTTGTTAAAAAAATCTCCATTTAAACAGTTTGAATATTTGGCACTAAAGATGAAAAAAGAAGGGATTAGTTCTACTTTTATTTATGGTTATGGAGAAGCATTCTCTTTTATAGAAGAACTGTTTTCTCAGTTAAATATTGAAATCTTAGGTGTAATCGAGAGCATAGATAGAAAACGAAAATTATCCTATAGATATGGAACTTTAGAACACTTTAATAAAGAACTGAAAAATGCAAATATTTTTGTAATGAGTGTAGATTATGTCAATGAGATAAATGATATGATTAATGTTTTTATGAATAGTAATGGAATAAGTTTATAATATAAAAATTGATTTTAGATACTGTTAAAAAATGGTGTGGTAAAAGGGACTGTAACTAATTCTGTGTCAATTAGATAAAATATTGAACACAGAAGG
>ERZ890953.336-NODE-336-length-28074-cov-8.081231_pt1 | contig 28074 bp, 24 predicted proteins | sample MGYA00521264_ERZ890953 | MGnify/ENA primary metagenome ERZ890953 (study PRJEB32303, sample SAMEA104408629) | aquatic metagenome | biome: Brackish water; feature: Chemocline; material: water | place: Baltic Sea | collected 2014-10-26T21:54:00 | depth 200 m ...
CTCATCGGCATGAGTTGCGGGTCCGGTCCGTCCTGCGGACCTGAGCGGCCACTCACCGGCATGAGTTGTGGGTCCGGTCCGTCCTGCGGACCTGAGCGGCCACTCACCGGCATGAGCGGAGACTGTCGGTCCAGACGACGACCAGACGGGGCGCCTACTCGTCGTCGTCTACCCTGGGCTCGCCGAGTACCAACCCCAGATCGGCGCCGCCGGTCCACCACACGGGTCCAAGGCGCGAGGTGTTGACGAGCACGTCCGCGTAGCCCCCGATGCGCAAGCGGCGGAAACGACGCGTGATCCGCGCGCCGCCGCCTGCCAGCAGCTCGAAGCGACCGGCGGCGCCAGACCCCAGGTCGGGATCGCTCAGCCAGGCGAAGTGTTGGCGACCGACCGCGCGGGTGGAGAGTACCAGGGAGCTCCTCTGCTTGGCGCCGAGATCCATCTCGGCCACGACGGGCAGGCCGAGGTCGATGTTGCCGAAGCCGGTGGCGGGCGTGGGAAGTGCGAAGAGGCCCAGGGAGGGCTGAGTGGCGACGTCGAATGGACCAAGCCGCGCGAAGCGGTAGCGCAGGTCGGCGACCGCACCGACCATGTAGACGCGCACACCCCAGTCCACCTCGGAGACCAGCCCCCGACGGTAGCCCAGCTCGATCTGGGGCAGTGGGATGTCCAGGGCCGTGGTCAAGGGGTTGGACTGCTTCTGCAGGGACAGGGCGGCCTGCATCATGTGCTCACCCGGCTCGAGGGGTCGCGCGCCGTGCAGGGTGCCCATGGTGGAACAGCCCATCAGGGCCAGGGCGACCAGGAGGGTCGATAGCAGGCGCGCTACCACCGCACACCTCCCTGCAGGAGAAGATCGTGGTCGAAGACACGGTCGTGGGTGGAGCCACCGGCCAGGATGTCGAGCTGCATGCGCTGGCCGAGAGGAACCAGGAAGCCCGCACGGTAGCGCAAGCCTGGAGAGAAGCTGCGGGCCTTGTAGGGCGCCCCCATCCCGTCGATCCCGGTAAAGCGGTAGCCGAAGGAAGGCCCGATGGACAGCGCGACCCGGGTGGCGCGGGTGCCTGCCGAGCAGCCCAAGCCCACAGCAGCGCGGTAGAAGCGCCTGTCGAAGGACGCCACCTCCCCCCCTTCGGAGCGCCAAGCCAGGGCCGCCTCTGGCTCCAGGTAGCAGGCCGCACCGAGAGGGATACGACCCCAGGCACCCACCATGGGGGCCAAGGGATGCTCACCGCTGCCAACATGCAGGGCGACCGTACCCAGGGCCACGCCAACAGCCGGTGCTACGGGTGGGCACTCGGCCTGAGCCGTCCCCACCGGGAGCAGCGCGATGAGCAGCAGACCAAGCCAGCCCCTCATCGCACACCCCCACAGGCCGCCACTGTGTGGGCTCCCGCGAAGCGCCGCTCTGCCGAAGAGCAGAGGCTGTCCCGGGCCGGGCCCGCCGGCGCCTGCTCGACCCAGGTGTCCAACAGCCCCCAGGCATCGCCCAGGTCTCCCTGGTCGGTCCAGGTCAAGACCGCAGTGGTGAGGGAAGCCAGGGCTTGGGCGGAGTCGTTGGTGGCCAAGCGCAGGTCCCAGGCCGTGGCCGCGAAGAGCGTTCCCAGGGGGTAGGGGTCCCAGATGGCGAGCAGTTCCTCGTCGGCCGTGGCCAGGAACTCCGCGGGCAGCTGCACCGTGGCCACCGAGTGATCGCCGCTCAGATCCCGTGCAGGCATGTTCAGCGAGGCCGCGAAGAAGTCCGGGTCGTCCAGGGTCAGGGCGGCAAAGCTGTCGGCATAGCCCTCGTGCAAGCTCGTGTAGAACAGCGAACTCTCGCTCTGGGCGCCGGCACCGAAGGGGCTGCTGGCCAGAGTGTCACCCACGGTCAGCCAGTGGAAGACCGCGTGGCCGAACTCGTGCCGCACGATGCCGGCGTTGGCCGCCAGGGGCACGTCCTTCGAGATCAGGTCCTGCAGCAGGATGAAGAAGTGCCCCGCCGTTGCGTAGGCGGCGTTCTCCATGGGCAACATCTCGAGCATCGCGTCGGGCAGCACCGGGGTCCAGGCCGCGTCGATGGGAAAGAACACATCGCGGTCGAAGCCGTGATCGCTCAGCTCGCCCGCCAGGTCCTCCAGGTGGCCGTAGAAGCTCCACAGCACCAACCCCTGCTCGTCCAGGGGCACCGCGGTCAGCGTCATCGGATCGTCCACGTCGAAGTCCACACGCATGGCCCGCCCACCCTCGTAGAAGGTGTCGCCTTGGGCGTTCATGGTGACCAGGCCCCCCTGATGGACGGTGCCGAGAGAGCCCGACACGGCCTCGAGGTCCTGCATGGTGCCCATGCTCTCGGGCGACACGTAGTACTCCCCGTCGCCGCCGATCCCGAACCTCAGATAGTTTGTAGCCTCGAGGGAGGGGCCACAGGCACCGACGAAGAAGAGGAGAAGGAGAGCTGCTCGCATCACGCCGTGCTCCGGGCTGGAGTGGAAGCATAGCCGCCCGGTGGAAGGGCGGCGGGGCGATAGAGCGGACCGTCATGGCCCACTGTCGGAGGCCCCATGTCCCTGAAGGGCGTCGCCAAGCAGACCCTCACCATCCTCCACCAGGGCTGGTACACGGCCCCCTCGGGCGAGCGGCGGCAGCTGGCTGCCTGGCAGACCGCCGCCGAGGAAGGCACATGCCTGCATCGCCCTGACGAGCTCGACGCGCTGCTGCGGCCGCAGGGCTCCGGCGGAGGGCCGCCCCGATGTCAGGTCAGCGCAGAGACCACCCAGCAGGCCGCCCGCAGGCTGGTGCTCGACCTGGGCGTCGAGGACTTGGCCCTGCTCAACTTCGCCTCCGCCAGGAACGCGGGCGGTGGCTTCATCAACGGTGCCAAGGCCCAGGAAGAGGACGTCTCACGCTGCTCGGGGCTCTACCCCTGCCTGCTACGGGCGCCCGAGTACTACGCCTTCAACCGTGCCCGCGACAGCCTGCTGTACTCCGATCACGTCATCTACAGCCCCGCCGTGCCGTTCTTTCGGGAGCACAGCCGCCACTTGCTGGAGCAGCCCTTCCGCTGCGCCGTCATCACCGCGCCGGCTCCCAACGCGGGCCAGGTCCTGCGCCGGGATCCCACCGCCGCACCAGCCGTCGAGGCGTCCCTACGCCAGCGTGCCGGAAAGGTCCTGGCGGTGGCGCGCGCCCACGGCCACCGCTCCCTGCTGCTGGGCGCGTGGGGCTGTGGCGTGTTCCGCAACGACCCCGTCCTGGTGGCGGACGCCTTCGGGCGCTGGCTCGCGGGCCCGACCTTCGCGGGAGCCTTCGATCTGGCGGCCTTCGCCATCCCCGGCCGGGCCTTCGACGGCGCCAACCTGCGCGCCTTCCAAGAGCGGTTCGGGGAATAAGCGTCCGAGGCGTCGAAACTTCGACACCTGGTTCGACACTTCGACGATCTGGAACCATGGAACGCCGGTTTTCGACTGGCATGCACCTTGCAAGCACGGCGACCATCCCCGAGGAGGTCCCATGCAACCCTGGCAGATCCGGCTCTCCAGCGATGGCCGCCACCCCATGTTCCCCACCGAACCTCAGCTCAGAGGCGCGGTCCGCGTCCTGGCCCACACCCTGGGACGCGAAGCGGCCCTGTTCAGCATCGTGGACGATCACATCCACGTGGTCTTGCACTGCGAGCGCGGGATGGTGACGTGGCGCGCCCGGTCCCTGTGCAGGGTCATGCGGGCGCGCGCCGTGACTCTCATCGCGCCGTCCTACATCAGCCCAGTACAGTCCCGCAGCCACATGCAGCGCCTGGTCGGATACACCCTGAACCAGACCCGGCACCACGATCTACCCGCTCATCCAGCCCTCTGGACCGGCTCCTGTTTCGCCGACCTGGTGGGAGCACGGGCGCTGCCGGGGCTCGAGCCCAAGCTGGCCCAGGCGCTGCCAAGGATGAAGCGCTGGACGCTGTGCAAAGCAGTAGGGCTGCGGGAGCAAGACCTCGTCCCGCTCGAGCCGGGCGAGCTTCGCACCCTGGGCGCCGCCAGAATCCTGAGCGCCGCAGCCGCCGTGCTCGCGGTCGGGCCGAACCTGGAGGAGGCCGGGCGCCAGCGCTTCCTCGTCCGGGTGCTCACCGCTCAGGTGGGAGCCTCCGCAAACGTGCCACGAGAGGAGCTGGCCTGGGTACTGGGCTGCACCCGCCGGCACATCCAGCGCCTCGAGCAGGCGCCCATCCAAGAGACGCTCCTGCAGATGGTCTGCGTCAGGCTGGCCATCGAGCAGGCGGTGGCACGGCAGCAGATGCAGCAGAGACCGCCGTTGATGCTCTGACTCGTCCCCAGCGCGGAGGTCACGAACCCTGCGGGTAGTCGTGAAGGGCTGGTTGTCGTGGGGGCTGCGGGGGGGGGTGAGTGCTCGCTGAGGTCCGCACCAGGGACCGGACCCGCCACTCACCACCCCACGCCCACCCCACGCCCACCCCTGCACCACCCCACAAACAAGGCTACTCTCCCCTCCCCGGAGGCCTCATGCTCGCGCTGGCGCTGTTCATCTCCGTGACGCTTGCCGCCGAGGCTCCCCGCAGCCCCCACGCCGACGCCCTCGCCGATCAGCGCGCCGGAAGGGGCCTGGCCGTGGCTCGCAGCTCCCGGCCTCCCCCGCCTCCCCCTCCCACTCGCGGCCCGAGCTCCACGGTCTACGGCTACTGGCCATACTGGGGCGACGACCTGGACACCATCGCCTGGGACGGGCTCTCCCACATCGCCATCTTCGGGGTGGAGCTGGAGTCCGACGGCAGCCTGTCGGGCACCCACCACTGGACCGACGTGGCCGCACAGGCGGTGGAGCTGGGCGAGCGCTACGAGGTCGAGGTCCATCTGTGCCTGATCGGCTTCGACGACGCCGTCCACGCCGACGTGTTCCCCTCGGCCACCCGCCGCGCCCGAGCCATCTCCGAGCTGGTGGATCTGGTGGATGCCTACGGCGCCCACGGGGTCAACGTGGACATCGAGGGCCTGGACAACGACCTGAAGGCGCACTTCACCACCTTCATCCAGGAGCTCCGGGCCCGGACCGAGGCCCTGTACATCGCCACTCCGGCCATCGACTGGAGCGGGGCCTACGACTACGACGAGCTCGCAGCCGCCAGCGACGGCCTCTTCATCATGGCCTACGGCTACCACCACAGCTCGGGCAACCCGGGGCCCAACTCGCCCCTCACCGGCGGCGATCCCTGGAGCGCCTACGCCATCGACTACTCTGTGCAGGACTACCGGAGCAGCGACGCACCGGACGACAAGATCATCGTGGGGCTGCCCCTGTACGGCCGCAACTGGCCCACCACCGACACCTCGGTGCCTGGCGTCGCCACCGCGGACGGGACCTCGGTCACCTGGACCTCGGCCGTCCAGCAAGGCGAGAGCTACGGCCGCCGCTGGGACAGCGTCACCTCCACCCCCTACGCCTTCCCCGACGCCACCCACCAGCTCTGGTACGACGACCACCAGAGCCTCGAGGCCAAGATCGGCTGGAGCATGGACCAGGGCCTGCAGGGCGTGGGCTTCTGGGCGCTGACCTACGACGACGGCGACCCCGATCTATGGTCCATGGTGGACGAGCTGAGCAACCCCCAGGACGCCCCCGACGACAGCGACGCGCCCGACGACAGCGACGCCCCCAACGACAGCGACACCTCCGACGACAGCGGCACGGACCGCGACCCCCCAGGCCTCCGCGGCGCCAACGGGCTGGGCTGCGGCTGCAGCAGCCTGGGCGGTTCGGCAGGGCTCCTCCCCGCCTTGATAGGCCTACTATGCCCAGCGTGGCGACGACGACGACGATCGGGCTCACCCTCGCCACACTCCCCATGGCATACTGTCGCCCCATGAGACTCCTCCCATCAGCCCTGCTCCTCACCCTGCTGGCCTGCAGACCTCACGGCATCGTCCTGGGACCCGACGACAGCGGCAGCAACCCCGACGACAGCGGCGGCAACCCCGACGACAGCGGCGACCCGGACACCCCCCGCTGCCAGCCCAGCGCCACCACCGTCGATCCCTACTTCCTCGAGGGCCAGGCCCTGTCCATGGCCTTCGACTGCGGCAACGGCGTGTCCCGGGGACGCTTCGACGCCACCATCGCCAACCTGCCCGAGGGTGCCAGCTTCGATGCCGACAGCTGGACCATCAGCTGGACCCCGGAGCTGGATCAAGGAGGACGCTACGACCTGCTGATCTCGGTGCTCCCCGCCGGCCAGCCCAGCGCCTTCCCCGAGTCCGCCGTGGGCACCCTGTGGGTGGCCGACGCCATCGACAACCCCGCCAACCTGCCGGTGGACCCCGAGACCTACACCGAGGAGTGGGGCCTGGCGGTGTTCCACCTCGATCCCCAGCAGAGCGTGGGCACGGAGCATGTGCCCGCCCGGATCACGGTCCACGGCCACGAGTATCAGGCCGAGATGAAGGTCCGCGGCGCGGTGAGCGCGGGCTACCCCAAGCTCAGCTACACCATGCGCTTCAGCGACGAGGACCTGGACGCCTCGGCCTGGGACATGGGCAACAAGGACCACCTGTACGCCATCACGCCCTTCGACGACAACAGCTACGTGCGCCAGAAGCTCTGCTACGACCTATGGCGCGCCATGGCCGAGCACTGGGGGGCCGACCGACTCGCCCCGCGGACCTTCTTCGGGGTGGTCTACCTGTCGGGCCGCTACCACGGGCTCTACCTGTTCTCCGACCGCCCGGACGACCACTTCATCCAGGAGATGGGCCTCTCCCCCGACGGCAACCTGTACAAGGCAGTCAGCCACTACGCCAACTTCTACCGGACCTACAGCGGCAGCCCCAAGTCCACGCTGCACGACGGCTACGAGAAGAAGGAAGGCCTGCCGCTCGAGGGCCAGCCCGGAGCCTTCTGGGACCTCGACGAGCTGGTGGCGTGGTCCGCCGACGCCACCCACCAGGAGTTCTGGGAGGACCACGCAGCGTGGCTACGCCTGGACGAGTTCATGGACTGGTTCCTGCTGGTCCACTGGACCTCGTCCGACGACTCGGCGGGTAAGAACGCCTACCTCTACAACGATCCCGACGCCCGCGAGTTTCGCTACTGCCCCTGGGACTTCAACCACAGCTACGGCCAGGGCTGGTACACCTACCGGATCGAGTCCAACGCGTACGCCGACTTCCAGAGCACCAACGGGATCTTCGCCCACATCCAGCTGCACACCCAGGCCAACGCCGAGCTGTGGGCTCGCTTCCAGGAGATGGCCGACGAAGGCCCCCTGAACGCTACCTGGATGCAAGCCGCGGTCGATGGTTACTTCGCCGAGATCCAGCGCTCGGCCGAGCGCGACTGGTCCGTGTGGGCCCGCTCCTACCAGAGCTACTGGGGCAGCAACAACCCCAACAGCTTCGCGCAGGAGAAGGCCTACCTCGAGACCTGGATCCGGGAGCGCGACGACTACATGCGCAGGGTCCACCCCTGAACAAAGCGTCGCATCCGTCGAGGACAACGCGCGCTGGCAGCCCTATACTACGCAGACGCTCGGCACCCCGAGCAGCCCACCCCAGGAGGTCCCGTGACCCATCGCCCCCACCTGCTCGTCCTGCTGGCCGCCTCCAGCCTCAGCATCGCCTGCCCCGGCAACCCGGACTCCGGCGACACCCAGCCCACCCAGGCCTGCACAGCTCCCGTGGACACCTGGACCGTGGGCGAGATCATCGACACCGAGGGCTGCGGCGTGCTCGCCCTCATCCCAGACACCGAGACCCCCTGGGGCGGCCCCTTCTACATCCTGCGAGTCGAGGGCAGCCACTACGAGATGGGCTACCAGCACGGCCGCATGGTGGGCCCCTACCTGCTCGACCTGTGGTGGACCTACATGGACTCCCTGGCCGAAGAGGCCGGCCTTGGCTCCGCCGAGACCATGGACACCGTGCTGGGCGGCATGATGGATACGGTCTGGGAGACCTGGTACGGCCCCAACACACCGGCCATCTACCACGAGGAGATCCAGGGCTTCGCCGACGGCATGGAGGCCGGTGGGTTCGAGTACGGCGACGGCGACGAAGACCTGATCAAGCTGCCCCGGCGCATCATCACCCTGATCGACCTGGCCATGTCCTCTGAGCTGAACTTCGACGATCTGGGGGGCCTCGCCGGCTACATCTCCAGCGGCTACACCGACGCCCTGCTGGACTACTACGACGCTGACACCAGCAACATGAGCATCGACCCCCAGGCCTGGGAGATCCAGGACGTCCTGATGGGTTCCGCTGACCCGCTGCATGTGCACGAAGGCCCCCTGCTCCAGTGCTCCTACTTCTCCGCCTGGGGCGACCGCACCGACGACGGCGGGCAGTACATGACCCGCAACATGGACTTCTCCGAGGACACGGGCATCTGGACCAACGCCGCCATGGCGGTCTACGTGCCCGACGACGGCGTGCCCTACGCCAGCATCTCCTGGCTGGGGGCCAACCTGGGCATCCTCGCTGGCATGAGCCAGGAAGGCATCGCCGTGAGCGCCGTGGGCGCCGAGAGCCCCTTCGAGCGCATCGCCACAGAGCCCGCCCTGCTGCGCGCCCGCGACGCCCTCGAGCACTCCAGCAGCCTGGCCGACGCCCTGCCCTACCTGATGAACGACGTGGGCGACGGCATCAACCGCTCCCCCACCATCGGCTACAACGCCCTGATCAGCTGGGGTGACCCGCGCAACGACGGCGCGGACGCACAGGCCGTGATCATGGAGAGCAACGGGCTCGAGGCGGGCATCTTCCACCACCACAACGACTGCACGGTGACCGAGTCGCTGATCCGCTACGACCTCGACGGCAACGCCACCATGTGGACCCACGCCGACGACCCTGAGGTGGTCAACACCGAGGCCGACGCCAAGGAGATCGACGGCGACGCCGAGGTGCGACTGTTCGAGGTGGACGCCCACGGCGAGTACGTCAGGGACGCCCACGGCAACCACATCGAGGTCGAGACCGGCGGACAGCCCATCCAGACCGGCTACCCCCTGCCCTGCGCCCTGTACCGAGGCGACGAGGCCATGGCCTACGGCGTGCGCATCCACCAGTCCGCGGCCAACGGCCCCATGCGCGACAACCCGGGCCTGATGATCAACTCGTCATCGTGGTCCAAGCGCTACTGGCCCATGTACCAGATGACGCAGGCCTACGAGCAGGGCACCGCCCTGGAGTGGAACGGCGCACCGCTGATCCCGGACAACGGTGGAGAGCAGGTCAAGATCGGCATGGACCAGACCGAGCTGATCTCCCGCACCGCCGCCATGGACAGCAACGTCTGGGACGTGGTCTACGACACCACAGACCTGGCCATCCGGGTCAGCTACGAGGGCGGCACCGGCGATGACTGGGTGCGCGCCAGCGACCAGCCCTCCTTCCTCGAGATCGACCTGACCGCGGTGTTCCTCACCGAGTAGCCCCCGTGGGGGGAGCCATGACCATCCCCGCCCATCCGCCGCTGCTGCCCTACCTGAGAGGGCTGGCTCGCGACGCGCTGGGCATGGGCGCCGCGGCCTACCTGGAGCGGGAGATCCCGGCCCTGGGCGACCCTCCGCCTGACGCGCTGATGGCCACGTGGCTGGGCACCGCAGGCTTCCTGCTGGACGACGGCGAGACCCAGCTGCTCATCGACCCCTTCGTCAGCTGCCCCAGCCTGCCCTGGGTGGCCCTCAACCGGCCCATCCAGCCCGACCGAGCCGCCATCGAGCACTGGGTAGAGCGCCTGGACGCCACCAGGGTGGCCGCGGTGATGGTCACCCACAGCCACTACGATCACGCCATGGACGCACCGAGCTTCGCCCAGCTGTGCAGCGCGCCCCTGCTGGGCTCGAGCAGCACGGTGAAGATCGGCCGTGGTGGCGGCGTGCCCGTGCATCGGCTGGTGCGGGTAGAGCCCCGCCAGGTCCTGCGCTTCGGGAAGTTCGAGGTCCACTTCCTGCCCAGCGTACACGGGCCCAGCCCCGTGGGGGGTCCACCCCACGCCGGCCACGTCACCGAGCCCCTGGTACCACCGGCCCACCACGCGGACTGGCGCCACGGCGACACCTGGGTGCTCTGGGTCCGCCATCCCCAGGGAAGCTTCATCCACCAGGCCACCGCCGACACCCTGCCCGACACCCTGCAGGGCGTGCAGGCCGAGCTGAGCATGTCCTGCCTGGTCTGGCGGCGATCCACCACCGACCTGCTGCAGCGCACGGTCGACGCGGTGGGCGCCACCCGCCTGATCCCCCTGCACTCGGACAACATGTTCCGCCCCCCCCACGCAGGCTTCTCCCCCATGCCGGGTGTCGATCTGGCCGGCTTCTTCGACGACATGGCCAGACTGCGCCCGGACCTGCGCATCGACACCCTGCCCCTGGGCGAGCCGCGGCCCCTGTTCACTCCTCGCTGACCAACGCGTCCAGATCCCCAGAGTCCAGGCCACGGGCCAGACGGAAGCCCACAGCGGGAGCGCGGTAGCCGGGATGCCCCCAGTTGCGATCGGCCACCCGGGCGTAGCGGGCCTCGTAGCGCCAGGAGCCCCCGCGCAGGATGCGGGTGGAGCCGTCATCAGGGCCCACCGGGTCGCGCTGCTCTTCGACGGAGTAGGCGCCCAGCCGGTCCCAGACCCACTCCCAGACATTGCCGCTCATGTCGTGCAGGCCGTAGGCGTTGGGGGCCAGCGCCCCCACGGGGCGGGCGTGACCTCCGGCGTTGTCCAGGTACCAGCCCACCGCCTCGATGGACCCAGCGCCCGCGAAGATCTGCCCGTCCCCTCCCCGCGCGGCCAGCTCCCACTCGGCCTCGGTGGGCAGGCGATAGCCGTCGGCCGCGCGATCCCAGGTGACCTCGCCGCCGTGGGCGCAAGGACCACGGAAACGGTACGCCGGGACCAGCCCCTCGCGCTTGGACAGGGCGTTGGCGTAGCGCAGGGCATCGCACCAGCTCACCCCTACCACCGGCGCCTCGGCGTGGCCGCCGCCAGGCGGAGCGGCGCCCATCACGGCACGCCACTGGGCACGGGTGACCTCGGTGCTGGCCAGCCAGTAGGGCGAGAGGTGGACCCGGTGCCGCGGACCCTCGTTGTCGAAGCGTCCAGGCTCGCCCTGGGGACTGCCCATCCAGAAGCCGCCGCCGGGGATGGCGACGAAGCGCATGCCTCCGGCCGCGTCCACCTTGTGGACCAGGGGGGGGCCCGCCGACCCCACGACCAGAGCGGTCTCGGGGTCGGCCTGGGCGAGGGCCCGCGAGGCACCACCTCCGCCGCTGGCGACGCCCGTGGTCTCCCCTATCCCATGCTGAACCGTACCCCAGGGCAGGCCAGCTCCCGGGTGCTCGGAACCCAACCGCTCCAGGACCGGGCCGTCATGCGCGACGGAGAGCAGGAGATCCTGAGGGGCGCCGCCCAGCTCGATGGGGCCCGGTTCTGAGCCAGAGGGACCGGCCTGGGCGATGCCTGGCTCACGGGCATCGAGCTCCACCGGATCGGGCTCCACCGCAGGCTCGAGCTCGGGCTCGGGCTCCATGGGAGGGTCCTCCGTCGCGGCCAAGACCACCACGGACACGGCCCCATACCCCTGCTGGCCGCCCGCGCCCGCGCCGCTCCAGCGCACCAGGCGCTCGCCGGCCTCCACCACGTCCAGGCTCATGGAGCCCATGGCCAGCAGCGCCACCAGACCGGCGACGGGCGAGGCCAGGCCCACGGTCAGCGCCAGCGCCAGCTCGAACGCCTTCTCGAGGCGCTCGACCATGGCGGGTGGGCTGGGCTCGGCGGAGGATGAGACCATGGGTTGAACAGCAGCGGTGGAGGGCACCCGGAGAGTGTAGCCACGGGCGCGCGCTGTTGCCGTGGCAGGGACCACGCACGAAGCGATCCGCCGTGGGTGCCGCCCGCGCCACCGGAGGCTATCCAGCCATCCTGGCCTCAGTCCCATCTCCTTCCACGCTGGAGCGGCCATGCCCTCCCCCCATGCCATCCTCGGCCTCACCGCCCTCCTCCTGGCCTGCGCCTGCAGCGGTCCCGGCAACGAACCGAGCCCAAGGCCCGGGCCTGAAGGCCAGGGGCAGCCCGCCGCGGACCAGGCCGGCCCGCCCCCCGGTGAGGGCGGGGCAGAGCCCCCCCCCGTCGTCGTGAGCAAACCCACGGAGCTGTTCCTGGGCGAGTGGGTCCTCGAGCTCAACCCCACGCAGCAGCGCCAGTACGAGCTGCTGCAGCTGGCCTTCCACGACCCGCCGCCCACCGAGCAGGAGCTGGAGGCCATGGAGCTGGGGCCCGAGGAGCAGCTGATGATCGGCATGGTGCTCATGGGCCGCGAGCAGCACCCCGACGACGCCGCCACCCCCGACGTGCAGCGCGGCCTGGACGAGCTGGCATCCGCCACCCTGACGGTCACCGCCGACAGCCTGAGCTTCTCCCACGGCGAGGAGCGGGACCAAGCCAGCTACACCGTGAACAGCGAGGAGGACGCCACGCTCGTGCTGGAGACCACCACCACGGTCGAAGGCCAGCCGGTGGTGGAGTTCGTCAACGTGCGCTTCGACGGTATCGACCGCCTGCTGATCTGGGCCGAGGGCGACCCCAGCGAGGTCCGCCAGAGCTTCACCCGCCGCGGCGCGACCCCCAGTGAGCAGGACGAAAAGGGCGCTGACACCGGCAGCGTTCCCAAGAACGACCAGCCCAAGGGGGGCGGGGTCCCGGGCCAGACTCCCCCGGCCGACACGCCTGACAGAGCCAAGTTCCCCGGTGCCCCAGCGCCCGCGGGGGGCTGATGCCTACGCCCCCCAAAGCCCCCCCGTTCGAGACCTGGAAGCGCATCTACGACCAGCTCAAGGCCCGCACCGCCGAGGGCGGCCTGGGAGTGGATCTGATGAGCGTCGATGCCGACGGCCTGGTGCTCGAGGTGGAGATCACCGATCGTGTGCGCCAGCCCTACGGCCTCCTGCACGGCGGAGTCAGCATGCTGCTGGCCGAGGGCGCTGCCAGCATGCACGCCAGCTACGGTGTGGACCTCTCCAAGGTCAGCCCCGTGGGACTCGAGATCAGCGGCTCCCACCTGCGCTCCGCCCGCGACGGCCGCATCCAGGCCAGGGCCACGGTGATCCGCCGGGGCCGCTCCACCATCGTACACGAGGTCCGCATCGTCCACGTCGAGACCGAGGGCCTGCTCTGCCTGGCCCGGGTCACGAACCTCTACCGACCCACCCGCGCCAGCGGCGCCCTGGGCGCAGCTGTAGAGCGAGAGCGAGAAGAGCCAGGATAGGCTGTCAGCAACCACGAGGCGCCGCAGAGGCCTAGAAGCGACCGCCCCAGCCCACCACAGGGGTGGTGACGCCAGCGTCCAGCTGGGAGGCGTGCATCAACCACAGGCCCACGCCCGTGGCGGCGGCGCCGCCGATGGCGGTGCCGGTCCAGACCTTGCCCATCGCCTCTCGCTGGGGGTTGGGCACCACGCTGGGCTTGTTCTCACCCGAGGTGTTGCGCGCCGCGATGAAGGCCAGGGACAGGCCGCAGGCGAAGCCCCCCACCGTGGCCGTGACCGCTCCGGCATGACGGGCCCGCTCGTCGGTCTCCACCTCGGCGCGCACCCGCGCCAGCAATTCGTCGCGCCGCTGGGCCTCGAGGGCTTCGGGACCGGGGGCCAAGGGCTCGGGTGGGGGCGGCGTGGCCTGGGCGCCAGCGGCCTGGCCCAGGAACAGCGCCTTGAAGCCGGCCGCATCCGGCCCCAGCACCTGGGCCATGGCGAACAGGGGCGCCAGGGGCTGGTCGTAGGGGAGCATGGCCTCCTCGGGCCAGAAGTCTCCCTGGATCACCAGCAGAGCCCGGAAGGCCGCCAAGGCGCGGCTGTCGTCCCCCGCTTCCATGGCGCCGCGGGCCAGCACCAGGAACAGATCGGTGTTGCGGGTGCGCAGGCCGCTGCCCGCCAGGCAGGCCACGTCCTGCAGCACCAAGCCGTGGACCTGGGTGAAGCGCGCGTCGTCTCCCGCCCGCCAGGCCGCCGCGGCCCAGCCTGCATGGCTGTCGAGCACGGCGCTGTCTACGTCCTCACAGGCAGCCCAGGCCGGGGAGCCGACCAGCAAGATCAGGGCGAGGAGCAGCGGGGCCATGGGGCCTCGTATCCCAAAATGGCGACCGAGCCTCACGCCCCTGAGAAGCTCGCCATCACCGCAGCACCCTTCCCCGGGAGTTCGCCGGCATCAGCAGGCGCGACAGCAGTCCGAGGTGCCGGGATCCGAGCACGGCAGCGGGTTGTCCACCGTGCGCTGGTGCAGCCACAGCTCCACGCGGCGGCTGGCGAGCACCGCCTCCCGCTCACTCCTGGAGTCCGTCGAGACCGGGCGCTCGGGCCCGTAGCTGCGCACCCGCAGCACCCTGGGGCGCAGCCCGCGCTGCAGCAGCTCATCGCGGACCAGCTCTGCCCGCTGCAGCGCGAGAGCCCGCTGCTCCTCGTCCGAGCCCTCGCCCCACGCATGCCCAGCCACCTCGATGGTGCAGCTGGTCTCGAACCAGGACAGGGCCACCGCCAGCTCGTCCAGCACGGCATGCTGCTCGGCTTCCAAGACGGCTTGCCCCTCGACGAAGGCGATGGGCTCCATGAAGGGGCGGCTCCAGAGCCCGGGGACCAGGGGCGCTACGGTGCCCAGCCCCGGCACGCTATCGGTGATGTGGCGGCGACTGCTGCGGGGAACGAACATGGGGGACTCCAGCGTTGGGATGTCCCGATCCTGGCCACAAACGCGGCTCCCGCCACTCCTTCTCTCGTCACGTCCAAGGTGCTGGTGAGAACGACCACCAAGCGCCAAGTCAGGCGCTGACGTCCAGGGTCCAGTCGCCAAACATGGCGATGTGCAGCTCGGCGGCCACGTCCAGGTCGTCGCCCAGCGCGCCGTCGTCGTCATCGAGCCCACCATCGCCCAGCAGGTCCACCTGGCCGACGACGAGGCCCTCGGCGGAACCGGTACGGAACTCGCGACCCTCCATGGCGGTCAGCAGAGCGAGCATGATGATGGCACTGGTCATGATGACACCCGGGCAGTTGTGACTCCGACAAGCTGGACACCGAACCCTCGGTGGGCAAGGAATAGTTCCTCCCGCGCCGCGGCCCGATCCGTGCCCATCCCAGAGAAACAGCTTTGGTCGAGACAAGTTCCCGCGGGCTCCCTGTGGGTCGCCCTGCTGTTCGTGGTGCTGTGCGGCATGGTGGTGGGGAACTTCTGGATCCTGGGCTGGGAGCCTGAGCTGCCCGAGCCCGAGCCCCTGCGCTTCGAGGCCCTTCCCTGCGACGTAGACGCCGTACCTGACGCCATCGTGGAGCGCCTGGGCGCCACCGCCCTGGGGCAGCTGCAGGCCCTCAACGACCAACGGGCCTCGAACCAGACCCGAGCGGTCAACCCCGTCTCCGGCGCTCGCCTGGTCCCCACGGCCCTGGGCACCTTCGCTGCAGAGGCGGGGCCGGCCTTGCCCACCGCCATGCTGGAGCGCCTGTGCGCGGCGGCCGAGGTACCGGACGGTGAGGCCCTGGGGATGCGGCTGGTCCAGCGAGCGGAGCAGAGCGTGAGGGACCCCGCGGAGCGGATCGGGACACAGCCTTGGCTGCGCGCCCACATCCGGGATCAGGTGCTGCGAGGGGCCGCCGCGCAGCTCGAAGCCATCGCCGCGACCCTGGTGGAGGCCCCGCCCCTGGGGCGCCGGCCTGTGCTGGTGATCCGCGGTCAGGCCCGCCAGGTGAGCACCTGGGTCATCGGCCACGAGCACGCCGCCGCCCGCGAAGCGGCCACCTTCGACGCCTGGACCACCCTCACTCAGGAGGCCCTGGGAGCCGAACGCTTCGAGCTGGCCCTCGAGCCAGGCCGCGCCATGGCCACCGACGACCCCCTCAGCCGATCCGTGGGGGTCTCCCAGACCTGGGTCGAGGGCTGGTTCGACTGGGAGGCCTGGTTCCGCGCCATCGAGCGGCGGGAGAGCCCCGCCATCCAGCCCTTCTTCGAGCTGGGCCGCCTGCAGGCCCTGCAGCTGCTGAACGAGGCCGGACTGGTGGAGCTGGTGTTTCTGGGCCACGGCATCGAGGTGGACGCCGAGGCCCACGCCGACGCCCGCCACCAGCCCTTCGCCATGGGCCCTGTAGGGCGCGGCGACGAGCACCAGGAGGTGCTGAACCTGCGGGCCGGCCGCCAGGGCTTCACCTTGCGCTATGGCCTGACCCTGGATGCCCGTGCCCCCTTCTGGGCCGCCAGCTGCTCGAACCGCCAAGGCGGCGAGACCCGGCCTGACCAGAGCACCACCGCGGTGGCCTTCCTGCTGGCCAACGGCTGGTACCCCGACGCCGCCTCCCTCGATCCCTTCGTCTTCGGCTCCTACCGCGACCTGCAAGCCGCCCTGCTCGAGGCCGAGGACCCCATGCAGGCGGGCCAGGCCATCCGTGCCGCCGTGCGGGCCCAGGTCGAGCGCCTGGCGGCCCCCGGCGAGCTGCGGGCCATCCTTCCCCTCGGGCAGGATCTCACCCTGCTACGGGCAGGAGGTTCCGAAACCCCGGACCTGCTGCTCATCGGCGACCCCGCCTGGCGCCCCAGCGTGGACGACGCCCTGCGCATCACCCTGGCCACCAGCGGCTGGCGGATGCTGCGCCCACTCCCCGGCAGCGGTGAGCTCGTATCCGACGGCCCCTGGGATCCCTGCACCGAGTCCCAGGACTGCCTGGCCAGCCTGGACGCCCTGCTCCCCCAGGCGCGACGCTACGTGCAGGCGGGCCTGCCCCCCGCCGACGCCAGCGCCCGCTACCAGGTGGGCGGCCTGCTGCGCAAGCGCTGGGTAGAGCCCGTGCCCGACGCCACCAACCGCTTCCTGCGGATCGGGCTGCTGGACTCAGCAGATCCCAGCGTGATCCTGGCCCTGGACGACGCCCTGCGGCACCGCTTCGACCAAGCCCGAGCCCGCAGGCGGATACAGGGGTGGGTGTTCCCAGCCGAGCCCAGCCCTCACCAGGACGAACCATGAGCGGCGACAGGCTCACGCACGACACCACCGCCCGTGGTTCGGAACATCGCGGCACCCGGCGTACCTGGATCTCCACCCGCGCCCCGCAGTCCACGGCAGACCCCATGCAAGCCAAGCCCGACTTTCGCTCCTTCTCCCTCCGAGTCCTGCGAGCCGCTCGCCACGCGAGGCCGGCGGGCGAGCTGATCGAAGAGCTCTGCCAGGCGGTCCAGGCTGTGGCACCCTGCGACATCATCGAGTTCTGGCTGATGGATCAGGCGCGCGGCTCTCGCTGGGCCATGGACGCAGCGACGAGCCACTTCGGGCGGCTCCCAGACATCGAGCCACGGGTTCTCGAGACACTCCGAGCCAACCGCCCCTGCGCCGCGGGCTCCCTGCCAGGCTGCACGGAGCTGCCCACCGCGTTCAAAGACCGCCTTCGAGCCACCCTGGCGGTCCCCCTCCGCAGCACCCTCTGCCGAGCCCTGACCCTGGACGAGGACCTGCTCGGCTTTCTGTTGCTCCACAGCATCGACGACGACGCCTTCCGCCACCTGCGCGACCCGTGGCTCCAGGATCTCACGCTGACCCTCGCGGCCGCCCTCCACCACCACCAAGTCCACCAGGCGCAGCTGGAGCGGGTCAAGGAGCTGTCCTGCCTCTACGAGATGGCACAGCTGGCCGCCCTCGACGAGCTCGATCTCGACGTGGTGCTGGGACGGGTGATCGAGCTGCTGCCACCCTCCTGGCAGTACCCGGAGCTCACCGCGGCGCGGCTGCAGCTGGACGAACGGATCTTCGGCACCCGACCGTTCGAGCCTGGATGGCAAGCCCAGCGAGCCGCCATCGTGATCGCCGGCTCACTGCGCGGCTTCGTCGAGGTCGCCTACACCGAGCCTATGCCCCCCATGGACGAGGGCCCCTTCCTCGAGGAGGAGCGCCGCTTGATCGACACGGTGGCCCGGGAGGCCGCCTCCCTCATCGAGCGCAATGCGGCCAAGAAGGAGCGTCTGGCGCTCCAGGAGCAGCTGCGACACGCCGACCGCCTGGCGACCATCGGGCACCTGGCAGCGGGCGTCACCCACGAGCTGAACGAGCCCTTGGGCGCGATCCTCGGCTTCGCCCAGCTGGCCCGGAAGCACAGCGGCGTACCCCGAGGGGCCGATCGGGATCTGCAAAAGATCGAGGCGGCCGCCTTGCATGCCAGGGAGGTCACCGCCAGGCTGATGCACGTAGGCCGGAGCAACACTCCCCAGCGCGAGATCCTGGACGTCAACAGCGTAGTGCGCGACGCCCTGGCCTTCCTGGACGCCCGCCTGGCGCGGTACGACATCCGGCTCCAGTGCGCCCTGCAGGCCGACCTGCCACGGGTGACCGCCAACCGCGCAGAGCTTCAGCAGATCGTCATCAACCTGGTGGTCAACTCCATCCAGGCCATGCCCTCCGGCGGCGACCTGAGCGTGACCACGCGAGCTCGAGACGGCTGGTGGGTGCTCGAGGTTCAGGACTCCGGCGTGGGCATGTCCAGTGCCGTCCAGGCAAGGATCTTCGAGCCCTTCTTCACCACCAAGCTGGCCGCGGACGGGACGGGCCTGGGCCTGCCAGTGGTGCGCGGCATCGTAGAGTCCCTTGGGGGCGACATCCGCGTGCAGAGCGGCCCGGAAGCCGGCGCGACCTTCAGCGTTCGGATACCCGTCGAGCCTTCGTCGGCCGGCGTCACAGGAGGAGACTGAAGTGAGCGAACGCCATCGAGCGCAGCGCATCCTGGTGGTGGACGACTCCGAGAGCACCCGTGAGGTGCTGCGGAGGAACCTCGAGGCCGAGGGCTACACGGTGCAGGCCGCGGTCGGGGTCGGCCACGCACTGGAGCACCTCCAGACGGGGCCCTTCGATCTCGTGATCACCGACCTTCGGATGCCGGAGGTGAGCGGCCTCGAGCTGGTCCGGCACGTGCGGGAGAACCTGCCCGACACCGAGGTCATCATGGTCACAGGCTACGCCAGCGTGGAGGGAGCGGTCGAAGCCGTCAAGACCGGCGCCGAGGAGTACCTGTCCAAGCCGTTCACCGACAACGAGCTGCTCTCCGCGGTCGGCAGAGCCCTGACAAAGCTGGGACATCGACGGGCCGGCAACGGGCGCCCAAGCTCGAGCATGCTGGCCCGATACGGGCTCATCGGGGAATCCACCCCCATGCTGCAGCTGGGCTTCCAGGTCGAGCGAGCGGCTCGCTACCCTGCGACGGCGCTGATCACAGGCGAGAGCGGGACAGGCAAGGAGCTCGTGGCCCGTGCCATCCACTACCACAGCGCACGTTCCTCCTCGCCGTTCGTGGCCGTCAACTGTGGCGGGATCCCCTCGGGCCTGATCGAGCGTGAGCTGTTCGGCCACAAAAAGGGCGCCTATACAGGCGCCGGGGAATCCAGGGCCGGCTTCTTCCAGACGGCGCAGGGGGGCACCATCCTGCTGGACGAGATCAGCGAGATGGATCTCTCCATGCAGGTGAAGATCCTGCGCGTGCTGCAAGAGCGCGAGTTCTGCATGGTCGGCGACACCCGCCAACACAAGCTGGATCTGAGGGTCATCGCCGCCACCAACAAGGACCTCCACACGCTGGTCCAGCGAGGCAGGTTCCGCGAGGACCTCTACTACCGACTCAACGTGCTGAACATCGACGTGCCTCCCCTCAGGGACCGCGGATCGGACATCGCCAGGCTGGTACAGCACTTCGGCGCCAAGTACGGCCGCGAGTGGGGGCAAGCCATGCCCACCTTCTCCGACGCCGCGATGGCGGCCCTCGAGCGCTACGACTGGCCGGGCAACGTCCGCGAGCTCGAGAACGCGTTTCAGCGCGCCGTGCTCATGGCGGCCGGCGATCGCATCGAGGTCTCCGACCTTCCCTCGGCCATGCGCTTCACCGTACAGCGAGGCGCGGGGGCGCTGCGCAGCCTGGCCGAGGTGGAGCGGGAGCACATCACCCGGGTGCTCGAGGAGCTGGAAGGCAACAAGTCCAAGGCGGCCCGCATCCTGGGGATCGATCGCAAGACCCTGCGCGCCAAGCTGGAGTCGCCGCAGGAGGACTGAACGGGGCCTAGCGGGTGAACCTTCCCCTGTGGGGAATTTCTCCCCAGCCGCCAGAGACGCACCCGACCGATGGGGCGCAGCATTCGCTGCGTTTGCCCTGCATCACGCCATCTGAGCGCCCTTGGCACGGCCCTTGCTCATAGCCGGACCCACCCCCGGCCGACCACTCCGTGGCGACCACACGAGCCCCACAGAGGACCGATGTCATGAGCGCAAACTCCTTCAACCCCTACCGAATGGCGCAGCGCCAGTTTGACGGCGTGGCGGACAAGCTGGAGCTCGACGAGGCGACCCGGTCGCTGCTGCGGACGCCCATGCGCGAGTACCAGTTCAGCATTCCCGTGCGCATGGACGACGGCAGCGTGCGAGTGTTCCGCGGCTTCCGCATCCAACACAACGACTCACGCGGACCCTGCAAGGGCGGCATCCGCTTCCACCCGCAGGAGACCGAAGACACGGTCCGCGCCCTGGCCATGTGGATGACCTGGAAGTGCGCCGTCGTCGACATCCCCCTGGGCGGCGGCAAGGGCGGGATCATCTGCGATCCCCACGACCTGAGCCTCAGGGAGCAGGAGCGCCTGAGCCGCGGCTGGGTGCGCCAGCTCGCCCGCAACGTGGGCCCCCTGTCCGACGTGCCAGCCCCCGACGTGATGACCAACGCGCAGCACATGCTGTGGATGCTGGACGAGTTCGAGGCCATCCACGGCCAGAAGCTCCCAGGCTTCATCACCGGCAAGCCCGTGGGCATGGGGGGCTCCCTCGGCCGCACCGAGGCCACCGGCTACGGCTTGATCTACATGGTGCGAGAGGCGCTGCGCGAGCTCGACATCCGCCCCGAAGACACCAAGGCCTCGGTCCAGGGCTTCGGCAACGTTGCCCAGTACGCCATCGAGCTGTACAACCAGCTCGGGGGCACGGTGACCTGCGTCTCCAGCTGGAACCAGAGCGACCAGTGCTCCTACTCGTTCCGGCGGGCCGACGGCGTCCAGCTCGAGGAGCTGCGCGGCATCACGGACAGCTTCGGCGGCATCGACAAGGGCAGGGCGCGGGAGCTCGGCTACGAGGTGCTCGACGGCGACGCATGGATCTCGCAGGACGTGGACATCCTGCTGCCCTGCGCCCTCGAGAACCAAGTCAACGCCGAGACCGTCCAGGGGATCAGCGACCGTGTCCGGCTGGTGGCCGAGGGCGCCAACGGGCCCACCACCCCAGAGGCGGACGCCTTCTTCGCGGATCGGGGCATCTTCGTCATCCCCGACTTCCTGGCGAACGCCGGTGGCGTGACCTGCAGCTACTTCGAGCAGGTCCAGTCCAACATGAACTACTTCTGGTCCAAGGACGAGGTGCTGGGCAAGCTGGACGACAAGATGACCACGGCCTTCCACGCGGTGTCGGATCTCTCCCGGCGTCGCAAGCTCTATATGCGAGACGCCGCCTACGTCATCGCCATCGGACGCGTCGCCTCGGCCTGCAGCGACCGCGGCTGGGTGTAGTCCAAAGCGAGGCTCCATGACCGTACACTTCGAGCGCAGCTTCTTCGGTGCCGACAGCCTGGTGACCACCATCGGCCGCGGCGCCATCGGAGGCAAGGCCCAGGGCCTGGTGACCGTGGCCTCCGCCGTGCGAGAGGGGCTGCCGCCGGAGCGCTTCCCAGGCGTGACGGTGGGCATCCCTCGGTTCACGGTGCTGACCACCGAGGTGTTCGACACGTTCATGGAGCAGAACAGCCTGTGGGAGCTCCCATGGTCAGCGCTTAGAGACGACCGCATCGCGGCGGCGTTTCTGCGCGGGGAGCTCCCCCCTCGCTGGCTCGGCGACCTCCGTGCCTTGAGCCTGGAGGTCACGGTGCCCCTGGCGGTGCGCTCCTCGAGCCTGCTCGAGGATGCCCTGTTCAGGCCCTTCGCCGGGGTCTACAGCACCAAGATGATCCCCAACCACGAGCCGTCTCCCGACGAGCGCTTCCGCAACCTGGTGCAGGCCATCAAGCTCGTCTGGGCATCCACCTTCTTCGTGGACGCCCGCCGCTACCGGGCCTCCATCGGGGTGCCAGACGGCGACGAGAAGATGGCGGTGATGATCCAGGAGGTCGTCGGCCACCGGCGCTATGATCGTTTCTATCCAACCCTCTCGGGGGTCGCGCGCTCCTGGAACTACTACGCCACAGAGCGGGGCCGAGCCAAGGACGGCGTCGTGGACCTGGCGCTGGGCCTGGGCAAGACCATCGTCGGCGGCGGCCTGGTGTGGAGCTACTCACCCGCCCGTCCCAACGCTCCACCGCCGTACAACAGCACGAGAGACATGCTTCAGAACACCCAGACAGGCTTCTGGGCGGTTCGCATGACGCGCCAGGAGACCCACGATCCCATCAGGGAAGACGAGTTCCTGGTCCGCGGTGGCCTGGCGCAGGCCGAGTACGACGACATGCTGCGCTTCGTGGCCTCCACCCTGGACCCACGCACGGGCAGGGTGGTCCCGGGGATCGGGGTGATGGGGCCGAGGCTGATGGACTTCGCCCCGCTGCTCAAGTGGGACGAGGTCCCCGTCAACGGCGTCATCCGCGCGCTGCTGGAGGCGTGCGAGGACAAGCTGGGCACCGCGGTGGAGATCGAGCTGGCCGCGACCCTGGAGCGTCGCAAGGGGACGCCGGCCAAGGTGGGGCTGCTGCAGGTCCGCCCCATGGTGGTCTCCAACGAAGGCGTAGACGTTCGCCCGGAGCTGCTCCACGACGAAGCAGCCATCGTGGCCTCGGACAACGTCCTGGGCCACGGCAGGCGAACGGACATCGCGGACATCGTGCTCGTGCGCCCCGAGAGCTTCGCCAGAGAGAGCACACACGCCATCGCTCGCGAGCTCGAGCGCATCAACGACAAGCTGGTCGAAGAGCGCCGCCCCTACCTGCTGGTGGGTTTCGGGCGCTGGGGCAGCTCGGACCCCTGGGCTGGGATCCCGGTGACCTGGGGTCAGATCGCGGGCGCCCGGGTGATCGTCGAGGCGCCCCTCGAGGGCGTGGAGCCCGAGCCCAGCCAGGGCTCGCACTTCTTCCACAACGTCACCAGCTTCCGGGTGGCATACTTCACCTTGCGCTCCCGGGCGCCCTCCCGCGTGGACTGGGCATGGCTCGCGGCGCAACCAGCCATGTCCGCCGGCCCCTACGTCAGCCACCTGCGCCTGCCCCAGCCGCTGGAGCTGCGCGTGGACGGAAACACCGGGAAGGGAGTGGTCCTGCGCCATGCCTGACAGACACCGCGAAGACCGAGGCCTGCTGTCCAGCTTGAAGGAGCGCGCCAAGGAGCTGGCATGCCTGTACCGGGTCGAGGAGATCCTCCGTGACCTCGAGCGCCCCATCGGGGAGGTCCTGGATCTGATCGTCGACGCCATCCCCCAAGGCTGGCGTTTTCCAGAGATCTGCCTGGCGCGCATCCACGTCGGCGGGACGAACCACGACTCCCCAGGCTTCGTGGACAACGCCTGGGGCCAGTGCGCCGGCATTCGTGTCCAGGGCCAGCTGGTCGGGCAGATCTGCGTACACTACGAGCACGAGGTCCCGGAGCTCGAGGGCGGCCCCTTCCTGCCCGAAGAGCTCAAGCTGATCGAGACCATCGCCGAGCGTGTGGGCCACTTCATCCTGCACCAACGCCTGCGGCAGACCTTCGACGACGTCGCCAGGCGGGCCAAGAGCAACGGCCGCAGGGACTGGCATGTGGCCCTGGACCTGCTCGAGACCACCGACGCCAAGCTGTACGACAGGGTCGCCCGCAGGATGCTCAACCAGCTCTGCTGGCGAGGCGTGGCAGAGGCCGCCGAGCTGCTGGCCCGGTATGGAGCCGACCTGCGCCCCGGCCAAGGGACCGGGGAGGTCAACCAACCCGGACGCAGGAGCTCGGAGGATGAGCTCACCCAGCTGCGAGGTGACGTCTTCCGGCTCGCCGCGGAGCACATGCCCGCCGACGAGATCGAGGCCGCCATCCTCCGCTGGGTCCGCGAAGACCGAGCGGGCAACCTCGTGCGGCCCCTGACCGACGTGAGCCTGCCACTGGGGCGGTTGGGTGAGGCCGTTCGTCGCTACCAGCAGGTCCGGGCCCGCGACCTCCACCTGTCCGAGGCCGCCGCCGCCGGGCTCCGCGTCTCGCTGATCCGGAGGCTCATCACGGATCGGCTGGACTTCATCAACATCTCCAAGCGGCACATCGACATCGATGACTTCCTGGCCCTCACCGAGCACATCGTCGGTCCACAGGCCGGGACGGGCAAGCTGGGCGGCAAGAGCGCTGGGCTGTTCCTGGCGCAACAGATCCTGAAGAGAGCCACCGCGTCCCACCCAGAGCTGGAGGACCTCAGCACGCCAAAGACATGGTATGTCGCCTCGGACGGCCTGCTCGACTTCGTCCGCTACAACAACCTCGATGGCGTGTGGGAGCAGAAGTACAAGCCCGTGGAGATCGTCCGACAGGACTACCCTCACATCGTCCAGCTCTTCAAGAACTCGCACTTCCCAGGGGACGTTCGCCGCGGCTTGGCTCAGGTGCTCGACGATCTGGGGGACACGCCCCTGGTGGTGCGCAGCTCCAGCCTGCTCGAGGATCAACTCGGAGCGGCCTTCTCGGGCAAGTACAAGAGCCTGTTCCTGGCGAACCAAGGCAGCAGGGAGCAACGGCTGGCTGCGCTGGAGGACGCCATCGCCGAGGTCTACGCCTCCGTGTTCGGCCCCGATCCCATCGAGTACCGCGCCGAGCGGGGCCTGCTGGACTTCCACGAGGAGATGGGAATCCTGATCCAGGAGGTCGTGGGGAGGCGGGTCGGTCGCTACTTCCTGCCGGCGTTCGCGGGGGTGGCGTTCTCCCGCAACGAGTTCCGCTGGTCGCCCCGCATCCAACGCGAGGATGGTCTGCTCCGGCTGGTCCCGGGCCTGGGCACGCGCGCCGTGGACAGGCTGACGGACGACTACCCCGTGCTGCTGGCCCCCGGGCAGCCGGATCTGCGGGTGAACGCCTCCTTCGACGAGGTGATCCGCTACTCCCCCAAGATGGTGGACGTCATCGATCTGCAGGACAACTGCTTCGTGACCAGGCGCTTCCATGAGCTGGTGAAGGAGCTGGGCGAGGACTGGCCCGCGATCCGGCTGCTGGTGTCCGTGGTCCGCGACGGTCGCTTCCAGCGTCCCATGCCCTACACCACCGACTACGCCAAGGAGCCGACGGTCTGCACCTTCGAGGCGCTGATCTCCACCACCCTCTTCGTCCGCCAGGTGAGCACCATGATGGCGCAGCTGGAGGAGGCGCTGGGAAGTCCTGTGGACATCGAGTTCGCGCACGACGGCGAGCGGCTCCACCTGCTCCAGTGCCGGCCCCAGAGCCAGAGCCCCGACGACAGGGCGGCGGTGATCCCTCGTGGAACTCCGCCCGAAGACATCGTCTTCAGCGCCAAGCGCTACGTCTCGAACGGCACCGTCCCAGACCTCCACTACCTGGTCTACGTCGACCCGGAGGCCTACGCCGCGCTGCCCGACGAGGCGAGCATGTCGGCCGTCGGGCGCGCGGTGGGCCGCTTGAACCGGACGCTCCCCCGCAGGCGCTTCGCCCTGATGGGGCCGGGTCGCTGGGGTAGCCGCGGGGACATCCGCCTGGGGGTACGCGTCACCTACTCGGACATCAGCAACACCGCGCTGTTGGTCGAGATCGCCCGACGGAAGGGCAGCTACGTACCCGACCTGTCGTTTGGCACCCACTTCTTCCAGGATCTGGTCGAGGCGTCCATTCGTTATCTCCCCCTCTACCCGGACGAGCGGGGGGTCCACTTCGCCGAGAGCTTCCTGCTCTCATCGCCCAATGCCCTGGCCTCGGTGCTGCCCGAAGAGGCGCGGATGGAGGGTGTCGTCCGCGTCATCGACGTGCGGGCGGCGAGCGATGGGAGGGTGCTGCGGGTGCTGATGAACGCCGAAGACGACGAAGCCCTGGGCTACCTGACCGATCCCTCCACGCCGACACAGGAGATCGCACGCGCCCCGGATGAGCCGCACACACCCCGCTGTGCCGAGGAGGCGTCGTGGTGCTGGCGGCTGCGTGCGGCCAAAGAGATCGCCCTGCAGCTGGATCCAGAGCGGTTCGGGCTCGCCGCCGTCTACCTCATCGGCAGCACAAAGAACGCCACCGCAGGCCCAGGCAGCGACATCGACCTGATCCTCCACGTCACGGGCACAGACCAACAGAGGAGCGATCTGGCGCACTGGCTCGAGGGGTGGAGCCGGAGCCTGGCGGATCTGAACTACCTGAAGACCGGACACAGGAGCCAGGGCCTGCTGGACCTCCACTTCGTCACCGACGAGGACATCCGCGCCAAGGAGGGCTTCGCCTCCAAGATCGGGGCCGTCACCGACGCCGCAGCGAAGCTCCCGATGGGCGGCGGGCAGGCATGATGGAGCCTCCCGCGGCATGAAGATCCCCTGCCTGCTCGCCTCGGATCTGCACGGCAGCCCCGCGCGCTACCGCACCCTGTGGCGCGTAGCGGCCGAGGAGCACCCTGCGGCCATCTTCCTGGCCGGAGATCTGCTCCCCGGGGGGCTGGCGATGGGGGCCAGGGACGCCGACGTCGAGGGAGACTTCATCGAAGACTTCCTGGGCCAGGGCTTCGCGGACCTGAGGAACGCGCTGGGGGAGCGCGCGCCAAGGGTGCTGGCGGTGCTCGGAAACGACGATCCCGGCTCGGCGGTCCCGGCCCTGGCCCGCCTGGAGGGCGCCGGTCTCCTGGAGCACCTCCACGCCCGCCGGACCACCCTCCACGGCCGCCCCGTCTTCGGCTACGCCTGTGTGCCCCCCAGCCCCTTCCTGCTCAAGGACTGGGAGCGCTACGACGTGTCCCGCTACGTCGACCCGGGCTCCGTCTCCCCAGAAGAGGGCTGGCGGTCTGTCCACAAGCCGGTCCACGAGATCCGCTTCGAGACCATCAAGCGCGAGCTCGACCAGCTCACCACGGGGGAGGACCTCCGCCTGGCCGTGATGCTCTTCCACACCCCGCCCTACGGCACCGCCCTGGACCGCGCCGATCTGGACGGGCGCTTCCACGAGCATGTGCCCATCGACCCACATGTGGGCAGCATCGCCGTTCGCAGGATGATCGAACAGCGCAGCCCGTGGCTGACCCTGCACGGTCATGTACACGAGTCCAGCCGCCTGACCGGGAGCTGGAGAGAGACGCTTGGGGCTACCATCATGCTGTCGGCTGCCCACGAGGATCCGGGTCTCTGTCTTGTGCGCTTCGATCTCAACGAGCCCGGGTCGGCCACCCGCGAGATCATCCCTGACGATGTCCGAACTCCGGCCCGGAGCAGGTCCCGCCCCACAGGCTGAAAGAGAGTAGAGGATCAACGCCCAGCCCTCCCGGAGACGGACCATGAGCGACGCCAGCCCCAAGCGCGAGACCTCCGCGGGCGACTACGCCCTGTCCCTGTTGTTGCTGGCCTTCGTCTGGTCCGCGCTGCTCTACGTGCTGAAGGGCCCATTCAGCGGCCTGACCTGGCTGAGCCTGGTGATCGCGGCCATGCGCTACGGCCTGCTGGCCATCGCCGCCCTGTTCGTGCGGCCCTGGCCCTTCAAGATCGTGCTGCTGCTGTCGGTGGCCACCTGGGCTGCCCTGGACCTGCTGGCCATCGCGGACCTGTTCGACGTATACGCGCTGCTGCAGCCCGCAGAGGACTTCATCTACTTCCAATTCTAGGCGTCGTATCATCGCCCAAGACCACCCCAGCACAATCGAGAGCCACAGCCTGAATGCGCACCCTCCCCCCCCTCCTGGCCCTCCTGGTCGGCTGCTTCGAGCCCGCCGACAGCGGTGAATACTGCCAAGCCGCCGACCTACCCCCCTGCCCTCCCGAGTGCCCCGCCGACTACGCCGCCCTCTGCGGCGAACCCTGCGAGCTCGAGGGTGACGCCTGTGGCAGCGAGATCGGCGACGGCATGAGCTGCCTGGACGGGGTGTGGTCGTGCACCGTGCACGCCCCCTTGGGCATGGGCTGCAACTGGGTCTGCGATCCGACCCTGCGTTAGCCGCCGGGCA
>ERZ890953.337-NODE-337-length-28059-cov-5.288030_pt1 | contig 28059 bp, 25 predicted proteins | sample MGYA00521264_ERZ890953 | MGnify/ENA primary metagenome ERZ890953 (study PRJEB32303, sample SAMEA104408629) | aquatic metagenome | biome: Brackish water; feature: Chemocline; material: water | place: Baltic Sea | collected 2014-10-26T21:54:00 | depth 200 m ...
AGTTTGCAAAAAAATTACGGTCATTTACCGGTGTGTATTGCGAAAACACCGCTGTCTTTCTCCACCGATCCGGATTTGAAAGGAGCTCCGAGTAATCATGTTGTGCCAATACGTGAGTTACGATTATCCAGCGGGGCAGGGTTTCTGGTGGTTATCTGTGGTGATGTAATGACTATGCCTGGTTTGCCCAAAGTGCCGGCGGCAGAGAATATTTATGTCAATGATGAAGGTAATATTGAAGGTTTGTTTTAGCAGCTGTGCAGTACACAGTATTTTAGTGGTAGGGTGCGCCATGCGCACCAAATACGGGTTAATACATTTCACCCATTAGCGGATCTACTTCATCTTCTTCATCCATTACTTTGTTCATTTTAGATTCAATCTGAAATTGTTCGTCCTGCAATAAACGCTCTAGATCTTCGACTTTAATCGTTGCTTCGGCATGAATATCAGTATTATCAAAATTGACTATGGTTGGAGTGAGTAGCACGACAATTTCTGTAGTGGTTATATTTTTTGAATCATTGCTAAATAAATTTCCTATGACAGGGATATCACCCAGACCTGGCACGCTTTCACGGCTATTGTTACTGGTGCGGCGAATGAGTCCACCCATGAAAACTGTTTTGCCATCGGGAACCAGCATGCGAGTCGAAACCTGGGTCGTTGTTTTAGACGGGATGCCATCATCAGATACTGAGCCTGCACTAACTTCAGGATGTATATCTAACAGGATTTGTCCACTGCGATCTACCGAAGGGGTGACTTTTAAAATAATACCTGTCTCAAGAAACTCGATAGATTCAGAGGTCACCTGGTTGACTGTCGTTGTGACCTTGAATCCCAGTCGGGTACCAACCACCGTTTCTGCTTCAAGTCCTTCCATCGCCAGTAATTTGGGTGTCGATAGAGTGCGTAAACGATTGCGTTCTTTGAGTGCGTTCAAAACCAGATCGATATTGGTATTAGTGTACTGGGCAAATAATCCGGGTGATGTGGCATTTGCCAGACCCTGGGTACCGAAGCTGCCACTGGCAGTAGAGCTGCTAAACAGTTTGGACCAGTCAAACCCGAACGACTGATTATCGGTGAGGATGATTTCAAGAATTTTTGCTTCTATTAAAATCTGCTTGGGCTGGCGGTCTATTTCATACAATAATTTTTCAATCTTGTTTAAAAACGCGGGTGTATCTTCAACGATTATAAGATTATTTTCAGGCAGGGATTTTATAGAGCCATAACTGGACAGTTGTTCTTTTATAACGGGTTCTATTGCGCTGGTAGATGTGTATTGAACTTTGAATGTGCGCACCTCAGTCAAATTACTGCTGCGGTATTTTCCTGCATCGTCTCTATTGATGATATAGATACTGTTATCGCGATGTTCAACTGCGAAACCGGCTGACTCGGCGATTGAATGAATGGCATCCATGGTTTCCATGTTGTAGATATTCACCGAAACATTGCCGTCAACTCCCTCGGCTACAAAAATATTTAATTTTTCGTGCTTGGATAACATCAGCATGGCAACTCTTATATCAATATCCTGTAAGGACAGTGATAAGGTGTCAGAGCGGACCTGTGACGATAAACACATCAGGCTAAGCAGGACCAGTAACTTAATTAATTTTGAATATTTCATTTCACCACATTACGTCTTATTTGCTGAGTTTGTGTAGACTGAGTATTAACGATCTGTATATCGTATGTTTTACCTTTATAGCGAATGCTGGCACTGTCTTCATCGACCTGTAAAAGCCGTATACCATCAATTTCTTCACCGATCGACAGCAGATTATCATTGACAATGGCCATTGGGCCGTTAACAGAGATAAAGGTCGCAGAGAGAATAAATTCGGGAATGATTTCAGGCGCATTCTGTTTTTCTACCTGATTTTTTACTGGCGGGCTATAGTTTAGAAAATCGGGTTGACTGAAAGGGTTTTTCTGTAATTCCTCCTGAGCAACAGAAGGCGTGTTAAGTAGAGTTAACAGGACTGCACAAATCAGAAATTTAACGGGTTTAGTCATCACGCTGCAATCGGTAGGACACTAGAGTAATAGAAATATTCAATACAGGATCGTCAGTAATTTTACCTGTCAGTGGGCGTATTTCGAATTTTTTAACCACGATATACCCAAGTTCATTATTGATAGTTTGTAACCAGTTAAAGAAATTAAAATAAGTGGCATTGATTTTGATATCAAACATGGTTTCCTGAACCATACGCCCTCGACCTGGAATGACACTGGCTAATTCTACTCCTGTTTTCCAGGAGACAGTTTGTAATCGACCGATAATATAGGATTCCATCTGCTTTTCAGGAAGGCCGGCCATGTCGCCATGTAGCTGATGAGATAGTTTTTTAATTTCTCCGGTTGTCGATTTAAGTTGTTGTTGAAGATCCATCGAATTACCGGCTGCCTGTTGCAGCACGGCATAACTGGGTTGCAATTGTCGGTAGCTTTTTATCTGGGGCCAGAGCAGATATAAAACCTGAATGATTACGATCAGAAAAACTATAGCAATCATCATCATGCCAATCACTCTGGGTTCAGCATTTTCCAGAAAATCATCCATCAGACTTTTCCTGTAAAGCAGATACGACAATTTCCAGACTGAATTTAACCAGTTTAATATTATTTATTTCAGCCAGTTGAGTATTAACCACTCGAACATCTTCTATATCCGCCTGGCGGGTCAGGTTTAACACAAATTCGGACAGTGCCGAGTGATCCATGGCACTGCCCTGCAATGTCATCTGGGTTTCTATTTTCCAGGTTTCTTCCTTTGTTTTAGAGCTATTCTGACCCTGTGGTATCACAATAAAATAGCCGGTATTGACGCTTTTATCTATATTCTCGACTGGTGTACCGGCACGACGAAATTTCCACCCGGTAATCCAGATACTCTGTCTGGGCAGTGCGGCATCTATAGTTAAAAAAATTTGTTCTGCTGTGGTGCCACTGCGTAGACCCGCGAGTAGTTTCAATTGTTGCTGTAAATTTTTTTTCTGTATATTGAGTTGTTCCAGTTTTACCCGGTGTGAGTTAGTTATATCTTTTTTAGATTGTAACTGTTGAATTTTCTGTTGTATGCCAGCAGTTTCATGACGAATCAGCATAAACAGGCTGATAATCAGGCCGCTCATAATCAGCAGGGACAGTAGTGCTTTTTTTAACCAGCCGCTGAACAGTTTTTTGCGGTGGTATTCCAGTGGTATTAAATCAATATCATGCATCTGGCTGTAAGCCTCGTAATGCCAGACCCGTCGCTATCGCCAGTTCGGGTAACTGATTTGACCAGGAATCGGTTTCATCATTTTCATCTATAAAAATGTCAAAGAAATCTGTCTGAAATTCGGGTATGGCAATATCCAGCAACGAAAGCATCAATTCATGAGCGCCGGGTAAACGCGCCATGCAACCTAACAGGTAAACCCTGCTGAGTGGTATGCCGTGCGTTTCTGAAGCGGTAAATATCAATACCCTGTTAATTTCTTCCACCAGGTTGAGGAAAGCAGGCTTAACGATTTCAAGTAAGGTGGCAGATATTTCCGATTGGGTGATCATGCCAACATTGTGCCCGCTACTGGATGAGTTACTGAATCCATGTTGGAAAACAAGTTGTTGAACCTTGTCGATGGGTAGATCTAAAGAGGCAGATATTTCCTGCAATATCTGTTTACAGCCAAACTTGATGGGTTGATCAAACAACAGGCGTCGACCGGAAACTATTGTCAGGTAACTGGTCTTTTCACCGGTATTAATCAACAAAACATTGCTGGTCTTGTCATCCGTGTACAGTACGCTTATCAGGCGACGCAGGGCGGATGGGCCTATATCAAGCGAATCTACCTGAAGCCCTGCGAAACTGAGCAATTCTAAAAATTGCTCAACTTTTTTTCTTTTCGCAACTGAAGCCATCACAATATGTTCTTCATCGGTGCTGTTATTGCGAACCGGAAGATAATCTATGACATAGTCATCAATGTTTCCATCGATTCGCTGTTTCAACATCCTGATGATTTCCGCATCGATATCATTCACACTGGCTTTATAAGTCAGTAATAAAATTTTTACATCATCAGGCGGCATGATGGCTGTAACTTTGTTCCCTTTGAAGTTTTTACCTTTGGTGGCTTTGGCCAGAAGACGTTTAAATTCCTGGGGGGATTTCAATATTTGCTGCCGGCTGCCCGGCAGTGCAACGGTTGACTTGGCGGTAATAATGAATCGATTACTGCTTTCAGGTTTCAATTGACACAGATGTAAATGGTGACTGGACAGGTCGAGGCCGATGAGACCAGGCTTGCTGCGGGTTTTTGGCTGAGTAGTTTTTTTACGCCTCAGCCTGTCAAAAATGGACACGCTGTTACCTCTCCAATTTAATTTCAATGGATGCTTCGGAGGTACTCAGCTTTTTTTCCTTTGCTTTATATAAAACTTTATCGGCCTTCTTATAGGTCTGTTCTAATGAAATATTCTGCTGACAGTTAATTTGCATGATGCCGATACTTAAGCTGACCTGGGTTTCAGAACTGGCGGAGAACAACAGTGGATCTGTACGCAATTCATCTGCTGCCTGAGTTAATATCTGGCGAGGATTGGTGGATGTCATCAAAATTGCAAATTCATCACCTCCCATTCTAATCAAATGCTCATTTGCAGAAAACGAGTGTAAAAAATGTTTTACCAGTTGCTTTAAAACCAGATCACCATAATCATGACCGAAGCGATCATTCAATTTTTTAAAATCATTTATATCAACGGTTGCAAAATAGACCGGGCAATTTTGAGTGCAGAATTTATTAATAATTTCATGAAATTTCTGTTCCAGAAAACGACGGTTCCAGGCTCCGGTCAGCGGGTCTTTAAGAGACAGCATTTGCATATGATCGTGTGCCTGTTCCAGCTCATAGCGGGTTTCAATATCGTTTCTCCGCATCATGATATTACGCGAAATAACAACCAGCGTCGTAAGGCTGGCTCCCAGCATAACAAACTGTAAAATCCACAGGGTATCGGTATTAAATTTTCCTTCGACACTGAGTGTTGATGCGGTGAACACAGCGTAAACCAGAAATACAATAAGCAAAGCTTCGCGTAATCCCCAGGGCACCAATGGCATCACCAGAAACAATAGAACGATGCTGGCAAACAAAGCAGAATCAAATCCGCCACTTTGGTGGGCTAATAAAACCATGGCAACACCATTGATTACCAGTAAAGTGGTCGCGAGCAGGTAAAGAACCCTGGTTTCAGTTATGAAGCGCACCGAAATGGACATGTGCAGAGATAACACGGCTAAAATTGACGTTGAATAAACATAGATATAGGCATAACCCAGGTGGTGATATAAAGCGGCAGAAAAAGCCAGTATAAAAAATAGAACCCAGCACAGAGTAACTATGCCTTTGCGTGTATCGACAAACATCAATTTTTCAGCGTAGTCAGAAACTTCAATCCGTGTGAAGTCGGTGAGTGACCACATATCAGAAAGTGAATTCATGGATCGTCTGAACAACTTAGTCATTAATTATTTTTTTCCAGTACTAATATAGTGTAATCATGCTAATAAATTAACTCTGAAATAGTATTTATATAAGCTTAATGACTATTCCATGATAACTATCAGTAGTGTTTAATATATAGACTACAAATACTAACAAAGCGAATTAAGAATCACTTAGAAATTGGCAACTTTTAGCTGTGGAAACAACAGTCTGGTCACTGTATTAAGATTATTCTGAGCCTTGCGATCTGCCGCCATAAGCTGGTCAATATTAATATCGGTGACGCTTATTGCATGACTATTTATCTGGGTCAGGGCTTCATCAACAAGTAATTCTTCATTGAATGTACGAGCCAGTTCAGCGGCAATATGTAATATTGACGTTTCTAACAGCAAATTTTCAGAACGCTCCGGTTCTAACTGGTACTTTATTGTTTCTGTCAGGGTTTCCGGGAGATTCCAGTTTTTTAAAAGTTCGGCACCTATGGCACTAAAATCAAAACCTATGTGTTGTCGTTCACAAAGGTGTAACGGTAATTTTTTCTGTACTGCCAGTTCTTCAGACTGTTGGGTTAATTCAGGGATCGACTGGCGCATCATTAAATGTCCAATATCGTGCAGCAGTCCGATGACAAACAGGCGTTCACTGTCCAGCACATTACATAACACGGCCAGTTCACGTGCAGCGATGGCGCAATAAATACTTTTTTGCCAGAACCGGTGAAGATTAAACGCCGGATTATTCATGTCGCTAAAAGTCTGTGCTATCGATGTGCTCAATACCAGGTCATGCACCTGTTGCGCACCGAGGTAATTAATTGCCCTGCTAACCGTTTCTATGCTGGCAGCCAGTCCGAAAAATGAACTGTTCACCATGCGTAGTAATCGCGCAGTGATGGCCGGGTCAAAGCCAATCACCTGGGCAATGTCATTTAACGAATAATCATCATCAGCCAGTAACTGCTGGAGTTTTAAATAAACTTCAGGCAGTGAGATCAAGCGACTGTCGGATAAGACCTTTTCCCAGTTTGTTTGCATGTTTTATTAATGAAGTTTGATATTTTTAATAAGCATAGTCCCTGTGTAATAACTTGCCATGGTTTTTTTAACTGTGAGAGGTGCTGGTGCGCATGGCACACCCTACAGTCATTTTATTTCTGGGGTAGGGTGCGCCATGCGCACCATCTCAATCATTCACCAAACCCGCAATCATCGACAACAGTTGATCCACCCCAATATTTTTCATAATAACCTTCGTTAACAAATCGATGAAAAGTCGAATAAGGCCAGTCACAAACCTGGGTAACCAGACCATGTCTGATGGGGTTCCAGTGCAGGTAATCCCGGCAACGGTTTAGATCGTGTTCATCGCGAATTTGATGTTCCCAGAAGCGGCGTTGCCAGAGTGTGCCTTCACGGCGTTTTAAACGTGATGCCGAGATGTTGGGGTGGACGTTAGAATTGGTGCGCGCGGCGCACCCTACATTTTGACCATCGTAGGGTGCGCCCCGCGCACCAGCATAATGTCCACCCACGCGTTGTGTCACCAATCGCTTAATCATCGACCATCGTTTCGAATAATCGTCATCCCCCTCAGGCAAAGTCAAAATACAATGCAGATGATCGGGCAGTAATACCCAGGCATCGATGGTAAAAGGAAATCGTTGTCGAGTCGTGACTATGGCTTCACGCTAAGCATGACGTACCACATTATCACAAAGAATTTTCTGACGTTGATAGCTGACCAGGGTAAAAAAATAAGTCCCACCCGGGACAAAAGAGCGTCGGTATTCAGGCATCCATGCTTCCTCATATCTAAAACAACCGTTGGCTGCACCATGCGTACAAACCAAAATGTAGGGTGCGCCGTGCGCACCAATAAAAATTGCAATCAAACCAATCGTAGGGTGCGCCGCGCGCACCAATTCAATCCCGGCCAGCATAAACAAAGAGTTTTAAAGCGTCAATGTCATCAAACTCACACCCCAGCCAGCATAAACAAAACCTTTTAAAGCGTAAATGTCACCAAACAATGGTGCGCATGGCGCACCCTACGGAGTGCAGCTTATTTCTATATTGTCGAAATAAATCGTATCATTATTACCCATGGTTGGAGAACTGCGCAGACGAATTGCCGTACTACTGGATATATAATCACTGATATCACGACTAAATGTCTGGTAAAGAGTATCGCTACCTCCACCTTCAATTCGGGGTGCAATAAGTTCAGTCCAGGATCCGGTTGTGCCGGTTGATGAGGCATAAACAGCCACATAGTCACTGGTAGTACCCAATCCTTGCCGACGATAGTTTAAGCTGAGCATTGCCTTGACAGCTCCGTTCAAATTGACTTCTCGCTCCACGCCTTCACCGCCATTATTGTTATCACGAATGCGTAATCGATAGAGGTGCCCATCGTTGCTGTCATCTTCCATGATCTGGATATCTCCACTGGTGATACCATCGGTTTCACCTACTTCAACCCACGGGCTTGTGCTCCAGTCAAGTGTGCCATTACTGCCGTTTACGTCTTTTGTATTGAATTCATCACGGTAGGTGCCACTACAGGTTGTGGGTTCCGGGCCGCCACCACCACTGCTAGCGCTATATAAATCAGTGACGTCTGTGGCTGACAGCATGGTGTCATAGATGCGCACATCGTCTAATATGCCGTCAAAATAATCCGTTGTGCCGGTTCGCGTACCCAGTGACAGTCGGTTCGCAACAGGCACCGCCAGCGAGCTTGAGTAAGTCCCGCTTTTATGTAGAGCGCCATCAATATAAACAGCATAGGCATTACTGGTCGTGTTATAGGCAGCTGCGATGTGATACCACTGACCGGGTGTGTTGATCGGCACGCTAGTAACAAATTCAGTATTGACTCCACTAACCCCCAGGTCAAACACCAGTCCATAGGGGATACCGTCTGGCGTACCGGTGGTGACGTGACGGATTTCCCAGCTATCGTCCAGCCAGAGAATACGGCCATGCGCAGCAGGCGAACCGGGCACCTGCATCCAGAACGTGACGGTGCCAATCGCTGGCGGTGTGAAGTTATTGTTGGTAATGGCAAAATCATTGCTGCCATCAAAATCCAGTGCGCCATCAATCTGACCCGTCACCCAGTTGGGGCCATTGGTGAGCATAGCATCATGTCCGCCTATCGAGTCTACTGCTGTTAAGCCGTTGGTTTCATCCAGTTTCCAGTGCGCGATGGGACCGGTGGGTACAGCGACTACACCGGCACCTGCCCCCCATTCGAGGGAGCGTCTTAGTAATGTCCTGCCATCGTCGTTGAAACTGGACAGGCTGAATGCGCCACCGCCCCAGGGGAGTTGTACGCGACGACCGGCGGCGCTACCTCCGCTCGACATAGTCGCCCCCGCATCCAGCGAGACAACGCCAAATCCCGAGGTAGAGCTCGCCAGTTTGCTGAGATCGGGGGCAAGGCTGCCGGTCAGGTAGGCCAGCGATTCCGAGGCGGTAAATATCGTCAGCGAACCCGTGGCGAAGGTCTGGGTTATATAGTGGCCATTGTCGTTGATCACGATGTCGGTGCCGGAGTCCCAGGCGACTCCGCCGGACAGGCCGAATTCAGCCGACAGATTTGCCTCGGAGGTGACCACGCCTATGCTGGCATTGACCAGCTTGGTGCCGACATTGGTTGCATTCACTTCTTCGCTCAGGTAAACCACGTCGTTTAGCGCCAACGCCGCATCGTAGGCCGCCTGGCCGTCACCGTCGTCGATTGTTTGTACCTCATATCCCCAGGATTCGAGCAGGGCTTGATGCGCGATTTCCTCGGCGCTCATGCCCGGACCGCCGACATTGGCGACCACAAATAAAAGCTTTGTCGGAGTAACACTAACAGCACCCGCCGCCCACTCGATGGCGCGCTGCATGATCATTAACCCGTCTGCATTAAGTGCACTGATGTTGAAGCCGGTATCGCCCCAGGGGAGCGCAACGCGTCTTCCGGCCGAGAAACCACCGCCCCACAGCGCGGCATTCGTTTCCAGAGTCAGTAGTGAAGGCTCGAAGAAGCTTGCGACCTGATTGGTTTCTGCAAGAGTTTGAGCGCCGGGCGCAGCCCCACTGTTGGTAAACGTCAACGGCTGATTCGACGTTAAGATCGTCGTTGTGCCGAGTGCAAGTCCGCTCGTGATCGAGTGCGAATTATCCAGTATAACTATTTCGCTTCTGCTATTGCTGTCGAAGTCTCCAGAGAAACCCAGTTCAACCAGCAGCATTTTTTCCTCGTTGACGATGCCGATGGTCGCCGCAGTCAGTTTGCTGCCTACATTCGCCGGGTTGATCGTTTCCGGGATATACACGACCGCGTTGGACGCCAGCGCCGCATCGAAATTGGTCTGGCTTTCAGCTTCGTCGATCAGGTTGACGGTATAACCCCAGGATTCGACCTGGGTCTTTTTGTCAGCTTCACTCACGGTTAAATTGAGCGGATCGACCACGACCATTAGCAGGTTTTTGATGGGTGTAGTACCAATCCCCGTACCCCACTGAATCGCGCGTTGTATGAGTAGACGGCCATTATTGTTAAAATATTTCCAGTTGAAGCCGGCCTCGCGGCCAATGGGCAACAGCACACGCCGACCCGAGGCTGTGCCATCACCCATGTAGTCTGTTCCCGAAATTTCTTCAGCCGCACCGGCTTCAAGAACGACCAGACTATTCGATCCCTGCCAGTCACCCAGCACCTGCAGACCAGGTGCTTCGGTACCGGATACGGCTAGCCCTTCCATACCGGCCGTATACAGTTCCAGTAAACCGGCAGAGAAAGTTGAGGTGATGTAATGAGTGGTATCCGTGATATTGAAGGTTGAACCGACCTGCCAGCTGGCAGAGGTAGCCAGGCCGAGCTCATCGTTACTCAAACCCTGTTCGCTGACTACGCCGATGGAGAGTTCCGTCAGTTTTGAAGCCACAGTATTGTCCGCTGCCGATTCAGAAAGGTAAACCACATCATTATTGCTGGCAGCCGTATCGAAAGCTAATTGCACGGTATTTTCGTTAATCAGGTTAACGCCATAACCCCAGGATTCAAACAGGGATTTTTTGAGCACTTCATTGGGTGTTAATATACTATCATCACCCACGACCATCAATATATTGCCACTGCCACTCGGTGCCTGGCAGCTGATGCCGCATTCGCAGGTATAGGTGATGGTGAGTTTGGGACGTAATGTCGGATCAGTATGGTCGCTGCTATCGAAATGAGCAGCTGTGCCGGAAGACTCAGCTACCAGCGCCAGTCCGTAGTTTTCATATTTACCATCGACCCAGTCCTGCACGAGCATGGCAATATCCCATTCAGACCAGTCAATCGTCGAGCCTGTTACTGTCGAAGTAGTGATAGCCTTTGTATCATAATCCCCGCCGACAGTTGTCCAGTCGATACCACTTTCTTTTTCTGTCCAGTTGGATATGCCCGCACCACCGCCAGAGCTGCCTTCATCCCAGGAGGTGTTTATACGATGTACGCCGACAGGACCACCATCAAGGTTGGGTGTATTTTGGTGAAGCGCCAGTGAGGCGCTCACAATTTTTGCACCAATCGGGATGCTATCCAGCTGAAATTGCAACAGGCTGGTAGCTGAAGAGTCCGCAAATCCCTCGTCAACCCAGATTTTACTGTCAGCGCCATAGTTCCAGGTACTCTTCCATTCATATAACCAGGTATCCTTGCCTGCTGTGGCATCCGGTTGTAATGTCAGGCTGTTGGGTGTTGCCTGATAAAGAACGATTTCACTACGATTCAGTGATTTGCTTACACCGTTATTTAAGCTGCCTGTTGCACTGATGTCTGCACGTTTTGATATCGTTCCAGCAAGCGTTTTAATTTCCAGAAATGGTCGCTGACTGGCATTACCGTATTCCTTACTGCTGAACTGGGCCAGGTCACCAATAGAGGCTGTTTTCAGCATGATGCCCTGGTTGCCCGTGCTGCCGTTGATCCAGCCCTGAACTAACGGTGTGATATTAACGGACACATATTCACCGGCGGCGGAACCAGTCGGGATGGAAGTTATAGCGGTCAAATCATGACTGGTATTGATGTTGTCCCAGTTAACGGTGGACTCGGTCCAGTCTGCTGTAACCTGATGAGCGGATACCGGTGCTGTGTCATTGGGATCGATAATAAATATCTTCGCGACGGCAGAAGCTATGGGGGTGCCAACGGGGATGCCTGTATTTTCGATATCAAAACGATACAGGGCACGCTGAGTGGTAAAGGGGATGATATTAAAAAAAGTCGATAACTGAGCATCGTTTCCATAGTTTAGAGTGGAGGTGTCACTCTTGATCCAGGCATCGTCAGTAACGGGGACGTTGTAAGTAGTTATCACACTATCGACCTCATTCGGGGTAATGATGGCAGAGTAACTGTGATTTCCGAATGAGGTACTGGAAAGATCGGCGAAGGGACCACAGCCCTGTTGTTGCAAAGTCCATTCGGCATGTTGTATTGCGGCTTCGGTAACATAACGCAGTTCATGGTTCTGCAGTTCCCTGTTGACCTGGTTAGATTCCATCAGCGATTCCTGACTCATCATCAGTGTGACCGCGGAGATGATGAACAGGGTCACAACAACGCTGATCAGCAGGTAACCTTTTTGGTTTTTCATGCTTTGTTACCCGCGGTGGTGCGCACTGCGAAGCAAGTACTCCTGGGGTGCACCAGTTATTATCGGAGCCATCACAAAGCCCCACTAACCCGGATTCGGGTTTGCACACTGAAGGTTTCACCCGTTTCCGGGCTGGTTAATTCGAGAGTCAGGTCTATCTGTTGATAACGGTGACTACCTGAAGCGATTCGTTCAACCCGAAAACGGCTCACATTATCGGCTATGACCGAAGTAATGAAATCAGCACCGGTGACTGTCCCGCTGGCATTGGTATCCCAGGGTACCGGGTTTCGTTCCATTAACTGGTTGCCGGACAGGTAATAAACCACGGCATCGTACCAGTCTTCGTTATTGGTTCCATCTTCATCATCATCAACTCTGTTACCTTCATCAACAGAGCCATCCATATCATCATCGACGCCTGCTATTCCTGGTTGGAAATCCGCATTCATATCCGCTTTAATATCTTCATCGACATTACCATCAAGGTCGTTATCTATTCCATCAAAGCCATCATCTCCATCGGCACCACTTTCATCATTGTTTTCATAATCTCCATCTGGGTCCGGTGGTCCCTCATCGACGAGTCCATCACCATCGTCATCAATATTTAAAATTCCCTGGGCAATATCATTTGTATTGTCACCTGGCAGGTCTTCATCGAATAATCCATCACCATCGTTATCGGCGTCCGGTATGCCGTTATAATCGCGGTCGACATCATGCGCCAGGGTGATGGCCAGCACCGCTGTGGCCAGCGTACTTGAGCCAATGGGCGGGGTGGCTGGGATGGTCTGTTCGCGGATATGTTCCGGCCAGTTGGTATTCGGGTTATCGTTGAGAGGTAGCAGTAAATGGGTAGAGTGCAGGGTAGCCCGGGTCATTCTTTGCATGGCAAAATTTGCATCATGGGTAATGGTGTTTTTGGCGTGTACCACGCTCTGGCTATGCAGGGTCTGGCCGACTACGCCGCTCAGGCCGAGTATGATGGCGGAGGCCATGGCCATCGCGATCATCAGTTCGATGTAACTGAAACCGGCGGAGAGTCGATGTTGCACCCCAGGAGTACTTGCTTCGCAGCGCGCACGGTGCACCCTACGGTTAGAGGCCAGTGATGTAGGGTGCGCCGCTCGCACCACGCACTCTGAATACACCGATATCTCATTCATGAATCAGTGTCTCAAGGGATTGATAACTGTTTTCAATAGTTACTTTCAACCACAGTAACCCTTCGTCAGTTCCAGTAAACGGGTCATTGTCAGTATCGGCATTATCACCATCGTAACGTGCCAGGTAAACCAGTCGACGCGATGCCGTACTAGCAGCATCGGAATAGGGTTCGGGTATCAAGATTGTCGAACTGGCAACCGCATCGGCTGCAGTGAGTAAATCGGCAAAAGGGTTGGCCAGGGTTTGTTCCATTTTTGCCAGCAGACGGTTATGGTTCTGTACCTGTGCAGCATGTATGTCGCTGCCCTGAATACCGCTGTAGATGGACTCGAGGGCCGGCACCAGTACGATTAATATGAGTACGGTGGATATTAAAACTTCGATGTACGTCAGGCCGCTGGATTTTTGGTGCGCGCGGCGCACCCTACGTGAGGTGGATATTTGAGTGCGGGTGGTGTGTATACGGGTAGGGTGCGCCGTGCGCGCTGCGAAGCAAGTACTCCTGGGGTGCACCAGATGATTATTGATACTCATTGTTCGCTCACCCGACCGGTCAGCGGCGCTACCTTGATGATACGAGTCATGCCAGCATAGCTCAGTTCAATGCTGCTATCGGTTAAGCGGAAGATACTATCGGTGGCACCAAAGAACCAAACAGGGCCACCCTGTGGATCGAATAATACCGACTTTCGACGCTCGCCATCGCTAAACAGAAAAGCATCCTGTGTATTGCTGATTTTAACCCCGGCAGTTAAGGACTCTGCTTCCATATTAAAGTCAAAAAACTGTTTTTCAATCGGGTGTCTGAGGATAAAGTCGGTACTCACCGGATCGGTGGTCAGGTCGTATTTTTTAACTTCAATGCTTTGTGTGTCCTGGCTGATGGTCAGTCCGTGCATTTCGCCAGTACGTATCGATTCACTACGCGCCATGCGGATAGCCTGCATCACTTCGCTGACCGCGAGATTGAGTTTGGCCGGATTGGTAGAAGAAAAATCGGGGATCACAACGGCTGCTGTGATCCCCAGAATGAGTACTACGACGGTCATTTCAAGCAGCGTATAAGCTGCCTGATATTTCAAATGTTGTATTTGATTACTAAATTTGAAAAGCACACTTGTTGATTAACTATTAGTGTGAATCCCAGGAATTACCTGCCGGATCGTTATTGGTGTCGTTGGCAATAAACTTCCCACTTGCATTATCGAATCTCCAGCCCAGCGCTGCACCTGAACCTGTTAAATTCAGATCACCAGTACTGACAACTAATAAAGTAGCCACATTGGTAATAGGATTGCTCGGCAATTCTGTTTTCTTCAGGTAGGGACCGAACGGGAAAGCCCCTGCATTTTGTTGAGAGCAGGCAGCCCCATTTGCATCGGTATAGTAGGATAGCTGTTGTAGAAAGGCGGCTTCAGTATTTATAGCTCCATCACCAACAAGTCCAGCCGCACAGGCTGCTCCGCCGGTTGCTGCTATAGCACCTGGGTATTCACCATGCTGCTGGTAATACAGATCAATAGCTGATCTTACATTGGACAGTGTGGTATCCAGTGAAGCCGCCTTGGCATCTTCGGTAGATGAAGCGAACTGTGGAACCACGATAGCCGCTAACAGGGCCAGAATGATTACCACGATAAGCAGTTCGACCAGTGTGAAACCGCGTTCAATTTGACTCATTGTCCGTTTCATAAAAAATACCTTGTTGAATTATGTTTACTTTGATTAATTATAGATAGGCTTTTTTATTTTGCTGAAAATTTTCAATGTTGTTTACAAGTTTTTGGTACCTGCGTCACAATCTCTAGTTGGTGCGCGTGGCGCACACTACGGATGGTGGTTTTTTCGTTGAGAGCAGGGTGTGTCATGCGCACCAGAATTATCAACCGACCGCACGGGATAGCTTGAAAATAGGCAGTATTAATGAGCTGACAATGAGTCCGACCACGCCCCCCATGACTAGTAGCATAAAAGGTTCAGCCAGTCGCGATAAAGTCTTTAGTTTATTGCTGAGCTCTGTTTCGTAATAACTGGCCAGGCGACGTAATACCTTTGCCAGGTTGCCACTGTCTTCTCCGGTTTGAATCATTTGAGCGACTATCGGTGGAATAAAGCTTGTATTTTGAAAACCAATCGCTATACCTTTACCGGATTCTACCTGTTCTTCAGCCTGATGAATAAACTGCTGGAATATACGGTTATTGACCACATCGCGACTTGCATGCAGTGAATCCATGATATTGACACCATTTCCCAGTGATAAACTGAGTACTCGTAAAGATTGCACCAGGTAAAGTTGTGAGAAAACACCTTTGACGAGTGGAAAGTGCAGCTTTGCCCAATCCAGTTTTTGTTTTCCCTGTTCGCTGGCTGACCACAATTTAAAGCTGGCAATGGAAAGGATTAAGCCACCAACCAGATACCCCCAGTGATGTTGAATCAGGTTACTGGTGGCCATTAAAAAAACGGTTGTGGCAGGCAGTTGATCGGCAATTTGTGAAAACAGGTCGGCAAATTTTGGAAATACTACAACCAGGACAAAGACCACAACGGCAAATGCGAATACCATCAGAAATATCGGGTAGGAAAGAGCTGACATGATTGTTTGGCGAAGTTGTTCGCGCTTTTCTTCCATGTCGTCTAATTGTTCCAGTACCTCATGCATAAAACCGCCGTCTTCACTGGCTGCAATGAGATTAACGTAGGTACTGGAAAATAACTCCGGGTGTTTAGCCAGGGCTGTTGAAAATTGCCTGCCCTGTTCAATATCCTCCCTCAGTTGTGTGACTATTTCAACCATGGCAGGGTTGCTGAGTTGATTTTGCATGGCCTGCAGGCTGGCTTGCAGGTTACTACCGGTTTCCAGTAATAAAGCCATTTGCTGGGTGAAAAACTTGCGGTCTTTATGGCTTATTGAATTATGGCTAAACCACTTTTTGGATAGATTTTTAAGCGTGTTATCTCTGTTTGTCTGAACAGTTTTTTTACGAGTTTGAATGGCCATTTTTATTTTCTGTGCCGGCAGGTTTGGTGCGCATGGCGCACCCTACGATTTGAGCGAGTTGTAGGGTGCGCCATGCGCACCAAAGTTACTGCTTTAACTATTAATAACACGGGCAATTTCTTCTACGGTTGTTTTACCTTGCAGCGCTCGATCCAGACCGTCATCGAACAGTAATTTGATTTGTCGTTTTTTCATGTAGCTGGTTAAATCATCACGTGACGGGTTGGAAATGATTAATTTTTGCATGGCACTGTCTGTCTCGATAATTTCATGAATACCCAGTCGTCCGCGATAGCCGGAGTCATAGCATTCATTACAGCCTCTACCGCGGGATAATTTAATATTTCCCAGGTCCTGCCAGTTAAATCGCTTTGTGAGTTCAGGTGGCGCGATATATTCTGTTTTACAGTTGGGGCAGATAGATCTCACCAGTCTTTGTGCGACAACGCCAATCAACGCAGAAGATAATAGATAGGGTTCTATGCCCATATCGAGCATTCGAGTCACCGCACCGACCGAATCATTGGTGTGCAAGGTGGATAAAACCAGGTGCCCGGTGAGCGCCGCCTGAACCGCAATTTCTGCAGTCTCCCGTTCGCGTATTTCACCTACCATGACCACATCGGGGTCCTGTCGTAGTATGTGTTTGAGCATCTTGGCAAAAGTTAACCCTATTTTTTCTTTAACAGGATTCTGGTTGACGATATCGAGTTGATATTCGACCGGGTCTTCGATGGTAACGATGTTTTTTTCGATGCTGTTGATATGGTTTATGGCGCTGTAAAGACTGGTTGTTTTACCACTGCCGGTTGGTCCGGTGACCAGGATAAGTCCATAACTACGACCAAGCAGCCGTTTAAATGCATCTAAATTATGTTGCTGCATTCCGAGACTGGCTATATCCATGATGGATGCCTGTTTGTCGAGTACCCTGAGTACGACTTTTTCACCATACAGGCCGGGCAGCGAACTGAAGCGCAAATCGACAGACCGACCCTGGGTATGAACCTGAATTCTACCATCCTGTGGTAACCTTCTTTCTGCAATATCCAGGTTAGCCATGACTTTCAGGCGTGAAATGAGAGCAGGGTGAAGTTCTATACGTGGAGACATTACTTCGTACAGCAGGCCATCGATACGAAACCGGACGCGGCATTTTTTTTGTGAAGGCTCGATGTGGATATCACTGACTTTGTCATGAACCGCCCGCTGAATGATGGAATTAACCATGTTAATGACCGGACTGCCTGCGGCCATATCATCGATACCGGTATGATCATCGGCTTGATGATAGTCGACGACTTCGAAATCTTCATCGATGGCTTCTATTATTTCTGCGCCAAAATCATTGTTGTTACCGGCTTCATTGAGGGTTTTAAGAATATCTTCTTTACGTGCCAGAATGGGGCGTACTCGGCAGTTGAGTCGGTCTTCAATTTCACTGAAGCTGGCAATATCCTGAGGGTCTGCAGTCGCTATCGACAGCGTGTTATTGACCAGGAACAGAGGTACAATTTTTAAACGAAGGGTGATTTCATTGTTTAAAATAGTAAATATTTCGGCATCATACAAACCGGGTCGAAGCGTGATATAGGGCAGGGACAGTTGCATGCTTAAAGTATTCAGGAAATCATGTTCACTGACCCAGCCTTTATCGACCACGATCTGTCCCAGACGTTTGCCCTGTTTTCTCTGCAACTGGATGGCTTCTTCTACCTTAGCTTCAGTCAATAAACCTTTTTCTATCAACAGATCACCGATTCTCACTGAGCCACTTGAGCCGTCAGATGGGACAATTTCGATTGTATCCTGCTGTAATGAATTTTCGACAATCAGTATCTGTTCGTCTGCTGCAGTGATGTTTAAGATGGTCCTGATTAACGGCTTTACATTGGCCAGTTTTAACCAGCCCCCGGCTTTCGCTAATTTATTTTGATACAGCAGCAAGGTTTCAATGTTTCTGCTGTTGAGCAGGTTGATACCGGCAAAGTCGATAACGATCTGGGTATCCCATTTTGCCAGGCATTCTTCTAAAGCATCAATCAGTGGCTGTTGTTGTTGTTCGGTCAGCAGGCTGCCTTTGGGTACCAGGTGGGTGAGTGTACCCAACTGGTTTTTGCCCACAGCTTTTGGAACGGGTTCATCTTCTATATTAATGACACTGCTGTTAGACACTGGATGTTTTGATACCTGTAATTTTATGTATTGTGTTTGCCAAGATTATCCATTTGTTCAATAAAAGGCTGTGGTTTATTAATGCCATATCCCTGAGCATAGTCCACACCGATTTCTTTCAGGCTTTTAAGTATAGAATCATTTTCCACATATTCCGCGATAGTTTTCAGGTTCATTGCATGACCTACCTGATTGATGGCGGATACCATGCTTAAGGAAACAGCATCTTCCACTATGTTTTTTACAAAGGAACCATCTATTTTTAGGAAATCTACTTCCAGGTTTTGCAGGTATGCAAATGAACTTAAACCTGTACCAAAATCATCCAGCGAAAATTTACAACCCAGCTGACGAATTTTACTGATAAATAATTGTGCATCATCGAGGTTAGACATGGCCGATGTTTCGGTCACTTCGAAGCAAATTAAATCAGAGTCTATACCATATTTTTGCATCTCGGTTTCAATGAATTCCTGCAGTCCGTTGTTGGTTAATGATTGTCCCGACAGGTTTATGGAAACCTGGCAAATATTTTTGCCAACTAATTCAAACTGTTTCTGTAACAGTTTAAAAGTGTTAGTAATCACCCAGCGATCGAGTTTTGGCATCAGGAAGAAATTTTCGGCAGCGGGTAAAAAGTCTCCGGGAGGCACCAGACTTCCATTTTCATCCAGCATTCGCACCAGTATTTCAAAATGAGGCAAATGCTGATCCGGTAGTATCGGGTGTATCAACTGTGCATGTAATTCGAAACGGTCATCACGCAGTGCCGACTGTGTTTTGCTAACCCATGTAATGAGTTTTTTTCGGCGTAGCAGGTCACTATCATCGAGTTTGAAAACCTGTATTTGATTACGCCCACGCTCTTTAGCTGCGATACGTGCCGATTCAACATTACCTAACACGCTCGAGATACTTTGTATATCGGCGGTAATAGGGGCTATACCGATGCTGATACTGACTTCATGTACTTCATTTTCCCACTCAAATACAATTTGTGCTACGGAATCAGCTATTTTTTGCATCAATTTGTGTGCTTTTTCCAGATCACAGTTTTTCAGTAAAACGGCAAATTTATCAGCTCCCAGGCGCGACACCGTATCGTAGGATCTGACCATGTGACTTAAGGTGCTGGCAACTTTTTTAATTAAACCATCACCTGCCTCAAGACCACTAATAGCATTGATTACTGCCATCCGATCTATATCAATATTGGCTATGGCATGGTGGCTACCGTTTTGCCAGGATTGTTTTAGGGTGTCCATTACGATCAGTTCAAAACTATGGCTATTTTCCAGTCCGGTTAAAGGGTCAAAGTTATGAACCACTATGGTCGATGCTTTATTAGCGAGTACTTCCAGCAGGTTTCTGTCACTGTTGGTAAAGTCGATACGATTATTTTCGTTGACTATAGCCATTAAACCGATAACTTTATTTTCAGAGTTCAACATCGGTGATATAACGACTTTATAAGGCATTTCTATAAAAATATTGGTACTCATGGCATCTTCAAAGCGATTGATGACCATGGAGTTTTTATGAACTTTTAATTGCATAAAAACTTCCTTGCGCAGGGTGTTCAGTATGTGTTGAAAATTATTAGATGAGTGACTTTGTTTGGAATAATGCAGCGTAACATTTTTTTCGGGCAGCAGTATAGCGACCAGGTCGACCTCCAGAAAATTTGAGGCGTTAATGACAATTTGTTGCAGTAACTCTCTGCCATGACTGATATTCTTCACGTTATCATCGGAGGAGTAAATCAGGTTGAGTTCTTCATAACGATGAGTCAGTTCATCGGCTATGGCATTCAGTTCCTGCTCTTTTTCCAGGTTTTTCTTGATCAGGCTGTATTCAGTTAACAGAGTTTGATTTAATAACTTGATGGTTTCACTGTTTTCGCTGGAGGTATTATGCTTTTTTCTTATTTCATGGGTGATCAGGGCCATAGTTAACGAGGTCTTTATATCTGCATCCTGTAGTTGCATTAATATGAGTTCTTCGCCGTCTCCCAGGGCATGTTCTATTTCCTTCAATTCATTCTCTTCTATCGACGCCTGAAATCTTTTAGTGAGAATCGTAATCCGATCCATTTGCTGATGCAGGCGTCTATTGCTTTGCCAGATGAAATTACCATCAGTAGAAAAAATTATGGCAATTTCCACCCACGGAGCGGCCAACTTCATTAATTTCCAGTAGTTATGAAATCGAACAGTAGTGATAGTTTTAACAGACATATTTATAGTTTCTGATGTTTAAAGTAATTGTCTAATTGAGATATTAAATTACGCATACTGACCGGCTTCTCGAGAAATTGCAGGTTATCAAAACTGGCCGACCATTCTCTGTGTTCTATTTCCGTACGAGAGGTAAGCACGAAAATAAGAAAATCTCTGTCAGGGTATTCAAGGCGAATCTGTTTACAGAGTTCTTCACCGGTCATACAGGGCATCTGTATATCTGTAACCAGTACGTCCGGCCAGCCCTGTTTCAGAGCATTTAAAGCATCTTCACCATTATTATAGGTTGCAATCTCATACCCCTGCTTTTCCAGTGATAGCTTTAAAATGCGTAAAACATGCATTTCATCATCTACCAGCATTATTTTTTTCATGACTGGTGTAATCCTGTTATTGAATCTAACCGGGTTAAGGTTGTTGAGTACGATAAAAATTGGGTCAGTAAATGACTAATATCGAAAATTTTATGATACCGGGTCCAAGTGAATGTTGAATAGCGTGTAGGTGATTTACCAGAGTCTGTCAATTCTGCGCTTTGAATTTCATGATTAAAATCCATTGCTAAGTTGTCTCCTTATCCAGTTTAATTTGAAAAACACTGCCCTGACCGATATTACTGTGAACTGATAATTGACCCTGGTGAATTTGTATAATTTGGTGGGTGAGTGATAATCCCAGTCCATGCCCTGTCTGTTGACGGATATTATCATCTTCTGAGCGGAAAAATTTATCAAAAATATGTAACTGGTCCTCTTCGGATATACCAAAGCCGTCATCGATGACGCTAATTTCGATGAACTGATCGGTCTCTTTTGCTTCGAGGGTGACAGTGCCATCCTGCTTATTGTATTTAATAGCATTCGTTAACAGGTTATTGATTGCAATACGCATCAATGCCTTATCCAGCTGAATGGAGCTCATTTCATGCGGTAAGTTAATTTTAAACTTTAACTGTTTGACTCGATCACTTTTCTTCATGTTGTCGAAAATGTCGGTTAGAAAGTCTTTCATTCGAACCCGTTGACGTTCAATCACCAGACCACCCAGTTCACACTGTGAAATCGATAACAGGTTCTGGATCAGGTTGGATAATCGCTCTACTTCATCATGTATTACATTTGCCGCTTCGATTCGATGTTCGTCTGATGATAAACCTTCATCCAGCAGACTTTCGCTGTACATGGCTAACACGTTTAACGGGGTTTTTAATTCATGTGAAATCTGGGATATAAATTCACCCTGGCGTTTCTGTTCAAAAAATTGTTCAGTAATATCGCGGATCACGACCAGTCGTCCAAGAAGTTTGCTGTCATCTTTGGGTGAGAACAGGGGGTAGGTTCTAATTTCAAATTTCCTGTTTTTATCAATATCGGTATTGGTTAATGATGAGCCATTAATAGTGGCTACTGCACCTTTATTATGATTACCCGACAGAAGATTAATTATTTCCGGCGTTTTACACCAGTCGCGCGGTTTTTTATTAATAATATCTGATGGTTTGATACCCAGCAGGCTGTCTATTTTCTGGTTGGCATAACTCACCACACCTGCTTTATCTATGACCAGAATAGCCTCAGGCATAGTTTGCAGGATTGATTCGACCTTATTGTTGTTATAAGAAAGTAATTTACCGGAAGTCTCCAGGTCACTCTGTCCATTACTGAGTTCATTGATGCGCGCCTGAGTGATATTGATAAACTGATTAAAGTGGTCCATGAAATTGCCAAGTTCTGCACTCGGTTGTAATTCCATTGATTGATGCAGGTGTCCTTCGGTAAACTTTTCGATACTTTGGCTGATTTTACGCAATGGTTTTATTTCCTGCCTGAGGAAGAAATAAAATAACGGGGTAAGCAGAAAGATCGGTAAAGATATCGTGGCGATAAAAGGCATTTGCTCATAACCCAGTTGCAGCTCAGGTTTGATATAACCGAGACGAACAAATCCACGGTGTTCTCCCTGCAGGAATAACGGAGCATGGGATTCAATGAACTGAGTACGTTCATTGACGCCGCTGACAACTCTCTGGCTTAACCAGGATGAAGGCTCAAGTGGAACCGGTACATTAGGGACAATAATGCCGGGTGAGGTTACTTCCGATTTGACCTGGCCATTAATATCGACGATGACACCATAAGCGAAGTCCGGATTATTCTGGCCTTTTTGAAACGCCTGTAACAGGCCTTTTTCTCCAGGCATATTGATGACCTGATGCCATGGCATGCCGGATAACAGGCGGGCAAGGCCCAGTCCCTGCTCGTAAGCCTGCTTTTCTCTATTATCCCGCTGGTTGTCAAATAGCATGAATACGGTAACAGCTATAACCGCAAGAGATGCCAGTATCATGATATAACCCGGTTTTTCATTTTTTAACATAACTAACTCCTGTCGTCAGGTTTAAATGCATTTGTGACAGGGGAGAATTAATTGAAATCAAATTAATAGGCTGTTGTTCCTCCAATAGTGGACAAAGTGATATTGCTGTAATCTTGAAATGCATAGATTTACCACACTGAAATGAAAGACCGGTTTATTTAATATTTTCTGTATCCGTTATTTGTAGTTGAAATTATAGTAAATACAATGAAAGCACAGATAAGTTTTCGTCGCGTTGTGGTGCATATCACAGCTTTCTTCAAATGAAAGTATTGTGAGTGCTAAATTAATATAGTTTAATTTAGCAATTTGTACCGGTGATTACAGTTTGTCCAGGGCCGGTTTAATGATTTTGTATATTTGTGGGCGATGCTGCTTTATTTCTTCAACTGTCAAACCTTCCAGTGAAAACGGGAATTTGATCCATTGAGTGGTGGTGTGAATGTAATAGTCTGGTATTCGTTTTGTTTCATTTTTGGCGGGTTTATACCAGGGTACGGCAATTCGGATGTCCTCGGGAGTGTTGTTTCTACATTTAAGCTTCAATTCATCGATCAATGCTTCAATGGTGCGACCGGTATCAAATACATCGTCGACAATCAATAGCGGGTCATTACGGTTAAGATTTTTAACCAGATAGCCGAGACCATGGATTTTAACCTGCCGGGACTGATTGCCGATACCACTATAAGATGACGTGCGAATGGCAATATGGTCCGATTGAGTGTTGCCGTAATGGTCGAGGAATTCCTGTACGGCTATACCGATAGGTGTGCCGCCACGCCATAAAGCGATGATGGCTTTTGGCCTGAATCCACTGTTTAGAATTTGTAATGCCAGTTTTAAGGCATCGTTATGTAAATCCTCTGACGATAAAAATATTTTTTCAGGCATGCGAAAAAAAGACGGGAATAGTTGGTTGAATTGACCTGAGATTATATACTCGAAAGTTATTTCAAGTGACGATATTTTAATGCAGAAACTGTTTATCACATCCGAACAATTGTTACTGGACTCATATCGCCTTTCGATGCAAATTTATGAAAGTGGGTTTCGTCCTGACTTTATTGTTGGTTTATGGCGGGGTGGCAGCCCGGTAGGTATTGCGGTACAGGATTGCCTGGATTATCTGGGCATCAGCACAGATCATATTTCGATCCGTACCTCGTACCGAGGGATGGAGTCTTATCAGTCTATGATAGAGAACTCGGGTTCAATTCGAGTACATGGAACTCAGTATCTGATAGAGAATATGAATGTTGAAAACTCCCTGCTGATTATTGATGATGTGTACAGTTCAGGTTTAAATGTACAGGCGGTTATTCAGCGACTGCAGAAAAAATGCCGAAAAAATATGCCATCGGATGTCAGAGTTGCTGTGCCCTGGGTCAAACCCGTAAGAAATAAAACGAACCGGGTTCCTGATTATTTTCTGTATGAAACAGAACAATGGCTGGTGTTACCGTATGAACTAAATGGTTTGACCGAACAGGAAATTGCAGAAAACAAACCAATGGTTAAACAGCTTGCCGATCAGTTGCTGTAGGGTGCGCCGTGCGCACCATAAGTATTAAATTTTATATTGGAGTGCTTTACGCACCCAGCGGAGAAAAAATTGAAGTTCAATGTCGAACAGTTCCGCGCATGGGAACATAAGAAAGTCACGTTACTGGGTATGTCCGGTGTCGGTAAATCCTACCTGTCGACCATGTTGAGAGATGGTTCAAACTGGTTTCATTATTCGGGCGATTACCGCATAGGAACGCGTTACCTCGATGAGCATATTCTGGATATGGTGAAGCAGCAGGCGATGCAGGTTCCTTTTTTAAAAGAGTTATTTCGTAACGACTGGATTTATATGCGTAACAATATCAAGGTGCATGATCTTGGGCCGGTATTGAGTTTTGTAGGCAAACTCGGTAATCCCGAACTGGGAGGCGTTGAACTGGAAGATTTCATAAATCGGCAGGCTCTATACCGGGATGCTGAAATTGCTACTATGCGCGATGTGCCAGAATTCATCAAAAAAGCGCAGAATATTTATGGCTATCCCCATTTTGTGAATGATGTAGGAGGTAGCCTGTGCGAACTGGAAGAACCGGGTGTGATCGAGGCTCTGGCTGAGCATACATTAATACTTTACATTCAGGTAACCAATCAGGAGGAAGAAAATAAACTGATTCAACGGGCGGTCAGTGCGCCGAAGCCGCTATATTACCGGCCTGAATTTCTAACAGAACACCTGGCTCTGTACCTGGCCGAAAATAATCTGGATTATGCGGCAGAAATGGATCCGGATGAATTTGCCCGCTGGGTTTTTCCGCGTTTATTTCGTTCGCGTATTCCACGTTATGAAAAAATAGCAAAACAGGGTTACACGGTAACCTCTGAAGAAGTGTCACAGGTTAAAAATGAACGGGATTTTCTGGCGTTGCTGGAAACAGTCATAAAGAGACAAAGCTAATGCCTATTGTTGCACACAATAATTTACCCGCTTTCGATAAATTGAGGAAAGAAGGCATCCTTATTCTGGATGAAAAGCGTGCTATGAGTCAGCATATTCGCGAACTTCATATCGGTTTGTTGAATATGATGCCAGATGCTGCGTTGAAAGCCACGGAGTTACAGTTTTTCCGCCTGATTGGTGACAGTAACCCGATTGCACAATTTTTCGTGCACCCCTTTACGCTGGATACTCTGCCGCGTGGAGAGAAGGCACAGGCTCATATTGATGCATATTACGAATCATTCGATCAAATTCGAGAGCAGGGGCTGGATGGGTTAATTATTACTGGCAGTAATGTGAAAGGACCCGAGTTATCCAGTCAGCTTTTCTGGGAGCCGCTGATAGAAGTAGCTGACTGGGCTTATCAAAATGTGACCTCTACGCTGTGTTCCTGTCTTGCGACGCATGCTCTGATGGAGTTTCGTTATGCTCAGAAACGGCATCCTCAGGAGGTAAAAAAATGGGGTGTTTTTAATCATCGGGTAACGGCACAACATCATCCACTGACAGTCGATATCAATACTCATTTCGATGTGCCTCATTCACGTTGGAATGCGGTATATCCTGAACAGTTTGCTGAGGCTGGATTGCGGGTGTTAGTAACAGAAGAGGATGATAGCTGTGTGCATCTGGCAACCAGTGAAGATGGTATTCGTACCGTGTTTTTTCAGGGTCATCCGGAATATGACACGATTTCTCTATTAAAAGAATTTAAGCGCGAAGTATATCTTTTTATTGCGGGTGATCTGCCAGCATACCCGCCATTTCCGCAAAATTATTTCGGGGCTTTCGAACAGGCGGTTTTGAATGAGTATCGCTATTATTTATTGAGTGCTATTAAATCAGGCGATGATTTGCCGGAGTTTCCGGAACAAAAAATTATACCGTATTTGAATAACAGCTGGTGCGATACGGCCGATGCTGTGGTGGGTAACTGGATAGGTTTGATATATCAGTTAACTCATATAGACAGGAATAAACCTTTTATGGATCATATCGATATTGATAATCCACTGAGCCTGCAAAAATAAACCTCCCGATTACCCCTGAGATTCAGCTATTAATCATTTTGAATACAAAGAAAAGCTTTACTCTCGCTAAAACGCAAAGATTAACTGCTTCAAGTTGATTAGGCTTACAAAGTAGGATTGGTTTTCCTTTGCGTTCTTTGGTCCCGGCGAGAAACCATTTTTCTGTTGTTTTTTGACAATGGCTATATTTCAGGGGTAATCAGCAAAATAAATATACTTTTAAGCAAAAAATAAACCTTTTCTGTTGATTTATCACTTTGAAAACATAGAATTATAAAATATAACTATAAACTCCATATAAATAGGAGTAATTCATTTAATTTATCAGTTAATCTGTTTAAAAATGTCTCAGGAATAGTAAAAAACTATAAAAAATACCTGAAAAACTGATGAATTAAATCAAATTGATCAAAAAAACTGCAAAGTTTAATTAACTAGAGGGGGCTTAAGCCATGGAAGAGATAAACCAGAAAGCGTTGGATCCGGATCAATTACCATTTGTAGCACCAAGTAATAAATTACCTTTATTCGCTGCTTTACAATGGATGTCATTAAGCTGGAAGGATTTTAAAGCTGCGCCCCTAGTCAGCCTGGTTTATGGCCTGGTGCTGGTGCTCATAAGTTATTTGCTGGCAATTGCAAGCTGGTATCTGGGCGGAGCGGTACTGTTATTCAGCCTGCTATCGGGACTGGTGTTTATTGCTCCAGTTTTAGCTCTTGGGCTGTATTCAGTGAGCTGTCAGATTGAAGCAGGTTATAAACCCAAACTGGCTTTTTGTATTCGCGAAGGAAAAAGGCACCTGGGTAATGAACTGATATTTTCCGTGATCCTGTTGGTAGTGTTTCTATTGTGGACCAAGGCTGGCACTGGAATTCATATCTTTTTCCCGATGGAGTCTGATACTCAACTGTCCGATTACATTACTTTTTATACCATTGGAAGTCTGATTGGCGCGGTATTTGCGGGTATCGTATTTCTGGCCAGCGCTTTTGCATTGCCCATGATGATGGATCGCAGAGCGGATGCGATTACGGCTGTTATCACCAGTGTTAATGCCGTTTTACAGAATAAAATGCCGATGCTGATCTGGGTAAGCATTATTGTTGCCTGTGTGGTTGTCTGTTTTCTTACCGCTTTTCTCGCCATGGCGGTGTTGATGCCTTTGCTTGGTTATGCTACCTGGCATGGTTACAAACAAACTATTAATGCTGAATTGTGGCAGGAAAATAAAAAGCTGAATGATAAATATCCTGTTGTTGATCAGTTAACTCATTAATAATTTAAGGTCTGCATAATGAAATTAGAAGAAATACAGAACCTTATAGACGATACCAAGGTAGTTGTAGTTGGCAGTCAACTAACTGATACGCGTCGTATTGAACAAGTATTAGAAG